>Ga0169931_10003237_pt1 | contig 25965 bp, 18 predicted proteins | sample Kivu_15m_20L_FD_129675 | JGI IMG/M metagenome (GOLD analysis project Ga0169931, IMG submission 129675) | Freshwater microbial communities from Lake Kivu, Western Province, Rwanda to study Microbial Dark Matter (Phase II) - Kivu_15m_20L... | ecosystem: Environmental > Aquatic > Freshwater > Lake...
ACGCCCACCAATTCAACCAGCAACAGCTCGGCCGCTTTTCGCGGGTCATCGTCATCGGTCAGGCACCAGAACTGCCGGTCGTGCACGCCAGGAGACAGACCTTCGAGTTTTTGCCGCGTGGGTATTCCTGACTCGTCACAAACCGTTATCCACCAGACGGTATTTTTTTCACGGAATCCCAGAAATGACCCCAGCACCTCGCCATCATCGCGCGCATTGGGAGAACGTTCAGCGGTGGCCGAAAACCAGACGCCATTTTCGGTTTGCGTGAGATCGGTCCAGGTAATGCCAGCATCTTCTATCGAACCCAGAACACCCAGCGCCACCGATTCCAGACGAGGAATGCTCGAAATACCGCCGCCCTGAACCCACTGTAGAAACGCATCGGTTGATAAATAACCCAGAGTATTTCTCGCGATGTGACCGGCGGTGGCGGCCCCATTTCCGCGATTCAACAGCATGACCTGCGGCCCGTTGCAAAGCACCCCTTCGATATTCATATCGCTCCCCGAAAATGACTTCTCTTCCCGCAGGGCAGCGTAATATTCGTGCGCGAAAAATAATCCCGGCTCGGCGTTTGCAGGGCGGTCGTCCCATCGCACCACGACTTCCCTCGCAGATGACGAGCCCGACCCCAGCGCCATTAAGTCAAACCCGACCGACCCGGGTACGGTACAGATCGCCTCCAGATCGAACTTGAAATCCTTGTTTCCACGGTCGGAGCCAAATGTGCGGGCGCCATCTTCGCCTTCCCGCAGCATGACGTGCTCGCATAGCGGCAGTTGCAGTCGACTGTTCAGCTCCGGTATGGCCGTCCAGGCCAGCCAGTGCGCGTCGTCCTGCACCATCCAGAATCCCTTTTCGGTACCTGCCAGCCCAGACCCGGCGCGCACATGAGGTGGACGATCCAGCGCTTCGTCGGCGCCAGCCCGATAAAAGAGAGGATAGCGGGCAATCACAACGGCACGCGCACTCTTCAGCGGGCGGCCGATGAGGTCCGGATGGTGAAACATGGCGCAACCTGCTGACGAACGAGACGGGCGGACGGCGGAGAGTAGAACCTGTCGCCGTCTCTGGCATTCCCTCGCACGTGCGACAGGTTGCAGGGAACAAACGAACCTGTCTTCAGGGCGCCATATCGGCAGGCACACAGAGCGAAATCGTCTGCGAACAGGCGTCACATCCGTCCTCGGCGCAACCGGGTTCCACATTGGCCTCGGTGACGCATGCGTAGCCAGCAGGGCAGTCGGCGTTGGCCTCGCAGGGCGTCTCGGGATAGCAGCCTCGGATGGGTACAAATCCTTCATCGACGCAGCCGGGCTCATGCCATGCGCAGAACGGCGAGTTTTCGCACCCGATATCGGAGTTGAATTCGTTGCAAGGCTGCACGGCCTGACAAATGCCATATATACAGGCTGTACCTGGGGTTTCGATGCAGTCGGCGTCCGTGTTGCAATCCTGATTGGGGACGCATGCGTAGGGTGTTTCGCAATCGTCGGTGCAGCTCCAGGAATCGGTCGCGCTGTCGCAGAAGCAGTCCGATGAGCGACAAACCGCCAGCGGTGAAGGCGCACAGGACTCGCCGGCAGGACAGCCGAGCACGTAACAGCCGCGTGGATCGGGGGTGCTGCACTCATTCGGCAGCGGCGCCCGGCATGCGTACACCGGACCACAATCCGCTGTGCATCCCCATGTGCCGGTGGACTCGTCGCACGAGCACATGGAAGGCATGCAGCCAGGCTCATCGCTCACCACGCACACCCCGTCGCCAGAACATCCTTCTTCCAGACATCCACGGGGATGCGGCCCGGGGCAGGCCGAGACCGTATCGCTACCCGCGTCCGAGACGCTGGTGTCCGTGCCGGAGTCGGGCACACTCTCGTCTTCGGTGCCGCAGGCTGCCAGACCCGTCCAGGCAACGAGCGCCATCGCAAGTCCCAGGTTGAACCACGCGCGGGGTGGATTCGACTGCATACGATTCTCTCCGGAACACGTTGTGAGCTCAGCTCGGTCCAGCGGTAGCATCGTCACAAAGTGAGCTGCGAAGCAAGTGGAGAGGCTGCGACGAATTACTCGCCCATCAGGCGACGGGCCATGCCATTGAGGTCAAACAGGAAGGGCATGCTGCGGGAATCAAAGGTCATGGTGCTGCCAAACTTCATGGTGCGAGCGGCTTCGAGCGCCACAAGGGCGCGTCCACCGGGCTGTGCCAGCAGGTTGTTCACCCGCTCCTGCCCATTCTGCACAATGACCTCGATGATGCGGTCCGCTTCGGCCTGATACCGGGGCAACATCGCGGCCGCGCGGCCTTCGAGGAGTGCCACCTGTTGGTTGGTTTCGGCGCGAATGCCTTCAATTCCCACGGCGAAGTGTGGACCCGAGAGGTGCGCTTCGATATCGCCGCGCACCTGGTTCACAAAGGAATCCCACTGGGGGGTACCTTCGGTGAGCCCTAACGCCAGAATCTCTGTTCGCCGATTGACGAGCGCGATATCCACAAGGGACTGTAGCACGGACTCGCGGTTGGAATCGTTGATGCCAATGCGATAGGCCGTCTCGAGCAGCGCGGTCTGCGAAGCCCACCACGCGGAACGCTGATTGAGCTGCGAGACCGTCTCATTGGCATAATTGTCGAGCTGCTGCTGGCTGTTGGCCAGTAACTCCTGAGAACGGTCAAGTAACTGCTGTTGTTCCAGTAGCTGAATCCGGCCCAGCTGTTGTTCGTACGTGGTGCTGAAGTAAAAGCCGCGAATATTGACTTGTTCGGCCTCCAGATAAAACGCCTCCAGGCTGGCGTTCAGGGCGACGAGGGCGTCTGCTGCTGCGGCGTTTCGGGCGGGCACATCGTACCACTCTTCACTGGTGAGCGACGCCAGATGCTCCTGCAAAACACCCACGGCGGTATTGTGCGCGCGCACCTTGTAAGCCTCACCAACAAGCAGACCGTCGGCCACGAGGGCGTGCGCCCGGCCTGGAATCACGCGAATGAGGATGGTGGCATCCACAGTCACGTTGTTATTGCCGGTGGTTCGAATCAGCAGCGGTTCGTATTCCTCGCCCAGGTCGTCGGTAGTAGAGAAATTCAGAAAGAAATAACGGGAATCGACGCGATAGACACGATGCACGAAGGGTAACGCAATGTGATACCCGACGGCGAGGTCCTCGGATGCAATACCCCCGCGCACATTATTTTGTCGGACGCCAATCTCACCCGGGTGTATCCGGATGGTAAATAATTCGAGCAGAAAAAATACGCCGACAACACCTGCGAGCACGACCAGGAGATCGCGAACAAACGTCGGCATGACGGGAACACCGTTGCTCCCGCGCGGAGGATTGGTTGCCATGATCGACCTCAGCGTGTGGTAGGAGGAAGGTTGTCGTAGCGGAGAGTCTGCGGTGTCGCGTCATTCTGGAACGGCGATGCTTCTATCGTGACGCTGGCGATTCGCTCCGCGAGGGTGCGCATGACAGCCTCACGACCGGTCGTGGAGAGTGCCTGAACCTGAGCGGCAACCTGCTCCACGGTGGCGTTCCACTGTGCCTCCACCTCGGTCGCCCGCGCGTTGGCGTACTCCACGAGCGCACGACCCTCGCCTTCGGTCCGCGTGACCTGCGCCCCGGCGTCATTCAGACGGCGCTGTCGCTCTGCGAGCGTCTGCGCCAGCTCGCCTTCCAGAGCCGCCCGGCGCTCCTGGTAGGTCCGGTTCTGCACCTGGTCCAGATTGGCCAGCTCGCGCTGCCGCGACGCAGCGGCGCGCTCCAGCTCCTGCCGAATCACCTCGCTCTGGTTGTCCGTCGTGATTCGCTCTTCGATGGCGTTCTCATACTCGTCCACGAAGTGCGGCAGCGGCGTGTCGATGTTGATGATGCGCACACCGTGGGGATTCAGGCGCTCGTTCAGCAGCACCATGGCCTCGGCCTTCATGGCCCCGTACTGTGTAGGGTCTGAGACCTGCATGGTGCTCCGCGTGCCCAGCGAATCCCGGAGAATCGAGCGCAGGGTGGGCTGCAGCCAGCGCCGAAAATCCACGCCGGGGCCAATCTCGGCCAGAATCAGCGGGGCCAGATCAGGAATGACCTGATACTGAACCGTCATCGTATCAAACCAGAAATTCGAACCGTCCGCCGCACGCACAGTCACTCGCGGAAGGGTCGCGAAGTCCTCGGTCGTGAGATCGCCCTGCAACGTTACCGTCTGCGGCGTCGCGTCGATAATGAACATCTCGTGAACGAAAGGCACAGCGAGTGCGACGCCTTCGGTGTCGAGCGTCTCTTCGCTACCGGTGAACAGATTCACCCGCACCGCGACCTCGCCCGCTTCGATTCGCCGTATCGAAGCCACGCTGGCGGCCAGCGCCAGCACGACGAGCACCAGAATCAATGTACGAACCATGTTCACCTCCGGGCCTTCGGGCCTGGGTTGAAGTACAACCGCACTCCTGACTGCCGCACGCCATACCAATACACGCCGCCACTAGCCAACAACGTCGTGAAAACGCGTAGGGCGGTGGTCGGGTGCTCGGCAATGAACGAGGTCGGCAGAATGGATCGCGGTTAGTCTACTGTTACGGGCGCTGGCCGTTCTGACCTCTCGAGAACAAGGAGGCAGTAACCGGTGAGGACTGAAGAAGCCCGGGCTCGGGTCGTACCTCCGGATGAAGGACGAAGCGCGGTCCCAGTGGCTAGCGTTGCTGCCAGGGTTATCAGGTGTTGTCCAGAAATAAACTGTTGTGCAGGTTGGACAACAGGTGTGTTTTGTGCAACATGTTGGGGATGTTTGCTAACCACGCAAAGACCTGACCAGGTACACGACGCATGAGCGGTTCAGACAACACCATCTTTGCCGGCATATCCCGCGTATTGCAGGACCGTCTGCCCCCCGGATGGGCTACAGAAAAGGTGGCCCGCTCGGGCAGCGCGCCATTGGTTCGCATCACCTCGCAAGAGGGGCGCTCAGCAGAATTTGTGGTCGTTGTCTTTTCACACCCCTATCCACGTTCAGCCAGCCTGTTGCCGAGAGAACGTCCGCTGCTGGTTGCTGCGCCATACCTGTCGCGCGCAGTCCGAGATGTCATTGAAGCTGAAGGCGCGAGCTATGCGGATGAAACGGGCAATGTACGGATTGTGCTGGGCGAGCCGGGACTCTTCATCACGACGTCTGGTGCTGACTCGAATCCATGGCCCCGGGCGCGGCAGTTCACCTTGCGAGGCGCCAAGGCCGGTCGCGTAGTGTGCAGTCTGGTGCAATCGGCCGCGCCGATTGGAGTGCGTGAACTTGCAGGCATGGCGGACACGGATCCGGGATATGTCTCTCGGCTGCTTGGGATGTTGGACAGTGAAGCCATCGTCGATCGAGATCCTCGAGGCGCGGTTCTACAGGTGCATTGGCGAAAGTTGCTTACCCGATGGTCTGAAGAAGCGCCCCTTGAGAATCGCGCGAAGTCGAGCACGTGGCTCGCACCTCGAGGCATGAGAAGTCTCTGGGATGGTCTAAGCAAGGTCGACTTTCCATATCTGATCACAGGGAGCGCAGCAGCGTACGAGATTGCACCTGTTGCGCCAGCCCGACTGGCATCTATTTACGTGGAAGACCCCGAGGAGGTGGCTCGCAAGCTTGGCCTGGTAAATGCGCCCGCTGGAGCGAACGTGCAGTTGCTCGAGCCGGAAGAAAGAACCATTTTCGATCGAGCAGATACACGTAACAGTCTACGCTATGCACCATTACCACTGATTGTGGCGGACCTTTTATCCGGACCCGGGCGTTCGCCAGCCGAGGCAGAAGCGTTAATGGAGTGGATGGATATAAACGCAGAGGCGTGGCGTGGATGAGCTTTATGTGATGGCACGTCGTGTGCTTTTAGATGCGCTGGAAGCGATGGGCGAACACCGCGAAGCGACCATCCTTGTCGGGGCGCAGGCGATATACGTGCACACGGGAGCTGCAGAGATTGGAATCGCGGAGTACACGACCGACGCAGATATCGCGTTAGATCCCGGGTTGTTGGGTGAAATCCCCCCTCTTGAACAGTCGCTCGAGCGGGCCGGCTTCTATCGTCCCAGCAACGCCGTTGGTATTTGGAAAACGCGCAGGAAAACAGCGCAATCGAATGAAATCGAGGTTCAGGTTGACCTTCTGGTTCCTTCAACAGTCAGCTCTGGAACCGGCCGGCGTGCTGCCAGATTATCGGGCCACGGCGTCAATGTGGCCCGAAAAGTCGATGGACTTGAAGGTGTGTTGGTGGATCAGGCTCTTCATCAGATTGATTCTCTGGAGCCGGACCAGGATTCACGTGTCATTCTTATTCAGGTGGCTGGGCCGGGTGCACTTCTCGTTTCTAAACTTTTCAAGATTCAGGAACGCCGTGGGTCTGCACGTGCCAGTGATAAGGATGCGCTTGATGTCCTGCGAATATTGCAAGCTGTTCCCACGGAAGACCTTGCGAGTCGAGTCAAGGCGATAGTCGCCGATGCGCGCAGCAATGCCAGTGGCACCCGTGCGATGGAGTTGCTTGGCGAGTTCTTCGCAAGCAGAGGCGGAGACGGCTCCTTTATGGCAGCACGCGCAGCACAGCCGTTCGTCGATGAAATTCAGATACGTCTCTCATGCGAAGTGCTTGCTGGTGAGCTGCTTCGAGTCGTGGGTAGCTGATTCGACCACCAGCGTAAGGTGTCTCCAGATTTTACGCGAGTCTCGAAATTCATACGGTCACTCACTCGGCATAAAACATAACCCACAGTCACCTTTTGTGCAGCGCCCGTGGCGCCACCGGCAACCTCGAACGACCTGACACCTCGAAGGCTCACCCCTTCACCGACCAATCATCCTCCATCAGCACCCGCGACCATTCTGGTTGTTGCACGTCGGCGCACGGCAGAAACTCCCGCAACGAGGGTTTGATGTCGATGATGGGAGTGTCATCAATGGCGTCGAGTTCGGTGACCCACAATCGTCGGCCTTCTGCACGCAACACGCGGGATATGGCGCTGCCGATGCGATTCGGACGGTTCTAACCGCGCTGGGCGAAAATGCCGACTGCGGGCTATTCGCGATTATTTCTGGGGTGGCGTGCCGCGGCTCTGGCAGGGCGGTGAAATTGTACAGGGCCTGCGCAGATCAGAGGGCGACCGATCATCCGTGACGTCCGGTCATTGCAGCCGCGCCAGCTGCTCTTTCTTGAACCATGCCGTCATGCGCAACACCAGAGCACGCGGCACAATCCCCGACACGGCCACCCAGAGACGAATCGGAGCGCCATACACGCTCAGGCTACGCCCTTTGCGGGCATCCCGAAGCGCCTGTCCTACCACATGTACCGGGTTGGCGGCCATGGGTGGACTCTTGCGACCACCCGTCTCGGCGGCGACCATAAAGAATTCGGTATCTACCGGCCCCGGACACACCGCTGTGACCCGAATACCGCGCGGCCGCAGCTCGGCTCCCAGCGCCTGCGAAAAATTCACGACGTAGGCCTTGGTGGCGGCGTACACTGCAAAGTGGGTCATCGGCGAAAATCCGGCGCTCGACGCGACCTGCACAATCTGACTGTCGGCCGGCATGTACGGCAGCACACGCTGCGTCAGCTCGGTGAGCGCCCGAACATTCAGGTCGATCATCTCCAGATTCTTTTCGGTCGAAACGCTGTCGAACGCCCCCATTTTGCCAAAGCCGGCGTTGTTCACCAGCCACCGCACTCGCGGCTTTACCGTATCCAGCGTCGTGCGAAACGTCTGCAGGTCAGCCGCAGAGGTTAAATCCACCGCCAGTACTCTTGAACGGGTTCGGGTGAGCTCTTCGGCCAGCGCATGCAGACGGTCGGCCCTTCGCGCGATCAGCCAGATCTCATCCAGCTCGGCCGTAGCGTTCAGCTGACGGGCAAACTCTTCGCCCAGTCCGGCCGATGCGCCGGTGACAATCGCGATGTTCATGGGGAATTCGGGGCGTGTATGATGTAAAGAACCCGGGTCGAACTAGTGACTCCCATCGTCGTTTTCCAGCCCTGTGTGCTCCATGCGCCATCTGTCGTTGTTTCGCCAACTGCGTGAATCGACCACCGCCCTGATCATGGCGCTCCTGCTCTACGGCTGCAGCGTTGATCAATCGGATGGTGCCGTCACAACCGAAGCGGACGTCAACTCCGATGCCAGTGGGCAGGGCGGCGACCTGACCGACGTGCCCGTGGATGCTGACGCCGGTGCTACTGACGATGTCGCGGTACAGGACGTGCCGCCTGATGACGTCGTGTCTGGCGCCGACGCTCAGGATGCTGCGCCGGAGCTGGAACAGGATCCCGATGTGCCTGACGGGCTCGTGGAGACGGACGCAGCGGTCGATGTCGATGCCGCTGACATCATCGCGCCTCCGGTCTGGGACCCCTGCCCTGTACCCGGGTTCGCTCAGGAAGTGTTTCGACTGCCCGACGAGCTGACCGAGGTCTCCGGCCTTGCGCTCGCGTCGTCGGGCGACTTTCTCTGGATGCACAATGACTCTGGCGACTCGGCCACCCTATACGGTGTGGATTTTTCAGGTGCGATCGTGGCGCGGTGGTTGCTGGATGTTCCGGCGCGCGACTGGGAAGACATGGCGCTGGGGCCGTGCGGCGCCGGGCTTGCCGACCCGTGTGTGTTCATTGGCGACATTGGCGACAACGCGGCTGCTCGTGAGTCCGTGCGCGTGTATCGTCTGCCAGAACCTCCCAGAGGTGAGGGCGATCTGACCGGCGTGCAAACCATGACGCTGCGCTATGCCGATGGCCCGCGCGATGCCGAGGCGTTGTATGTGGATGCGACGGGGCGCGTGGGCGTCATGAGCAAGGAGCCTGGCGAGACCGGACTCTATCTGGGGGCGTTCGAGGTGGGTGAAGTCGAGTGGACACGCTCGGCGACGATTGACCTGAGTGCGCTGTTCGCAGGGTCAGACGAGCTACTGACGGCAGCCGACTATGACCCGGAGCGAGGCGCGATTCTGATTCGGACGTATTCGTCTCTGGCTGGCATGTTGTGGCCAGAGGGTGCAGGTCCGGTACCTGAGGGTCAATGGTGGGTGCTGCCGAACGGAGTCGAGCTGCAGGCTGAAGCGGTCGCGTGGGGCGATGGTGGGTATTGGCACGTGGCCGAGGGTTCCCGGGCTCGGGTGTATCGGGTGGACTGCGGCGGATGATGGTGCTCAGAATTTAGCCTGATACCTGCGTTTGGTGGCTTGAAATAGGGGTCGCAAACTGGCACGCATACAACTCGCGTCCTGCCTGCCGATAAGGTTTTGTCGGTCAATACATGTGATGGGCTCCAGAGAAAAGTGACGCGGCGATTCGCTTTGCAGGACCCATGCCTGAGTCACCAATTAATTTGAATCTTGCGCGAATCGTGCATCGTCTGTTGACCCATTCTCGCGGGTGGCAGGTGGATGAGTTGCAGTCCGAGCTGGGTATCGCGCAGCGCACGTATCGCAAATACCGGGAAGTATTGATGGAACAGTTTGAGCCGTTCACCCGGACAGACGGAACATCTGCGCTTCGCGAGGTAAAAGAGGGTGAAAATCGCTGGTTGCGGCTGGTGGGGGAGTCGCTTCATGTTCAGGAAAGGTCCTTTGCGGCGCGTCTGGCAGCGCTCTATCTGGCTCGGCAAATGTTCGAATTTCTTGCAGAGACAGATGTGGCAAACGCGATGTCTGACCTGATGCACGAGTTCAGGTCGCGTATTCACGACCCGGGTTTTGTGCTCGACCACATGCTGCGCAACGTCGATCGGCTGTTTTATTACGTGCCCCATGCGCCAAAAGATTACTCGTGGCAGGGGGATACGTTGCGTACGATTCTGAACGCGCTGCTGTATCGACGACCCTTGATGCTGGATTACGATCCCGCCTCCGGGAAGCGGCGCATGTACGAGGTGAATCCGCTGACGCTCCTGTCCTATCGGAACGGTCTTTATCTGGTGGCGCAAAGTTTGCCGTCGCTCGAGAGGCGCACGTTTGCTGTGGACCGAATTCTCGGCGTGCAGCCCAGGCCCGGCCACTTCGAGTACCCCGATATCGATGACTATGATCCGGCTGGAATCAGTACCGGTACCTTCGGAATCTTTCAGCCGTCCGTGCCAAACGACATCCGCGTTGAGCTCATCTTTGCGAACGAGAAGTACATCAAGCGGGACCTCACAGAACGCATCTGGCACCCTTCGCAGGAGTTTCTGGAGCTGCCCGATGGGCGCCTTGCCATGTCATTCCGCGTAAATTCGCTTGTCGAAGTGCGTCCGTGGGTCTTGAGTTACGGTGACAAGGTCGAGATTGTGTCTCCACCTCCGACATCCAACCTCTGGCACCCCGGTTAAACCCATGCATCCATCGAACCCAGGCGCGCCTTCGTCCGACGACGAGCCGATCGCTGCGCTGGTATTCGATGACGCGCCAGCGGCGGCGCCACCACCGGTGCATCCTGTCGCATCACCTGCGGTGTCTATCGCAAAGACTGCAGGCGTTTCGGCACCGTCGCCTGCCATAACGCTGGCGCCGCCGCCGGCACAACCTCAGGTTGGAGGGCACGCTGGTGCTTCACCACGCGTGTCCACGGACGCGAGCAATGGCGCACCGGTGACGAGAGATTTGACGCAAAAGGCGCTCCTGCCCTCGCGAGGCATTGTGCTCGCACCCGAGCAGGCGCCAACTCGACGACTGACGACAGCGCCGCCCATCGTTCGTCCTGAATTTCGTTCGGTCTACGCCGGAAAGACGCTGGTACAGTGCATCGCGCCGGCGCTGTTGCAGCCCTTTCGAGGCAGCGGTCCTGCATGGCTGGGTGTGTTGGCCGGCGGTACACTGGTGTCGGGAGTCGCCATGGTGCTGGGAGCCTTTGTGCTGCTGGGAAAAGCCTTCTTTGGCTTCGTCATGGCAGCGACTGTTGTGCTCTACGCGCGTTTTTTTGGCGCTTGTCTGACCGCAGCGGCCCACGAGTATGATGACCCCGGCCGTTTGCCTGACATGTCCCAGTTCAAGTACGAGATTGGTGTGCCGCTGCTCGCCATTGGGGTGTGGTGGATGTTGGCCCTGATGCCTGCGATTGCCTGGGTGCTCGCGACCGGGGACATCGCGAGCCCGATCCTGACGCTGCTCGCATTTCTGGCTGTGTTTATGTGGCCGGTAGCCATGACGATCTCGGCTTTACGAAGGCGCCCGCTGCTCTCGATGTTCGAATTCGAGACGTACCCGAAGGTGATCCTTGCGGCACCCAAAGCCTGGGCGACCGTCTTCGCTGTGTGGATAGGGATTTACGTGGGCGTCGGGTACCTGGGCTGGCTGGTTGGCTCCACCCTTGGCGGCGTGGTCGGCAAGGGCATCTCCCTGTTGACGGTTCCCTATCTGCATGGCGTCACCGGTACTCTGGTCGGTCGTCTGCTGATCGACAATCCGGCGGTAGGCGAAGCGGCTGGCGCTGATATCTAGTGGTCCGCGTGCTGTGGGAGTAACGTTCGTGCCGACCGGACAGGCGTGCGCCTGAACAGGGACGAACCGTGTGTTCAGGTCAGCTGTTGTGTGGTCTGGGCTCGCAGTGATGTGCACGATGTTTGCAATCAGGCGTCATTTGTTTGCCCGTTGCGTTCGTCTTCAGGCCCGAAAGCCCAGCGGCGCCAGGTCAAGCCTCACTTTGCGGACGGTATCCGTATAATGATGCAGATCGTCCTGATGCTGCTCGGTCCAACGGACATCGGCGTGGGGTCGCTGAAGCAACAGGCAGAGCGATTGCAGCCGCTGTGCGGCTTCTTCGAAGAGAGGGCGCACCTGCCTCAGATCGTCCTCCTTTGACGCCACGTCCATCTGTCTCGCTGCCTCGGCCGCCATGCGGTGCAGGTGCGTGGGCATGGCCGGGAGCGGCTCTCGCTCCCCTGCGATGGTGTACAGACGCTCGAACATGCGCACGCCGCGCGTTACGGAATCGCCACGGCCGAGCCCGAAGCCGGCGTAGAACCAGGCCTGCAGTCGGTTCACCTGCTTGATATCGTCGATGTAGGACCAGTGGTTGACGATATCGAAGACGCGTCCCACCAGAAGGCTCCGGTAGTCATCGACACCCTGCGGAGAGGCGATGGATATCCCGTAGGCGGCCTGACACAGCTGTGTAAGCCAGGCCATGTCTTCGTTGACGCGGTCGCGCTCCCGAAAGAGCAGCTCAAAGGCGCCGCGCAGCGCCTCGACCCCTCCCATGGAGGGGGCGAGCGCGGCGACAATCTCCATCGAATCGAAGAAGAACCCAGCCGCGGCGGACCGGTATCCCATTTCGAAGGCTTCGATGGATTGCATGCAGGCTTACAGGGAATCAGGCAGCGCGTGCCGCAGCGGTAGATTGCTGCGGCCGAGAATCAGGCGTTCTCTTCCTTGCGCTTCTGCTCGTATTCCTTGACGAGGGTCTCCTGTACCTGACGGGGCACCTGGGCGTACTTCTTGAATTCCATGGAGAATTCAGCCTTGCCCTGCGTCGAGGAGCGGAGGTCGTTCGAGTAACCGAACATTTCGCCGAGCGGAACTTCGGCCTCGATGGTGGCGGTGGTGGTCTGGTTCTCGTTCGAGATGATCATGCCACGACGCTTGTTGAGGGTGCCGAGGACGGTACCCGAGAACTCCTGGGGCGTCTCCACAACGACGCGCATGATGGGCTCAAGCACGACCGGGCCACACTTGGTGTATGCCTCGCGGAACGCCGTACGAGCCGCGATCTGGAACGCGCGGTCGTCGGAGTCGACGGCGTGCCAGCCACCGTCGTTGATGCAGGCGCGAACACCGACAACCGGGAACCCGATGAGGGTGCCACGCTGAATGGCGGTCTGGAAGCCTTTGTCGCACGAGGCATGGAATTCTTTGGGGATCACACCACCCACGATCTCGTTGACGAACTCGTAGTTCACACCCTCCGGCGCGGGCTCAAAGAAGCCCGCGACCTTTGCGTACTGACCCGAACCACCGGTCTGCTTCTTGTGGATGTACGAGTAATCGGCGCGCTGCGTGATGGTCTCGCGGTAGGCGACCTGCGGCTGGCCGACTTCGACTTCAACGCCGTACTCGCGCTTGATGCGCTCGATATAGACTTCGAGGTGAAGCTCGCCCATGCCGCCGATGATGGTCTGACCCGACTCTTCGTCGCGGCTGACGCGGAAGGTCGGGTCTTCCTTCGAGAAGCGATTGAGTGCCTTCGAGAAGTTGGCAAGGCCTTCCTTCTTCTTGGGCTGCACGGCGAGCGTGATGACGGCGTCCGGAACGAACATCGACGTCATGGTCACGGTGATGGTGCCATCCGTGAATGTGTCGCCAGATGAGCACTCGATGCCGAACAGGGCGCAAATATCGCCTGCCTGCGAATACTCAATGTCGTGCATTTCGTTCGAGTGCATCTGCACCAGGCGACCGACCTTGGCCTTCTTGCCGGTGTTGACGTTGACGATCGTGTCGCCCTTCGAGAGCTTGCCCTGATACACGCGCACGTAGGTGAGCTGGCCATAGCGGCCGTCTTCCAGCTTGAACGCCAGCATTACGAGCGGCTTCTCGGGCGAGGGAGTCAGCTGAATCAGCTTCTCGTCACCGGGAGCAGCCTTATCGTCGGCTTCGTGGGCTTCATACTTCATCTCCAACGGGCTCGGCAGCAGCTTGCAGATGTTGTCCAGCAGGATCTGGACGCCCTTGTTCTTATAGGCCGAGCCACAGCACACCGGCGTGAACTTGCGGGTAAAGGTCGCCTTCCGCATGGTCGACCACAGGAGCTCTTCCGAGATCTCCTCACCTTCCAGGAACAGCATCGCCAGCTCGTCATCGAAGTCCGCGAGGCCTTCGATCATCTTGTTGCGCTGCTCCTTCACGACATCCAGCAGCGCGGCCGGCACGGCTTCACGACGGATGTCTTCGCCGTTGGGACCGTCGAAGTAGATCGCTTCCATCGATACGAGGTCCACGATGCCCTGAAGCTTGTCTTCCAGGCCGATCGGGTGCTGGATCATGTACGAGTTGTGGCCCAGCTTCTCGCGAAGCTGCGCGCACACGCCCAGCGGGTTGGCGCCAGAACGGTCACACTTGTTCACAAACGCGATCGCTGGAACATTGTAACGGCGCATCTGACGGTCGACCGTGATCGACTGCGACTGAACGCCGGCAACCGAGCAAAGCACCAGAATGGCGCCGTCAAGAACACGCAGCGCGCGCTCCACTTCGATCGTAAAATCCACGTGGCCGGGGGTATCGATGATGTTGATCGCGTAGTCACCCCACGTGCAGTACGTCGCGGCTGACTGGATCGTGATGCCCTTCTCGCGCTCAAGGTCCATCGAGTCCATCTTGGCGCCGACGCCGTCCTTGCCGCGAACTTCGTGAATCGCGTGGATCTTGCCCGTGTAAAACAGAATACGCTCCGTCAGGGTCGTCTTGCCGGAGTCGATGTGGGCCGAGATGCCGATGTTACGCAGGAGATTGAGATCTTTGGACATGACTGAACACAGGTGAAAGGGAACGAGCCTAAATTGCCGCGGAGCGTCTAGCGTGCTCTGTTCCGTTTGTCACGCCTCGGAAAGGCGAAAAATCGCGTGATCGCAGTCGGTTCACACATTCTTCATGCGCACACCCGACAATCGATTCGGGCTTTACAGCTTTCAACGGCTCGCGCAGTACCCCTTCCAGCCTCTGCACCCAGTTTTTCATCGGAACGCAGACCGTTTCACTCCTGCCTGCGTTCCAACGTCAGCCCACTTTCTGTACCAGCGGCACGTCAGCCGGTTTTCTTCCGGGGTTAACCATGCGTGATCGTTCTCTCCTGCTGATTCTCTCTGCTCTCTTTGCCGCGTGCGGGGGTGGCGCCTATTACGCCAACCCCGACTCGGGCCAGAGTCGCTACTGGCAACCGAACGCGACCGGCTACGCCGAAAACACCGCCGTGTACGGTGGCGCTCCCGCTTACGCCGAGGTTGAGTATGACTCGTTCGAGGTAGCACAGACCGTCGCGCTCGCCTCCATCGAGTCCGCGCCGCGGCGGCAGCGGGAGCGCAGCGCTCAGGTCGCCATGCCGACATCATCCCCGGCACCTCCCATTGCGCTGGCTCAGAATCAACCGTCCGAGCCGGTCAGCGCCGAGCCACAGGTGCAGCTGGAAGAGCCAGAGACCGAGATGGCAAGACTACTCGTCTACACCGCACAGATCACCCTCGCCATCTATCAGGTCACCGATGTGCAGGAGCGCACGGTGGCCTGGGTCGAAGGGCTCGGCGGCTATGTGTCGTACCGGGACGCATGGAGCATGACCCTGCGGGTACCCGCCGGAGAGTTCCATAGCACCCTGGATGAGCTCGCAGGGTACGGTGACGTCCTCGCCATGCAGTGGCAGGCCGAAGAGGTTTCGGATCAGTTCCGCGACCTCGACATCCGCCTGCGCAACGCCCTCGACATGCGCGACCGACTCGCCGCCCTGCTTGAGCAGGCCGAAACCGTCGCCGACGCCCTCGCCATCGAAGAACAACTGCAGCGACTGACCCTCGAAATCGAACAGCTCCGTGGTCAGCTGCGCTCGCTCGGCGATCGCATCGCGTTCTCGACCATCACCGTGTCGTTCAGCGCCATCAACACCGCGAATGTGCCGACCAACGAATTCCGTCTGCCTTTCCAGTGGTTGTCCGCCACGGGCATCGAATACCTCCTCTCCTACTGACGCAACCGCCAAACCCGTGAGCTTCCTGCCATGAAGAACCGACTCACCACGTTCCTGGCGGCAACCGTCGTCGCCGCCACGCTGGCTGCCTGCGCAGCCCCATGGGCCATTCAGGCGCCCGACGGCATGGTCGAATTCAATGAATCCCGCTGGTCCAACTTCGTTTGGCGCGCATCCAGCGTCGATGGTGTAGTGGTCGGCCTGCGCATCATTCGTCAGGGCAAGAACCGGGACGTCCCCCGGGGTGACCTCGACTTCTGGGCGGAGGCCGTCGATCTTCGCCTCCGCTCCGCCGGCGGTTACGCCAGCCTCGGCACCGAGGACATCTCGTCCGCCGACGGTACGCCGGGCCGCCTGTTGCGCTTTGGTCGCGACCAGAACAGCGAGACCTTCCATTACGATGTCGCCGTCTTTGTGACCCCGAAATTCATCCATGTGCTCGAAGTCGGTGGCCGCGAAGACCTCTACGCCAACCACGCGAGCGCCATTCAGACCACTCTGAACACGTATCGGGTGCGTCGCTAAACCTACATCGTGCAGAACAAGCGCTATCGCTGCATTTTTGCAGGGCGGCGACGACCAAGTGCGGCCAGTGCAGCCAGCAGGGCCATGCTGGTCCACGGCCCGGACGCGGCAGCGGTTGCGGCTGAACAACCGCCCTCGTCGTTACCACCACCGCCGCCCTCCGCGGTCCCGGTGTCCTCAGCCGGTGCGCCCGAGTCCGCCTGCGCGTCTTCACCCGTCGTGGCATCGGGCGGCGTCGTGTCGTTCTGCGGCGTTGTGTCGGCTTCGGTGGTGTCGTCGCCTTCGGCGTCCGAGGCGTCCGCGCTGGCGTCAGGACCAGCGTCTGCACCCGCGTCAACCCCGGTATCGTCGCCCACGTCGTCGCCACCGCCGCCCTGTACAACATCCACAAAGAAGGGCACCGGCACGAGCGCTGCCGTCGGGCTGGAGGTCGTAAACAACAGCTCCCCCTCGTAGCGACCGGGTTCGGCGGCCTGAATCGACCAGTCCAGCTCGGACAAGCCCCAGTATGTCGAGTCGCCGCTCGCCGTCCGAACGAGCTCCCAGCTCAGTACAGACGTCGGATCATCGATCGCCTCGCCATCGCGCGTCAGCACCACCTGCAGGTCATCGATGGTGACCGTACGGGCGGCGATGCCAGCGGCAAGACGCGTGTTCAGGCGCGGCAGTGACACGCGAACGCCAACGGGCACGCGGTCGCCGTCAACGGGTGGGGTCAGGTTCAGCAGCAGCTCCTGCGTTACCCCTGTACCCTGCACGGTAAGCTCGCCTACCGTCTCGGTGCCTCGCGCAACCACCGGATAGGCCACGCCGTTGCCCCCGCGCAGAATCGGATCGAACTGCACGGCAAAGCGCAGCTCGTCGCCCGCCGCAATCGTCGTCTGCAGCTCAGCGACCACGTCGCCGGTCTCTGGATCAATCAGCTCAAACAGGTCCGCATCACCGCGACCAGGGCCGATCCGAACCGGCTCCTCGGCCTCGCCGAGATTCTCAATCAGCAGATTCGCGGTGCCGCGAGCGCCCAACTGAATACGGCCGAGGTCATTTTCAGCGACGAACTGAAGACGCGGAGGCGCAATGATGAGCTCGCCAATCACCAGTGCATCGTTCAACGTCACCGAGCCGTTGGGTCCCGTGAAGGTGACATCGCGGGAGCCCGTGGGGGCGTCCGCTTCAGCGGTGACCGTCGCCGTGATCGCGGTGGGGAAGTCCGCGACGAGGTTGGAGATGCTCACCCCGGGTCCGGCTGCGATCGACGTGAGTCCGTCCAGATTCGCCCCTTCGATGCTGATGTCGAGCGCCTGACCCTGACGTACAAACGTGGGGAAGAATCGATCGACGGCGAGCGCGCCCGCTGTCACCGTGAACGCGTTGGGCAAACTGGCCGTACCGTCGTTAAATGCCACGACGGCAGTGCGTGGCCCGGTGGCAGCATCTTCGCGCACGACGATCTGTGCCGTCGCCTGTGTGGGTGATTGCGGCGTGAACGACACCACCTGAACGCGCGTTCCAAGCTCCAGCCCGGTGGCACGATCCATGTTTTCACCCGAGACGGTGACGCTCAGGGTTGCCCCTCGGCGGGCTGTCGCAGGGCTCACGCGGCCGACCGTGAGCGCGCCGCCCTGCACTTCGAATGCTGATTCAAAAACCGTAGTTCCGGCGGGGCTTTGCAGTGTCAGTGCCCGAGTGCCCGAGAACGCCGCTGCCGTCACGGTCACCGAGACGGTCGCGCTTACCGGCGACGTGGCTTCGTAGTCCGTGACCGTAATGCCAGCGCCGAGGGACGCAGAGGTGACCGTGTCCAGATTGCGGCCGCTGACGCTCAGCACGTAGCTGCTGCCGCGAACGCCGGTCGAGGGGGACGCCGAAAGCACGCTGACCGGGCCTGCAACCACCTCGAGCGTTGACGTGTAGATGCGACTCGAGTCGTCAACGACGTCGATGGTCAGGTCGCGGTTGCCCAGGGCCGCCCGATCGCCCACACTTACCTGAAATGTCAGCTGTGCCGGCGAGTTGACGGTGAAACCACCGACCGACAGACCCGTACCCGAAAGCGTCGCACCGCTGAAGAGGTTCAGCTCGCTACCGCGGACAATGACCTGCGTGTTGCCACCGCGGACGATGCGCGACGGAGCCACCGAGTCCACGGTCTGCGCCAGAGCGGTCGTGCTACACAGAGAGAAGGCAATACAGGCGACGAGAGAGGTCGGACGAAACATGGTGCTCCTGAACCGGAAACTTCTTTTGCGGTGAACCATAGCGCAATCTTCGCCGAGCGCTACCCGGAAACTCGCAGCTTGACGCAACGCGAGGGTGCTACCATAAGAACGACCGTCGCCCGGCCGGTCGGGTGCACCGATTTCAGGTTGTTCATGGCATCGCGTCTCATTCCGTCCTGGATTCGCTCCCGTGTCGATTTTGTCGCCGACGAACCAGGCACCCTGCTCATTCTGTTCGTGGTAGCCTCGTGGCTCCTGTTCTTCCCGGGTGGTGCATGCGGTATCGATGAGGCCTCGATGCCCGCTCCTCCGGAAGACCACGGTCATGCTGAGGCTGCTCCCCACTGAACCCGAGTGCCGTTCCCGGAATTCGGAGCAAGCGAGTTCGGAGTCCCGTCTCATGCATCCTCGTCTCTCTGTGGTGATATTGGGCGCCCTCCTGATGGCCTGTCAGGACACCGCGACGGGGTCAAACGCTCAACAGGGGTCCGGCGAACTGGCGGGTCCCCCCCGGATGTCGGTGGCCGAGCTGCGCGAACGGTTACACACGGAGTTCCCGACCCAGTACGCGCAGTGGCTGGCCGCGAGTGTCACCTCCGAAGCGATTGGAACGCTGTTGCTCATGAATGACGCCCCGGTCGACATTCAACGCGCCGGGCTGCTGTATTCGCTCTACGCAGGACGCGAGTTCGCGCCGGTGTTTGTCGACGGACAGGGCGGGCTTACGCATCGGGTGCAGCCTGTCATCGCGACATTGCTGGACGCCCGGCAGCACGCACTTCCGGTACAGCAGTTCGATACGCCGACGTTGGCGCAGGCGCTGAGCATGTACGAGGAGTTTGGTGCCATCCTGTCGGATGTGGGTCCGTTGATTCTGACCCGCGCCGACCTGGACGCCATTGACGAGCTGCTGGCGTCGGACCGCATTGCGTCGGCCGCTGATCCGGTCGACGCCATGATGCGCGCACTGTTCGAGGGCGATCCAGCGCTGGCGCCTTTGCCTGAGCTGGCCGCCAGCCATGAGGCCCGCGTACGCGCCGCACGCGCTCTCGCGGGCGCCAGCGCAGTTGCCGAAGCGCTGCTCATGGACCGCGCGCTGGATTACGCCTTTGCGCAGCGGCACTTTAATCTTTTCACCTTCGACGAAGAGCCTTCCGAAGAAGAAGGGCAGCGGATTGTCGCTGAACGTCTGACAGGTACGTTTCAGGCGCTGGCAGATGCTCCCGACGCGCCCGCCGTGCAGACCGTACTGGACGCGTTACCACCCACACTTCCGCAATACGCCCTGCTCATGCCGGCCGCTGCCCGCTATCGCGAGATTGTCGCGCAGGGCGGCTGGAATGAAATCGACGGCCTGACCCTTCGACGTGGCAATCGACACGTGAAGGTCGCCGCACTCAAAGAGCGGCTGCAGATGGAAGGTTATTACACCGGCCCCATCGACGAGACCTTTGATCAGGCGCTGAAAGACGCCGTTGAATTATATGAGCGCACCCACCAGATGGAGGTCGACGGAGAAACCGATCGCACCTTCTGGGCGTCATTGAACATCCCGGCCGAAGAACGCCTGGCGCAAATCGAGCTCACCATGCAACGCTGGCGCGAGAGCCGCATTGGTGACGACCCCTATTATATTCTCGTCAATATTCCTGATTTTCATGCCGAGGTCTGGCGTAATGGCGTTCGTGATATGCGATTCCGCATTGTGGTCGGAAATACGCAGCGCGTCTGTGACCCGCGCACCGAACGCATGCGCTACGCCAATGCCACGCCGTTACAGTCCGCGTACATGACACACCTCGTGCTGAACCCGTACTGGAATGTTCCGCGCCGCATTCTGGAAGAGGAATTAATTCCCAACCTCCTCGAGGATGGTAATTATTTCGAGGAAAATGGCATCGAGCAGAGTGAGGATGGCACCGTCCGGTTGCGTCCCGGTCCGTCCAATCCGCTGGGAAGGGTGAAATTTATTTTCCCCAATCCGCACGCGACCTATCTGCATGACACCAACCGCCGAAACTATTTTCAGTTTCCCGTTCGCGCATTCTCTCACGGCTGCATGCGCGTCCATGAACCCGAAAATCTCATGGAATATCTGCTCACACAGGATGGGCAGTACAATGAGAGAGACATTGAACGCTCGTTCGAGCGCGGTCGCGAAGACGGTCGCTCCCTGACAACGCCCGTTCCCGTTCACGTGGAATATTACGTGGTGCGCATCGATGACGAAGGTTACGTAAACTTCAACTCCGATATTTATAAATACGACCGCGACCGACTGCGTCCCGAAGAAGCCAGAAACGAACGTTGCGAGCCCGAAGCGCGCCCCGGCATGCGCCTGGTCCTCTCCGAAGATGGCCGCCCCATGGTGCAGGACGCCGAAGGCAACCTCATTGACCCCTCGGCCACCAACGTCGAAGAGGTCATCCCGGCGTCGGACGGCGCAGGTCCAGCCGCGGGCGACTACGGCCCCTGAGGCCCGGTGCGATTGCGTTAGCTCCTGCCCAGCCGCTGTCGAAGCGCCGATACCCGCCGCTGCAGCGGAGCGCTGTACGACGCCAGCTCGGCTGCGCGTAAGGCGTGCACGAGCGCAGCCTCCAGGTCACCCAACGCCTGCTCGAACAGACGAGACATCTCGACGTGGGGTTCCGAGTCGAGCGGCGCGCGTTCAGACAGCTGCTGCCAACAGATGAGCGCCGAGCCAAACTCGTTGGCCCGGGCATGAGCACGTGCCTGTTCGCGCAGCTCACGCGGGGCGGCGCCCGACAGAACCCCCGGGTCAGGGCGCGTGCGCACGATGGTTCCGGCTGCGCCCATCACCGCGCGCGCCGCGGCCGAAAGGCCGGGCACGCGCGCGGCTTGCGCTGGTGCGGGTCCCGGAGCGTTGCGCTTGTCTGCCGGTCGTGCAGGGTGCGGCGCGCGATCAGGTTCAGGGCGCGGCTCCGGTCGCGGAGTTGCACGCGGTTTCGGGGCCGCCGGCACGGTACGGGCCCCCTTCTTCTGTGCCAGCGCAGCAGGCCCCTCCACATGGCCGGCCAGCACACCCAGAATCGGCAACAGCGAGATCAGGTCCAGCCGGTTGTGCTCAATAATCGGAAGAATCGGCGCCGGGTCGCCCGTTTCGGCCGTGCGCGCAAAGCGCCCGGGCGCCTCAATCCCCGGAATGTCTCCCTGTCGCTGGTAACCCAGGCAAATGCTCTCCACATTCGGAAGACGCAGGCTCCCGCGGGTTCTACCAAAGACTCGTCGGGCGGCCTTCAAGACGTCCACATGCGGTAATTGCAGGCAATCCAGGCTCAGGCGTTCGGCCTCAAAGCGTTCGCGCAGGAATTTAAGGTCAAAAGACGCCCCATTGAAGGTGACCAGCGAGCCCGCGCGCGAAAGCACCTCGTGCGTCGCCAGCAGCAACGCCCGCTCTTCCCGCCGATGATGGGCAATTACCTGTTGCACAATGAACTGATCGCCGACAATACGCGCCATGCCCACGACAAACGCCATGTCGCCGTTGGCCGCCGAGAGCCCGGTGGTTTCCAGGTCCAGAAACACCGCGTTCTGTACGTTAAACTCGCTCCGCCCTACCCCGCTGGCATCCAGCTGCCGAGCGTGGTGGTGAAGTACGCGCAGCCCGTGCGACAACGGCTGCTCGCCATGATGCGACGCGAGCGGACAGCGATGGACCGCCACAAAACAATCGCCAACCGCGGTCGGCGCCACTCGCCCTGGCAAATGAGCCTGTACCGGAAACAAAGGACGCGAGACCAACGGTGGCGCCTGCGCCGGGGTTCTGTTGGCCGGCCACGACGGCTTTGCTGGGGTCTGCGTGCGAACAGGCCGTGCGGACTTTTCCTGCGATGGAGTGTTGATAGCGACAGGCTGCGTTTCGCCGACCCCGTGCTGATGATGGCGCGGTCCCGGGCGCTCACTCGCGGTCTTCAGCCGTTGCGCCTGCAGTAGTTTGCGTCCGAGCTCGGCTTTGCGCTCCGGGTCAACGGCCGGTGTTGGCAGGGCGGTGGTCGAAACAGGTGCGGCGGACCTGTCTGAGCTCTGGCTCATCTCGGAGTGAGTCGGGTGCACCGGAACCACCGCCGCCCTGTCGAGCTGTTCGATGGATTTCCAGCCCGTGTCGTCCGTGGGCCGTTCCACCGCACGCTCGGCATGAACGCGTTTCAATTTGTCGCGCAGGTTGCTCATGCGCCCGTGTTAGCTCGGCCGACGCCTCTGCATCAACCCCGAACCGGCGCGGCAGGGCGCCTTCGTGTGTGGATTGAATAGAGGAGAGAGGTTCGCCGTCTTCTGGCCTGTTCGCGACGGACGGGTGTTGGCCCGGGAACCTGTGCACATGGGGTGCATAAGGGCCCGGGCCGACGACGTTTTTGAGGCGGGCTCGCCGTGTGTTTGGCCGCTGGATTCAGGAATGCCGAGCGATTCCCGCGCTTGACGGCGGGGTGTCGCAGGGGCATGAGGGTGGGACCTTCAACGAGTCCGGATTGCACGATGTTTCAGACCTTTTCGTGGCAGCGACTGATGCGGCGTTTTGCCGTCGGTTTCATGATCTCCATGCTGGCCCTGCTCATCGTGGGCGGTACGGCTTCGCTGGGAACGCCTCAGGTGACCGTTGAGGCGCAGGAGGCGACCGAGGCGGTTGTGGCTGAAGAACCGGCAGCACCACCTGCGCCGGTGTCGACGATTCGCAATGAGCAGACCACCCTGCTGGAGCGTGTGTGGTGTTTCGGTGGTTTGTTTGGCCTCATCGGGATTTCGTTCCTGCTGTCGAATAATCGAAAGCAGGTACCCTGGCGTCTGGTAGCCATTGGCACCGCGCTGCAGCTCGCCTTTGCGGTGTTGATCCTGAAGACGCCGTTTGGTGGGCCGGTGTTCGCGGCCACGGGAGAGGTGTTCGGTCGCCTGCTGGGTTTTACATCGGCCGGCGCGAACCTGCTTTTCGGCTTTAACCCGAGTTTTCTGGCCACTTTCGCCTTCGGTGTGTTGCCCACCATCATCTTCTTCTCATCGCTGATGGCGGTTCTTTATTATATCGGCGTCATGCAATGGGTGGTGCGACAGGTGGCGTGGGCCATGCGCAAGACCATGAAGACGTCTGGCTCCGAGACGTTGAGCGCCGCGGCAAACATCTTCGTCGGCCAGACCGAAGCGCCGCTGCTGATCAAGCCCTATGTGGCGACCATGACGCAGTCCGAGCTGATGGCGGTGATGGTCGGCGGCTTTGCGACGGTCGCGGGTGGCGTCATGGCCATGTACATCGCGATGCTCACCCCGTTCTTCCCCGATATCGCGGGTCACCTGCTGGCTGCCTCCGTGATGTCGGCGCCGGCGGCCCTGGTCACCGCCAAGATCATGCACCCCGAGACTGAGGTGTCGCCGACCGCCGGCGAAGTGAAGATCGAAGTGCCGCAGACCGATGCGAATGTCATCGACGCCGCCGCGCGCGGTGCGTCAGAGGGCATGCAGCTCGCCATCAACGTCGCGGCCATGTTGCTGGCGTTCGTCGCGCTCATCGCCATGGTCAATTTCATCTTCGCGATGCCCAGTTATGTGCAGCATGGCATGGCCCTGCAGGCCTACGTGGCGGACCTCATGGCTGTCGGGGTGACCCTGCCGACCGATCTGGCATCCTGCGGGGCTGACCTCGCGGCGGTTCCCATGGAAGCAAGGGCCGCGTGCCTGGCCGAGCTGCAGGCGGCCTTCCCGGAAGTACAGGCAGGCTCGACGTGGGGCGTGTTCACGCTGGAGCGCCTCATGGGCTTCCTGTTTGCCCCGCTCGCGCTCATGATGGGCGTGCCGTGGAGCGATTGCCTTTATATTGGCGAGTTGCTGGGCTCGAAGACGGTGCTCAACGAGTTTATCGCCTATCAGCGCCTGAGCGTGTTGGTAACCGACCCGGTCGCACAGCTGCACCAGCGCTCGGTTGTCATCGCCAGCTACGCGCTGTGTGGTTTTGCAAACTTCGCGTCCATCGCCATTCAGCTGGGCGGTATCGGTAGTATCGCGCCGGAGCGACGCGAAGACCTGGCGCGTCTGGGTATGCGCGCCATGATCGGCGGTTCGATCGCCGGCTTTATGACCGCGTGCATCGCGGGCGCCCTGCTCTGACATCACCGGCGAGCGGATTCACGCATCTGCAACGCCGTCGGTAACCCGAAAGGAGAAGACTTATGGGTGCTTACGAGAATATGCAGCAGGCGGTCGCCGCTGTTCGGGCGCGCACGTCGCTGGTGCCGCAGGTCGCCTTTGTGCTGGGCTCGGGTCTGGGTGCCTGGGCAGAGCGCATCGAAAACCCGACGTCGATCGACTATGGCGACATCCCCCATTTTCATCGCAGCACGGTCGTGGGGCACGCAGGCCGGCTGGTCGTTGGCACGCGCTGCGGTATCCCGGTGGTCGCCATGCAGGGCCGCGTGCACGCCTATGAGGGGCTCCGTGCCGAAGAGGTGGTACACCCGCTACGCACCCTCTGGGGCCTGGGCGCGCGCAACCTGGTGGTCACCAACGCGGCCGGCGCGCTCAACGCGTCATACCACCCTGGCGACCTCATGTGCATCCGCGACCACATCAACCTGAGCGGCGTGAACCCGCTGGTCGGCGCGAACGACGACCGGTTTGGGCCCCGCTTCCCCGACATGAGCCGCGCCTATACGCCCGCGCTGGCCGAGCTGGCGCACAAGGTCGCCCAGAACAGGGTCACGCTGCACGACGGGGTGTACGTGGGCGTCAGCGGCCCTTCGTACGAGACGCCCGCCGAAATCCGAGCCTTCCGCTCGCTCGGCGGCGACGCGGTGGGCATGTCCACCGTACCCGAAGTCATTGTGGCGTCGCATCTTCGCATGCAGGTCCTCGGCATTTCCTGCATCACCAACATGGGATCGGGCATTACGGATCAGCCGTTGAGCCACTCCGAGGTCGAAGAAGTCGCTCGTGGCATGCGCGAGCGCTTCATGGACCTGCTCGACGGCCTTCTGGTTCAGGGCGCATCGCAATTTGCGGCCGCCGCAGTCTAACCTCTCTTTTCACATCGGAGTCACCATGGCCACTCGACGCAAGTCTGCCGCTCCTGTCGCGTCGCTCGAAGGCTCCGGCGCCGAGTCCATTTCGTTCTCGGAGCGCGGCGCGCAGCCGACCACCGCCCTGACACAGTTACCGCCCGATATTCAGGCGCTGGTGGAAAAGGCGCGGCAGGTGCAGGCCCGTGCGTGGGCGCCCTATTCGAATTTTCACGTGGGAGCCGTCATTGTCGATGGGCAGGGCGGCGTTCATGTCGGGTGTAACGTGGAAAATGTTTCGTTTGGCGGTACGGTCTGTGCCGAACGAAATGCCGTGGCTGCCGCGGTTGCTGCGGGTCGGCGCGACCTGAAATTATGCGTCGTCACGGTGCAAATTGAGACGCCGGCGACGCCCTGCGGATTCTGCCGGCAGGTGCTCGCCGAGTTCAACCCGTCCATGCAGATTGTCTGCGTTGGCGCGAGCGGAAAGGTGCTGCAGACTTCGCTGGATGTGCTGTTGCCGGGTGCCTTTACACCTGCGCAGCTGAACGAGAC
>Ga0169931_10003238_pt1 | contig 25958 bp, 6 predicted proteins | sample Kivu_15m_20L_FD_129675 | JGI IMG/M metagenome (GOLD analysis project Ga0169931, IMG submission 129675) | Freshwater microbial communities from Lake Kivu, Western Province, Rwanda to study Microbial Dark Matter (Phase II) - Kivu_15m_20L... | ecosystem: Environmental > Aquatic > Freshwater > Lake ...
AAGGACGTAAAATGTAATGGTTAACTTCACTTTACTCAAGTACTTTTGTCTAAAATTAGGCGATTCAAATAGGAGCTCTTTCTTTAAAACATAGATCTAATTAAACTCAAAAACCTCGTATGGTCTGCTTTATCGGATCTAAGATCGTCTAGGATATCTAAACTCTCAAAATTTTAGCAAAAAAACTAAAAAAGAATGGTGTTGCAGTTGATGTTGTATGCTTTGGAGACTGTAGCTAATAGCAAATCGAAAAGGCTCAAACTTTTGTTACAACTCTTCAAAATGAAGACAACTCGCATTTGCTTGTTGTAAAGCCGGGAGAAATTCTTCTTGATAAATTAATTGGAAGTCCGATCATCGGAGGAGGTAACGCTGGTGCTGGAGCCATGGCAAATATTTAAGAATAGGATCCCGATCTAGCTGCAGCTATTAGGATGAGTCTTGAGGAAAGTCAGCAAGCACTTCAGCGGGCAGCTCCACAAGCTCAGCCTCAGGCAGCTAGCCAGCCGGCCCAAGTTCAGCAAGAAGCTGCTCACGAGCCTACAGAAGAATAGCTTTAGCAGTTAGCAATTCAAATGAGTTTAGCTGAGTTTAACAGCTCTGAGGCTAAGGGAGAGTAAGGCGACAAACCTGAAGGAGGTGAAAAGAAAGAATGATAGGATGACTAAAATCAATACATTACTATATAATATGGATATTTATTTTTTTAATCACTCACGATTAATTTCGGCTTATTCTTCAGGTTCTTCACCATCGAAGTCTTCCATCACGTCGACGATCTCTTCAAAACCAATCAAAGATTCAGGAATCAGGTTATAGAGATATTGCTTTTGATATATTTATCTTGTTTTTTATGAAATTTAAACGCAAAGACTAAGAGATTTCAACAAAAAGTAAAGTTTTTAACGATTTGTTTCCTTTAAAAAGATTTAGATTTGCTACATTCTTAATAGTATCAGCTTGCTTTAATAAACAGTATGCAAGTAATTGATTATGCTTTCATATGAACATCCGACTCGATTTATTTATTTTTAAAGCTTTTATATTGGTTTGGCTAGCAAAATGCTAAGACGAGCTGCTGTTTTTGAAGCGTAATAAAGACCTTTTACTGGCAATTTACCCTCGTTATGAAGTAAAATGATCAGACATTCTTCATATATTTTTTCAAAAATGGTTTTGGGCAATTAAATATTTTGAGCCATTATTTCATTTACAAGGAAATAAAAACATTGCACTAAGTTGGTGCCAAAAATGCGAAGTTTGGCCAAAAGAGCAGTTAAAAGTTGTTGCTTGTGTTGGGTCGCATTTAGCAAAGCCAAATAAGTTTCTGCAACAACGTGCATGATTTCTTAACTGTTTTTAAACTCTTGTAGTAAACGAAGACAAACAGAAAGCATTTGGTTTATATAAGCATCTAGCTTGTAATTTTGTTTCAAAATCGTTGAAAGTAGCTCCATTACGCGTATTTTTTGTTTTTGCAGAAGAGGATAATTTGATATTCTGATCAAAGGACCTACAATCTTTAATATTTGTTTGTCGATTAGAGCTTTAGTTGTGTGATCTAGTACGAAATCAATCATGTCTAAGCTTTCTTACATCACTTCCTATCTACCATAAGCGATTCCTTTTACCAAAATTTGAATGTAGTTGTGAAGACTATCTTCATCTGACCATATTATTTCTCCCTTAGATTGCAGTTGATTTTCAAAACTAACGATCATTTGCTTGATATACAGAGCTGTTCTTGGACTTTTGCTGTCACTGATCAGAAGCAAAAGAATATGATGACCAAGGGTCTTGAGCTATTGGTCCTGAAGAAATACTAAGCTTCCCACTCGACCGATAATAAAATCAAGCTATTAAATTTCAGATAGTGCGGTAGAATTTAGGAAAAAGTTGAGCATGTTAATGAAGATGACCAGAATTCTTTTGTTAATTTAAGATTTATCTTGAGAGAATGTTCTAATGCCTTTTTCGATATGGCTGTCAATCATATTGATAAATTTCATCTTATACTTAGTGCTTAGCTGCAGTGATACTTGCTCCAAACAGTAGATAATTAAACTTAGTCTGTTTTATTTAGTTTTATCTTGAGCCAAAGAATAAATTTCTTCAACAAAAACTTAAGTAGCTGGCACAGTGAAGTGAGAATAAAGGTAATTAGCTAATCTTTATGCATTATTCGTAATGACTTCGATCTTGAATTAAGACATAGGAGGTGAAATGACTCTATTTATGACTCTGTCCACGACTTTAGAATAGTTTGTTTTCAATAAATCTTTCAACAAATGCAGACCGTAAGTATATTCAGCAGTTGATTCTTAGCTAGATTCAATTGCAGCCAAACGAGGATACAAAAGTTCCTCAAAAAATAGTTATTAATGCATTTTTTACACATAAATGGCTAAACTTTTGGCCACCCAAGGTCTGACAGCATCAGTCACTGTAAACAGATTGTTTTCAAAGAGCGATCGAATGCCAGTTTTAAAAGATTATTTACTAAGGAACTGAGCATTCATCCTTTTAACAAACTCAGCAAGCACTTAAAACACACCTATCTGATGTTCAGGTTCTTTCATGTATTCTTATAAGTATTCTAAGATTTAAGTGAAATAATTTTCAGCATATTTGCTTGAAAAAGCCACAATGTTTTTGAAGACTACGTTACTGGCAGAATGGGTCCATCTTGTCCACATTTTGACTAACTCATTTAATCCAGATTTGATTGTTTTGGGGGTATTTTAAATATAGGTATTCCAGACTTGATTTGCAGTAAGTCTTGGCATTTATAGATCATCGTCTTTAATGATGTAGACGGCCATAAGTCCTCTATAGTAAGCATAAGCCTTGTCATTAGTTCTGGTGTTATACATATGACTCTTGATGATGTTTAGCATCTCACCTATCAAAATCAGAGCTGAGTTTCTCTTTTTCCAGTTGTCTTAGAATACTCCATCACATAGTGGATCCAACAACAAATCAGTATGAGAGAGACAGTAATTATTGATAAGAACTTTTTCGACCATCATCGCAGAATTTCTGATATTTTCTTCTTATTCTGAAACAAAAGTGTACATATTTTAATTGACATCTCTAATGAAACCTTAGAACTATTGATTTCTGATTGAAGGTACATACAAAAACACCAGAATATAACCTTATTTTTAAGATTTGTTATCTAAATTGAGTTTTTCAAATATTTTATTGAGACTTTCCTCGAAATACTAGTAAGTGTGACTGCATATCATTTAGGCATGAGCTTGTGCAGCTCCTTGTCTTTAAGTAGTATTCGACTGAGTTGAATCGATTATTTCTAAAACGAATTTGAAATAAATTTCAGCCTCTTTAATGCCAATTTTGGCTGAAATTCTTCCGATAGCCATAGCAGATATAGCTCTGATTTAAGGCAAGGGATCACACAAAGCAACTTTAAGCCCAGTGTTAATAATCTTGATGTAAGGAAGCAAATCATAAGGATTAGGAATAAGCTCAACTATGCTTCCGATTACCTGGCAGGCTCCAGCTTTCAAATCGGAGCTTCTGCCTCGCATGCAATAATCTAGAATAGGAATGATGAGAGATAAAGCTGGAGGATCGATAAAGTGACTGAATTTAGTTTTCAATAAAATTTAAAGAGCTCTTTCAGATTTTTAGAAAGGATTTTCAAGCGCCTAGATTAATATGTTTACAGAGGTTGAAATTTAAGGATTTTTTATAGTTTCTCCGATAAGATTAAGAGCTTCAGAAGCTTTTTAACGGATAGTGGGATGAGCATTACTCAGACATGTAGAAAGGGTGGGGACAATAATTGGTAATGAAGTTTGCAGCTGGCGTGCAGAACAGTTAGCCATTATACCGAGAATCCAAATATAGCTAATTTTAATTCTCCAGTTTTGCTATTCTTACAGTCCTTTTAGCAGCTGAGGAAGCAGTATTTTCACTGAAAAAGCACTCATTTTCATTATAAGCATTTGCCCAACTTTTCTTGCTAAGTCACGTATATCCTAATTATTATCAGCCATATAACCGATCAATATGTTAATTATTTTTATAGACTTTAACTCGACAACGCGACCAAAGTTTTCAATCATTGCCTCAAAAAGTTTTATTCTTCCTGTTTTTTCAGTCTTTTATGCCTTAGGCTTATTCAAAAACTAGGGAGCTGTTAATCGATCGAGATATTATTGAGCTTGAGTATATCCTACACCTTTAAGCAGTCCTGAGAAGAGGTACGCCTGACCCATCTGTATTTCTTCTTTCATAGTGACTATATTGATAAAAATATTTTCGACTATACGTTAAGGATCTTTGAAAAAAGACATGAGATCTGGAATACACTTAGATATAGCTTTTTGCTATCCTTAACGATTACTTTTAAACAATTATGTGATTCTTCTTTCAATAAGCTAAAGATTTTTGTTTCCTTACAGATATGGTGCCAGAACACCTAAAAAGATGATATTGCTGACTCCAGAAGATTTATTTATAAAGCTTTCTAGGACTATCAATAATTTTTCAGCGTTTTTATTAGCATATTTTTTGATTATGCTGATTCCTACATCCATGGACATTTTATTCAAAGTTGCATAATCTTCTCTAGAAGTGAATTTTATGATAAGTAGCTAGAAAATAGGTTTGTAAATATTTTAGCTGATCGATTAAATATTAATTGTTAAGAAATAAGGGAGCATTTCAAGGCCTTCTTGATCGAAACCTTAATCAAAAAGTTATTCAGATGCCTTTAAGACCATCAAAAAGATGCTTTAACAAGTTTATGGTGTAATTTATTCTTTGATAAAAATGCAAAGCTTTTAGATTGTTTACTTTGAGTTTTTTTTGACAAAATTTTTCATGTTGAAATTTAGAATAGACTTTTTCATCTATTTTTTGTTATTTAAAAGATTTTAAGCAAGTTTGCTGATTTATTGATTTGATTATAGAGATAAAATTCTTAGCTTGATGAATTCTTAAAACTACGGCTTATATCTTTAATCTAGTTAGTTTATAACAGAAAGAATAAGTTTTTTAGTTTGCTGAACATAATTCAAAATGTCATCAAAAAGTTATTTGTATCTTTATGTAGGTACTTTTCTTAAAAGTTTTAGCAATACTTTAAAAATATGTTCTGAGTTTGCTAAGATATTGATATTCTTGCTTATTATAGCAAAAAGCTGATCCTAATTATTGAAAGAGATGTTGCTTTGGAAGCACTTATTGTAGAAGCTAATAGCTAAGCGCTTCAAACCAACATCGAATTACATGTTTTCAAGCAGGTAAACTGACATTTAATTTAGCAAAAGCATAATGAACTGATCTTTGCTGTCACTAAGTAGTATGAAGCCTGAATTATCTTATTCAAAAGGTAGTGAAAGGAGCTATTTTAAAAATTATTAGCATTTTTTCATCAGGTCAACTGAAGGAGTAATTCCTGCGTGTCTTAACGAAAAAAATTCTCCAAAAAATTAAGCATATTTCGATAAAATTTTCGCCTATTTGCATTAAGAGTGATTCCATGCAGTAAAATTGACAGATCTGTGAACAAGTTTTAAAACACCCATTCGATGCTCAGGAAACTTAGTCATCAAAAGTAAATTTTATGTGTTTTCTTGCCACACTCGATTAAAAACGTGATGATTGTCGATAGTCTTAAGCATTTTTTATATGATTTTGTCAAAAATATTCTGCATTCTTAAGAAATGTTTTCTGTATTTTTCAGTTTTAACTTCCTATTCACTCATCATTCTAACTTACATAGTTACTCCTGTATAACTTTTTCTCGGAGTTGTTTAAACAAATTTATGTAAATTTTGTTTCACAACAGTCTCCTAAATTTATTGAAATTCTTGATAAGCAAGTGTTAAATTTTAAACTATTTTTACTTAAAATTATTTCAAAAACTGTAAATCTTTAACGTAATAGTCTTCAACAGTAAATTTTTTTATTAGCTACAGCAAATATTCGGGTTGGTGTCTTAGTTGAGCAATTAAAACTTTTTCTAGTTGATTTAGATACTTTAGTGAAAATTTATTATCTTAGTCCTGATCTAAGTCAAAAAGACTGCTATTCATGTATTGGGAAATATTTTGAGATACTTTTGCATTTTATTAATTGCTGACACTTATATTTTAAAGCCAGGAAGGCCTAAGCTGATTGTATAGAACTGCAACATTCAATAAATCTTTGCTTGAATTCAGTTCTATTCTTTCGTTTCTCAGCTTATGCCAAACAAAAAGCTGCAAAGTTGTGAAGTTATTTCCCTTATTTTTACTTAAATCAGTGCACGGATACAAGACTAGTGGGTACATTCCTCGACTTAATAATTATATCTGCTATTGAGAAGTAAACATGTTTAAAAATTAGTTCCATGTTTCTCTACTATTTATCTATTCTAAAAGGAGGATAGCCATCATATAAACTAACGAAGGAATTTCCTAGTCGTCTTAGTTTTTTAGATAATTAATATAGCGTCCTATGAGTCTTAGACATATTTTCTTTTCTATTAAAGTCAAGCCTAAAGCACCACTTCTAAACAAAGGTAAATCTTGTTAAATATTAGATAAGAAAGATTAATCGTTAGATGAAAGAAAATCTATAATAGGTAAAATCCACTGCCAATTGGTTTAGAATTTTTTAAGATTAGTATCGAGTTGTGATGTAAAATGTTTATAAATTTATTGAACTGAAGGAAAATCTTTGTGTTCTTGTTTGTAGACGTGAGCCATGATGGAATTTGCAAGCACTAAAATAAATTTATTTGTATTTTTTAGATACAATTTAAGACCTTTAGCTATCGCGTCAGTCGGCTATGTGATTAAAGGCAGAAGGGGATTCAGAACGGCTGCTAAAATCTAATAGTCTTCAGCTTCAGTGAATTTTATTAACCCTGATACTAAAACAACTAAAATTTGCTAAGAATATTAGCTTTTTATTTTTGAGTCCTTGAGTTTTTAGATACTTTTAATAACTCCTTCCAGCATTTTGATATATACGATTTTTTTCTTCACATTGTGTTAGGTAGATACAAGACCGTTTAAAAAAGTTAAAACTTACAGTATTGTTTTTTAATCAGTTAAATCACATGTGAGATAGTTTACAATTTTAATGCTATTTTCAGAATGATTTTGAAAAAGATACTTGGCTTTGTTCAGAAAGGCAACTACATGCTAATCTATAGTCACTACTTAAAGTTGCCTAAAAAACTACTACCAAATTTCAATATTAGCTTCGCTTCTTACAAGAAGACGATCGAGCTAAGGTCGTATTTTTTCAAAATTTTTAGCGATGAATCCACTAAAGAATCTATTTACTTTGAGAAAACCAGCCTATCTTTGCTTCTTGTCTATTAATGCTTCATTATTAATTTTTTAAATTAAACCTGCTGCCCACTATGCCGAATACTCTTGAGTCAAGTAGGCGATGACATGATGAATATTTTTTAAATTTTGAGGTTGAGAAATCGCTAGTGTTTTATATAGTTCTCTATACTAATCGTATTTTTTGTTGGCATGTATCGTAGTTTAATTCGGAAAGTACAGATGTCCATGAGCTATAATTATCTGCGAAAAATTTGCTTAAACTTCTATATTTTTGAGAGGTTTGACTATTCTTTTGATGATACGAATGACTTTGCAGAAGGAGTCAAAGTTGATAATACTAGCAGACTGTTGATGAAAAGCTTGCAAAAATTATCGAGTCTTTTAAACATTTTTACGACAGTTAACGTGAAGATAGTGCGTGAGTTATCTGTAAACAAGAGGAGACGGATTATAAAGTAAGAATATCTTCTAGATTTCAGCTATGCGATCCTTCTCGATTTCCATTCTTTAATAATTAATGAGTCAATTATTCAACAATCAAAGATTTATTTTACATAAATTACAAACACTTGTTTTAATTATCTTTTTGATTTAAAAATTTATCGAAAAATCGTTTTTCTCAATAAAGTAACATTTTAGTAGCAAATTTCAGAATATTTTATTTTGATAAAATTTATTTATGCAAATATGAATTCATATGATAAATTTTACATAAAAAATTTAATTTTAACTCATTTTTATGGATAATTTGAGTAAGGTTCTTTCTTTTTGTATAATAGACCATATTTTAAATCATAAAAAGCGGAATATCTTATGCCAAGGATCAAAAATGAATAAATAATGACTCCTCTTAAAAACACTAAAATCTAATAACAAAATAAAACAGCGACCCCTTATTAGCTCTCAATAAGCTTTGTCGAACAACACTATCAGCCTCAACAAATATATACACTTTCCACCGTCAATTCCATTCTACTAGGTATCTGAGGCTCCTATTTAGATCAAGGAAAATTTTATAATTTGCTTGAACCAACAAAACATAAAAAAACAGTTACTTGCAATTGCCAGAAATCATTTTGTATCGCTGGATATTGCTAATGCTTTCGAGCCGGACAAGCATGTGGTCCTGAATGCAAATGTAAAGGCTGTAGAAACAAAATATAAAGATAAATACCTAAAATTTAGTTCAAATTAGGCTGTAATTGCAAAAAAAGTGGATGTAAAAAAAAATATTGCTAGTGTGTACAAAATGGTCGAAAGTGCGGAGCTTTTTGTCAGTGCATAGATTGTCATAATAAGTCTTGAGTATTTGATTTGATTTTTGTATATTTATAACATGTCTGACGAATATAAATACTCTAAATCATAATTATTAAATTATCGATTTTTTGTAGAGCCTTTACATTGCCTTGAGTGTTATCTATGGTTACTTGAGCTCTTTTTATTTCGACTATAACCTTTATTTACGTGGCTATATCACTTCTGCTGTCAATTTTCTTTATAGATACTTGAATCCATGGCAGAAATAGGCAAAATCTATCGCTTATTTACGCTTTTTAAAGTAAACAATCGCCATACCATTATTGAGACCGTTAGGTCGTATGTGCATATCGATAAATCTAACCTCTCCATAATCTTTTGCGATTCTCTAAAGTTCTTATTTGCTTATATCGAATTAAAGGTTTTTAATTTGAACTGCATTTCTTGTTTTCTTTTATTTATTTTACTATGTTTTTGTGATTGTTTTCAACTAAAATGGCTTGATAATGACTCGATGCGTTGATTATTTAGTAATAATGAAATCTTAGTTGTATTTCTAAATGCATTTTTTCATGTTTTATTAGGTATTAAATATGAATAGTATTTTACCAGATGGTGTCCCTACACTTGTTTTGATCACTTGAATACGTTTGATGCTTTTTTTAGAAGGGTCAAGAAGATTGTAGATTTTTTATTATGTCCATTATTTTGGAAAATAGTATCCGTAGGCTGCCCAGTCGTTTTCTGGAATTAGAGAATTTCTAGGCTGATTGATCAGACAAAAATTACGAAGAATACGTTGCTGAATAGACTTGAAAAACATGCTACTGATGCCTTATTTAATAATTTATATTATTAATAAAAGCTTGAATGGATGACGTAAAAAATCCTATCTATAAAAAAAATATTAAAAGAGGATTTTTGAGAAAAGGTAGTTAAGGCTTTTCCCTTTGTAAAGAATCAGTAATATTTCCAAAAAAGACTGTTTTTGGCTTTCGTAGTAAATCTAAAAATACAGCATCTCAGTTGAAAATTGAAGAAAATAAAATTTAGAGTTCTAGAGTTAAAAGTATCTTTGAGCAACTTTCTCCAAACAAATAATAAGCATATAAGTCTGTTTAATCACTAAAAAAGCGTTTGGCTAGTATCGACAAACATTAAGAATCTCAGAAATCATTCGCTTTGAGCAAAAGGAATTCAATTTATTCTGCGAATAGTCGAAGTCAATTTTCATTATATAACATGAATGGAGTCGATTCGATTCTTCATAGTGAAGCCGATTCTCGCATAAGTGGAGCTGAATCTAAATTTAGTGAAGCAGATTATAGTTTGAGTGGGGTGCGCTAAAGAAGAGGAATCTTAAAAGGCCTTAAAGATCGTTTAACTAATCTAGAGTTAAATATTAAAAATAGAACTAATAAATGAATCTTTTATATGTTAATATCTTCCTCTACATATCAGTCAACAAAATTACTTACAATTTATCTTAAATATAGGGTTTTATATGATTACAATCACCGAAGTGGAACACTTATTTTTCTTTTAGCTAGTATGTTTGTCACAAAGAAACTGACTTTTTTTTGATCGTAGTGACGTATAGTATCAGTCCAATATTTGTTACTTTCCCACCCTTTGTACATGGGCTGCAGCAATCTTTGATCATCATACATAGTCTAACGTCTTTAATATTTGCGCGTTTAATTATGAAGCTAGGTCACACTTTTTTATAGTTGCTAGATATTTCTGAATTAAAATAAGCTTACTATCCAACAATAAAGACGTTTTTTCCAATTTTTTTCTGCAAAAAGCGAGAGAATTGACTATTAAACATATATTAAAATATAAATGAATACGTCTAACTTAACAAAAATCAACATAAATATATTTAATTTACTACAAAAGCATTCTTTTCTTAAAAAATATTTTTGAGCAGATATCTTCTAATTTATTTTCTTGTTTTATAAAATCATCAGTTAACGCTAAAAATATATTTTTATTTGTTATGTAAGCACCCCCTATAAATGAAGAATAAATGTAAGAACTCATACAGTGGCTTGACTAGATTCCTTTCAGCAGACCCAAAAGAAATCTTAGCAGAGATTTTTCTGATGGAGTTCTTACTGCCGAAATAATGAAACAATACTATCCTAAAATAGTTCAGCTACACAACTTTCCTTCCGGAAACGCATTGAACTCAAAATTTGCTAACTGGAAAACACTTAATGGTAAAATTTAGTAAATTCAGATAAGATATTCAAAAAACTAAAGATTTAGATTAATCCTAATGATATCCAGAACATAATAACTGTGACCCCAGGATCTGTTTAGAAAGTACTTTTTCATATTCTGACTCATCTCAAAAAACTAGGAAATCACAAAAGCCAAACTAGCAGTAATGCTTTCGAATCGAGCTCTAAAATTTAAGACTATAGCAATACGTACGTAAGATAGCTTGCCGAACGCTAAGATACGATTGGAGAGCTTAGAGGAACGATATAAATGTTGTAAGTGAAAATGAAGAAAATCTAAGAACTTAATCGATTAAAAGACGCCAAAATAGAATCATTAATAAGAAAACTCGAAGAGGGAGTAAATTGATAGTGCTTAATCTTATCTTTGAAAAGTAAAATTATTATTTTTTATGTTAAAGAATAAATCTGATAGGGATTTTCAATATAAGTGGTGTTTGATGCTAATTAAAAATTCAAATGCAGAACTAATAAAAGAGGAAAATCTTTGAGTAACATCTCAGAGCTCAAGGTACCAACTGTTTATATATAGAAAATCAGCGTTAAGCTCAAGTTTAGAAAAAGAAAAAAGCCTAGCAACAAAAAAACAATCCTCAAGAAGATATGCTTTTTATCCAAAAATAATTCAGAAACTATTTGCAAGGTTAAAGTTTTATTAAAAAGATTACGAGGCTAAGCTTTAACAGCTGAAAAAAGGATAAATCTAATTCAGAGTAATCGTAGAGCTTTACGAAAAGATGAAAAGCTACTATGTAGACATAAGCTACGTGTTGATGACCTATGATCGTCAGTATTACAAGTAAATGTTAGAAAAAATTAACAACAATATCATCTAGTTAAAAAAGAAACATCAACCTAAAAATAAATTCAAGTTTTCAAGGAGAGACTAAGATTTTGGGGTCAAAAACACTTCTGTAGTAGAAGAAATCAAATCTAATAAAAATCAATAAAGTGCAATTCCTGGAGTGGACGGCAAGTAATCATAAACCTTGGTTTTAAAAGGATCTGATTCAGGCGGTTCGTTTAAAATAGTAAATTGCACTTCTACTAACATAGACCTATTAGAAAGCACTTAAATCCTTTTTTTGAAAAACTTGAAAAAATGCACTATAAAAGCAGCTATAACAAAATCTACTGTTTTCGTGGACAATTGTGTTGACTGTTTTTTCGAGTTAAACTGTCATCAACTTCGTATTCACAATACATTCAACACTAGATTCAATATATACGTGACAAGTAAGGCTATAATCGAGGACTGTAAAGGAGTTGTGTTCAGCCCATATACCTACTAATATGAAGGCCGCTAATAGCACTAAGTTCAAAGTGATCGCAAGCAAAGACCCAATCTCTGGAGATAAATTCAAGATTTCAATTGGCTCAAGGAGAATGAAAAATCACCACATTTCGAATTAGTTTAACAGTGATTCTAAAAAAATGAATGTCGACTAGATTGAAATAAAAATATTTTATTAAACATCATTTTTGGAACTGAAGTTGCAAGAGATGTCTAATTTTTTCATATATCATCAATAGTATGGCTGAATTTAGAGTTGTTTGGACTAATTTCGGAGAAAGGCCCTTAAATATTCCAAAAAATCCTTATTTTTAACAGATATCTTTGAATATTTGCGTTAAAGTCATCAAAGCGTCATTCTTTTTGCTTTGCTGACGAGTTCTTAATAAAGTATAGGGATAAGTGCAAAAAGTTGCTATAATTTTAGATATTGCTCCTATTAAGAACACCGTCAAACTTGAAAGAGCGTTTCCTATATAAGAAAATTTGTACCATTTTTACTGAAACTTTTTTTGAGCGACTAATATATTACGAACTGTATGATAGGATTGGAAACTAAAATCAAACTAGCTAAAATTCCTTTCCAAAAAACTTGTATTCCCTCTTATTTTATCATTTTTTTCAATAAGGTCAACATAGGTTTATTTTACTTAGACTGACGTGTTTGCAAAACATAAAAAGGGTTAGTCAAAAGAGATCCAATAGTTCCTGCTAAACCCGAGCACTGTACTATGCTCAAAACTGAGTCTTTATCTGTATGAAGAACTACTTTAAGCTTTTAATAAGCCACAAAGTATATTCCGTAAGCAAATGCATTTCCTATAATTAAAGGGGAAATTCCTTGATATAGACCAACAGTTCCTTGCTTTTCAAGAATGTTTTTAGTGCTTTAAATCACAGAATCTTTTTATTTGTCAAGCTGCATTTAGATTTTTATTCTTTAAATAGGATAGAGAAGAGCCGTTGTTATAGTTGATGATGTGATTGATGCTGCTAAATCTATCATATTTAATAATGTTATATTTATAGGAATCGTCTTTAATTTTTCACTAAATAGAAAAAATGATTAGTTATTTTTCGCAACATAAGCTTTTTGAATGTCATAATTTATTGATAAAATTATAAAAGACCTATGTCACAGGAAGAACAAAACTAGCAAATAAAAGTCTAAAAAATACTCATATAATTAAACAAAACAGGCCTTTCTTATCTGAAGCATCGTACATTTATCAAAACCTTAGTAAAATTTGCTTAAGCTATCGAGTTTTTCAAGAAAGCATAAAAAATAGCTACCGAAGAATTAAACATAAATACAGATAATCAAAAGATAAATCAACTAATAGGTGTCACCTATAACAATCTGGCATGCTATTACAAGAAGTAATACTGATAAAAAAATAGAACAAAAAAGCCGAAAGTGGCTTTGAAATATCTTCAAAAAAGTCTTGAGCTGTAAGTTTACAAAATAAACGACTGGGTTTCGACTGGTAGCACACACCTTAATATTTGTGCAATATATTCATACTTAGGCAAGTAAATTTCACTTAATATAGACACCATGAGGCTCTAAGTCATGTAAATCTAGCCATTTAACTTCTAGATAAAAAATGTCCAGAGGATAGAGATCGCTCCGAAGAAGCAAAATCATACTGGAACATCAGAATGCTTTGCTACTACAACAAAGCAATTTAATAGTAGCATCTAAAGCAGCTATAAATATGCTTACCTTCATATGAGCATGCAAAATAGATCGCTAAGCGAGAAGGGTCAAAAAATATAACAATAATAATGAATTGCGATGAAGCTATCACTAGAATATAAACATATCTTGCAGGAATAAAGAAAAAAATGATAGATATCATGATAAAGCGCAAATAGGAAGATTAGCAAGGACATTATGAATATATGCGCAAGCATAAGCCTATTCCGAAAAGATAGTTGAGACAAACAAGCTAGCATCAACTGGTTAAGTTTGACATCTACAAAGGGAAAGATTTCAAAAAAATATAATAGAGACAACATAATAAAAGTCATTTTTAATCAGCCAAAGCTCACAAAAGAGAAACTTCTAATCGTTTCAAAAGCTTAAATGAATATATAACTCAAAAATACAAGACTGAAGGAGCCGAAAAAGTATAGCAAGAATGATATCAGATTATAAGCATTCTGTTTATATTTTATCTTTACTTTTAAAAATTTGTTTTTAAAACAGTTGTTGTTTGTAAATCTAATTGTTTTCAAACAGTTTATAATATTTTTTGCAATTTTGTACAGAAATAACATCAAGCAATCAAAAAATCTTTTCAATCAAAGGTTAACGCTACTTTCAAAAATAATTTGTTATCTATTTTATATATTTTATATTAACCTCAAGTCCATGGACTGGTGCTAAGAGCTAGAATAAAAATTCTTTGAGTAACACTGCAAAGTTGGTAAAGATAATGATATTGTAGGAAATCGATGGATGCAAATAGCTCAAATTTTAGGAATTAACAATCATAATTTTGTAAAAAACAAATTTTATTCAACTCTTAGAAAAGGATTTAGAAAAATAAATAGATTCATAGCTTTAGCCAAATTTTAAGCCCCTAAATCTTAACACAATTTTTTCAAATAACTTAATCCTGATTTTTTGACAAAATTAAGTGCAGTTGCCGATAGAAACTATATGCAAAAATATTAGGTAAAACAGCAAGCAATATAACTATCTAAAGGTAAACCAATACATATGAAGACATAGAACATTAGCTGATTGAATTAGGAAGAAAAGATATTGATTAATAAGATATTGAAGCTATCGTTACAGAAGAAAACAGAAATCTACATATGAAAATACTCTAGTTTAACAAAAACTGCAGACGAAGAAAAGGAAAATGGAAAAAACTACAAGATAAAAAAAATAACACAGAAAAATAATCGGATTCATAGGCAAATGCCTAGGAAAAATCTAAAAGTTAATAAGTTTAGTTCAAGAATAATTGTAAAAGCTAAGATAAAATCGACTAGAAAATAAAAAATAATTAGCAAAAAGATAGTAAATTTGTCAAATAGTAAGCCAAGATAGATGATAAAATGAGAGAAAAAAAATAGCTGCGAAAAGTGAGTTTTGCAAAAAATTAGGAATATAGTTATCCGAAATAGTACCAAAACTCTATATTTTAGCTGTCTCCTGAACCTAGTCAGAACGGGGCTTGTTTTCAGAGTTTTGGCCAGATGTCAAATAGGTCTCCAAATATGTTTCTTCCTTCTCCATATTACTCAAATTATGGGTATAACTTTGGATTTCGTGAGCAATTTGCGATATTTCCTGGTAACTTCACAAGAAGCTAGATGAGTGTTACCCCAAGATAGAGTGTCATCAGAGTAAGCGATTAGGTAGTTTAAACAAAAGGCGTTTAAAATCTGTTTCTCAGCAGTGAAATGGGATTCGCCTCTCCAGATTTCAAACTTTAGAGTTAAAAACCTAAAAGTGCTGGAACAAGCACTAGCGGCTTTGAAAATTTTAAAACTAGATTTTAAAGATTTCGATAGTAGATGCCGCATCTTGAAGAAAAAAAAGAATAAATGAGCGAGCTATAAAATTAATGATCATATAAATTAAAGTGTATAGCTATTAGCAGTCTTGTTTCTTACAGTACTTTATTTAAAATGTAATTAATGATTTTCGTATAGTATATATAGTGATCATTCAACAGCAAAGATCATTGGGTTTGGTATCTAAACAATGAGAAGCCCATTCTTAGATGTTTATTATATCCATATTTCTAGTGTATTTAAGGCCTAGAGCCATAGCTATCTTTTTGAAAAATTTAAAGCTTCCCTACACCATCACCTAAATGACTATCTTTGTACCTATGTGTACTTGCTCTCAATACTTCGAATCACCTTTCTGAAATCGCTAGGCTTGCTAGTAATCTATCCGAAAACACTTTTATTTCGAGGATTATTGTCATTGTAGTTCATTTCTATTATCTAGCTATGGATTCTTTATAACTTTTAGTGTAAAACTTATAACTTTTTACCGAACTCTTCAATATATTTCTATCGAACTTGCTTGTCTATAGGCCTTACAATCCTCTCGATCAATCTAGCTTAGAATAGTTTTTCAATCAATAGCAGCGTCTATTGCAAAAGATTTTCTTAATCATCTTCGCCTCCGAGCTGTCGCTTGCCGATCGCTTTGGCATTTTTTCGATCCATAATATTTTTATAATTTATTCACCTTATATAGATGCATCTTGACCTCATAACTATACTTATCATCTAGAGATGTTTTAAATGCCGGATTAATATATTAGATTTCATTTCAATATCACAAATTATCAGTATAAGATGTCAGTTTTATCGAATATTTTCAAAGATACAGAGCTGGTTTTTGTTATATTAAACCTTGAGCGTATCTGATTTTGTTATACTGAAGCTGAGGGTTATAACTGGGCTGATGAACATCAGAATAATAGCGCTAGTATTTGTCTGGAGCACCTTTTTCATCGATTATATTTTTTATTTTTTTCTGGGCTGTGATATATCCTACTACTTTTCTCATAAAATCAAATTTATTGTAATTAACAGTTTAGAACTTATTTAAATCTAAGTATCTCGGGATGTTTTTGACAAAGTAATTACTACCAGAACTCCCAATATTTTCATCTCCATGGATCTATTCAGCCATTTACTATAGCAAGGCTATAGTATATGTCTGAGTCCCATGTTTTTCTTTCAATTGATCGAGGTTATTTTTGGTATGTGCCAAAAGTTGTTCCTATAATGGTGACTTAAACAGTAAATTATTATCATAGTCTTTAGCTGATAAATCTTATTAAACATGAGTACGTTTAGAGATAGCTTATCTTGGCCATTTCAGATTAAAAATACGTGTCTTTTAATCGTTGCTTTATTTCGAATATAATGTTCCATCTGTTCTCAAATCTTTCTATGTCACTCGTCCCATATCTTTATCTATTTTTTCAAGGGAATCGATAAAGTCCTGATTGTGATAAAATTTTGATCTATCCTGATCCTCTAAACTTTAGATCTATATTTTATTTTATTGTTTGTATTTATCAATTTTGTCCATATCAATTTTTGTAGCCGTGCCGTAAATCATATAATTTTTGGATGAATATGGATTATTATCGTTTTTGTCAAGCTATTAATATATTTGCAAGTTATGAGGTAATTTCTACCCCTTAACTTCTGCTTTGTATTTTTAAATTTAATATTTTATCACTTGTTACTTTCTCTTCTCTTTTTACTCATTGTTTTTAAAGAATTAGTCAGTATCATAGTCTTCTTTTATTTGATAGATTTTATCATAAAATTTTCTGTTTGATCCTTATATTTCATTTACTAAATTTGATTTGGCTATAGTTTTAAACATAAGTTATTCATCTTTCTTACGCACATACTAAACTGAAGTTTTAAGTCTCATTTCGACACCTTTGATAATATCGTTTTATTTTGATACTTTTACTATGGCTTGCTTTTTTAACGAATTCAATTATTTTGGATCCACTAAATTTTTTTATTTTTTTTATTTTTGCCTAAATTTCTATAGCATTCCGATAATTAAATGTATGATCTTTGAAATATCGAATGAACAGTTTAAGGAAAGTTTTTGTAGTTGAGATATAGCTTCTTTTGTGAATTTGTTTAAAAACTCTATTTAAAAATCTCTAAACGGATGCTATTTAAAAAGAGCGTGCAGATAATTGAGAGTCCGATATAAAGCCATGAAAATTCTGTCATCTTGAAACTCACTTGAGTCTAATTTTAAAAAGTTAAAAAGATATAGTCTTTATGTGTCGATCCAAAGTCTAAAGAAACCCATCGTGCTTCTTATCTTATCATCTTATTGAAAGAAGATATAGTTGTCCCACTTACTCATTTCAAAACTTTAGTTTAGAAATTCAAAAAACTATAGCAGTTGCCAACATTTTTCGTTCCACTGAATCTCGTCTTTTAATTATTTTGCCATTGCTTTTTCATATGAGGCGAAATGTTTATTGCTGATGATATTATTAATGTATTTCGAGAAAGATATTTCCAAAAATTGCTTCGTTACGGAGTCTTAGTCGTATGGTAGGCACCATAAAACTCCACTCAGATTCTAGTTCATTTTGTAAATGTAATTCAAATCAAAGCAACATTAATAAATGTTAAGAAAATGATTCTAAATAACTAAAATTTTAGTTGTTAATATTTAAGTATTTGATTTTTAAAAATGCAGTTTACTCATAAAAATTAATCATAATTTATCGAGACAGGTTAGAAAATTCCCTTTATCTTTTAAGAAATAAGAGCTTTTTGCTTAGCTATAGCCCTTTAGCGCTGAGAATCCTATCTATTCGCTTTAATAGCTTCAAACGCCTTATTAATCACCTGAATATTATTAAAATCTTATGCTCTTTTGATACGAGGCCTTTACCAATCAAAGTTTTACAAAGTAATACTAGGCAAAACTCTTTTCCATTATGAAAAAAACATCTATATATTTTAAGTTTTACTTTTAATTTGTTAACTTAATGTCGAATAGTTAATTAGCATTTAAGCTATTTTGATTAATTCATGTTAGTTTTTAAACTTTTCAAACAATTTTTGAGTCGAACCAATCTCCATCTCTTATCCATTTTTTCAAGTTGATTTTGAATTTGAACTTACATATGTTCTTGCATATTTTGAAGGAAAATCACAGCTTTTACTCGATATACAATCAATAGCAGACTTTGATACAAATTATTTGCTTTTGCTTGTATATTTAATTTGATTCTTTTCAAGGGATAAAGCCCATAGTAGAACTAAATAATAACATTTTTACCATTAATCGTTTACGGTTGAAATCATCAGCTTTTTTCTCATATATTTTTTATTTCTTTTACCACTCTTACTGTTATTGTTTCTTTTTGACATAAAGTCTATATTGCTACTGTTTCTGCTTTTTTTGTTCAAGTTGGACCTATCTTTAAAGCTAATTTCTTTATCTTTCTTATTATATCTTTTTGGCTTACTTATCTTTTTTTAATTTCTAAAGCATTTATTTTCTGCTTTTATGTTTGTGCTACAATTATTTTCTACGTTTTTATAGCTACTAATTAGTCACAGCTTTTTTACCATATATAATAGGACTCTGTTGAGAGGGTACTATCACAATTTATTGCTGGATTTGATTTTAAGCTTGTTATTAAGACTGATTCTACTCAAGTTCAAATTATTATTGAGAATGATTTGAATCCTCTTATTTTTACTCTTAAACAACATTAGATATCTATTATTATCTTATTCTAAGTTCGGATTACTAAGTTTTTTACTTGATCGTTTGCAAACGGTTTTTATTTTACATTTTATCTTTTAAGCCACTCAAAAATCCTCGTACTTTGTTCTGCAATTCACTGTTTTTTTCAACAACTTTGCTTTCTACTGATTTAATCTATCTTTTATTGCTTTATTAAATCTATCTTTTTCTAAGTTATTTTTCATACTGCTTTCTTTTAAGTTATTTCATTACTAATGTTTTCCACCCTCTAAAAGTTTTTTTTATAGTTTGAAAAATGTAAAATTATTTAGATAATTAGTTTTGTTGAAGCACTATTGCCTGATCTTACTATCCTTTTTGTCTTTTTTAAAGTTTTTTCAATAAGGTTTCATCTCTCCAAGCTCGAAATATTTTGAACAATTGATATTTTTTAACAAAAGAATATTCTTTTTCTAAAACTGCATCATAAAAACTTGAAAGACATTTTAAGAAAGTTTATTGAAGCAAAAAATTGTAGTTTGTTAAAACTGAAACAACTTTATTGACTCCAGCTTTTTGTAGTCTAGTCATCTAGCGTTTGATTTAAACTTTTTAAACTTAAATTTTAGTCACCGCTTTAATCTAAGTCTATTTAGTTCTTTGAGCGTTGATTTCCTTAAGAGTTTATTTGATTTTCTGTGAATATTTAGAAGTTCCATTAGCTTTAGGAATTTCTTTTTTTATTTGATTGTTTTTATCTTTTTGTACTTTAAGTCCTTAAACTTGTCGATATGAATTGACTATAGCCTTAGCTTCTCTTTAGTACTATTCTTATTATATGTGTTTGCTTATTGAATAGATGTCGTTTGGCTGATTATTCATTGAAATGATAATAATATATTCAAAAAGAATGTTATTCATATCATTTTAATTTCCATACGTAACTATGCATACTACTTTACTGTGCTTTGTGCTTGCCTATAATTTTTCAAAACCTGAATATTTGAATGTTTAGCGAAATAATTAAAATCCTAGAATTCTTTCATACTTATTTAGAGTAATCGATAATACTTTAATAAAGATCTAAGAGCTTATATTCTTGCAAAAGTGTCATCGCCACGACCTAATTTTTCAAACCCTGTCGCAGAAATATTATGATTGCATTATCGAACAAATGGAGCTACAAAATCTAAAAGCTTTTTATAAAATGCGACTGTGAACGGTTAATTGGTAGAAAACTAAGCAAGTTTTTGATTGATTTCTTTTATTACATTTATTTAGGCTTTTTTCAAAAAAATTAGATATTATTTTTAATATTTGATACAGTATTCTTTTAAGGTCTTATAAAGATTCTGATATTTTGAAGTTTTTTTGTAATTTTCCCAAGAATGCAAATGGAACCAGTTACTACGATAATCCGCTAGATGCTTAATGAGTTTTAAAATATGTTTGAACATAGTAAATGTTATACGACTAACGCTCAGGTAGCTCAGAGACAAATAATGAGAATTTTAGATAAGATAATAGATAAATCTCACTAGAGTTAGCTGAGATAAAATTATATTATAATTCTGTTCTTATTGTTTTTCGCTTAGTATCTGCTAAACTGAAACCTTTGAAGAAAGATGGATTTCTTCCAGCTTTTTTTTGGAAGAATTACTACGACTAGATTTATGTGACACTCCGTATATTTTTACATCTTTAACTACAACTTTCTATAGATTTCTCTAAGTTTTCGGTATTGATTTTTTAGCCTTTTTCTTTAACATATATTCTTCTTCTGTTGCTTTTACTTTTTTCTTGGATTTTTATTATTTACGTTTGTTAGTAGAGTCCTCACCCCTACCTACTGAATGAAATCTCGATTTTCTATGAGTTGTCTGATTGCTCTATATTAATTCTTAGATATTATTGATTTTAGATAGATCGACATTCATAAACTACTATTTGCTCATACGTTCTTCACGATTGATAGCACAAAGTTTAGTCAAAAAATATTTTATTGGTTGACTTATTTAGTATTTTTAAGGAATGCTGAATGGAATAGAACTCATTCTTTTGATAAGTTACTTTTAGCTGTTGCATTACCATGGAGTAATCCCTATTATTAGTTCATAAAGGATTACTCCCACTGCAAATATGTCACTTTCTGGCGAGTACATATTTCTCAGCAGAGACTAAAGCGACATATAAAGTGGTGTGCCCACATTATGCCTAGTTTTGATCTACCCGTCTCCGTAAATGGCAAACCCGAAATCGCCGATTTTCCAGTGTTTGTTTGACTTAAAAATATTAGCTGGTTTAATATCTCGATGGATAATTCCCTAACTGAGCAAATACTTAACTGCCTAAATAATCTCATTATTTATCTGCAGCGCCTCTTTCTCACAGAACTTACCCATCTTAGTCATATAGTTTAGCAAGTCTCCACCAGAACAATACTCGGTTACCAAGTAGCAATGAGTTGATGTTTTGTATACGTTCTACAATGCAAGGATATTGGGATGTTTGAGTTTTGTTAATATTTTGATTTAGTTTTCAAGCATCTACATGCTGGATGAAGTAAACTTTTTTGTGTCGATCACTTTTATGGCGTGGAAATCGTTATCTAGCTGGCTTCGACCTCTATACACAAAACTGCTGTAACCATCACCTATAGCGTCTTTTTTTCTATAAAAGTATGGCCCAATATTTTCTGTATCTTCGAAATTAGCGGTAGAAAGAGTTACGGATGCGAATAGATTGCTAGATGAACCGGCTTCTCTTAGCTTTCTCGAATGATCTTTTTCAAGAGAATGTGTGCTTACTGTAAATTACTCTGGTGAAAAGTGTCTTTTGGTCATAGTTATAAATGTATTGTAAAAAAATGGCAATATTGCAATCTTTAGTTACATAGGATGAACAAAATAAAATTCGCATTTGATAGTACAAAGTAAGATGAATATATAAAGAAAATAGTCAAAAATTATTGAAAAATGCATATAAAGTAGTTGTGATTAAGTTAAGTTTTTTTGATTTTATTTTATTTGATTCTGTAAATATGAAATTATTTTCGATACAAATATTTCATCTATATTTAACTTTGATTCGCTAAACTCTATTTTTTTGACCTCATTTCTGACATATAATATCATACATATCATGAGTCTTCAAGGCAATCAAGCTATGGTCTACTCCCTCGTATCCAGAGGGCAACTCGTTTTAGTCGATTTCACTCCTCATGCCGGAAACTTCCCAACTGTTGCCCTCTAGGTATGATTTTTTTCAATTAGGTTTTAGCGAAAACTAATGCAAGTCGAACTTTCGGTCAATATGTAACAGCTAACTACCAGTTCATCTCTTTTTCAAAATAAGGGTTCATTTTTATGGTCATGGTAGACTCAAGCGTAATTTTAGCATAAAAAAGTATGAAACAAGAATAGCAGTCAACTTCCTAAAACGCATTCAAGAAGCTTTTTTCTCAAGATATGATCATGTCAAGAGAAACAATGCAGTTGGACACTCACTGAAAGATTTTAAACCGACTTTGCAAGAATGGATGGCTAAGTTTTCTAACAAATAAGAAGTAGATAAACTGTCTAATTTGCGAAAAGAGCTCAGCGAACTTGAAGAACAAGCGTTGCGTAACATGAACAAAGTTATTGATAGGGGAGAAAAGATCGAAGTGCTGGTAAAAAAAGCTGAAGTTTTATCTGATCAATCTTTGGATATGCGCAATACTTCGAGGAAAGTAAAGAACAAGATGTGGTGGAAGAACAAAAAAGTAATGATTGGAATAATTCTGGTAATAGTAGCTGTGATCGCAGTTGTGATCATAATCGCTAACATCTGATTATCTATATGGATCCCGTCTAATCATTTATCATATGAATCATATGATCATGCTTAAACACAAAAATATCATAATTTTTTATTTAACTAATCTGAAATAGATTTATTTTTTGTTTGAATCAAGGTCTATGTAGGTATGCAAAAACTAAAAAATGATCGAAAGGATGAGAATCGCTCGGTAGCAGGCTATTCTAATTGATTTATTATCCATTAAGTTTCACGCAATTACCACCCATCAGCTTCAAAGTTGTCAATATTTTGTCTTTGCTTTAAACCACTAACTTATTGCCCTTTTTAAACTGTCCCTGAGTCATAGTTCTCATCTTCGCCGTTGTAAATCTTTTGATATCAATAGGGTACATTTGAAAAGACGATTTAATAGGCTATTCGTATTCTAAAAATGAGTTAAGATCTCCCAAAACAATAAAATGATAATTAGGAAGTGCTTTTCTTATTTCAACTAATTGTTGCTTCATTTAAGTCATTTGAATCTTGTTTTAAGCTTCCTTTGAACTTAGATGTACATTCAAGATGATAAATTAATCTGCCACTATTATTGGTGTCCTTTTATCGAAGTTCAAAGCATTTAATTGATAAGAATTTAGTACATCCTACTTTCTTTTTATGATGTTGAAGCTTGATCTTTTGATAGCAATTAAGCAATCTTTAGTTTCATCCACAGTCGTATAGTATTACCTATTATTACTTAAAAGTTGCTAAAGACCAGAAGAATATTATTGGAGACATAAAATATCAGCATTAAATGCTGAAATTTCGTTATTAAACTTTTTTAATTTTTTGTCTTCATCAAGATAGCTTAGACGATAAAACGATTCGAATCTGTTTGTATAGATTCTAGGATTGTTTTTAATAAGTTCCTAAAAATTTCCATCTTTGAATACGAATTTAAGAAGAGCATGATATATGATAAAGTCATATAATTTAGTTGTATTTTTTTCTTATTCAGAATAGCTAATCTTATGTTGTTGAGCAAGAACTTTCAAAGTTTCTTACCATTTTGCTTCGAACTGAGTTCTATTCAAAAAGACACCGTTTTAAATTCCAGCATTTTCTTTGAAATAAGGTGAATATCTTCCGATTCTGATATTTTTGTCTATTTTCCCCATGTTCCAACCAAAGCCTTTTGGATTGAAGTTCGGAATATATAGTGGAAGTAGCTCAATAAAGATTTTACTGATGCCTTAAAGATCTGTCCTTGTTTAATCTGAGTAAAACTCGAAAGGATTGTTCAGGATTCCTCCATAATTAAGAGTTACTACTATCAAATATTGTTAGCCTCTGGGATAGGCCCTTGACTTCTATTGTGCCTGGGAATACATATCTTTATTTTGATATTATTGTAAAAAACAACCTAAACTGAGAGCTTATAGATAGCTTAATCACTTATTATCAATAAACTAAATGCTTTTTTACTTAATTTTATATATATCATATTTTATTGTTAAGATATTTTGAATATTCTTAAGCGTCTAGAGCGAATTGAAACTCATTTAATGCCTGTCTTTTGATAGTTCCATCTTCAAAAAATATTATTCGATCGCCATAACATTATAAGTCTTAGTTATGAGTAACCATCACAATAGTCGTACGAGACTAATTGTTTTCCTCAGTCGAATCCAAATGATACCCAAAATTATTAATCTCCAAAATTAGATTCATGACTTCAATCGTAGATTTTGAGTCCAAGTCTCCTGTAGGTTAATCCAAAAGCACAATTGAAGGTGAATTAGCTAAGGAACGCGCTATCGCTCTAAATTTTTATATAAAATACACTCTCTGTTGTTATCCTCCTGATAGCTAGCTCGGAAGATGATCAGCTCTTTACGATAGTCCAACTTTTTTAAGAAGCATAAAAGTCCTTTATTTCATCTGTTTCTAAGTAAGTCTTCCTTTTATTCTCATAGGAAGTTCTATATTCTAGTATGCTGTCATGAGTGCCAAAAGATTAAAAGTTTGAAACACGATGCCGATTTTATCTCTTCTTAGTATGCTCATTTCTGAATCTTTATTTGTTTGCTGAATTGTTTGGTCTTAGATTCCTAAATAAGTCTAGCTTTACTCAGAAATCCAGAGGTGGGTTTGTCGATTGTTCCCAAAAGATTTAAAAATGTTGTTTTGCCTCCTCCTGAAGGTCCTCTTATGACAACAAACTATCCTTTTTTAACTGCGCCTTCACTACCCAGTCCCTTTAAAGTTATATTACGTAAAGCTACGACAGGCTCTTCATCTTTAAGCTCATAAAATTTGCCTAAGTCTTGACATTATATGAGAATTTTGTCTTAAAGAGCCTCGAGTTTCTCTTTTCTATGTTTAAACAATCTTAGATTGACTTGATAAATGCTCGATTACGTTTTTTGTTGCCCCCCAGTTGAAAAATCTAGGGTAGACTATCTTATTCCCTAAAAGCTATTTCCTTTCTAATTTATTGCATTTATGTAAATTCGCTTTGATCTTATCCTTAGAGCAAGCCCTTCTTGGCTTGAGTTCTCTCTTATTTTTCCATCATCAGAAATTGTATAAGATTTTCTGATAAATAAATTACAAACAGCAAATTATTAACCATCAAAAGATTGATGTTATTCCTTTTTTCATCATCAGAGGAGGTAGCTCTAGTCGCATCATCTTAGCAACTGCTTCATTTTATTTCTTCAATTATAGGCTATGCTTGCGGATAACTTTGCGCAAGTCCCTTGAGTTTTGTAAGATTCCTAGTATCAAATTGGTTGCTGTCTAAGGCTGCTAGCTCCTAGCCGTTA
>Ga0169931_10003239_pt1 | contig 25957 bp, 22 predicted proteins | sample Kivu_15m_20L_FD_129675 | JGI IMG/M metagenome (GOLD analysis project Ga0169931, IMG submission 129675) | Freshwater microbial communities from Lake Kivu, Western Province, Rwanda to study Microbial Dark Matter (Phase II) - Kivu_15m_20L... | ecosystem: Environmental > Aquatic > Freshwater > Lake...
AGTCTGCGCCTCGTCGCCCCGAATCTCACCAACAACAATACGCTCGGGACGCAGTCGTAGAGCCTCGCGAAACAGATCGGAAATCGGAAAAGAACCCCGACCATCGAGACCAGGCACCTGCTCGACGAGACGAATCCAACCAGGTGCCAGCGCTGGAATCTCTTCGAGACGCTCGATGATGGCAACTCGCTGCGCGAGCGCCACGTGCCTTAGCCATGCGGACATGAGCGAGGTTTTGCCGACACCCGTTGCCCCGGCGAAAAGAATTGCGGAGCAACTTGTGGCGAGCCCAATCAATCGCTCGCGCAAGTCCAGCGACATGCTGAAGTCATCAAGCGTCAAATCGGAGAAGCGATGTCTACGTAGGGAAAGAAACGGACCGTCCTTGGCGATCGGTGGGATCACCGCATGCCAGCGCAACGCAGCCGACGTATGCGATACGACGCCACCCGCAGCAGGCTGCAAGGGATCAAGTCTCAGACCGCAGGCAGCGGCAAAATCCTGAATATCCATAATCATCGCGGCTGAATCCAGCCCAACTGGCGCCGCAACGGTCGTTACGCTGCCACGGACTTCCGCCGTCGCGCGCGCACCGTTCACGAGAACCTCATCAAGAGAGGCGTCACAGGCAAACTGCTGACAAAGCCGGGAGATCCAGTCCGGCATCGAGTCCGCATCGATGCGATCGGTCAAACTCGCGCTCGACATTGTTCAGTTCCTGACCCCGGTAGGCGCGTCGCCACGATCGGAATCCTCAGACTCTCCCGGCTCGGTCGCCCCGGTCTCAGATCCTTCACCACCGCCGACAAAGGTCACCGCCTTACAGGACGGGCAAATGAGTCTGGTGCCGTCGCGTTTGGTGACCTTTTCCGTGAGAATCGGGAAGCTGCAATTTCCGCATTTCTGGGCCACTGGTTTGTCCCACACGGCGTACTGACAACCCGGCCAATTGGTGCATCCCCAGAAGGTTTTGCCAGTGCGCGTGCGACGTGGAATGAGTCCACCAGAGCAACCCTGTTCCGGGCATTTGACCTCGGCCTGTGGACTCTTCACCGTCGGACATGTCGGGTAGTCCATACAGGAAATGTACTCCCCATATCGACCAGCTCGGATAATCATGTCCTTGCCGCACTTTGCACATTTGTCGCCCGAGTATCGCGGCAACTTCACTTCGATTTTACCCGATGCATCACGGGTGAATTCGCGTGTGTTGCGACACTTGGGGTAATTCGAGCAACCGAGAAACTCGCCGCGCGAAGACCATTTCACAACGAACTGACCTTCACAGCGATCGCACTTCACGTCAGTCGGTTCGGCAGATGCCTTGACGTTGCGCATCGCACTCTCGGCTGCCTTCACCTGAGTCGAGAACGTCTTGTAGAAGTCACCGAGCAGACGTCGCCAATCAACGGAGCCTTCCTCGACCTTGTCGAGGTTGTCTTCCATGCCGGCGGTGAAAAGTGCACTGAGAATGTCGGGAAACGAACCGACAAGCAGCTCGTTGACCTTCTCACCAAGAATTGTCGGCTCGTAGCGATTTTCGTTCTTCTTCACATACCCACGATCGATGATCGTCGACAAAATCGTGGCGTAGGTGGACGGTCGCCCGATTCCCTTCTCGTCCAGCTCCTTGACGAGAGAACTCTCGTTGAACCGCGGCGGCGGCTGAGTGAAGTGCTGATGCATGTCAACCTTGTCGAGCTTGACCGTCTCGCCAACCTCGAGCACTGGAAGCAGATTGTTTTCGCCGTCAGCTTCTTCGTCGCCTTCTTCAGCCGTGGCATCGGCGCGTTTGCGCTCTTCGTCGTGACCTTCTTCATAGACCTCAAGAAATCCCTTGAAGAGAAGTCGCGATCCCGACGCGCGCAATACGATCTTTCCCGAATCGGCGCCGAAGTCGACGCTCATCTGATCGTAGATCGCGGGTTTCATTTGACACGCGATGAAGCGATTCCAGATCAATCGATAAAGCGAGAGCTGTTCCTTGCTGAGGAGATCAGCAACTTTCTCCGGGGGATGCTCAAGCATCGTAGGGCGAATAGCCTCATGGGCGTCCTGTGCGGATTTCTTGGTGCGATATTGAATCGGTTTTTCTGGCAGATGCTCATCACCGAATCGCGCCTGGATGTAGTTTCGCGCGTTCAATACAGCTTCATCCGAGAGTCGTGTCGAGTCAGTACGCATGTAGGTGATCAAACCAACCGGACCCTCGCCCGCAAGCTCAATCCCCTCGTAGAGGCTCTGCGCAACCGACATCGTCCGTTTCACATTGAAGCCAAGCTTTCGATAGGCCTCCTGCTGAAGCTTGGATGTGGTAAACGGCGGAACCGGATTCTTCTTGCGCTCGCGACGTTGCAGGGACTTGACGACTACCGGTGCACCGGAGATCCGGTCCCCGATTTGCTTGGCGAGCTTGCCATCCGCAACCTTGAGATCTTTTCCGACCTTTTGGCCATCGACACTGACGAGACGTCCGAGGATCGGCGGGGGTGTCTTTGCAGCCATCAATGCGTCGATCGTCCAATACTCCTCAGGCTTGAACGCCTTGACCTCGGACTCACGTTCGCAGATCAGTCGAACGGCAACACTCTGCACGCGGCCGGCTGACAGCCCACGCTTGACCTTCTTCCAGAGCAGCGGACTAATCTGATAGCCGACAAGTCGGTCCAGAATGCGACGCGCCTGCTGGGACTCATACTTATTGCTGTCGAGGCGCAGCGGACTGGCAATGGCGTCCTGAACACCCTTCTTGGTGATCTCCTGGATAAGCACTCGACTGACCCGATCCGGCGGCGTGTCAATCTCTGAGGCAATATGCCATGCGATCGCCTCGCCCTCACGATCCGGGTCAGGTGCCAGATAGACGGCCTCGGCTTTCCGAGCTGCCGTTGTGATTTCCTTCAGGATTTTCTCTTTGCCGGGAATGGTGACGTATTGCGGTTCAAAGTTCTTCTCCAGATCAACGCCGAGCGAACGATCGGGCAGATCCTTCACATGTCCCTTTGACGCCAGAACCTCGTAGTCTTTGCCGAGGTACTTCTTGAGCGACTTGACCTTCGTCGGGGACTCAACAACAACGAGATACTTTGCCATATCACCTTCAGTTCCGATGTCACCGGTCGGAGAACCAAAACTCATCTGTATCATGCTTCCGCGCTCTGGGCTGCATTTACCGGTGGGTGCAATTCGAGCAGTTCCATCAACTCGGCATCGGAATCGAACTGCGTGGCACCATCGTCGACCAGCTTCGCACCACCGAGCATCCGATCATCGCGTTCGACGGGTCGGTACACGAGCACGTCACGGCCCTGATCCAGGGCGATACGGGCCGTGACAAGTGCTCCGGATCTCTCGGCCGCCTCGAGAACAACGGTCGTATCAGCCATGCCGGCCACGATTCGATTTCGCACGGGAAAGTCACGCATGTGTGCGGGGGCCCACCAAAGGCGTTCGGATACAAACACGCCGCCACCCGCGAAAATCTCGGCAAACCAGCGCGCATTTCCGCGGGGGTAGAGACTGGAAAGTCCTCCCGCAAACACGATGACTATCTGCGAACCAGAGCCCGGAATACTTAGAAGTCCCCGATGCACGGCGATATCACAACCAAACGCTCCACCGCTGACGACGTTACATTTGTGCCCGGCAAATGCGCGTCCAACCGCAACGCTCCCGGCGAGAGCGCGCGCACTCGCGGCCCGTGACCCGACACAGGCGACTGCACGACCGGCCAGCTGCGCTGGATCGCCAAGGATCGTCAGAGCAAGAGGGTAGTCACCTATGTGACGAAGGAGTCGCGGGAACCGGTGATCGGTCACAAGGACTACTGATCCGCCGGCGCAAACGATCGCATTGAGGTTGCGGTGTGCTGCGCTTCCAATGAACTCGGGAGTGGCCCGCGAGCTCGCTGCAGTGCGCAATGGTTTGAAGGCGTCCGCAGAGTTGTGAAGCTCCGTCCAGAGGAGCGCCCAGAAGGTCACGTCACGGCGGACCGCGGTGGGAAACCACGATTCAACTGCGGATCTGAATTCGGAAGATTGACGCAGCTGCAACTCGCATGCGGTTGTGCCGGCTGACGCTGCGACCAATTCCTGAAAAGGCTCGAAAAGCGGACGAAACCTGGTGGGATCGATCCATCTGCCGATGCACTGTGAGACCACATGCAAAAGGTAGACGGAGTCAAAGCACCGAATCATCGATTCATGGGAAAGACTCATTCACGACTCGCACAACGAGGAAATAGCTGCGAGTCGTGCCTTAACCAAAGATTGTGTAAACGGGGAGTGACTTTATGGCGGAAAACAAAGATGTCATGGGTTGACGCGCGAGAAGACGCGTCAGCCGCGACCGTTGGTCCGATCACCGATCCGAATCGCATTGCGCGACTTGATCACGTAGCCAACCGCACCTGCATCTGTGGAGTCTATGATCCGGGCGACGCCGATAGGTTCCTGCAGACCCTCAATGTCCTCAAGCCGCGGCGAGCGCAAGAGATCCGGACGCTGATAGATTCGCACGTAGCTGCCCGGAGTCAGACCACCGGCATTTGTCTTGTCGAAAACGATGTAGCGTCCCTCGCCACCGAGAATCTGACCGCCAAGTTCAAAACCAATCACGGCTGAGTCAGCATCAACTGCCGCGCCGACTTCGTCTGTGTTCACGGTGCGATTTGTCGACACAAATGGAACCAGGATGTCCCCTTCGCGCAGTCCGAGCAGACTCATGGAAAGCTTCACCAGCGCCGTATCGTCACCGAGAAGCCTTACGACTTGAACGCTGCCGACGTGGTCGTATCGATACCCCACGAAATCTCCGGTTGCTGGATTATCGATTCCACCGACTTCGCGAAGCGCTGTGTACGTCGTGCCCGGCGACAGTGATTCATCGATATCGACAACAGCTTCCTGAGTCCCACCGACAAGGATCTGGCCACCTTTTCCGGCGACAACGGTAGCCAATGATTCCCGTTCGTCACCGAAGACAAAAGTGGGAACTGTCAAACGAATCATCTGCGGTGAAAAGATACTTCCCTCAACAATGATGCCATCGAGAACGTCCTGACTGACATCGATCGCACTGGAATCGACCACTTCAAAGACGCCTGACTCTCCGAAGAGATCCACCGCTGCCGATTCGGCGACCGGCTCCGCAATGAGATCAGCTTCCGAAAGCTCGCCCTTGTCAACGGGCACGACGTCTTCCTCAGCGAGAACTTGAAGGAAGGGCGGCGTGGAAGAATCTCCCGGATAAAATCTCAGGCGCATTCCAGGATAGATGAAGTGCGGGTTCTTGATTTCCGGGTTCATCGCCCAGAGCTTTGGCCAGTAGCCCGCTTCGTCGATCAACTGATCACACACGTCGAAAAGTGTGTCACCCGGTTCGACCACATACTCATCTGGTGCTTCGCCCTCGGCCATGATTCGACGCGTTCCCGGAATCGGCGGAGCACCGGCAAACTCGTTTGCCGGCGGCAGTGTTGGCGCCTTCGGAACGGCCGTCGCTTCTGCAGCCACTGGTGTCGGCGTGAAGGGTACTGACTCGGGCACAGCGACTGGAGGAAGCGCCTCTGGCGGAGTTGCGCCAGCAGGGGAAACTGGTGCCGCGACCACCGGGGCTGTCGTCGGTGGCGGCGGCTGGACGACGGGCGCCACCGGAGCGGCGACTGGCGCCTGCGTCGGCGGCGGTGCCGACACCGAGTTCGGGGCAATTGCCTGGACCCGTGATGGGCCAGGGGCCTTTCGGGCGGGCTGTTGAACGGGAGCAGCTGCAGGGTCAACCTCCAGCTCGCCAAATCCCAGATTTCCCGAGCCACTACTCTGAAAATCATCGATGGGCGCGCCAAAACCTTCTTCGCCTTCGTTCCCGAACAAATCAGAGCCGTTCTCAAGGTTGCCCTGATTGTTTCCACGTGCAGCGCCAGGATCAACGTTGCCGCCTCGATTTGAACCAAAGGAATCATTGAGAACACTGTTCTCGATGTTCTGCGATGACTGCTCATCGTTGGATGAGCCGCCGCGTCCAATGGTCGCCATCGACTCCTGCGCGTGTGAGGAGGGCACAAGAGCCAGAAGAATCACAGCCAGGCAGCCATTGATGACTGTCACCCGCGAGGGCTGGGCCAAATTCTTGTCCATTCGCTTCACCGCCTTGAGCATCAAAGCGACCGCTCCATGTTTCTAAGTTCCATACGAGCCATTTCAGCAGATTCCTCCCACGGGTGATCTTCGATCACTTTTCGGAGGCGTTGCGTCGCGGTCTCCTTGAGACCCAGCGCAGTCTCGACACGGGCAAGTTCGAGCTGCGCACGCGGCGCCCACGGGCTCGACGGCGACTGCGCAATGAAGTCTGAAAAATGCTGACGCGCGGTCTGCCATTCCTTCATGGCGCTCCACGAACGAGCCGTCCAAAACTTCCAGGCACTGCCGTCCACATCATCACCAAATTCTTTGCCGATCGCAGCAAACTCAACGATCGCGCGCCCGTAGCGACCAGATCGAAACTGGTCGTGAGCGGCGGCCATTTTCCGTTGGTAGGCCTCAGGCTGTGCTGATGTGGTCGAGACAGGGGGAGATGCGCCTGACTTATCTACGATTGGGGCCAGATCACCGCCAGCTTGAACGGACTTCCCGGAGTCGGCCGCGGCGTTCGCGGAGGAGGAGCCTCCTGCTTTGCCGGCCGTCAGAGCCTTGCCTGCATCCTTGAGCGAATCACCCTGTGATCGCCCAGCGGTGTCACTCGTCCCGTCATCATCCGAATCTTCATCGTCGTGACCGACTTCACCTGCTCCCTTGAGTTCATCCGGAACGATTCCAAGCAAGAGTCCTCGCTCTAGCACCCGAATTCGTTGCCGCTGACGTGTGATCTTGCGTTCAAGCTCCTCGACCCGGTTGAAAAGTCTCGCCTGCTTGAGCTCCAGCTCATCGATCGTCCCAGACTTGACCTTGTCGCGTGACAGTTTTGGTAACGTCTTTGCGCCGTCAGCATTGGACTCAGCTGTCTCCTCATCAGACTCCTCGGCGTCCTCGTCTTTGCTCCACAACCCAGAGATCGTGACGCACGAGGCGAGAGAAAACGACAGAGCGAGCAGCCCTGCAGCGAGCAAACACTTACGAATACGATTCGGACAGGACGCCATGATTCTTCTCCCAGCTTTCAGATCGCGTCGGCTTGCGACAGGCGCTGAATAAAGGTTCGAATCTGCATTTGAACAGCCTCGGACTGCGCGACGAATTCGAGGCCAAACCGATAGGAGCGAATGGAACGCGTTTCACCGTCGTTGACGCGCACGTGTTCCTTGATGCGCTTGAACCAGCGCACTTCCACTGACGTCTCCAGCGGACTCTGCATCGGAAGATAGAGCTTCGCGCGATCGTCGACCATTCCTCGGCGCAGAATCCCGTTGAGTGACGGAAAACGGGAAACCGCGCAGATGCCGCCAAGGCTGAGATCAGAAAGAGCGATGTGATTGGCAACATCCGAGCAGTGCGGAAAGAACGGCGCCGCTGCCATATCGTCCGGTGGTGGCTGATAAATGCTGAACTGCACAAAGGCAGTCAGGTCTTGCGTCGTCCCATAGCGAGCATTCTTGCGCCGCTCGATTGAAACCAGGGATTCAGGCACGTCGAGAAGAATGCTGCTCTGCTCGCGCAGCAGGATTCGTGACACGAAGACGACTTTGGTCGACATCATGACGAATTCCACTTGGACGGCTTGTTGGTTGCCGAGAAACTCCATGCCCTTCATCGAGACGTTGGAGATCCGCATCGCACGCACCGAACCTTCGAGAATCAGATTGGCGGCGCGCCCCTTGACGGCAACAGCGAGATTTTCGGTGGTACGGACCATCACCGGCAAACTACCCTGACACATGCGGCTCAGAATCCGCTGCACGCGTTCTGGATTAGTGATTTTGAGCCGACTCTCGTTCATGCGTCTCCGAACGAAGATCTCGTCTGATCAAACCTCGGTCTTGAGATCTTCACTGTCGCGGGCGAGTACAAGACAAGTTCCAAGCCATAGCGCAAACAAAAATTCAGAATCACGCAGGTTATTTTGCAGGAGCCCACAAAGCAGAATGGCTGCAAGCAACATAAGCATGCCGCGTGCGCCGCTTGCTCCGAATGAGCGGAGCGTCGCAACCAGGAATCCGAGCACAAGTGCCGCGAGGCCCGCAAATCCGACAATTCCCGAATCGGCCAAAGTCTGAAGAAAAATGTTGTGCGCTTGATATAGTTTATCACTGCCGCCCACGAGGTTGTAGTAGTGCACCTTTGCCGCTTCCGGCGCAGCAATCCCCACCCCAAACAGCGGATGGTCCAGGAACATTCGCCAATGTGCCTGCCAAAACACAATCCGATCGAACCGTTGCGCGAAGGTTTGTCCCGGCGCCATGATCTCCGACATGCGCCCAAGAATTGATCCTTCGAAATACAAAAGAACGCCAAAACCTACAGTGAGTCCCGCCACATGCCAGCGCCACTTCCAGATCCGGGTCAGCTCTGGGGCTGCCACGGCAATAATGGCGGCTACCAAGGGCCATCTGGAGCCCGTGACAAACAAACTGGCCAGGGCGACGCACAGCAATGCGACCCAAACGCGGATCCCTTCGACCGATTTCTGCACACCCCCTCTGAGGCAAAATCCGGCGACGATCACCGTGATCAGCACGAGATTGTAGGAGAGTGACAGGGGATGCCCCATGAAGCCCGAAACTCGATAAACGCCATACGCAAAACGATGCGGTCCGAGCACCTCCCCGAAGCCAGCCGACCAATTGATGCCGGTGTAACGCTGAACGACCATATAGATGAAATTGATGGTCAGAAGTCCGAGCCAAATTTTCGCTGAATCTCGAACCCGCCAACCTGAGGCGATCGCACCGAGAATCGCTCCACTCAATGCGAACCAAAGAATCCCTGACTTCAGAATGAAATGCTTCAACTCGCGAGTCACCTCACGCGAGGAACCTGCCCAGTCCGATGTCGATGCAGAAAGGATTGCGGCGGCAACCATTGCGACCACGTATGCAAGCACACCCCAGTGTATTGGTCGCATGGCGTGACGCATGCGCTGCACCCGAGCAAGAACTGCGGGATCAGACACCTCGCCATTCGCCGGCTTCCGGCCCAAAACCACCGGCCAAAGGCGATGGAACGACAACCAAACCATCAGAACTAGACTCGAGCCGTAGCCAGAAAAAATTGGCAGCACCATGGCGCCCAGGGGATAAAACGAAAGGATTCTGAACGATCGACGCGCTGATTCTGCGCCAGCTGAGGAAGGTGTCGTGTCTCGCTCCGCAAGTGTTGTCATGTTATCGTCCTGCCATGAAATCGACCCAAAGATTGAAAATGCGAGCACCGGCAGCAGTTGTTGCCACCGTCATTCTGATGACGACGGCGATGGTTTCACTGAGGTCACGCGCGTCTGAACGAGATGTTCCACAACGAGAAACACCGGCCAACGTGGACGCAGATCCATCCCCGTTCGCGTCAAGCTACCTGACCCTCGGCGTGGCTCGCAACTTCCCCGTCTCCCTTGCTGAAGACGAGTTTTCTCCCGGCGGCTCGCATCCGATCGTGGGTTATCGCCACCGAACAACCGGCGACTGGCTCATGAGTCTCAAGGCGCAGTTCAAGATGCTGCGCACCCGTCGCGAGAACGTTGAAGTGCCGCTCTTCACATTTACGCATGAAGCTCTCTACGTCATGCGCCTCGAGCATCCGGTCTATCTCGCCGTTGGGCCGAGACTTCTGTGGATGATGCCGTCACGCTCGGCAATGCTGCCCATGAAGCGCGACGGAACGCGCAAAACTGAATTTGGACTCGCTGCTGCGGCAGAGCTGATCTGGGTTGCCGACGACGAATTCTTTGCGTCGTTGGGAATCGATCGCTGGCGCGGAACAGATTCCATGCGACTGCATGGAATCGAATCCTGGATTACCGTCGGGATTGCGTTGAACTAGACGGCGTCGCGGAAGCAACACCATGTGTCCCGCGACTCGCCGGAATGTTTTCCAGCTCCGTCGCAAGGTCACTGCGCGTGCAGCGGGCAAGTCGAACGGCCGCTCGCCAACCAAAGCGTTGCGTCGGCCACATCCTCGTGAGCCCAAAGTCCTTCGTCCAACGGTTCTCAGCCTCGTTCTCGAGGAGATTGCGACCACTCGCCAAAACAGATGCAGACTGGGGCACGAGCACTCGGTCCGGTTGCGAGGGTGTCTCGTCACCGACCGTCGCCAGAAACATCTCGTTCAACGGAGTTGCGGTGTGGCAATTACTCGCGACTTCACAGAAACCGGCACTGGAATCTCGCAGTCCGATGCGCACCATCATGTCATTGAAACGTTTTGAATCCTGGTCGCCGGGTAAGTATCCCCCGACGATCACCCGCTTGTTGCAGGTCTTTGCGATCTTGAGCCACTCAGCTATGCGTTCTTCGAGGAAGGTGTACCAAAGGTACTTCTGGCCAAGTTGCTGGGGCATCTGAACGTTGAAGACCACGACGGGTTGATCATCAATCTCAACAATCGTGGCCATCAGAAAACCATCGTTTCCGATTAACCAAAAATCGCGCACTTCGGGGTTGGGCTTGGCAAGTACCGGCACCGATGGCGCAGTGACGACGGCCATGGTCTGGACCTCCTGCATGTCGTCGAATTCCTGAGCGACACGATCGGTCCACCCGAAATCCTCGAGCGCGCCTGACATGAGAATGTTTCGATCGACTTCAGCAAACGCGCCGCGTTTGGCAAGAACCTCCTGTAGAAGGAGGATGTCCGGTTTTATGTTGCGCAACGCACGATCGAACGCAACGAGGCGATCTCGGCGAAAGATCCAGTCGCCATTCCAGTTGCGCGTGCCGATTCGCGACGGAACCTTCTGATTGAACAGACTCGCTGTCTGGATCGTGATTGTGCTCGTATCGAGTCCAGCGAATTCACCGAGCACCCGCGTGACACAGGCTACGGAGACGAGTCCAGCTGCGGTGACTGACACCACCAGAAGGAGTCCACGCACACGCTGGAAAATAGGACGAATCACACAGCTCTCAACAGCCAAGATAGCGCGAGATCACAAGTCGCTGAATCTCGCTGGTGCCCTCACCGATGCGCAGCAGCGTTGCATCGCGATAGTGTCGCTCAATCGGATATTCCTTCATGAGGCCGTAGCCACCGAACGTCTGCTGCCCCTCGCGAGCCGCGTACTCGGCTACTTCGGAACAGTAGAGCTTGGCCATGGCCGCAACCTTGGCGAATGGCTGATCGTTCTGCTTGAGCCAACAGGCTTTGTAGAGCAGACCCTCAGCTGCTTCCGTGCGAGTCGCCATCTCGGCAATCTTGAATGCGACCGCCTGATGCTTGGAGATTGGCACACCGAACGTGCGCCGCTCCTTTGCGTACTTCAATGTGAGGTCGAGGGCGCCCCGCGCGAGACCAAGACCCATCGCACCGATCGACAGTCGACCATTGTCCAGGGTCTCCATCATCTGCTTGAAGCCTTCGCCTTGCTTGCCGAGGATGTCGGCTTCAGGCACACGGACGTCATCGAAGTAAAGTTCACCAGTGTTTGATGCCCGCCACATCAACTTGCCCTTCATGGCGCGGCGAGTGAGTCCCTTGGTATCTGTCGGGACGAGAAAACACGTAAGCTCCGCCCGACCATCCGCGCGACGCCCGGTGACGGCTTGCACTGTGATTCCGGCCGTCATGTCGCACGCAGAATTCGTGATCCAGATTTTCGAGCCGTTGATGACCCATTCGCGTCGCGACTTGTCGTAAACAGCGGTTGTCCTGCTTGCCTGTGCGTCGCTTCCGGCTTCAGGCTCAGTCAAGCCAAACGCCCATAGATGCTTTCCAGTGCTGAGAAGCGGCAGCCACTTCTTCTTTTGTTCCTCTGATCCGTAATAGTAGATCGGCGCAGCGCCGAGGCTGTTGTGCGCAGCGATGGTCGCAGCCTGCGAGCCATCGACCCGGGAGAGTTCTTCGACGGCGACGATATAGCTCAGGTAGTCCATGCCCTGACCGCCGTACTTGGTCGGAACGACGGTACCGAACAGACCCAGTTCTCCCATCGCCTTCGTAAGTTCAGGAGAAAACGCCTCGTTCTCATCAAGCTCGCGAGCCTTCGGCGCAATCTCAGTCTCTGCAAATTTTCGCACGGTATCGCGCAGGAGCTTCAGTTGCTCGTCGTCACCGAACTGCCACGTCATGAATCAACCCTCGCCACTTGACTGGAAATCATCACCTACTCACTAGAAGTCATTTCTAAACCCCTTGGCCACCACGCTGGCGGCGTTGGGTCTGCGCTTCCGGTGCTCATTTATAGGCATAAACTCCGCTCCGGTTCTCGGCCCGCCTTGCCATCGCGGCAGCCAAGGGGTTTAGAAATGACTTCTACTCTTCTTCGGCAGGCAGTCCCGCGCCATCCAGGCCTGGTTCCGCATCGCTGACCTCCACGCGGTCGGCGTCGATGCGCCCCTCGCGACCGGTCTCACCAAGCAGGATGCCGAGATAGGACCGATAACGCCACGGCTTGATCAACCCCGCATCGGCGGCAGAACGCACCGCGCAGCCGGGCTCCTCAATATGCCTGCACTCGCGGAACTTACATTGCCCGATGAGGGGACGCATCTCAATAAAGCAGTGGCTGAGCGTGATCGGATCGTAGTCCTGAATCATGAAACTGCGAATGCCCGGCGTGTCGATGACAAAGCCGCCGCAATCGAGTTTGAGAAAACTCGCATAGCTCGTCGTATGCCGCCCCTTATAGAATATATCCTCATCGGGCTCGACAGCCTGTACGAGTTCGGGGCCAAAAAGGTTGATGACGGATGATTTGCCAACGCCAGAGTGTCCGGAGAACGCCGTGACGCGTCCGCGCAAAACGTTTGCCAGTTCAATGATTTCTGCCTTCTTACTCGCGCCGCGAGCGTTTGCCTGGACGGAAATCACGAGATACCCAAGGCGTTGATATTCAGCCTCCCGTTCCTGACACTCACGCACAAAATCTGCGTCCTCTTCGGTGTCCAGCAGATCTCGTTTGTTCAGCAGAATGATCGGTCGAATCCCCTCGCCCTCGCAAAGGCATACATAGCGATCGATCAGACCCCAGCGAACGGTCGGATTGCGGTAGCTCGCGACGACGACCACCTGATCCATTCCAGTCGCAAGTATGTGCTCCCGCCCCGGTATTGCGGGATCCCGGCGAGATAAACGCCGCGAACGCGGGGCAAGGTGCTGAATGACGACCTGTGGAAGTTCGCTCGTCGATGAAACCTGCTTGCCTGGTTCGGCTGGCGTACACAGAACGCGGTCGCCAACACAGACGAAATTTCGACCCTCGCGTTTGGTCGTCAGAAACTTTCTTGCAATCGTGGCGAGGCGAACATCTCGCGTCTGAATGTCGAGCGCGGTTGGCTCGGGAGACACGAACGCATAGCGTTTGTGAACTTCAACGACGCGAGCCGCAAACCCCGCCCCGGGAAACTTCTCGGCCCATCCGGCTTCAGCCAGTTCGAAATGCTCGGTCAAATCTGAAGTTCGATTGGACTTGCGCTCACGACGCCGCATGCGACCGACGCGCTCCAGGCGATCCTGAGCATCATCCTCGGTCCATCGATGTTTGGGGGGACGCCTCATTCACGACTCGCAGGACGCTCGGCACGAGTTGAAACAGCGCGCTGAATACTCTGCCTGATGTCGGCCGACAGAAGCCCAGCCGCATTGTGCGACATGCTTGCAAAGCGCGGGCTGACGGTGATTCGACCATCTTCTGATTGCTCGACGTAACCAAGTTCACGAATGCGATCGACGAACGCACGGAATCCAGCTCGATCAGAGAAGTCCTTATCCGGAATTCCATTGAGCACGGCAATGCGCGCCGCAGTCAGATGACAGTGTTCTTCAAACTCATCGCGGGAGAAGGTTCGATTGCCGTCCGTAAACTCAGCCAGCAGCGCGGTGGCGATTGACCACCGATCAATCGTCGATCCAATCGTGCGACCAAGCATCTTGAGCGTTACAAACTCTTTTCCAGTCACCGATGGACGGTGCAGGAGACTCGAACCACCAGAGGCGCGATCGAGCAGTCCAAGCGAGACAAGCGAATCGATCGTATCCCGGATGGCCTGCCCAACCTCTTCTGGCGACCACGGCAGGAAGAATTCCGCCCGCAGCAAAGGATAGAGCACCGCACACCCAACCAGCAGATCATCTTCACTCACGCCGTCATTGTGTTGAAAGTAACTGGCGACGAGCGCGGGCAGTACAAACAGGTGCAGGACGCTGTTGCGATAGTACTGCAGCAGAATCGCCTCACGTTCGCCGAGGAAGAGCACATCTCCACCGATGTCCTTCAAGCGCTGGACACCACCGACGCGCTCGGCAATCGCAGCGATCTCGCCCGATGGATCGTCAGGCACGGTAATGTGGGACGCGTACTTGCCCCTCTTCACGACTTCGCGGAACTGGTCGACGTGCGAGATGAAGTCGTCTATCGCGAGTGCCCGATTTGGCGCCGACAATAGAACGATCGAAGCAAGCGCCACCGGATACAAGACTGCAGCCTTATTGACCTCGGTCAGAATCTCACCTGCAAGCTCATGTACGACCGGCGTCATCCACTGTGGTTTGACCTCGGCACTGGCTTCGTTCTCCTTCCAATCGGGCTTGGCACGAGACAGGAATTCCGCCAGAAAGATCGGTTCGCCAAAGCCAATGTACGCCTTGCCGAACGTTCCGCTGAGTACGCGCCGCGCCCGGAACAAGCTGGCCATGGACTCCGTGCGCTTCTTGCTGCCCTTGAGTTCACGGACGTAGGTCCGGACTTCCATCACTTTGTCGTAGCCAACGTACATCGGAACAAACGCGATGGGCCGCTCAGCGGTACGCAAGTAACTGTGTACGACCATCGACAGCATACCGGTCTTCGGTTGCAACAGCCGGCCCGTACGGCTTCGCCCACCTTCAATGAAGAAATTGACGGGATGCCCGCGCGTCACGATGAAATGCATGTACTCGTTGAAGACGGTTGCATACAGGCGATTGCCGCCGAAGGTACGACGAAGATAAAACGCGCCCACCCGTCGCAACATTCCACCGACCGGCCAGAAATTGAGATTGATTCCTGCTCCAGTCAGCGGCGGAAAAAGTCCTACGCCATAGAGACAGTAAGAAATCAGCAGATAGTCCAAATGGCTTCGGTGTGAAGGCGTGTAAATGATCGTATGAGTCTGGGCGAGATCGCGAATCCGGTCCGCGTTGCGAACTACGAGCCCCGAGAACATTCGATTCCACAACCAACCGAGCATCACTTCAATTGCGCGAACCGCCGGATAGGAAACATCGGCAGAAATCTCCGCGGCGTATGACCGCGCCTGCGCCTCCGCGACCTCCCGGGTAACACTCTTCTTGCGAACCTCATCCTCAATGGCATCGCGCACGGGTTTGGTGCGAACGAGCGTGGCAATCGTCCGACTGCGATCGGAGATACTTGGGCCATTGGACGCAATACGCGTGCGCCGGAAGTAAACGCGCAGAACCCGGGAGATCTTGCGTGTGACCTCCTCATCATGAGCCTTGGTATCCAACTGCTCGCGGAGCGAAATCGGACGACCGAACTCGACAAACACGGCGCGACCCTGCGCAAGCACGATGAGAATTTTCTGCAAGATACCGGCGCGCTCGTCGTCGAAGAACAGCAGCTTGAAGATCGAGCGTTCTTCTTTGCCCGGATTACGCCCCCAAAACACCGAGACCGGCACAAGCTGAACCTCAAAGTCCGGGTTGGCATTGGCGTGCGTCACAAGACCAAGAAGCGGCGATGGTGGAATCTTCTTTCCACTGCGCGCCGCCTTCAGGAGATTCATCTCGATCAGATAAATGTAGGACGCGGCGAGCTTGCCTCTGCGCAGCGCGTGCATCGATGCAACTGGGCGAGGGAGTCGGCCACGGCGACAATGCTCATCGAGCACCAGGAGATCAGACAGGGAGTTTGACCGCACGACGTAGCAGATCGGCTTATTCGGATCGATTCCAAAGTGCTGGAGTGGATTCTCCGGAACAACCCGGGAATGCACCCAAAGGTAGAGAAGCCGCCGCAGCCACCAGAAGTACCGAACGAAGTTGCGTCGAATCAGGGTCACGTATGACCCCTTCCGGACCCTTTCGGGTTCTGCTGAGTAGGCGATGCTCCTGCCTCGCCGTCCAGCTCGATGTTGTCGATCAGGCGAACGTTGCCGTAGCGAAGCGCCACGAGGAACACTGCAGGCTCGTCGACTTTTCCTGGAAAGCGCAGCTAGTCGCGCTGCCGTCGCACCTCAGCGTACTTTCCCTGGAACTCTGCAACTGAATCGGCGACGGTTCGCCATGCCCGCAACAAATCACCCTGATCACGATTTCCGCTGACATACAGTTTCTGGACGGCCGTGAGTCCAGCGTGGATTTTCGCAGCGACTGGGCGTTGTTCCTCAGTGAGATAGCGATTGCGACTGCTCATTGCGAGTCCATCTTGTTCGCGAATCGTGGGAACACCGACAACGCGGACGGCGTGGTTGAGATCCCGTGCCATCGTCTCGATCAGTCGCCACTGCTGGTAATCTTTCTTGCCGAAGACTGCGATGTCTGGCTGAACCATGTTGAACAGTTTCATGACCACCGTGAGAACACCTTCGAAGTGTCCCGGACGAAATGCTCCGCACAGCTCACCATCGAGGAGTTTGTTGCGAATGACCGTCTGATGACCCTCTGGGTACATGGTCGACGTGTTCGGAAGGAACACCGCGTCCGCGTGCACCGTCGCCAGCTTTTCGATGTCCGCCTTCATCGTGCGCGGGTACCGTGAAAAATCTTCGGTAGGGCCGAACTGCAGGGGATTGACGAAGATGCTGACGATCACGCGATCTGCGAGACGCTTGCCTTCGAGCACGAGTCGCAAATGTCCGTCATGAAGAGCGCCCATCGTCGGCACAAATGCGACGCTCTCCCCAGCTCGGCGAAAGCGCTCACGCATCGTCCGAAGCTCATCAAGTGCGATCACAGTCTGGAGCCCAGCGCTGTCTCCGCCAACGGCCAAGTCAGAACCCCTTGCAAGCAACAAAAAAAAGCTTTGCAACCATACACTTGAGTAAGTGTTGTGCCAATCAAAGCTGATGCTGTTCCGAGGGTGTTGAGCAAGCCTTAGGACGGCCCAGAAACACGGCCCGAGGGTAACGAACTACCCAAACTTGGCCATCGCTTCGAGGCGCAAAGGTTGCGCGTCGCGGGAGCAGAGATCAAATCGACTCACTGGAACCGTACTGGGATTCAAACAGGTCAGAAGATCTTGAACCGCCCTCCTGGCGATCCGGCCATCCCTGGCCCGCACTCTTGGACGCCCGACCCGTGAGGGTGATCGTCCACCATCTTCGCAGGGGTTCAGGAAGCACCCAAAAAGGTCCCGCCTTCGAAGCCCCGTCCTGCACAGAATCCCTTCGTGACCCGTTGTGAGTCCGAAGACATCACCACTGACCACCATCTTGGTATTCGGGTCTTTCTGTGAACGACTTTAGGCAGCGAACAGAATCGGAAACGGGCGGGAAAGGGCGGGACAAGACGACCCGTGGAACAGGTGGCCAGAGGGAGGAACAAGGGCGCGGCAAACGTCGCGCCACTCGCCCAACAAGACTGGCGATTCACATGTTTTTTGGCGGATCGACAACCGGCTCAGTGCGCGCGTTGCGTTGATCGACGTCGGATTCCGGTGCGGAAAAAGTCAGACGTCGAACTCGCCCGCTGCCGCCCAGTGCCCCAAGCGTTCGACCATTGAATGCGATCTCAACCGCACCTGCGTCGAAAATCAGCAGCTCCGCACGAGAGAGGAAGTTGAAGCGATAATTGTCCGGCTTGAGTTCGTTTGTCTCTGGAGACGTAGAGTCAATCGCCATGCGAATCTTCACTGTCTCACGGACCTTCAGTTCAAGGACCTGCTCTCCACCTGGCGTGAGGCCGGTTGAGCCCTCGAATCTCTCCGTGGCCGGAGCAGACTCCTCAGAATCAACCTCAGTGGTCGGTGGCGGCGTGACGGACGCAACCTCAGGTGCCGCTGCAACGGGCTGCACTGCAACCACCTCCGCTGGTTTTTCGGCAACGAGGCTGACTTCCTCAGGCGATTTTTTGCGCTTTTTTGGCTGCTCGGGCTGCGCCTCTGCGGCCACACGAACCGGCTTTTCGTCCGGGACTGCGGGCACTGCTTCTGAAACCTCGACAGCAGGTTGCGTGATGGCCGCCGGAACCGCGTCAACGTTTGCGACCGCTTCCAGTGGGACGATTTCACGACTGGTCAACGCATCGGTTCCATCGACAGATGTCTCGCCAAGTCCGCCGAGCGGTGCCAGATCGTCGACAGAGCCATCGCGTGCGACGAGTCCCTCTGCCCCTGGATCAGACGTCAGAGCGTCCCTTTGCGGTTCATCCCCAACATCTGCCGCATCAACGGTCTCAGGTCCCTCGACGATGGCCGGTGATTGAACACGCCACGCCACGACAACAACAACAGCTACCAGCGCTGCGCCGGCGGCAACGAAAAACCCCTGACGACCGCCCGGAAAAACGTTGAACCTCGACCATCCCACCTGCTGCCGAGGTGCATCGAGCAGCGGCGCGTCGGGATCTGCGGCAACGGTCAATGACTGGGTCTCCCGGGGCACAGGCTGCTGCTGTGTCACCGCTGCGGCCTTTCGCGCGACGGTTCGCGCGCCAGTCCTTGGCGCAACGGGTTCCACATCAACCATGCACTCAGCGTAGCGGGCAACCATGGCGGCAGGATCGAGGCCAACGGTGCGGGCGATCGCCTTCACAAAGCCCCGAACGTACACATCCCCAGGCAATCCGGCGGCCATGCCCTTTTCCAGATTTTCGATAAATTGTCTTGAAATTCTAGTAGCCTGCGCGAGGCTTTCGACGCTCATCCCGGCCTTTTCACGGGCCTGCATCAGTTCCTTGCCGAATTCGACACGACGGGGGTCGAGTTGATCGTTACGCATGTTTTGCGACTCCCTCTGAGCTGCAATGCCCCCTGAAACGGTGATCCGAATTCGATCACACATACCCGGGAAGCAATCTGCTAAAATATCGGACAGACCCAAGAATAACCGTGCCGCATGCGCCGTACCAGAGCCCCGTGAGGGTCGTGGGCGCAAGCCGAGAACGAGCACAAAGGACCGTATGCGCATGAATTATCACACGCAAATAGGCCAGAGGGCGTACATCAGAGGCAAGTTTCTCGTTGGCGCGCTCACTCTAATCGCGCTCACCGCAGGCTGTCAAACCCTTGCGCCGGAACAGTCCCGGACAAACAAGCCCGCAAACGAAGTCGACGACGCCATGCGATTGGCGAGCTCATCACTTCAGGGCGGTCGCGCTGACCAGGCGCTCCGCGAACTTCGCGCAGTCGCACGAGCAAACCCCGACAATGCTGACATCAACAATCTGATGGGCCTGATCCAGTTGTCGCTCCGCAATACGCCGCGGGCGATTCATCACTTTACCCGTGCGTACATGGTCGACAAATCGACCGGCAATGGCGTCAACCTGAGTTCTGCGCTGATCGAAAACAAGAATTATCGCGACAGCGAAAAAATTCTTCTCGGCCTTACACGACGCAAGAACGACGAGTACGCCTACCGCGAGCGCATCTACCATAACCTCGGCATCGTTGCGTCGAACACCAAACGACCACGCACCGCCGAAAAGTGGTTCCGTCGCGCTTTGCAGGAGAATCCGACGTTCTATCTGTCACTCTTTCACTACGGCAACCTTCTCGACAGCACCGGTCGCAAGAAGGAGGCCATGGCGCGTTGGCAGACGGCTGCGACTGCGTGCGCGGTTTGCTCCGATCCGGTTGCGGCCATGACGATGCAACTCGTCGCGGCCGGGGATCTGGCCCGCGCGAGGCAGCTCATCTCGAACTTCGAAAAGCAGGAAAATCTGCCAACCAATGACGCCGTGCGAATCCGCGAGCTGAAGGCTACCGTTTCCCAGATCGCCGCAAGCAACGAAAACCAACGCCGGGCGACCCAGCTGGTTCCACGCAACAGCTCACAAAACTCGCAGAGCCCGACCACAAATCGCTGAAAAGCCTACCTTCGGATGATTCCTGACGGCACGAATTCTTCGTGCCGTTCCAAGCACTTTGCAGATATAACTGGTGTTTCGGCGGGTGTCCCCCGGCTGAAGCTTCGGTCGTTTCTGTTGTGAAAGGAATTCCATGCTGCTGTCTCGCACCACCCGGTCAGGTTTCACTCGGGTTCAGCTGGTTGCTGCAGGTGCTGTGGCGTTTGCAGCCCTGCTTCCCACCCAGTCAAGCCGCGCGACGACGCCGGGTGCATCCACAACAGCAAGCACTCAGACAGCTCCCGATCTCGACAAACGCTATCAGGCGCTTGAGACATTCGCGCGCGCACTGCACTACCTTGAGACGATGTATGTCGATCCCACGAAGGTGAAAGAAGACGAAATGGTTGCCCACGCCCTCAAGGGAATTGTCGACCACCTCGATCCACACACATTGATCATGCCGAAGAAGGCATTCGAACAACTGACCAGCGACACCCAGGGCAAGTTCGGTGGCGTCGGCATTATCGTTTCCCAGGAGCGCGGCAAACTCATCGTGGTGTCGCCCATCGAAGACACGCCTGCACATCGCGCCGGGATCCAGTCCGGCGATGAGATCATTTCGATTGATGGAATTCCCCTGGGACAGCTGCGCAATGAGGACGCCGTGGACCGCATGCGCGGTGATCCTGGCAGTACGCTCAAGCTGCAGGTGAGACGCAAGGCAGTCAAGGATCCCATCGATTTCGCGCTGCGCCGCGAGATCATCAAGGTCAAGTCGGTGCGCGGACAACCGCTGTCTCAGGGCATTGAGTATGCTCGAATCTCGAGTTTCCAGGAGACGACAGGCGATGAACTCACCAAGATGCTCAAGGCCAAAGAAAAAGACATTCGCGGTTTGATTCTTGACCTTCGCGACAACCCGGGTGGACTTCTCGACCAGGCTGTCCAGGTCGCAGATTTGTTCGTCGAAAGTGGTCTGATCGTCTCGACCGTTGGGCGCGACAACCAGCGGATGGAGCGAGAGTTCGCCAAATCGCGCGGCACGATGCTCGGTTTCCCCATCATCGTTCTCGTAAACGGCGGATCGGCGAGCGCCTCTGAGATTGTCGCCGGTGCGCTGCAAGATCACGAACGCGGACTGGTTCTCGGCACGACGACGTTTGGCAAAGGGTCGGTGCAGACGCTCGTATCGCTGCCAGACGGATCAGGTCTCAAACTCACCATCGCGCGCTACTACACACCGAAAGATCGCTCGATTCAGGCGAAAGGCATTACGCCCGACATCGTGATTCCGGTGCGAAGGCCTGACGACAAAGAAGAAGCGGCGCCCAGCGCTTCGCCGACGCCTGGCAAGACCGAGGAGCCGCGCCGCATTCGCAAGGAAGCCGATCTCCAGGGGCACATCGAGAGCCAGGACCTCAGCGATCTCTCGAAGTCACAAGGCATCATGGGTGTCGTCAAGAATTGGCCGCAGAATTTCCAGAACGACAATCAGCTCGTGACGGCGTTCACCTACATCAAGAGCTGGTCGATCTTTCAGGGGCGGGGACCAACGCCACCACAAGGCGCCGCAACGCGCGGAACCACTCCGGAAACAAAACCCTGAGGGACTGCATCCGGCCCGAAGTGCCTGCCAGCTGATTCGTTGTGTTGCGTCCGCGGATCAGCGGACAAACGGCTCGTAGGATGCAAACGTCACGACGCGATACTCGCCGAGCATGGACGTGACAACTTTGCGGTGACGTGTCTCACAAAACTTCAGGTAGGCGCGCAGCGGGCGATCTTCCTTGAAGCACTTGATGATCTGTTTGCAGTCGTTACAAACCATCATCTCATTGTGCTTGGCGTGCGCGAGGACGGTTCGTTCGCAGCAATGTGGAAGCTGCTGCTGATCAAACGCCGTTCCGGGCACCAATGGACCGGAGCCAGTCAATGCAGAGTTCGTTGTTTCGCCAGACCCAACAGGACTTTGTCTTTCGAGGATAGCCATCTTCCGAAACTCCTACGGGCAAAGGCAAACACGTCGCGAGTGCCGGATCATAGGACCTTGAACGAGCGAACGCAACTGGGCGCCCCACCAAACCGCACGGGGTCACGGCGCGGGCGGAGTTGCTCGTGTTTTCTCCAATGCTTTCATGAGGATTCCGACAATCACGGGACGCACATCGGAGGTCGTCAGTGCGCGCCCAGTGGCCGCTGCCAGCGTCGTGACCGACCGACCCTGATCGCCCGTGATGCCGCACGGCACGATTCGGTCAAAGAGTTCGAGAGAGTTGTTCACGTTCAGGGCGATGCCGTGGAGAGAAACGCGATCCGCAATTCGGACGCCGACTGCACCGACCTTGGCTCGTCCAATCCAAACGCCCGGCCACTTCGGATCGCTCGCACCCTGAATGTCGAAATGCGCCAAACAGTCGATCATCACTTGCTGCAAAAGTTCGACGTAGGTGCGTGGTCCCAGTTTGAACCGCGACAAGCGCAGGATTGGATACACAACAATTTGCCCGGGTACGTGCGCCGTAACTTCGCCGCCGCGATCGATTCGCACAACCGAAACGCCGCGCGCGCGAAACTGCTCCGGATCGCCGAGCACGAATCTTGGATCAGCGTGACGCCCAAGAGTGAGCACCGGGGGATGCTCGACGACCAGAATCGTGTCGGATCCCCGCTCCTCCACAACGCCACGATGGATCTCGCGCTGCCTTGCCCACGCTGCTTCGTAGTCCATCAGGCCGAGATCGATCACTTCCATCACGATGTCATCAACGCGCGAAAAATCGATGAGTCACCAGCCCCTTCGCGGACAATCTCGGGGATTCCAGAGCTGAAATCGATGATGGTCGTCTCCAGCGCCGGGACTTCGTCGCCGAGGTCCAGCACCAGGTCGAGCGCGTGGCCAAAGACTTCCTGTACCTGATAGCCGAATCTCGGCAGCTCGGGATTGCTCTCGTCCTGCGTGAAGGCGCTGACCATTGGCACTGAGGTCGTGGCGAGAGGACGTCCAAACTGCTTGACGATGGCAAGGATCAGCGGACTGTCCGGTACCCGCACACCTACAACCATTCGCCTGTCCTTGATCTGTCGCGGAAGGTTTCGCGTCCGCGACAGAATGATCGTGTAGGGACCTGGCCAAGCTTTGCGCAGGACTCGGAACGCCGTGTGCTCGATATTGCCGACGGTAGAAGCCATCGACATGGAATCGCAAATCAGACTGAATGGCTGTTCTTTAGGGTGCGTCGGTTTCAGCTGGCGGATGCGATCGATCGCCTTGCCGTTGGCTGCATCACAACCAAACGCCCAGTTCACATCCGTCGGATAGGCGATGATTCCACCGTTTTCGAGAACGGCGCATGTCTTCTCCAGATCGCGATCGGAGGTCGGATTCACATAGGTGTAAATGTGCTCGGCGGTCATTATGGGTAAACTGGCACCTTTCAGAATTCGACAGTCCTGTGCAAATGTAAGCCAACTGCCTCCTGATCGAAAGGATATCCATGCGCGCTGTCCTGCAGCGAGTCTCCAAAGCGTCTGTTCACGTCGTCGATGTCGGTGGGGAAGAACTCGTCGGCAGCATCGACAAGGGTTGGCTGGTGCTTGTGGGCGTTGCAAACACGGATTCGGATGCAGATGCAGTCTGGCTAGCCGAAAAAACCCTGTCTATACGAGCGTTCGCCGACGCCGACGGCAAGATGAACATGAGCGTGATGGAGGTTGGCGGTAGCGTACTCGCAGTCAGCCAGTTCACGTTGATGGGCGATACCCGCAAGGGACGCCGTCCGGGATTTTCGGACGCTGCCGATCCAACGACCGCAAACACACTCTACGAAAAATTCGTCGCGGCCCTGCGCGCCGGTGGCGCCTCGGTTGCGACCGGAAGATTTCAGGCGCACATGCGGGTTACGTTGGAGAACGACGGCCCGGTGACGCTGCTTCTTGACAGCAAGAAAGTTTTTTGACGACGCCGTCGAAAGAGAACACGAAAGCAGAAGGGAAACTCATGTCACGTCCAGACCAAGTGTCAGGGATCGAAACCGATAAGCGACCACTTTTGATCTATCTGACTTTTGCGAACGCCGACGAAGCCTCGAGAATTGCATCGACGATCGTTGAGGAGAGTCTCGTGGCATGCGTCAACATTCTAGGCAACGCGACGTCGATCTATCGCTGGGAAGGCAAGCTGCGCAGAGACGCCGAAGTTGTTGCCATCGCCAAGACGACGTCGGCGCAACTCGAGCAACTCGTCGAGAGAATTCGCGCGCTGCACAGCTACCAGACGCCGTGCGTGGTTGCGCTACCAATGGCTGGCGGCAACGAGATTTTTTTGAATTGGATCAAGAGTCAAGCGGGGCAAGGCAGCCCTGCCTGACACCCCGTCCGTATCGCAATCAGCGAATGCCGTTGCGACGTTTGCAATCGTCCAGTTCTTCGTAGGGGAACGGGTTCTTGCAACCCGAGGCAGAACCCTCGACACACTTCTTTGACGCGCGATCGAGATGGAATCCCTCGAAGAAAGCCAGACACAGTTCTTCTGGTGCGTCGGGATTGCGGCCAAAGTTCCTGGCTTCTATGTGCGCTGCCATGCATGCATCAAGATCCTGGAACGCATAGGGGTTCGAGCAACCACTCCCTGCTCCGTACTCGCAGGTCTTGAAATCAGCGTTGAAATTGAACCCGGAGAAATACGCCATGCAAACCACCGGCGGTCGTACCGGACTCGAAGCCGCCGGGTGCGCGGCCTGGCATTCCTCCGAAGTCTCAAATGGGAACGGATTCGAACAACCGCTACGTCCACCTGATCGACAGGCACCTGCCGCCTCATCGAACCAATAGCCGGTCCAGAAGGCCATACACGTGACAAAACCGCCGTCGGGATCTGGAGAAACGACCGTAGACCCGGAGTTGTCGGGTGCCACTGGACGCGCTGCCGTGCGCGATGGAGCAAGATTGACGATCGAGACGTCATCCTTAGTCGTTCCAACCTGCACACCTTCAACCGACAAGTTGGCCATTGCTGTCGCACCGGCGATGCAAAAGGCTGACAGGCTCCGTCGATCGATTACCTCGACTGCACCCGCAATAACTTTCACGGAGCGTCGCGCCCGCGGATTCACAACGGCATCGTATGCAACCGGACCGATGCTGCTGAGGCAACCCAGCGAGTATGAAAGTTCGATCGCAGCTCTCGGTGGCGGGCACTCAGCGCCTCGCGCGCAGCGTGGCGCGGAGACACCGACGGTGTTTACTGAACCCATCGCCACGCGAAGCGACAACGCGGTTTCCGGCAACTCGATACTGGTCTCGCTACCACCACCGGCGCCATGCGTAACGGCTGCACGATTCAGATGCTTCAGTGTCACATCAGCCATCGTACGCGTGCGGTGGCCGAGCCAGATTTCGTGTTGAGCGGTTGGCATCGCGGCACAGCGCGCAACCATCGACGCCTGCGTGTGGACGTTCAGTGCATAAACAAAGACATCGATCTTACCGTTCCGACGCCTGACAATGTTGTGCAGCACAGGGCCGAGCTTATCGACACAGCCGTTGAGCGTGTACGTCAGGCGAAGTGTGGATCCTCGACGGCCGCCAGCGGCAGGAACGACGACTGCGTTTGCAGAGTCGAGCACAGTCAGCCTGACCGATCCTTCGGGCAACTGCATTGTCGCGGACGCTGGGCCGGCGTCCTGAAGCGCTGCCCCTTCCATGGGAGCAAGATCACCAGAGGTCGTTCGACAACCTACAACCGCAAGCACAACTGCAAACGCGCAGACGACTCGACGAAGCATCCGAACCTCCCGAAATGCGGCAAGCGAATCAACGATGTTGGGTAAAACTATTGTAGGAACTAAACCTTGCCGTTGCCATCGCTA
>Ga0169931_10003240_pt1 | contig 25953 bp, 9 predicted proteins | sample Kivu_15m_20L_FD_129675 | JGI IMG/M metagenome (GOLD analysis project Ga0169931, IMG submission 129675) | Freshwater microbial communities from Lake Kivu, Western Province, Rwanda to study Microbial Dark Matter (Phase II) - Kivu_15m_20L... | ecosystem: Environmental > Aquatic > Freshwater > Lake ...
AAAATATAGATACAATAAATTATTATACATTATTAATATAATCATTTTTATTAACATCTTTTCTGATATCTTTTACATTTTAAATTTGTATTTATTAATTACTCATTGAGATTATTTATCTTTTTATCTCTCATTTACACCAAATTTTAAAGTTAAGTGATTCTATTAATATAAAATTTATTTTTGTGTTTATTCTATTCCCTTTTTTTGTCAATCATTTATTCATTTTCTTTATTTTCAAAAATCATTTATTTTGTAGGATTTTAATATGTTTTTCTGAGTTAATTAGACATTATAAAGGCTTTATATTTATTATTTTATTTTTTTAAAACTTGATTTTCTTGTAATATTTTATAAAAAAAATTAGCCTGATCATTAATAGTTTATTAGTAATATTTTATCATTTTTAATACTTCATTTTTTATTTTTTAAGGATATTTTTACGCTATTTTAGTTGCCAAAGAATGTATCTTAGGTTTATTTTATAATATATTAAAAGTAAATTATTAATCTGATTATATTGCGGTGTTATAATTGACAAGAGAAACATTACTAATTGAATTTATCTATGTTTAAAGATCAATATTTTTTTATTCTGCTTATTTGTTAATAGACATAGATGTTTTAGTATTAAAATATATAAATATATTAAGTATATTAGATAAATTAATTAGCTATATTTGTCAATAGAAGTATATTTTTAAGATCAATCATAAAATGAGACGTATTATTTAGCAAAACAAGTATTGTTTATTTTATCCCAATTACTTTGACCAACTTACAATAAAGCAGTATTGAAAATAAAAAGTATCAGTAAAGTCATAACTAAATAAATAAAAAATTTACTTATCCATACGAAAATTGTGCATTTAAAATGTCTTTTAGAATTTAAAAATAAAAGAACTAAAGTTAATACTATGTAAATTATTGATGCTATTGATTGTTAAGCGTATGGTGTATACATTATACTCATGCCCATTGCAATAGAAAAATTACCATAGACAATAGGGAAATAATTTTATATTTCTTACAATGTTACATTTTATTTTATTCTATGTGATGATTATCGTCCAGAAACAGATTTTTTCCATGGATTACTACTCTTTTTGAATTAAACACATGAGTCATTAGGCATTTCTTCCAATTTTATTGAAACCTATTTATTATCTGAATTTTCTTCCTATGACTAGTGCTAAGACTTCTACTTATTTTCTGAGTTTTCTATATTACATTCATATTACATTCTATCTATTTTTCAGATGTTAGAGGAGGAGGTCCACAAAACTTATAGTAAATATTTAAGACAGCATAAATCAAAGAGTATATTAGAAGTAGAGATGCTTGAAAAAATCTATGAGTATTGATAGTTGAATCATTTGGCAAAAATGGGGCACACAAATTCATATTCCAGACCATTGTATAAATTTAAGTTATTATTCTATAGAAAATATAATATATATTTTCGATTTAATATGATATTGACATCAAATTCAAATAATCTTATAAATAAAATACTCTTTATTCTTATGATTGAAATATTGTATTTTATCAAATAAATAATTACTAGAAATTTATATTAAAACAACTATTATGAATTTAAGAATAAAAAAATTATAAAAAAATTAACTAAGTTATTCATTATAATAGTTTTACAATATATTTTATTATTAAATCTTTATATACCCTATATTTCTATAATATCAATGCATGCATATAAAAATTGTTTTAAGTATAAATTCATTTATAATATATTGAAGGGATTAAATTGATATATGACTACAACAATACCAAAGGCGAGAAACCCAGCAAAATTTAAATAATATAAAAAGAATATAGAGTAGTTATAAAAGTAATACAATAAAGCTAATATTTTTTCTTTTGAAAAATATTGTATATATTCTATGTATTTCCTTTAAGCTTCAGATTAATTTTTTAATGGATAAAATAACAAAACTTCTATAAAAATATTGATTAACCCTAAGGTCGAATATAAAATCAATAATAATAATACAGTTAAGGAGAAAGACATGAAAGAAGTATAATAGATGGGAAAAACTATAATTAAAACAATAACAAATCAATGGTAAACTATAATAAAATATATAAAAGGTAAGTCTAATAAAAAAAATAAAGGTGACGATATAATGTAAATCTATACTGATGACAATATTAACTTGCATTTTTCTCGTCTTTAATAAATCCTAAAATAATTAAAATCTAAAAATTTTAGATGGCATTTATTCATAAAATCAAATGCTTTTGCCCGATAAATGTAAGAAAAATAAATAAAGTAATAAATTACTTTCATCAAATTATTACAAACTATAATCGACACACAAACTAAAAAAATATAATAAAATAGACGAAATCCAGATAAAGCTTATTAAAAAAATGAAATTTATTATTAGTAATAAAATTATGATATAAGTAAAATAATTAAGTCAGAATAGTATTTTAAGAAAAAATACGAATTGAAACAAAAAGTTAATAATTAAATTAAAAATCCATTTAAGGAGATTGAGTAAAGAAAGAAATTTAATGTTGCAGCTCTAAGATATCATTATGCAAATTACAAAAATGATTTATGATATTTATCTATTATATTTTAACATGTGTATAATTTCCAGAAATTTATTTATTAATAATAGATAATAAACGCATGAATTTTAAGCATCTACTCATCGTCATAATAGCACAAATAATCATTTACATATGCTTGAATAATTATTTAGATCATTAAAAGAATTCGATAATTAACATGAATAATAAAATTACACCTTTAATATAAGAATTAATACAAACTAAATATTTTAGAATTATTCGTCTTAATCTCAATCAAGAGTGCCAACTTGGTTTACAAAAAAAATTATGCAAATCCAAAGGATGTTCGGTATGTAGATGCGATTTAAATGATATTCCTGAAGTTTGGACCAATACTGATCGTGTAAAAATGCACTCTAAAGGGCAGGATTTATGGGGAAATTAGAGAAATAAAGCTATTAAATAGTGGGTTTGGCATGTTGAAGATGAAACTAATGACATGGGGTAATATTTTGACATTTATACTAATATATAATCTTACTCAGGTTATAATGGTTCATATATTTGGCAATTAATATATAAAGAAAATTGCTTTCAAAATTCTTATTAGAACTTTGACAATGTATGCTAATAATAAAGAATTTTATATAAATTAATCAGTGGTCTTCATACAAGTATATCTACTCACTTAACAAAGTTTTACAAGCACACCTAAAACAATCCTGTCTGGGCTGATCTTAAAGTAGAAAAATAAACTAAGTTTCATTTTAATCATTCTGAATATAAAAAAAGGGTACTAGATTTTCCATAAAGAGTATAAAATCTTCATTTTTTATATAAAATTTTAGCTAAATCCATAAAATAAACAACACCATATTTAAAAAACAATCTCAAGATATAATCAGGAAATATAACTTAAGATTTAAAGGCCTAAAAGTTATTAATAACTATACTTAAATAACTATAAAATTATGATTTAACTTCACAATAAAAAGATAGTTTGAAGTTTTTTACTCCTGATAATCCAAAAGTAAAGCAGTATCAAAAGTACATTCATAATATATCGGACATTATGAACTGTGTTTAATGTTAAAAATGTAAATTATTTGGTAAGATGCAAACTTATGGGCTTGGAACTGCTCTAAAAATATTGTTGGGTTATCCAACTCCATATAAAAGGAATTAAATAGTAGCTTTATTTAATTTTTTCAATAAAATATCAATGTCTATTGATACATATTACAAAGAAGGTGAAAAAGCATCTCCTCAAAATCAATTCTTATAGAAAATATAAATTCTACAATTATACATCCTAATATGCTCAATAATTCTCCTAAAACTTCTTTTTCATATAAAAGAGCCAAAACAAAAAGTATAAAACAAAAATGATTGATAATATTATTTAAATAGAATTTAATTATTCATATAAAGAATATATAATATCAGTATTGCATTTTTTGAAAATCAGAGAAACTATAGTTATGATTTTGCATTGTTTTGAATATTTTTTGAATAGTGTAACACACTAATAATATAAAATATGCCAATAAAAGTGGCCAAAAAATATCTATCTAATGTAACATTTTTATTGAATTGCATATTAAGCCTAAAACAAATGCAAAAGTTATCCTTTACCATATTTACAATTACCCAAGAGATCTAACAAGTGGTTTATCTGCAGAATGCTATAAATTAAAATCCTATTATTCTTAAATGATCTAGCTGCTAATTTAATAGTTATTTTATTAAAAAGTGTATAATCCTTCTTATGCTTAGGAATTTTATATGAATTTCATAGCTATTCCTCTCGGTGTCAAAAAGCTAATCAACAGTTGTAGTATATAGAATCCTATTATATATGTAATGATGTCATAAGAAAATTTTTGAATAGTTTAAAAATAAGCCAATACCAAAATTATAGTAATTGACCATCTTATTTTAAGATAGAGGACTAATTTATTTATAAAGGCATAATAAATTTTTCTTATTTTGCTGATACCTTTTGTCACCAACATTACACCAATAGTTTTATAATTATATTTTAATATGAAACTAAATCGTTTGAATGTGATTCTATTAATCGGAAAAATGAACAAAAATTATATTAAAATTTATATACATAACTAACATTAAAAATCACTCATTTAATATTGATCGAATTTGTTACATTATTTATCCTGAATTTTGTTGCATTTATTTTTATTAGAAAAAAGGCATTACAAATATTATTCTTTTTACATTTTCATTAACTTTATGGGTACTATCAAATAGTCTAAGGGCATAATTATTGGTGTTATTTGCCAATTCTATTGATTTTTCTTTTTATGGTGTATTGAAAGATAATCTGCGTACTATGCTTCGATCATTGTCAAATAATTAGTCTGCATTGTTATTTTTCATTCTTAATTTTCTTTTAATTGTTGAATTCCAATGATTTTTTATTGCGTTGTCTGTTCTTCCTGGAAGCCATTTAGCTATTAAAGCCCATTTGTTACCCACTCTAAATAATATAAAATAAACTTTTTATGGGCTTAAATTATTGCTAAATCTTATTCTTATGTCCATCTTTACTTTTTTATTTAAGGATTTAAATGATTATGCCATCTTTAGCGACATTGCTTACCTATTCGACCCGGCAAATGTTTCGCAATAAAACTCCAATTTTTCGGCCCATGTTGCAATACCAATTTCATCACTAACTAATCTTATTATTTTGTCTTCATATAATATCAGATACCCATGGACCTTTTATTAATTTAGGATTTAAGACTTTTTGCCATCGATGAAGGCACTGAACATCAGTCCTATCATCAAAAAAACCTGCTATACGTTTCCAATTCTTTGCTCCGTATTAATCAACCAGTTGTTTTAATTTATCATCTTATTGATCAGTCCACCATCTTTTTTTTACCATTTTATCTGATCCATGCTCTTCATATTTCATTCTTAATACAGACATTTAATCGATCATCTGATGAAACATATGTTTTGGTTAATCAGAAAACTACTAATCATTCGATTAATCACTATTTAATTATCTCAAGCATGATATTACAGTTTTTTTATATGTTTATGGAATAGATTTAAGATTTTTTGTAGTATTAATTATCTAATCATAATCAATAGGGAGCTTTTTATTCAGTTATGAATAAAATTCTGCTATTTTATTATTAACAGTCATGTCCAATAATTATTTTTCAGTTGGAAAATTACGAAATCTATTTGTTTAAGGTTGCTGTATAATCATAAGTAATTTGATTCTTTAATTATAAATATTAATTAATCATCATAATAACAGCTATTTATTAATCATTCAAATCTTCAATTTTTCAATTAATAAAAATCATATAGCTTTTTTATTATTTTCTAAATTTTATTTAAATTTTAGACAAATCATATGTTAATATAAATATTATATAAGTTTTGTTAATGAGTTTAGTTATCTCTATGTAGCAAAAAGCTTAATAATATTAAAACCCGCCACCTAATTATAGTCTAAGGTAGCATTCAATAAATGGTTTCACACAAAAACCATCAGTTGCGCAAATAGTATCTTACATCGTAATAGCTATGTCAATATCGATATATTTTTCATCTACGATTGTCATTTAAAATTATCCTATTTTACTAGGTCTTTACATATTTTTTGGAATAATCTTAATAATAACAGGCGCAATATCATCAATCAAAGATCCAACTGATCGAATAGTATACTATTATAAATGGTCTAGATATGATAAAAAGATAAATTTTTCTCCGAATTTTTAAAAAGTATTATTTTGTGAATATTGTGATAGCTATTGTTATGTTAATAGCAAACATTGTCGAACATGCAATCGATGTGTAAATAATTTTGATCATCATTGTATATGGTTTAATAATTGTATTGGTCAAAGAAACTACAAATATTTCTTTTTAAGTATCATTGCTACTTTTTGTTATGGAATCACAATCATTATTCATGCATCAATGATAAGTTTTCATGTGGATTTTAGTAATAAACAGGATCTAATACGTATAATTTTATCATGGTTAATAGCATTTATTATGCTTATCTTCGTATTCTTGATTATGAATCTTATCATTCTTCATATTTATCTAAATTATACTAATCAAACTACATATGAATTTTTACAGAAAAAGAAAAAAGAAAAACAAAAAGAATAATAATTGAAAAAACTTAAATTAAATGAAAGTTTAAATAAAAAAAATAGTTAAAGTATTACAATACTAGAGTCTAATATATCTGCAGGTAATACAAAATCAATCAAAGTTTAAAATTAAGAATCAAAATCTAAAATCATAGAACACAAACATGAGAATATTTTTAGTACTACATCAAATAAAATAAAAAATTAAAATGATTATTTTGAAGAACAATTATCTAAGCATTCGATCAAGGACAAATCTATAAAATAATAAACTGATAGACATAAATAAAATGATCATGATATGACTATGCATAATCATTAATAAAAAAATCACTCAGATGACGGATAAAAATTACCATATATTTTGGCAAAAAATAAAAGTTTGAAACTTCTTTTATCAGGATCTAAGGCTACAAATCCATCAAAACGTAAATTGTAAGCTAGGGATTAGTAATAATCTCAAGGATGATTATTTATTATTTTTAAGATTTTTTTCAACATATTTAATATATTAATAAAAAAGTATCATATTTATTATTTAGATTAATTGATAAAAATGGGAGTCTACATGGCTGAGCCAATTACAACCAAAGCTATTAAGGAGGGCAAAGGAAAAGATTACAGTTATTGTATGTCTGAAATGCAGGGTATAGTTTTATTCATAAAGGATGGCGAAAGAATATGGAAGATGCATCAATTTGTAATTAAAATATAGAAGGTGGAAATTCATTATTTGCAGTTTTTGATGGTCATGGAGGTTATTAATTTATTATATAGGGCGCTAAGTTAGTAAATATGTATAAAAATAATACATTAATATATTGGTAAATTTAAAATCGTACAAAAACAAATAGTATTAAAAAGCTTTAGTTTAATCATTTAAATTGATGGATTAAAAAATATCAAGTCCATAAGGCTAAAAATAATTACAATAATTAAGAGGTAATGACAATAGTAGTTTTGAAAAAGTGTCAGCTCATACTGGTTGTACAGCTAATGTTCTTTTGATGACTTAAGATTCATATATTGTAGCTAATGCTGGAGATTCACGTAGTGCCCTTAGCAGAAGTACTAAAAAAGTAGATTTATCATTTGACCATAAACCTTAAAGCTAAGTATAATAAAAACGAATCAAATAAGCTGGAGGACAAATTTCAATGGGTAGAGTAAATGGAGGGTTAAATTTGACTCGATCTTTAGGAGACTTTGATTATAAACAAAATAAAGAAAAAGGTTGGTAAGGACAGATGATAACATCATGCCCTGATGTAAAAACATAGAAAAGAAATAAGAAATAAGATGAGTTTATTATAATGGGGTGTGATGGTATTTGGTAGAAATTTGTAGATGATAGTCAAGGTTTATTAGACCTAGTTTCAAGAAAAATTGGATAAGGCAAAACAGATGTTAAAATATTAGAAGAAGTTTTGAACTAATTATTAGCTAAAGATACAACATCAGGGTTTGGATGTGACAATATGACATCTATATTGATCAGATTCAATAGAAATTGATAAACACAAATAAAATATATCATTAACATCATAATAAATAATATACAATATAATATTGCTTTACTTAGATTTTTTAATTGATAATCAATTAGCATAAATACATTTTAAAGTTCATAAAAATATGCATAATCACTTCTTTCTAGGTATTTCACATATTGACTTCTTGTATTAATTTAGGCACATTCATGGTTTTATATCCCATATATAAAGCTACAGGTATAATTAAATAATAAACGCCTTTTTTGAAATATGATAAACTTTTGCTGCTTATTTTTTATATGTCTTTAATAGTTTTCTTCATTATATTTTAATTACGGTCAAATAATAAATATATGACTATATCAAAGCTATTTTATAATTATCATTTGTATAAATAAAAAAATAAATTAAAAAAATCATGAATTTGTTTATTGATATTTGTTGTTAGATACTCATAATTATGTAATTAATTTTCTTTTATTAGAGCTAAAATAATTCTGTTTATTAATATAATTGATTCTCAATAAATTGTCTATTAAATTAAACAATGATTTATACCCCATTTTATTTAATTATCTACAAACTTTATAATATTTGCTTAACTAAAATGATAATAGGCATGATTTATTGACTACTTTAGCTTAATATTTATGATTGTATTATTTTTAATTGTTTTTTAGCCTTTCATTATATGATTTATCATTTTAAAATAGGCATTACTAGCCCAGAGTTTCTCCTGTCAGAATTATTTTCTTTTATAGTTTATATTGATCTGTCAGAATGATCTTGCCATATATTAAGATGTAAATACTACTAAATTGTTAGCCCTATGCATATAATCTTTTGCCAGATTATACTATTGTTAAAGTTCCTATGTTAAGTAGTATGCAGCCGCCTAATTGATTTATTTTTCTGAAAAATGGGTTGACTGTTTTAATCTGTTAATAACTATTGATATAAAATTATATAGAGGGTCTCATTTATTTAGATTTACTTCTTATATTATTATTTTTGTTTTTATAATTTATGTTATTTAGAATTTTTTATACATTTTCTGCTACATTATTATCTTATTAATGTTCGTCTTTTGTATTATTTCTATGTAGTAAAGTACCATTATTAATTTTAATCTTTTATAAAGATATATTGTTGTGACTATTGTTATATTGATAATTAGAAGTATGATCATTCGTCTTCATTTTTTTTAATTATTATTATATTAATCTACATTATCGATAACTTTATGTATTATGTCTTTTTTTCATTTATGTTTTAGATCTTTTGTCATTCATTTTCATAAAACTTTTAAGCCTTTTTTTCTTTTTTTAAGGCTTATGATGCTTTTATAAATATTCAAATAACTCATTCCATAATTATATATGCAATTATTTGGAGACTTTTTATTGAGTTTTCTAAATTATTGATGGCAATTTAAGTCTTTTAGTTTATTTGGGAGGCATGTCTTTCTAAATTTGTTGTTATAATGCTAAAATAGAAGTTTCTTTATCATCAAATCGATTTTTTGTTGAATATCTATTACTTTAATAAGAGCTATTATATTGATTTCTTTAGTTTTTTATTTGACTTTTTATATTTTCAATTGAAGATTACAATTGATTTTCTTAATCGTTTATTATTTTGTCTTTATTATCGACTTAATTATATCTTTGTATGGTTGATAAATTATTTATAGATTTTCTATTTGTACTTAAATTCTAAGCTCTTTAATTTCTCTATAAATTTCTTTGTCCATGTTAATTATCTTATATATTATTTATATCTTTAATTTTTTATATTTTAATGATTTGGCTGGTAGTATTATTGATGCTATATTGATGTTATTAAAGTGGTTCATTGATTAATATTGGTAATTTATATTTTTATATTTTTTTTTATAATTATTTAGAACGATCGTTATTTATAAGCAAAGGCATCCTATATTTTGACATTTCTTTTATTGTTATAAATAATTATTATATTTCATATATCAATATATATTATCCATAAAAAGTTATAAGAATAACTATTTTTGTAATTTTAATATTTGATATGTTCGACTAATATTTATCTTGATAATATATTGTATATTAAGATATAAATATTTTATATAAACTTGATCGATATTATAAATTTAATACTTATTTCACATATTTTTTAGATGGCTGATAAATACTTTAAAGTAAGTTACAATCAATCTGTTAAAAAATTAAAAATAGCATAAATAACTACATATAGTCTGCTAGTATAAAAAATAAAAAGTTTATTTAAGGTATTTAAAGATATTGATGTATTTTGTATATACTATTATGATGAAGATGGATAGAGATATGAAATATAGGGGTAGGATTAATTTTAGATATATTTAGATGAAGAAATAAAGCATAAGATTTTTATTAAGAAATAATAAGATGAATATTAATCTTTTCAAAATTTAGATAATTCGACTATATTAAATGGCAGTCTTAATAGTAAACAACAAAATAGTAGCATAATCACTGCTAATAATACATAGTAAATCATATAAATGAAATTGAAAGGTACTAAATAATTAAATACAAAATCTTAAATTAAACCCATCTCAAAAATATCATAAATGCCCATCAAAAAATAATAAACATCAAATATTAAACCAAGTAATACTGATAAAATGATCATATCAAAGATATAATAAGCATAATAAATTACTTAACCTATCATAATAGATAATTAATAGAAAAAAGTTTAAATAAAAAGCTAGATAAAAGCTAAAAAAGAAACATCATAAACCAAATTATCAACTTAACTAAAAACAACACAATCAGCTGTATAAAACAAGGGAATTAAAAAATAAATAGTAGAAAAGAAGCCAGCAGTTCACAAGATCAGTTGTAATGGATGCAAAAGTACGACAATAGTCGGTATTAGATATCGTAGCTTAATATCTATAGATGTTGATTATTGTGATACTTGTTATAAAGCTAAAAAATTAAATGAGAGTTAATACTTAAAGATGGATTCTTAAGATTTTATTAAAAATATAAATTTCAAAACGAGTATGTATAAATTATTTGATCAAAATTATAAGCCATAACCTTCAAAAAATAGATAAATATCAGCATGGATTAGTTAAGATGATATTATTCAACAAAAGCCTAATATAATCAATGAAATATGGAAAGCATCTGATAAATTATCCAAGAATATTTTATCTTAATTTTAATAATGGAATTAGAAATGGTAGATTTAACATACAAAATGATAATCTCATTTTATTATATTGTTTAAATAATTTATTTTATTGTTACTGACTATTGAGTTTTAAATTAATGTATTTATTGTCAGCCTATTATAATACGATTTCGATTTCTTCCATAAAATAACATGAAGAAAGATTATTAATTCTATGAAAATCATCATAGAGGCCCAGCTTACTAAAGATAACAAGGTATAAACAAAGTATATACAGATTAAAATCATAAATATTTCAAAGAATATATAAAAATTTGCAAAATAACATAAGTTCTGAACAGCGATATCAGATAAATAAAACAAAAATAATCGACAGTAAAATAAAAAATAAAGAAACTATCAGTAGAAATATTATGATATATAGAATAAGTAATAAGATATTCGAGATCCTTTTCGAAAATAGAAATGTTAAGGTGGTAAAAAGAATGTGAGAAGAGTCGCAAATGAGATATAAAAATAGCATATGTGTGATATTTAAGGGTGTTAAAAGAAATATGCATCATAACTTTCATTAAAAATTCATAAAAAAATAAAACATGCAGAACATATAAAAAATCAAATTATTGATGATAATAATTATGATGATTTAAATGTTGATTTTTGATATATTACATAATTATATAGTTTATAAATAAAGATATAAATTGAGTCATGAGCAGTGACGAAGTTGTATAAATATCGATATTTAGGTTTTTGTTACCAAGAAAAAGAATAATAAACTAAGTTTCGATAGTTAGGAAGAGGCTCGGCTATAAGCATAGTAAAGATAAAGAGAATAATATGAGCGTGTAAGAAAGTAATAAAAACGCAGAAGGAAAGAATAATAGGCAAGAAGAATATAGTAAGAGATCAAAAAGAAACAATAATAAAAACAAAAATACTAAAATCCATAAACAATGCTTATTGAAGATTCCGATTCAAAAGATGTTTTTGAACGTGTTGAAAGAAAGATTAGAAAGAGCTATCCTGATTTTAAGAATAGGGAATAGTCTAATAAAAGAAGACATATTTCTTAAAGTTAATCTTCTTAGTAATAATCAGATGAGGAATCTTAGTCATAAGAGTCATCATAATAAGTTCAAAAAAAGAAAAAGGTCGAAAAAAAAGTTAAAAAAGAAAAAGCTGAAAAGAAAATATAGAACGGATAAAAAGATATTCGTCATGTTAAAAAGAAATTATAAAAAGTAAAAATTGAAGAAGATGATCCGAAATAAAAGCTTATAAAATAAGTCGCTATACGATGGTGGTATTGTATACCTTAATGGCCTCCTAAAAATTATCCTTATGAAGCTTAATTGAAAAAATTAGGATATAGATTAGTTCAAGCTTCTCAATTTAGAATGGAATAAAATTTAGTAAACGGTCTATATAAAGTACATGCTATTGAAGGATTTGCTGGCATTTTTCGTTCTAAATTAGTAAATATATATTTATGATAGAAATTAATAGATGTTCGTCCAAATAAATAAAGTGCGCCATCTCTACGATTTTTAAAGAGTAAGAGTCAATAATAATTGGCAAATTTGCTTAAAAAGGCTTTAAGATAGCAATATAGATAATTATCATCACAAAAGTATCTTTTAAGCGAATAGACTTAACTTTTAACATAAATTGAAAGAAGATTAAATTAACTAAACTGATTTTTGTATAAAATATCCTTCATTATATCTATTAAATTCATATTATCATATAAAATTATATCGAATAATAAATACTCATTTATAAATATCAATAAGCTTCTATTTTGATGACTTCTTCATTCTAGCATAGTACTTGTATATAATACTTCATCAATTACTTACTATCTTTATTGCATTTTTATATTTATTACTGTATAAATTGATTATACTATTTCATTAAATTTGATATTATACTCTTATCTTAAATTCGAGCCAATGTTTCATTTATCTATTATATTATGATTTATATATATTTTATTTGATTTTCATAAGACAGTAATAGTTTTTATATCGTATTTACCTTTTTCTTTATTATTTATTTCTAACGCATGTATTATTATTGAAGCTTTAATAAGTTATTCGTGTATTAGGTAAGTTTTAGATTTATTTATGATAGTTTTAAAAGCTATGATGATAAGGTTTATTTAGATTTTTATATTTATTGCCATGACATGTTTTTATTGCCACTTAAAATTGCATATTTTTACCAGAAAAAACTGCCTACTTTTTTTGTTAATGATGAGCTTTCTTATTTGTAGTATATTGGATTTTTATAAAGGCCAAAATTTTTATGAAAAAATATGAATATAGAATGCATGTATATCTTATCTAATTATTTGAGATGATTGAGAATGACTGTTGATATTAGTTTTAGTGCTCTAAAAATGATTTTTTACTTTAACTTTTTTTAATATTAATACCTTGAATTAGTCTGCCCTGATGCTAATTTTTAATATATCAAATTAAGATAAGTTTGATATGTTAATTTGGGTACTAAATAAGTCTTGTTATTATTAAGAATTGATTAAATGAGCCAATTAAGATCATCTTATGTTCTTACAATGGTAGTAGCTTAATTAACATCACCTTATATTTAACATTGACATTCTATGTTGATTTTAGTATTGTCTAAAAATACATTTTTAATTTTGATGGATTTGATTGGTTTATATGGGAGCTAATTATTTATTTCTACGAAATCTTAAAATTCTGACATATAATTATAATATTATACTTGTTGTGTTGATTATATACATCAAAACTATCAAATTAATTAGTTAAATTTCATTATCACATATTAATAAGCTTAAACTATTATTTTTTCAAATTTAAGGTTTTTTAAAATTTAACTTTTTTATTAATTTTTAATGATTTTAATATAAATTTATTGACTATACTATAAATTTTAATATTAAAACAAATGAATTAATAGCTAAAAAGGATCAAATAAAAAGATTTCACTAAAATAGATTAAAAGTTGTTTGATAATGTATCTCGAACTGATAATCTTAATTTTACACTAACACATCTTTCATAATTTCAGAAATTTTTAATGGAACAAATTGCTTCTTTGAATAATTCATCAGCTTCAAACACAAAGGATAATAAAATTGCTGATAGTTTAGTCAAAACCTTTGATCATTTGAAATAGTCTATTATGAAATGCTCGAATATGAGATAGAGGCAGTCTCATAATAAATATATGAAACTCATGAAACAAATAAATGAATTGAAAAAGACTCAATCTAAAACGATAAAATAGATTGTTTCATAAAAAGATCTTTTGTTTTAGAAGACAAAACAGGATTATTAAAAAGTAGTGAATATGGTTGTTCATAGATACTAGACATAAAAAAGTAAGAATAAATAGTTATAACTTAAAATATCTAAAATGGAATCATAACTGAGGTCCCATAAAGAAGAAAAGTCTTTAAATATCTAAATAATATAAAAATAAAAGATAATCGATGTGTAAAATAAGAATAGAGTATTAAGATAGATTGAGATAATAAAAAAGTCAGATATTTTAAAATAGGTAAATTTAAATAGATCAAATTGTAAAGAAAAACATTCTTAAAAAATAAACGATAAGGTCAATCAAATTAATGACAAAAATAACTATGTCAATAATTATGTTTCATGCTATAATTCTAATAATACAATTTAAAGTTCTATACTGTAGAATTATCTCAATTTATCTATTAATAACACACCTTTAAAAAGAAGTCATTCTAATCAGAGAGCATATTGTAAATCACAGTTGTCTGATTTAAAAGATAAGTAAAATAGTAGCAAAATGATAACTAAATGTGATGTTATATAAAGTAGTATGAAGAGAGGCAAATCTAAACAAAAGATAAAACTATGTAGCATGTTTTGATACTATATTAATATGTATATATTTATATTGAAATAAAATAAAAGAAAATATTAACAAAAGATAATAAAAATCAACAAATTTTCATTAAAAATTACATACATTTTTCAATTGTATTTTATTTTTTGCGTTATTGCTAATTTGTCTTTATTTAATTTTTTACTACTATTTTATCCATTAGAATATATGTCTAGAGATTTACGCATATGAGGATTATTTCTTTGTTGATTAATTTATACTTATTTCTGTATAGGCATAAAAGAATGCTTTCCAAAGATGTTATGGGATGATCTAGGTGAACTTTGTCTGCCGCTTTATTGTGATTTCACATAGTAATATTGTTGTTCATTTAGTTTTGTTTTAAAATCATTATGATATACTGGAGATATAGGGTTAGATTTTATATATTTTTCATGATTATTCATCATATTATCTTGAATTAATTCATTATTATAACTGTTTTTTTGATAGCTTTCTCTTATCTTTCTATTTTAAAGTCCAAGACCTCTATCTTTACTTATTCTTAATTTATGAGTACTATCTTGATAATCATTATTTAAGTTATTATAAGTTTAAGGTACATTTATGTTATGTTGTTGATATCTTATCTCTTATAGTTTTATCTTTTATGAAAATGAATTTGATCGAGATTTTCTCAAGCAATTATGATTATTTTGAAGATGATCTGGTTATGAAGCATCATTTATAATGGGCTGATGTAAAATATGATTAAATGGACTATGTGATATAGGTCTCTTATATGTATCTTTATTAGAATAATGCGATTATCTTTTATTTGAATTTGTTAGCTATCTATAATTTACTTGATTTTGAATATTTTCAGATATTCTATTATTTTCTACATATTGATGTATAGCTTGGTGTTGATTGTTATACATATTTAGTTGATTTTGTGCGATATTATTGACTTATTGAGGATGAATTACTATTCTTTTGGGAGTAAGAGGATTATTATGATATATTTATGGTGTTTTCTTAGGCGTTTGAGGCCTATTTATTGAAATATATTCATCGTATTTGTTGATATGTATACTAGGACTATGCCTTACAGGAGGGGTATTAGGTATTTATCTATTATCAGGATATAAAGGAGCATGTTGAATATGCTCTTTTTTCTTCTAAAAATGAATGTTTTGATTATTCCCTTTTTCATGTTTAAATTTCGAAGAAGGAGACAGTGGATTTAAAGCATATTAATTATCACCTAAAAACATTGATCTTTTCTGTTATTATCTGATTGCAAATTATTAACTTATATTATTTCTTGTTTTATTTTATTTACTATTTGCTTCTATCGTTATAATTTTAATATTGATATTATTCCTCTAGATTTGACAATTAATTTTCCTTTTATTATTAATATAATGCTGGTTCTATGGATTTTTAATAGGAGTGATAGCTTGATATATGATTTTAGATTATTTGAGTTACTTTTTATCAATTTTTTATGATTTATATTGATATTTATTGAAGATAAGATATCTCAATATCATGGAAAATGAATTCTTTTTTATTTTATTTTAAAATTTATTATTGATTTTTTTGAAAGATTATAATGCCATTTTTGTTAAATGCTAATCCTTGCGCTTAAATGATTTATATTTGGACTGTGTTTGTAAATAGAGGCATTATGATTTATTTTATTATTTTTATTTATATTGCTATTTTAATAATAAAAATGACTATTTTAAAAAGACTTTCTTTTTCTTTTTCAATCTCTATTACCAATCAGCTAATAATTTACGCTTATCAAATATACCCTTAACCCATTATTTAATTATTTATGTTTCACTTCGATAGCTATAATTTTTAGATGAACTTTTTGTTTTTGAATGACTAAATAACATATCATTTATATCGATTTTATTTGATGAAATGTTTTATGATAATTTATTAAGGTCTTATTATGTCGATGTTGAATAATAATTATGATTTGACAATTGTTAGGGTAATTAATATGGATTGACTGAAGAATTTTTCGTTGAAAACTGAGGCTTTGGTATTTGAATATATAATTAGGATAGATTAGGTACTAATTTATCATTTTATTGTGATTTTTATTTTTTTATTCTTGGCGATTCTACCTTATACATTATTAATAAATGATATATTTAGTAAATTTTTAGCAGCCTCATTAAAAATTGATAAATGATGATTAAGAATAATTTTATCTTTAAAAATATATAGGCTATTTATCAATATTTTATTGATGATTTTTATTTATATCATTAACTTGCTTATTTCTTTGATGATCGATTTTATCTTTTCTTTTTTTGTGATTAAACATAAGCATTATACTTTTATTAAATGAATAAACCTGGACATTCTATATTAGACATATAATTACATTTGTTTATATAATTTATGGTACTTGGGAATATAATTGCACCTATGCAAGTAACACTTGTTTTTTATTATAAGCCTAATATAGCAGGTAATGCTCTCTTTAAGAAATAATGTTCATTATAGGCGCCGAGCTTCTTATCATTCAAAAAGATAAAATAATGATTTCTTCAATAAGATTATAGCTTACTTAAATTTGGCCACATAATTTTAATTGAATTGAGTCATTACTTATGCTTATAATCCAGTCAAATCTTGCATAACAGGCTAAATAATCATATAATTACAACAAGTTCTTTTCTTGGTTTAACTGAAAACTTGAAATTTTCAATTTTTTATGCAGGCATATTAAGTTCTTTAGTTTGTTCTGGATAGACAATTTTGATATAATCGTAGAATATTCTTTTTATAAAGGCATCTCTATTTTTTCCTTAATATTTTTAATTAAGTTTGGTAATTTCTTTGACAATAAGTGTGATGATTTAATTTCTGGTTTGTTGGTCATATTTAAGTTAATTCATTAAGAAGAAATATAGTCCTTTGAATACATTTTTGCTTATGATTTTATATACATTTTTTAACTATGCATCTTTGATTTGATAGTTAGTTGAAGATAATCGATAGTATAGATCTTATATGATACCATCATTTCTATTGCTTTTATTCATATATTAAGATAGATAGTTATAATATTAAGTCAAATTTAATCCAATACTTCCCGTGAATAATTTAATCATATCACTATGATTTTATAATGAGATATTAGTTACGTTGAATTTCATTGTCTAACTTATTTTTGATACTAATTTATGTATTTGATGAACTGAGTTACTTGATAAGGAAGTAATGCTATTTGCTATACCAACTAGATCGAATTTTTAATATCTATTTATTTTAGAACTTATATTTTAGCAAATAGCTTATAATACTTTAACACTTTTATAATTTACTCTTTGCCTATAGAAAATTAAATATGTTATTAGATCACTGGCATATGATTTTTTTATGAGCTAAATTATTTAGTTCTGATGTTAAATAACAAATTCTTATAGATTAGGATTCGATAAAATTACTTTAAGAGATCCTATAGATATCTTTTATATTTTAGGCACAAATTTATTGTCTTTGACATAGTTCAATCTGCATTTTTAAAAGAAAGTAAGATTCAATTTATCTATTTATATATTTTAGAGATGTTTTGCTACTATAATATTTAATTGTAGTGCCTATCGTAAGACACCATTGACAAATCTTTATCTTTTACTAAATTTATTGATGTTTCTCAATAATATGAAGAGTAATGATCTATAATAATGTTAATTTTTAAACCCTTTATGATTGTTTCTGACGTATCGATCTAAAGTACTGGTCAAAAAGTTGAATGATTATAATTCTTCTACTTTTTATATATGATTTATTAAATAATTGATAGAATCAAATATTAAAGTTTGTTAATATTCTAGATTTTAGCTATAGATCAATGACCTAGTTTGTACATGAATGTAATCTATAATACTATTTAATAATTTTTTAGTTAAGTTATTATTACTTTTTATTAATTTAGAATGAGCTAAAGAGGAATAGTTTATCATTGGCTTAAAATATCTATTATCTTTGTTGGAAAATCTATAATATATTGAGTTAAACTCATCATCACTTATACTATTTAAATTTTTGTTAGTAAATTGTATAAAATCTTTGAGGGAATAAGTCATCAACATATATTATAAGTATATTTATCTGTATTTTCTTTAGAAGTTATCTGACTCGAAGGGATTGGGCAATTTTTAAAAGATATTTTTGATGATATTATTTAAACCATACAAATTTAACTACTATTTATTGTTGTTATTATTTATTTAGCTGAAAAATTATACAAATTGTTAAGGAGATGACACTCTATTTTAGATTTCTTTGTAGACTGTATCAAATAATTCTTGTGCTTAAGGTTTGTTGTTTTTGATTCTATTTAAGACGAAGAGGGCTTTGGATAAGAAGCTAAACTTGGATTTAGAGAGATCTATTTATTTGATTTGTTAATAATATGGTTAGATATCATATCCTTTATTACATAAAAGGTAAATTATTCTATATTTAACAGGTATTCCATTATCTATCAAACATTTAGCTAATCTTTTCTTGCCTTAGCCTACAAAGGTATCATTGGCTATCAAACTTTATAGTTTATATATAAGATATTCATGTTTATTATTGTTTTTAGCATTAGTTATATATTTTTATATAAAGCATATGTATTTTGTTTTTTCTTGTTCGTTTAATTTATAAAATTATATTTTGCTGGAGAGTGAGATGAATATTTTCATGATTGATTAGTGATTTAATTTGCATTATCCAGTTATTGTTATTTATTCGAAGACATTTTTGATGATTTATCTATATAGTTTTATGAAGCCTTAGTGTTTGTTTGTATAGTCGGTTCTCATTAGATCGAAGATAGATAATTAGTCTAATTATGATATGTTTTGATGTAATTTATTGATTATTGAATTTACTGTATTTAATTATTAATTATCCATATCGTAGACGTCTATTCTTGGTAAATTCTGAGCTATCTTCACTAGGTCATTTAAGCTTATTTTGTTAAATTATTAATAGATCTTTCTTAATATGATTTTTCTAATATTTCTTTCTTATTTTGATAAATTAGACTTTAATGCAAGGCAAAAGAGGGCATATGATTTTTAATTATTAGATAAAATTAATTATTAATTATCCATTAGCAATTTTTATATTTTCTATGAGACTGTTCTGCAATTTGACAGGTATTTAAAGTAAAATAATTAATGAAAAGCGTTTAATAAATTCATTAGATCTGTATTTTTTATTTATTTATCCTTGATTAATTAGGCATATTTGTCTGATAGTGTGTTTAATAATTATTTATAAGCAGGTGTGCCAATACCTTTTATATTCAAATTACGTAGTATTGATATAATCGATATTATTTCTATGAATAGTTTTAGAAGTACGATAATCATGCATTTGATTTACGTCAATGAGATTTAACTTATCTATTACTTATTTTATAATGTTGTATTATAATTTTTATTAATTGCGATTGATTATCCTGCAGATAGACCTTGCAGAATTAGCATATATATCCGTCTTGAATTATTATTTATGTTATGAAAAAATCTTCAAAAATTATGTCATAGTCTTTGTATTGTTGATGCTTAGTAAAGGATTATGTACACTTATTTGAGTTAGAAGTTAGGGTTAGAGGATGCGAAGTGCTGGGTTAGTTGAAGGTTAGCGCGGATCAACTTAGATTGAGCTATCTTGGACAAGTTGAACATGATATTTGATCAAGGGATTAATTAAGGTTATAATGTTAATTAAAATTTAATAAATCATAGTTATATTCGTTAATAATAAAAGATACAGAATTCATAATAACTATATAATTAAGATATAAATAACCTAAAGCTTTTCATTATCTTAAGGATGAAGATAAAATATCTATATATCTTAACTTATTTATATAATTTATTTGAAATCATTTATATGAAAATAAAACATATGATCAGTTTATATATTTATTATTTTTCCATAGTATTATTCATAGTATTATATATAATTTTAATGCATATTATGAATTATGAATTATAATTAGTCCCGTCAATAATATATAACTTTATATATTTGCATCTGTTTCCCCAGAAACTATGAGCAACTAGTAATAATAATCAATCTAATTCGTATATTCCTAATATATTTTAGTTCAAGATAAAGCTGATGTAGAAGGATCGTTAGATAGCTGATTTTTAAACAAAGACAAAGAAATCATAATTTAAGCATAATCGATAATTAAAATAACTGAAGACTATTTAATAGCGTTTAACTCGTAATGTAAAAGATTAAAAGGCTAAAAATGATAAATTAACTCTACAATTGAAATAGGTTAAATAATAGAATAATGTTATTAAATTAAGGTTTGGTGAGTATAAATAATAGAAAGATAAAGAGATAACGTAGATATATAATAAATATAATGTATTAAAAGATTAAGTTAGGTCATATTAAAGAATATTACCTACTTTTACATTTCTATTAGAAATAGATAAAACTATAAATGACATACCCATCTATTAAGATATATATATCAATCTCAATTAAAAGACACTTGAATTGACATAACTATCAGCGAAGTATGAATAGTCTAAAATATAATGGGAAGAAATCATCAAAAATATTAGGTTGAACTAGTAACTGTTGAAGAATAAAAAGATAGAAGCTTAGAAAATCAGTAAGGAAATGTTAGTTAAAGTATATTAGTATGAGCAAAACATATATTAGATAAAAAATTAAAATAGTAATTTGAATAATATTATCAATTAGCTACAGGAAGAGCTAGAACTTGGAAAAGAAAGGGGAGAAAGCTTAGAGTAATCTATAAAAGATTATTAGGCCAAGATTTAGAAGATAGGTGAGTAGTTTTAAGTGATGTTGAGGAACAAATAAGAAGAGATTAATTATATGAACCAACAATAAAGATTATAATTATAATAGAAGATCTAACATACTTTATAGCAATCATAAAAAAAATAATCACTTTATCTATAACAGATACGCTCATTTTAATAATAGTTATAATTTCAATCATCTAAATATCGACAATAGCTGTCTACATTCTAATAGCACTTTTTAACATTGAAAGAGCAGACATAGTCAATGAAGTAGGAGATAAATAACTAAAAGAAGAGATACGATATATTAAATTAAAAATATAATTAGAACGTAAATCATTTGAGCAGAGTGAGTATTATTAATGATAGAAACTAATAGAAGATAGCGATGTTATAAGGCGTTATTAACAATTATAAGAACGAGATTAAGGATATAATAAATTAAAAGGACAATGAAAGTAAATAGAAATTAAAGAAGATGTAGATGTAATTTGAGATAATATAAGAGCGATATTTAAAATTAAACTAGAGTTTAACATCTATTATATACTAAAAAGATATCCTTTAGCATTAAAATACTATATTACGTCAATAGATAGATCATAAATAGAAATAAATTCAAAATATCAATTCTAATTTGTTATAAATACCTCATAATATATCTTAGTTTAATTAGTTTATTAGAAGAAGGTCACTGTCTATTTCATCAAAGAAATAGTAATAAGACAATACCATAGAAAGATTAATAATACTATAACCATAGAATATGATAAATAGAAATAGTATAAATTCATAATACAATAGAAATAGTATTAAATAATAAAAATAGTAATAAGAATAATCGATAATAATTATAAACTATTAATCAAAAACATTAGAAAATAGAAATACTCAGCTTTAAAAATAACTAAAATAACAAAAAGCTATGATATAATCATTATCATAGACAAACAGTAGACTATAGGGTTAAATATGTACGCTGAAATAGAAGAATTTAAGTTTGACCAAACAAGTTAATTAATACTAGACATCATCATCTAAAAATTTAGTATCGATCTATAAATTGAAATTAAAAAGTATTGAATAATAATTGAAAATATCAAAGGATGAGACTAATAAAGTTAAGTAAGATAGCAATAAATTAAAGAATAAATATAAGGAAGAGATTGATGGTCTTAAGGTTGAAATTAACAATCATAAGAAAGAGATCAAAGATATAAATAAGTAGATATAAAATAAATAGAAATAGTATAAAAAGAATAAGCAATAGGATAGAAATAGAATATAAGGGCTTTAAAGCTAAATACAAGTATTAAAAACTAATAAATAAGGATAAAACATACGAAAAAGATAATTATAGCGATATAAATAGGATATCTCTAACTTATAAGCTAAATTATCAGAATTATAAAGCATAAATCAACAGCTAAAATAATAAAACTACATACAAAAACAGTCAATATCAAAATTATAATAATAACTAAAACATAAAGGAAGATAACTCTAAAGAATATCATAGTCGTTGATACGTTAACGTAAATAAAGAAGTATGCTAACTGCACCATCACTACCATCCTTACAGTCACTCAACGAATAACATCTAGATTAATTAACAACAATCAATAATCCTATGCATCAACAATTAACATAAAAATAAGAGATCATAAGTAATTTATAAAGATAGCTATCTGATTTGAAGGAATAAAAATATATAGAATTATAGACTAAGAAGACTTTTATATAATAGTTGTAAAAATAGAACAAATATTATGTAGATACTATTATATAGATGAAGATGAGATGTGCTTAAAGCGAAATGAGGGCTAATTAAAAAGAATATCTATATGGGCAGCTAAAGAAAAAAATGAAGATGTGAATTTTAGGAATTATTTTAGGGATAATTATTATCTACTATAGTATAAACTTTATATGATATTTACAATATCAATGCATAAAATAAAATGCTACATTGAAAATTTTATTTATAAATATTTATTAAATTTTTAAAAGGCTTAATGAATGATGATGATATATGTATGATGTATAATGCATGAGTAATGCTAATATTATTGATTGATACTAGCTTATAACTGATGCACAGATGATCTTGTCAAACTTTAGCATTAATAGATTATCGAGAAAATGTTAATGACTCTAGTTGACTTAATGTTGAAATACATATTATTATATAAAGATATTATTTATTTAATATATATCGATCTCATTATTAGATATCATATATTCTTTTATTTAATTAAATCATATACACTAAATCATTTTTATCACGCGACTAACTCTACTATATCTCCTGGCCCAGTTAGCATCACAAAAAATCTTAATTAGTTGATTTATTAAAATGAAGTAATATATGTTTAACATTTTTATACGCCATGTCTACGACCAAAGGTTAATTTACCATCATTAGTATTAAAAGTAATATCAATCGTATCGCCACTACTATACATAAATGCGATTCCTTATAATTACTATGGCAAAAATCCATAAGAACACATACCATAAAAACCAGGCTACCCCTCTATATTATATAACATATCATACAATAATTAATTTAGTAATTTTTATTTTTTAGGACTAAAGGGTTCGCTAATCCTAGTGTTATAGCTCCACCTTCGCCTTTAACTATTTTAAAAGATGCTTTTTTGATCTAAGATTATAATTTAGTTGTAAATATCACTCCACCATATGAATTTTATTATAGTTATACCTTTTTATCATTGATAATAGTGATTCCTTGTCTATAATTATATCATTTTATACGATTTTTAAGTAGACGAATAAGTCAATAAAGATGTATCAGCAGCTTGTTGCTATTCTTATTTTTTATTGAATTTATTGATTTATAATGGCAAACTAGCAAATATTTTATTAGTTTATGTAATAATGGATGTTAGATGGGCAGATAGTAGACCAGATTTATTTGAATATTAATCTACTAGATTTTTAGTACTGTCAACTATCATAATTTTGCCTTTTATAAAAAATCATGTACCATTTTTATATTAAAGTAGTTAGGAATATCTATTTATCTGTCTTACTATTTACTATTAATCTAATATGTTATCTGTTTGTGTTATCAATCTATATAATTCTGGAAGTCTCATTGTTACAGTAGACTAAATATAATTATCTATACTTGAGATAGAATTATTTTACGTAAAGTGTAGTACCCATGTTCAATTTTTTATTATACTTCTTTTATTTTTTTAGATAATTGTTCAACCATCTATTTTAAAGATTTAATCATTTATTTTTTGGAGTTATCTAGGGATCGTAAATACTGTGCTAGTCCACCCAAATCAGATTATTGTTATTGATTATAAATATTTTTAGCGATTTCATTTAAAAAGATTTTGAGATGCATGTTTTGATATCCTGCATGGGTAGTACTTTGACAAACAGGGCATATTAACCCTTTGTTTTTGCAATTTGAGTCAATACATACAAAATTAAGGACTTAGCCCTCATGAAGACCGCCTTTTGAACATTTCAAATATCTTACTTTTAACTTTTTTATTTGATCTGGTTCAATAATCATCAACTTATTTATAAAATACTATAGACTAATATATCTTTAAATTACTATTAAAGTTAATAGAAAATATTAAAAAACCTATATAAACTAACAAATTACCAAAAAAATAGCTAAAATGATTAAAAATATATAGGCATTGATTTTTAATTAATAAAAGAATTCAGTATTATAATAATATCTTGGTATTATAGTATATAATTGAATAATATATTTTATGATTATTTCGTTATTGATTGGCTATTAATTTTATAGATTTGTACTATATATATTTAATATAACATATAAAATATATTTACTATCATTGCGATGCTAAATAAGGATTGATTCTTTTTAAATTGGGTCTATTTTTATTAGGATTT
>Ga0169931_10003241_pt1 | contig 25942 bp, 26 predicted proteins | sample Kivu_15m_20L_FD_129675 | JGI IMG/M metagenome (GOLD analysis project Ga0169931, IMG submission 129675) | Freshwater microbial communities from Lake Kivu, Western Province, Rwanda to study Microbial Dark Matter (Phase II) - Kivu_15m_20L... | ecosystem: Environmental > Aquatic > Freshwater > Lake...
CGATGAAATGCAACACGGACTGAGTCGATTGCCGACGGAGCTTCGCGAGTCCTTGCTACTCGTGGTCGTTGGCGAGCTGACTCACCAGGAAGTGGCCGACATGTTGGGAGTGCCGCTGGGAACGGTGCTCTCGAGAGTTAGCCGTGCTCGAGGGCGATTGCGAGAATATCTGCTCGTAAGTGCCAAGAGCATGGCCGGCTAGTTCATCATCGTCTGAGTGCGTTGGCACTAGCACGGTGATTCCCGCTGGAAAAGCCCTGCCTGTAGACAGTTACGAACGAGATGCCAGACTTCGGCTTCGACGACTGGATGGACGACCAGCTGCGCAACGTCCCCGTGCCGCACGATCTCGATGCGCGCTTGCGGGACATTGCCGGGCCAAGCGCCGGTCGAGAAATCGCCCGACCGCAACTCGCCCCCAGCGACGGTCGCATCGATCGCACGCTGCGCAGCGTTGAAATTCCGCGTGGCTTCCAAGGGCGCTTGAGAGCCATCGCGCGACCGAGAATTCTTACGGCCTGGCGGCGCGTCCCTCGCGACATGTGGGCGGCCGCGGCCTCGGTGCTGATTTTTGCCGGTGCAGGCGCGACGCTCGCCCTGTGGAACATGGAGCCGGCCGGTCCCACAGTCGCCCAGCAACCGAACACGGCCCCGCCGCAACCCGCGCCCCAGCCCGTTCAACCACCGGCCCAAGCATTCGCGGACGCCAGCACTGCTCGGCCCGCTGAAGTTCGTCGCGCTACCCCCAAGCTGCAAAAGCCGGTTACCGTGGCGCTAGGTGATCAAACTTCATCCTCGGGCGGGCTCGTGGAGAACATTAACGCGCTCGGCTCCTCACTGAGACAGGCGATCGAAGCCCAGCAGCGAGCAAAGTTCGCCCTGGGATCGGCCGGCCAGCTCGATCCACTGCCGGATTTGGCGATGCTCGAGACGCCCGTCGCCCGCGGCATCGCCCCGCCGCGCGTGCGAGGATACGACCTGCTGTTCCAATTGCGACACGGCGAACACCCGCTGGTCGCGCCGGCGGCCGACAAGGCTCTGGAAATCAGCCAGGCGCCGCTGACCCTGCGAACCGCAAGTTACGACCGCGCGGCAGCGCGGGTGGCCAGCGGCCGGCTGCCAACAAAACAAGACATCCGCGTGGAAGATTTTCTCGCGGCTCAGGATTATCAGCTTTCCACGGCGCCGGCCGGCAGCGTGGCGGTGCACGCCGCGGCCTGCCCTGCTCCGCTCGGACAGATGGATCGACACCTCCTGCAAATCGTCGTTCAGGGTGCGGAGCTGCCGGAGCGCAATCGTCCCGCGATGCGACTGATTGCCGTGGTGGACACATCGAGCGCGATGACCGCCGACGCCCGGGCCAAGCAGGTGACGCGGGCTCTGGCTAAGCTCGGCCGGACGATGCGATCGGACGATCGGCTGACGCTCATCGGTTATGCGGATTCGCCACGCGTGCTCTTAGAGAATGCCTCGGGCAAAGACTTGATGTTGCTGGCCGCGTCGGGTGGACTCGAACCCGGCGGTGGTCGCGGCGACTTACTCTCGGCGATTCAGGCCGCCGCCGACGCAGTTAGCGGTTCCTCCGCCACCGAGAGCCGCCGCGTGGTATTTGTTACCGCAGGCAGTGAGCTCGCCGGCCAACAGCGTTCCGCCGCGAGCGAGGCGCTGGCGAAGATTGCTGCCACTGGCACACCCTGGTCGCTGGTCGAGCTGCGCAGCCAGGGCGGGGAATCTCCCTGGCAGGACCTTGCTTCAGCGAGTCGCGGAACGACCAGCGTTTGCGGCTCCGGCGAGGCGCTGCTCGCTACCTGCCTTGAGGCACTCCATGGACGGCCGACGCGCCTGGCCCAGAATTTGTCGCTGCGAGTTCACTTCAATCCGAAGCAGGTGGCCGGTTACCGGTTGCTTGGCCACGAGGCAGCCACGCTCACGGGCAGCGTCAGCGATCCCTTGGAAATCGAGCTGCATGCCGGTCAAACGCCGACCTGCATGTATGAACTCGTGCTCAATCCGCCCGAGCAGACGAAGAATGGCCCTGTGCCGCTGAACATTGGGACCGTCGAAGTCGCCTGGCGGCATCCGACCAGCGGACAACCGCAGCGCCGTGTAATGGCGCTGGGACAAGCACACGTTGCACCATCGTTCGCCGAAGCGCCGGCCTGGCTGCAGCAAGGCGTGATTGCGGCCCGGGCTGCCGAGTCGCTCAAGGGAAGTTACTTCGCCAGCGGCACGCGTCGGATCGGGCAGCTTTTGGAGTTCTCCCAGCAGGTACACCCGGCCGCTGCCGAGACCCCGGAGTTCCGCGAGCTTGTACGGCTGATTGAGCAAGCCGATCGACTGCGATAACCATCTCGGGCGAACGCGCTACGCCCTTCGCAAGCTCAGGGACGTGCCACCCCATGAGATCCGGCAAGAGCTACCGCACCGCGCCATCTTTGCCGGCCTGCTGTTGCCCCTTCTTGATGTCGAGTGGCGCGATGATCAGCCAGCCGACGACAAAGAACACCAGCAAACTCAAGATCGCCCAATTGGCGCTGCCTGTGCGCGTGAGGATCTCGGCGAACATGATCGGCCCCAGCATGCTGAAGGCCTTGCCCGAAAGGTTAAAGAACCCAAAGAATTCGCCTGTGCGTTCCTCGGGCGTCATCAGCCCCATGATCGTCCGGCTCACCGACTGGGTGCTTCCCATCACGAGCGCGGTGAGCGCCGCCATGATCCGGAATTGCCAGACTTCGGTAATCAGAAAGCCGCTGAACAGCACGACGACCCAGATGGCCAGGCAGATGTGCAGTGCGTTCTTTTGACCGATCTTGTTAGCAAACCAGCCCATGAAGAGCGCCCCGGGCAGAGCGACAAACTGAATCATCAAGAAGATCGGGATCAATTGCTCCTGATCCAGATCGAATTTCTTCTGCGCATAGACCGAGGCTTGCGAGATCACGGTCATTACCCCGTCATTGAAGATCAAGAAGCCGATCAGGAAGATAGCCAGCATCTTGTAGCGGCGAATTTCGAGCAGCGTGGCCTTGACCTCGCGCAGGCCGGTCATTGCCGTACTCGCCAGCGACCGTCCGGCGTGGCGTGGCGCTGCCCGATCGCGTACCAGGAGCAGCATCGGCAGTGAGAATACGGCCCACCAGATGCCCATCACCAGCAGTGTCAGACGTTCCAGGAAGAAATCCTCGGTGGGCAGGCCCCACGACCCGCCGAACTTTATCAGCACGAGCGCGACCACCAGCATTAACCCGCCGCCGACGTATCCGACACCATATCCCCACGCCGAAACCTCACTCATCCGGCGATCGTCGGCGATCTCTGGCAAGAACGCATTGTAAAAGCTCTGCACAAGCTCGTAGTTCAAGTTCGCGATCAGAAACATCGCCACGAACCACCACCAGCGGTCGGGCGTGCCAAAGAACAGCAACGCCGAGGCGCCGGCGCCCAGTATCGTGGTGATCGCCAGCCAGGTGCGCTTATTGGCGTGGGCATCGGCAATCGCACCAAGGATCGGCGATAGAATGGCACAGGCCGCGGTCGTGAGGCCGATACCCCAACCGTAAATCGTGACGCCAGAGTCCCCTGTCAGCACCGCGCCTTGCAGGTACAGCACCAGCACCGTGATGTACATCGTCGAGTAGGCGCTGTTGGCCCAGTCGTACATGCACCAGGCGATGATCTCGCGACGCTGATTCTTGGGACGCGCGGACGGCAAAGTAGCGGAGTCTGGCATGCGCGAGTGGACCTTCAGGGCCTGGGCAAGCGAGGCGGCAAGGGGCGACCGCCCGAGTTGCCACCTTATACCACAGGCCGCGGCGCCGGACCATGCGAAGCAGACATGGCTGGTGGGTGCGGACCTCAGACGGGGCGAAAATTATCGCGAAAGAACTGCGCAATGACAGGTTTGTCGGCATTGCCGCGAGCGACTTCCAGCGTCAGATCAGCGAACTCGCCATTCGATGCAGTCATTCGAATTCCGTTCATCCGCAAAAAGGTAGCGGCCGCCCCTGCTCCAACACGCTTGTTTCCATCAAGAAACGGGTGGTTCTTAACGAGGTGAAACAAGTACGCCGCGGCCATCTCAAAAATGTCACGATGCAGGTACTGCCCTGCAAACATTGCCGCCGGCATGGCCACCGCAGATTCTAAAAGTGCCTGATCACGGGTACCCGCGATTCCGCCATAGGCACCTAGCTGGTAGGCGTGTATTTCAAGCACACTTTCCAACTTGAGCAGGAAAATGTCCACGGCTCTATTCCGAAAGCTTCTTGAATGCTTCCGCGTACTGCTCATTGACCTCAGTCATCGCCTCCTGGAAACGCTGTTGATACTCGGCGTCGCTAATCGGTGCGATGAGAATCTGCCCTTCCTTGAGCGAAATGTTCAGTTCGGTCAGTTCGTCGATCTGCAATGCTCGGAGCAACTCGCGATCAATCACCAACGCCAATTCGTCGCCGTGCTTGACTAGTTTCTGAATCATGGCCGAACCCTCACGTGGCGAAGTCCCTCGCCAATTCTACCTCGCCCCAGTACACGGGGCAAAACCGACCAAAACACAACCGCCCGAAGCGCCGGCCAGGCGAACCACGCGGTGCGCGGCTCCCTCACGGGTGCTTCGGGCGGATTAAGAATCGATTCGCCTGACGTGACTGACACGCGGCCGGCCGATCAAGTTCGCGGTTAGGTGCCGAACTCCGGACGACGGCGTTGAAGCTGGCTTTGCAGCCGCTGCACGATCGAGCTGTGCATCTGGCTGACGCGGCTTTCCGAGAGATCGAGCGTGGCGCCGATCTCCTTCATCGTCAACTCTTCATAATAGTAGAGGATGATGATCAGGCGCTCGTTGCGGTTGAGCCCCTTGGTTACCAGCCGCATCAGGTCGTGTTTCTGAATGCGGCGCGTGGGGTCCTCACCCTTCTTGTCTTCGAGAATGTCGATCTCGCGGACGTCTTTATAGCTGTCCGTTTCGTACCACTTCTTGTTGAGGCTGATCAGGTTGACCGCATTGGCCTCCATGACCATCTTCTCAAGTTCGGGTACCGAGATGGACATCTGCTCGGCGAGTTCGACTTCGGTGGGGGCGCGGCCCAGCCGGGTTTCGAGCGTCTTCAGGCTCTCGTTGAGCTTACTGGCTTTGGAGCGAACGAGGCGCGGCACCCAGTCCATGGTGCGGAGCTCGTCGAGCATGGCACCGCGGATTCGCGGCACGCAATATGTCTCGAACTTGACGCCGCGAGAGAGATCGAATGCGTCGATCGCATCCATCAGGCCGAACACGCCGGCCGAGACCAGATCGTCCAGCTCGACGCCTTCCGGCAGACGCGACCAGATCCGTTCGCCGTTGTACTTGACCAGCGGCAGATACATCTCGACCAGGCGATTGCGCAGGTCCTGGTTGTGCGGATCCTGCTTGAACTCTTGCCAAATCTGCGCCACATCTTCGGGCGCCAAAGTGGTCATCGCCATTCCAATCCTCCGTGATTTCTCGCGTCTGGCGTTATCTTGTCGCTGATGAGCTCGCGGACTCCGAGGCGTCGTCCTGACGCTTAAGAGCGCGCGGGCGCTAACGTTCGCTAATACGAATAAGAACTGCGGCCTTGCTGAGACTCAGTTGGCCCCGTTGGTCCCTTGCTAGGGAACAAGAAGCGGTTCACACGTCGCGTCTGGATGAGGACTCTTGCCCCGGTTGCCGGAATGGCACGTGCGCACGCGTACCTCACTGCTTGCTCGGCGGTAAACTTTCCGCAACCGTCAAAGTTTATCGAATATGGCGGTTGAAAGAGGTGTCGCATGATATCGGCGGGCCACCGGCCCGGGGTTGAGTTTTTTTAGAGATTCTGGGTGCTGGCAGTGCCGATGTCGGCCGAATGTTCCCTGGCATCGAGTGACTCCCACAGCCGCTCGGCCGCCGTCTCGAGGTCAGATCCTGCCGACCGCACGTTGCACGTAGGCAGATGTCTCGCCAGCTTGAGACTCACTTCGAGGAACTGTCGGCAGGCCCTGGCGAGCCGCTGGGAAACACATTCGGCCTCGGGTTGCTCGGCGCGATTGACGATCGAGACGAGCTCAATGCCGCGCGCGTGCTGTCGATGTTTCTTGATTTTCGCATAGCCACCCAAGATCGCTTCGTCGGCGGGCGTTACGACCACGCATACGGCATTCGCCGCGTGCCACAACTGCGACCCTAACAAGTTCGTCTCGCTGCCGGCATCGACGATTACCACCTCGGCGTGAGGCGATAGCCCCTTGAGCTGCCGCACGCACCGACTTGCGTCGGCTTCGCTCAACGAGCTCGAGCGGTCGTGTTGCGTGCAGTGAACGCACTGCACGCCGTCGGGACCAAGCGTAAGCACTTCGTGAACCGTTCGTCGGCCGGTCAGCACATCCGCCAGAGATCCTTCACGATGGTTCGGTGCAGGCGTACACCTACGGGAAGTCAGGTCGGCGTCGACCCACACCGCGCGGCGTCCCTGGCCGGCAAGCGCTTGCGCGAGTTTCCACGAGACGGTCGTTGCACCGACGCCGCTTGCGCCGCATACCAGTAACAACGGAGCTCCGCCGCGGGCATGCGCGAACTGCTTGTGATTCTCACCGATCGTGACCAGCGGCCTCAGGCCCTGTTCCAAGTAGGCGGCTGCGCGCGAGCGGCGCACAACCTGCATTTCGAAATGCTCCTCGCGTGGCGACGCAATCTCCGTCAGATCGATTCCGGTAGGCGAATGCGGCGTCGCTGGCTCGCGAGCATTCAAGTACGGATCTGGAAGCCGGCCTGGCACGGACACATTATCGGAGGCGACAACCTCGATCAGCTCGCCGCCACCCCACAGCCGTGCTAACCCGCGCGATCGCACTTCGCGCGTGTGCAGTACGGCTGCCTGCGAGCCGAGCTCCTGGCGCACCAGCGCCAGGGCTTCTTGCATCGTTCGGGCTCGGTAGGTCTTCACAGTCATATCAGTGCGATGGAGGTCGAAAACGTTCGGTTATGCGTGTAGTGCTTCCAGCTCAACGAGTCCCAGCGACTCCAGCCGCGTATCGCGAGTTATTTCGTCATAGCTCAGGACGACCAGTCGCGGCAGCGCACTTGCGGTGAGTTGCTTGACTGCCGGGCGTAGTTCGGGGCTCACCAGCAAGACCGGCGAAACGCGGCTGTCGCCGGCGTGTTGATTGAGCGCCGAGCCGATTCGCTGACAGATCGACTCGACAAGCTGCGGCGCGAGGCGGACGCGCACCTCGCGTTCGCCGGGTTCGATCGCCGCGAGGATGCAGTCTTCCAGCGCTGGATCAAGCGTTAATACGGCCAGGCGGCCGGACTTGTCGCGATAGCGAGTGGAGATCACGCGGGCCAGCCGCTGCCGCACGCGTTCGGCCAATTGAATGGGATGCTTCGTGTGCGGCGCCTCTTCGCCCAGCACTTCCAGAATCAGCGCGAGTTGCCTGACGGGAACCTGCTCGCGCAGTAAGAGCTGCAACACCTGCTGCACTTCCACCAGTTTCATCTGTCCGGGAATGAGTTCGTCAACCGCGGCTGGCGAAGTCTTGCGCAGCTCGTCGATGAGGAGCCGGGCTGAATCCCGAGTGAGAAGCTCGTCGGCGTACGCTCGAACTGTTTCGGTGAGATGCGTGGCGAGCACGCTAATCGGTTCAACGACCTGGTACCCCTGCGAGTCGGCCTTCGCGCGAGCGGCCGGATCGATCCAGACTGCCGGCAGATCGAATGCCTGCTCACGGGTGGCAATACCGGTAAGGCTTCCGCTCGCCGAACCACCGTCGATGGCCAGCAACATTCCGGGTTGGAGTTCACCGTCGGCAACGGGAACGTCAGAGATCTTGATACGATAGTGCCGCGCGCCGAGCCGCAGATTGTCGCGAATCCGCACTTTGGGCATCAGGATGCCCAGCTCCGCGGCGATGGCGTGGCGAGCTTTTTGAATGCGATCGAGCAGGTCACCGCCGCGCTGCGGATCGGCCAGGCGGATCAAGCCCGCGCCAATCTCGAGTTCCATGGGGTCCACCGCCAGAAAGTCTTCAACGCGTTGCTCTCGCGGCGTTTCCGCGGCGGGGACCGCTGCTCTTGCTGTGGCGGCCGCCGTTACTTTCTCTTTTTGCGTGAGCAGCGTCGCAAGTGCGATGCAACCGCCGCCCAGTGCCAATAACGGCAGTGCGGGTAGCTTGGTAAAGATCAACAGTCCCAGGAACCCTGCGGTAACGAACAAGGTTTGCGGCTTCGAGAACAATTGGTCGAGAAACTGTACCGGCAGATTAACGCGGCTGGAACTTCGCGTCACGAGTAAGCCTGCGGCAAGCGCGATCAGGAACGCCGGAACCTGCGTCACCAAGCCGTCGCCAATGGTGAGCCGAGTGTAAAGGTCCGCGGCCTGGGCAAAACCCATGTCATACTCGATGACGCCGATCACGAGCCCACCGATAACGTTGACAAAGGTGATCAGGATGCCGGCGACGGCGTCACCTCGCACGAATTTGCTGGCACCATCCATCGCGCCAAAGAACTCGGCCTGCTGGGTAACCTCGAGCCTGCGACCCTGGGCCTGCGATTCATTGATGTTGCCCGCAGCCAGGTCGGCATCGATCGCCATCTGTCGGCCGGGCATTCCATCGAGCGCAAAACGGGCGGCGACTTCGCTGATGCGGGTGGCGCCTTTGGTGATCACGACAAACTGAATCACGATGATGATTGCGAAGATCACAAACCCCACCACAAGCTTGTCGCCGGCGACGAAATTGCCGAAGCCTTCGACGACGGCGCCGGCTGCCGATGCTCCCAGGCTGCCGGCATCGGAAAGGATCAAGCGAGTGGTAGCGACATTGAGCACCAGCCGCGCGAGCGTGCAGGCCAGCAGCAACGTGGGGAAGACACTGAACTCAAGCGGCGTACGGACGTAAATGGTCGTCAGTAGCACGAGCACCGCGATCGCGATGTTCGCGGCCAACAGCACATCGAGCACCGCCGGGGGCAATGGCACCAAAACCACCAGAACGCTAGCAACGACCGCCAGCGGCAGGACCAAGTCCTGCCATCCGGCAAGCCAATGCGACGCGCGAGGCACGGCGGCGGTAGCCATCCCGATGTTTTCCTGGGGGGAAAGAACGTCATTGTCAGAGCGACGAGCCACGGTGGCCCAGATGGGAGGCGGGAAATTACTGAAAGCACCTGCAGGTGTCCAGGTCGGAATCGCGCGGGTCCGCAGTGTGAAATTTTCCGATCTTGCAAAGATCGTGTGAGGACCACGTTGCTCGTTCGCAATGCGTGGGCAGCGCCGCTAGCAAAGCAATCCTAAGCTAATTGGCAACGGGCGCAGTCTACGGGAGACACGGCTGCTGCTAGCATTCATGCGTTAAGTCGCACATTGGCGGACGACGATACGTCGCTTTGAGCTTCGCGTTCTACTCTTCCCGATAGCGATCGCCCGGCGAGGTTCCAAGGAACCGCCGAGCGTCGCTCTCTCACCGCGAATGATTGGCACCTGATGACGTCAGTTAAGCTTCAAGCCGGTGCGCTAGCGTTGCTGGCATTTCTGGCGGGATGCGAGATCGGCACCGCCCCTCCAGACGTAGCACCGCAATCCGCCAAGCAGCGACAAAACTCTCTGCCCAAGCTGGCATTCATCGACGGGTACCAGCAAGGTCTGTCAGAGGCCGCGCAGCAAGGGAAACCGCTGCTCGTATTCTTCACCGCCAGTTGGTGCGACTACTGCCATCAGATGTCGGACGAAGCGCTTCTCGACCCGAAAGTCGTCCGACTTGGCCGGCAGTTTGTTTGCGTGCGGGTGGATGCTGACGCCGAGCAACAAGTATGTCGCGAACTCCAGGTACCGGCGTACCCCACGCTGCTATTCCTCTCGCCGCGCGGCGTGCCTTTGGAAAGAGTCGTGGGCAAGCGTGCGGGCCACGAAGTCCTGATGGCGATGCAGGCGGCGTTGCAGCACGTCGCCAGACGCAACAGTTCCTCATTAACCCAGCGGCAATGACGGGCGAGACTCACCCTCGGTAGTGCGACGGGCGGTCGGCTGCTATCTTGAACGCTGAGGGCGGCCGCCAGACAGAAATCCCACACAAGGCGGCCACAAGCCATCATGGCAAGCAATCCAGAGCCTGCGAATAAGTTGCGAATCTGGCCCGAGCCGGCGGAAGCCAGCCCAACTCCGGCGGAGCAAGGCATGACCACCAGCACACCCACCAAATCGAGCGGCGACACGAAGCCGAAACGCGTTGAAGTGAACCCCTATCACTTTTGGAACGCCAGGTTTTGGCACGGCATGACGTTTGGTACCTGGATGAAGCTTGTCGCCCAGAACCAGTTTCGCATCGGGCCCACCAAGTTGGGATTGGCTTCGACGGTCACGTTCGCCTCGCTGATGAATTCGACTCTGCGCCCGCTTCAGCAATTGCTGCTCGGCCGCCATCTGGAGCGGATGCAAATCAAGGACGCCCCGATATTCATCATCGGTCACTGGCGTTCCGGCACCACGCTCCTGCACGAGCTGATGGTCCTCGACGGCCGCTATACGTATCCCACGACGTACCAGTGTCTGGTGCCCAGCCACTTTCTGATCAGCGAATGGTTCCTCACCAAGCTCAAGTTCCTGCTTCCAGCCAAACGCCCCATGGACAACATGGAAGCGGGTTTTGACAAGCCGCAGGAAGACGAGTTCGCACTTTGCAACATGGGTCTGCCGTCTCCCTACCGGACGATGGCGTTTCCGAATCGGCCCCCGGCTGATTCGAAGTACCTCACGATGCAGGGGCTCACCGAGAAAGAGCTTACCGAGTGGAAACAGGGCCTGGAGTGGTTTCTGCGGCGCGTGACGTTCCGCGATCCCAAACGGATCATTCTGAAATCACCGCCGCACACGGGTCGCGTCAAACGCCTGCTCGAAATCTTCCCCGATGCCCGGTTCGTGCACATCGTACGCGATCCGTATCCGCTATTTGGCTCCACGGTGAAGCTCTGGAAGACGCTCTACAAGTTTGAAGCCTTGCAGGACGCGAAGCACAAGCACCTGGAAGAGTACGTCTTCTCATGCTTCGAGCAGATGTACGGCCAGTACGAACACGATCGGCACCTGGTCGATCCCGCGCGGCTGTACGAAGTGCGGTTTGAGGACCTGGTCCGGGAGCCGATTACGAAGATCGAGCAGATCTACGGTCACTTTGACCTGGGCGAATTTGACGTCGCGCGGCCTAAGCTCGAAGCGTACTTCAAGGACCGCAAAGACTATCGCACCGATAGTTACCAGATTTCGGACGAGCTTCGCGAACAGATCGATCGCCGCTGGGGTCCCTACATGCACAGGTTCGGCTATTGCCAGTCAGCACCGCAGCAGGCGGCCGGTTAGGCCGAACCGAACATGGCCGAACGGCGCGTTTAGCGGATCGAGTCCACTCCACTGATGCTGGCAGGCGTGGTCGCCAGCGGGCGTCGCTCCGTTGGCAGCGATTCGCCGTGCACATTGCCCTGAGCGGCTTGCTGCCGGGCGATGTCGCGTCGCCGCGAGGCCAGGCGGGGGTCGCCTTGCATTTCGCGCAGCTCTTCGCGGAACTCTTGCGGCGACATTTGTAAGTCGCGCTCCAGCCGCCACCGCTGATACAAGTAGTCGAGAGATGCCAGGGCCAACATCGCCGCGCCCATTTCCAGGCACGAGGCAAAGCACATCTCCCAGGCTTTCCTGCCAAGATCGGCAGCGTCGAATGCCGCGAGTTGAACGACATCCTCGCGTCGGCTCCAGAGGCCTGCCGCGCCCACTGCCAGAACGACAGTGACCTTCCCCAGCCCGAACGCCAGTCGCACAAGATTTGAGCCACTCGAAATGTTGCCGAGTCCCCGGGCAGGATTCACCCGGGAAAGATCAGGCAGCACTCGTCCGGGCAAGAACAAGAGTCCCGACTGGATTAGATGTGCGGCAAGCGCGAGCACGCCGGCGCCCCCGATGAGCGGAAGAAGTCGCCGGCCGAGCTCCAGTGACAGACTTTGTGAACTTTCGACCACCGCTTCGCGAACGGAGCCCGCTTCGAGCGTTTGCTGCCAGGCCCCGCCGCCGAGCGAGTATTTGAGAAACTCGGCCAGATACGACAGTAGATTGCCGCCGGCAAAGACCAGCATGCCCAGCGAACCGAGCATCAGCACGGCCGAGACCAGGTCCTGGCTTTTTGCCACCTGGCCGGCTTCGCGGGCTTGCTGCCTGCGTCGCGGCGTAGGGGCAAGCGTCTTATCTTCGCGATCGGCCATGATGTCGAGGGTCTCTGATTATGGTGAACCGAGGGCTTCCAGCGAGATTTGGATCGTTGGTCCGAGCGCATCTTGAAACAGCCAGCAAGCGCCACCCAGCGAAACGCCGAACGCCATGAGTGCCGTCATTACGTTGATGCCGAAGCCGAGCGACATCACGTTGAGTTGCGGCAGGGTACGACCAATGAAGCCGACGACGAGTGTCGCCAACAGCAAGGCGACGACGGCCGGCACCGCGGCTCGCAAGCCCAGGGCGAAGCTGTTCGCCACGAGCGTGGTCACCCCCTGCACCGCCGAGGCGGAGAATGTGGCATGGCCCGTCGGCACTGCAACAAACGAATCGAGCAGCGCTTCGATCAACTGCCGATGACCGCCGATCAGCAGGAACACGGCGGTTGCCACCAGCAGCAGAAGTTGCGAGAACACCGGGACGCTGCCCCCCATCGACGGGTTGAAGACTTCGGCCAGTTGCAGGCCACTCATCTGGCTGATGAGTCCGCCGGCGACTTGCAGTCCGGTGAACATAATGCGAACACCCAACCCCAGCATCAGGCCGACAAGCGCTTCGCCCCCGGCAACGGCAAGCCAGGTGCCAATCACATGAGGCGGCGACTCGACCCTTCCCACGGCCAGCGGCGTCAACAGAACTGCGAGCGCCACCGCCAAGGCCAGCCGCCATCGGGCAGCCAGTTCAAACGGCCCCAGCACGGGCGCAATCAACATTAAGGCCGCTACCCTCACGAATATGAGCCCGCCGGTAGCAAGGTGCTCGTTCAGGTTTTCTGGCGACCAACACATGACTCGGCACTCAGGTGATCCGCGGACTACAGCGTGTTCGGAATGTTCGCGATGAGGTCGTGCGAGTACTCGACCAGCCGATCGAGCAGCCAGGGAAGCATCAGTACGATCGCCGCCACAACTGCCACCAACTTGGGAACGAACGAAACGGTCTGCTCCTGGACCTGCGTCATTGCTTGCAACAGCCCGATGACCAATCCTACGACGAGGGCGACGAGCATCACTGGTCCGCCGAGCATCAGCGCGATCGTGGCGGCCTGCTGTCCCAGATCGACGGCATCTTGAGCGTTCATCGAGATATCCTTGCGAATCCGTTCCTACGTGACTATTTGAAAACTATCGAGCAGCATGCCAACTATCAGATGCCAGCCATCGACCAGCACGAACAGCAGCAGCTTGAGCGGCAACGAAACGAGCGCCGGCGGCAGCATGAACATACCCATCGAAATCGTGACGCTGGCCACGACCAGGTCGATCACGAGGAATGGCAGAAAGATCTGAAAGCCGATCAGAAACGCCGTCTTCAGTTCGCTGAGCATGAAAGCCGGCAGCAGCACGGTCAACGGAACGTCGTCGTAGTTTTGCGGCGACGGCGTGTCGGCCGGCAGATACTTGTAGAACAACATGATGTCGGCGCCGTTCCCCGTGCTTTGAATCTGGGCACACATGAATGCCCGCACAGGTGTGACGCCGGCCTCCCAGGCCTCCTCAACCGTGATTTCGTGCGAGGTGTATGGCAGGACAGCGTCGTGATAGACTTTTTGCCAGGTCGGCGCCATCACCAGCAGCGTCATAAACATCGCCAGCGAAGTGACCACCTGGTTCGAAGGGAGCTGCTGCGTCCCGAGCGACTGCCGCAGCAGACCCAGCACAAGTGCGATCCGCACGAAGCAGGTCGTCATCATCAGCACGGCCGGCGCGAGGCTTACCACCGTGAGCAGGGCCAAGCTTTGCAGCGCTGAAGCGAGCCCCTCGGGACTCGTCCACTCCGCCGGACCGCCGAGTCCGCCGGGAAGTTGCAGAGCCTCGAAGCCGGGATACTGGTCGATTTCGGCCGGGGCCTCGTGGACGACTGGTGGCGTGGACACTTCTCGTCGAATCGGCGCCGAGTCACCGGAGACAGCCTGATCGCTGGAAACCGGCCTCACGTGCGATTCGACCGGGAGGGGTGTCGCATTAGCCGCCGCTTTCGGCAGGGGTGCCGGCGGGCGTGTGTGCGTGGTGGTCGTGAGCACCCGTGGCGGCGCCATCGGCGCGGCGTCGGCCGGCACCGACGGTTGCGGCATCGGCATGGCCGCGGCCCCGTGAACCGCGAACGAAAGTGCCACGCTCGCCGCAAGAGCGGAAACCATCCCTCGGACTGACGTTGCAGCAGGCTTCGGCAACATGCTTGCGCCTCCTCAGGCCCGACGGTAAGCCGTCGAGTGCAAGTGATCGAAGTCAGGATGTTCGGTGGCCTCGGTGTGAGCTGTTGTGAACGACGGTGCGCCCATCCGGCCGAACAATCGTTTGAGCGCACTGGCCGGTGTGGTCGTGTGGCGGCAGATTTCCTGCAGACGCGCGACTTCGACCGGATCGCTGATTTCCGTAAGTGTTTCTACCCCGGCGCCAGTGGCGCTCAAGAGCACAAGCTTGTTTCCGCAGCGCACCAGGTGCATCTGCTGACGGCCGGAGATGGGCGCCCGACCCAGCACTTCCACGGCTTCGGCCGGGAGCAAGCCGGCCCCCTTGGGCACCCCGCGCCGCACGGACCACACCACCAGCAGAAATAGCCCAAGCACAAGTCCCAGGCTCGCGGTTCCCGTGGCCAACGGTTTGAGATTCTGGTTGCCCGTATTCACTCCACCTGCATTTTGCGGCGGTGTCAGCGGCAGCGGTTGCTGCAACGGCGCCGGTGCAGCGTCGGGAACCGGCGTTTGGTAGGCAGTCGGCATCAAGTGGCGGGGCTCGGCCGCTTGTGCATTTCCACCTGTCCAGGGGACCTGCGGCGGCGCGGCATGCCGCTGCACTTGATCCAGCGGACGTGGGGGAAGCTGCGCCAATGCGTCCGTGGCCTGCAGCGCCATCAAGAACATTATTGCGGCTGGACCGGCGATTCTGGTGATGAGCGGCATCCTTGCCATCTCTATCGTCCTCGTTCCATTTTCTGGTTTTGCCCGCTTAGGCCGTCTTGGCTTGTCGTGGCAGTTGTGTCACACGGATGCAAAAGCAACCGTCGAGCACCAGCACTTCGCCCCGTCCGACCAACCGCTCGCCGACGAACAGATCGACAGGCTCGTCGACCAGGCTCTCCAGCGAAACCACTTTGCCAACGCTGAGTTCGGCAACCTTCTCCCATGGCAACTGAACCCGACCCAACTCGATGCGCACATTTCGGTCGCCCCGCGCGGGCGGCATTCGATCAACCATGCTGTGTATCCTGGCTAAAACCGGCCATGGTGGCGCAGTCGCACCGGCAGTTCTCGCGTGAACCGCCCAAAGTGCGTGAGAGTCCGCCCTGGCCAGTGAGATTGATTGAGGAGATTAATGTGTCGAAGGACGCGCCCGCGGCAGAGATGTGTGTATGGGCCGAAGGCGGCGGAGTTGTCCTCGAAATGACTCATTCAATCAAGAGCAAGTACAACGAAATGCCAGTACCGATCAGCACTGCTTGATGCCACGGGGGTGGCTTGATGACTTTTGGCTAGCACAGCTGGCTTAAGCCGCGCGGCGAAAAGCTCGCCCGGCGGCTTCATCGGAAAGTTTCGATTCCTCGCGCGCCGCTGCGCGCTGGTACTCCGCAAGCCGAAAGCTGCGTATTTTGGCTACCGCCTGGTACTCGCACTCGGCCGCCGCCAGACGTTGCTGGCACGCATCGACTTGCCGTGCCATCGCCTGAACGGCCGACATGATTTGGGCCTGATCGGCCGCAAGCGACTGGCGGCGAGATTCCGACTGCCGCAGTTGTGTGAGCGAGAGAGCCAACGATTCTCGTAGTTCGCGGTCTTTCTGCCGACTCTCGGCAAAGCGCCGTGCCGTGCCCTCAAGTTCCACTCGCAAACGCTCCTGCTCGGCCAGCGATTGGGCCAGTTCCACGCGACGAGCATCACGGGCCGCTTCCCGCAGTCGCAGAAATGACTCCAGCCGGAAGTGAAACGGCTTCATGCGGCTTCCTCGGCCATTCGCGCCACCAGCCGCATGAAATCTGCACGCGCTTGCTCGATGCTAGAACGCTGCTGGATTGGCTGACGCAAGAGCTCCAGAACTTCCGCTTGAAAGCGGATGGCATGGTCGACTGCGGGATTGCTCCCCGCGCGATACGCCCCTACCGAGATCAGATCCTCGTGGTCGCGATACGTCGCGAGCGTGCGACGAACTGCGATTGCCGCGGAGCCATGCTCATCGTCGACGATCGCATTCATCAACCGGCTGAGACTGTCCAGTACGTCGATCGCCGGGTAATGCCCTGCGGAGGCAAGTTTTCGCGAGAGCCACACATGCCCATCGAGCAGCGAGCGGGCCGAGTCGGCAATGGGCTCTTGCGGGTCGTCCCCTTCCACCAACACCGTGTAGATACCTGTGATGCTGCCGGCAGCCGTGCGGCCGGCACGTTCGAGCAGCCGTGGCAGGACGGAGAACGTGGACGGGGGAAAACCACGCGTGGTCGGAGGTTCGCCCGCCGCCAGACCGATCTCGCGCTGGGCGAGTGCCATCCTGGTAAGCGAGTCCACCAGCAAAAGCACATTCTTGCCACGGTCGCGAAAGTATTCGGCAATGCTCGTGGCTGCCAGCGCCGCCTGCACACGGGCGAGCGCCGGCTCATCACTTGTGGCAACGACAACGACACTGCTTGCCAGAGATGGTCCAAGATCACGCTCGATGAACTCGTTCACCTCGCGACCGCGCTCGCCGACCAGCGCGACGACGCGAACATCGGCCGAGGTATAACGGGCGATCATCCCCAAGGTGACGCTCTTGCCCACGCCCGCGCCGGCAAAGAGGCCCAGACGCTGGCCTTGTCCGCAGGTGAGCAAGCCGTCGATCGCGCGGACACCGGTCGAAAGCGGCTCGCAGATCCGTGGTCGGCTCGTCGCCGCAGGCGCGGGCTGATCGAGCGGTACCCGCTGGGCGAGCGCCGGTTGCGGTCGGCCGTCGATGCACTGGCCCTGCGCGTTGACCACGCGGCCCAGGAGTGCCTCGCCGACACGAATCGAGCGATTGGTGCTCACGAGTCGCACGCGGTCTCCGTGCCGCAAACCGGTGGCCGGATCGAGCAAGTAGACGAGCGTGAGATCATCGAGGAAGCCGATCACTTCGCCGGCCAGCGGTTCACCTGACGGGCGATCGATGCTTACCAATGCTCCGACCGGGGCCGGAAACCCTGCCACGGCCGCGGTCAAACCGCTTGTCCGCACGACGCGCCCCCGCAAATCGGCGGGAAGCACGCCGCGAAGCCGTGCCGAAATATCCTGGCTGACTAGGGTCATGTGAACGGCCGGAGCCCCCTGGGGGTTTGGTTCAACGAAGCTCTTCTTCGATCCGCGCAAGCTGAGCTTCGAACTGCTGATCGATCGAGCCCAGCCGCGTGTCCAGCCGACATCCCCCGCGCGTGATCGTTCCGTCGGCGACCAACGAAACCGTGGCCGTGCGTCCGAGTTCTGCCAGCAGCGATTCAAGCTGCGGACCCAGGCAGCCAATGTCCTGGGGATTCAGATGCAATTCCGCTTCGCCAGTCGTGGAAAGCTCCAGCGTCTCGCGAACCAACGTCAGCGCCACCTCGGGTGTGCGCTCGATCTCGCGACGCAGCACGCGCTCGGAAATTGCAATCGCCACACGGAGCGCCGACGCTTCCCACTGAGCGAGCCACGACGTCTTACTAGCAGCGATTTGCACGACCGCGGCCTGGAGCGTGGGAAGCCAGGCCTCGAACTTCAGCGTGGCTGCTTGCTCCACGAGGGCGTCGAATTCGCTCATGGCAGCGGCAAGTCCCTGCTCGCGAGCTTCCGCGCGAATGCGGTCGGCTTCGCAGCACGCCGCGGAAAGAATCTGTTCCGCGTTCGTCTGCGCAGCAGCCGCTTGACCGGCGTCCGACCCCCAGTCGGCGAACGAAAAGCGTCCGGTCAGGGCCTGCGTCGATTCAACTGCCTTGAGAATGCGTGACATGGGAAACTCGTTATTCCAGAAGCTAGTTGCCGCCAAGCGCTACACCGCCACGCTCAGATGAGCCCACGACTCGGCCTGGATTTCGCCGCGCTGTTGCAAAGTTCGGGCCAGATCGGCAAGCTGCCGCTGGGCCGCCTCGATTTCGCTCATGCGCATGGGCCCGAGCGTGCGCACAGCCTGGCGCAAATCCACCGCGCCCGCTCCCAGCAATGCGAGCACGCGCTCGGCAAACTCCGCTGGTGCGCCGGCCAGCGCCAGGGTCACCACCTCTTCGTCGGCATGTTTGAGCAGCGTGGCAAGTGACGCGGAATCGAGTGATTCCAACTCCATCAAGCCAACCGCGCCGGCTGGCGTGTCGAGACCATCAGCCAGTCTGCGATCGTGCCGAGCAAGATTCGAAAGTATGCTCTGTCGCGAGCGAGGATCGGCGGCGCCCAGAATCGCGGCTAACGGCGTTTGCGCACCGGTCCGCGGCGCGGTGCGAGCCTGGGTCGAAAGCCACGACTCCAGCCCACGCTCGACTTCACGCAATACCTCGGGGTCCGTCTCTTCGAGATCGACCAGGCGCCGTGCGACTTCAAGTTGCAGTCCTCCGGAAAGATGAGCCAGGATCTCGGCAGCGCGTTGAGCCGGAAGATGCGAAAGCACCACGGCCACGGTCTGCGGATGCTCGCGTTCCAGAAACGGCACAAGCTTCCGCGGCGCGGCTTCGTGCAGAAAACGGAACGGGGTCGTAATTTCTTCCTGTGCTGCGCTGGATCCACGGGCACCTGCCAGCGAAATACCTCGCGCGGTCGGTGCATCCAGTTCGATGCCAGCCGCATCGGCAACTGGCGCCAGCGAGATGGCGCGTAGGAAGTCTTCGATGACTTCCTGTCGTTCGACTTCATCGACCGAGCCTAGCTGGTCGAGCATCAGGCGAACGCTGTGACTCTGCGCAGGAGACATGGACCGCAAGAGCGCCGCGGCCTCTTCGCCGTCGAGGCTGGCGAGCAGAATAGCCGCTTTGCGAAGCATGCGCGACGAGGAACCATTAACTTGCATTGCCGATCCAATTTTTAAGGACACTGGCCGCCGCCTGCGGGTCGCGACGAATTTGTTGCGCAAGCTCTCCGGTCCGCGATGGCACAGGCGGTGCGTGTGGCCGGTGGAGCGTATCGAGCGGTTCATCCTCGGTGACAAGTGTCAGGGACTGAGCGATCTCGGAGGCGCTCAACTCGGCCTGACCACCGGGCCGGGCAGGGCGAAACATCGAACGCATGAGCAAAATGGCAATCACCACCAAGCCACCCAGTACGACGTTCTGCCAGTTGGCCACCAACCACTCGGCAGCCAGGCGCTCATACGCGACTTCAGAGCTGACCGGATGGGCTGCATGAATTGTGCTGACTGAAACGAGCGATGCCCCCTCGCGCCCCTCGCCTGCCGAGAGCACCAGCGGCAGGATCGCCTGCTTGATGCGCTCGTGCTCCGCACGTTCTAGATCGGCGAGCGCGGCCATGTCTGGTCGAGCGTCTTGGCCACCACGATGAGCCGTGAGCAGTGTTCGAAGATGATCGCTAGGAATCGCAATGGCGGCCGAAACCGCACGCGGCGTGTGTCCGTCCGCAGCCAGTTCGACGTTCGTCGTAACGACCATGCCCGGAATGCCTAGCAGTCGGGCAATCTTCTGCTGCCAGTCGGCTTCCAGTTGCTTTTTCTTTTCGGCATAGACGTCGGCCGAGTGATCGTGATCCAGCGGCCCCGTGAACATGCGGGCGCTTTGGATATCGACGACGGTTACATTCTCTGGTTTCAGTCCGCCCCAGCTTTGCGCGACGATACAGCGAATGGCCGAAGCGGTGCGATCGTCGAGAGGTTCGGCCTTTACGGGCCGGACGCTCACGGAAGCGGTGACAGTCGTCGTGCGTGGGAAGCCCTGGCTCGTCGCTTCCGCAATCTGAACGGATGAGCTTTCGATGCCTTGAAACTGATTAATGACGGCTTGCAGCTCCTGCTGCATCGCGACTTTGAGCTGCGCTTCCTGCCGCGAGCCCGACAGCAAGAAGCCGTTCTGTTCCACGGCCGCTTTCAGATGATCTCCGAAGTTGGCGGGAAGCGCGTGGGCTTCCGCCAGCGCCGCCATGTAGCGCGCTTGCTGGGCATGCGGCACGCGGATCCGCATTTCATCGATTGTGTATTGTGAGAGCGCCGCCCGGCCGAGCGCGGCTTCCATCTCGCGAAGTTGGGCGGCCGAGAACGCCTGGCCGTTCATCAGATACGATTCGGCCGGCGCGGCGAGCTTGCCGCCAAATCCCCAGACGGCGGCTGCCACGAGTCCCAAAACCGCCATCGCGGCGAGAACACGCGCAGCGGGGCTGAGCCCTCGGGCTGCCTCGAGCACGCGCATGACTGCCTGGTTGAGGAGTTCCATCCGTGGAACCTGAAGCGTTCGAGTTTCGTTGGCCGAGCGTGGGCGCGCGGCGGCCCGAGCCGGGCCAATCCGGTGGCCCAACTGCAAGCGGCGAGACTTGTACTCGAAAACGGCAGTTTGGGTCAATCCGGCGTTGTTTGCCGGAGATTTTGCCGTGCTTCCGCTGCCAGCGGTCGCCCTGCCGGGATAGCATTCGCCGAAAGCTTCCCTATAATGGGTCGTTTCCCCTGTGTGAGCGGTCGCAAGGACCGCGCCAACGACGAGAATTGAGAGTCATGGCCAAGCCCCATCGCAAATTGAAGAAAGCCAACCACGGCAAGCGTCCCGCCAACAGCAAGGCCCGCCGGCTGAAGCGGAAAGACATCCGCACCTGATCGGTCGCGCTCGCCTAAGCTTGCGGGTCAGCCACGAATCGTGGTTGCCTGGCGAGCGGCCGAGAGCTTTGCCCTGCGCACAATTGGCCGCCCCCGCCAAGATCATCCTCCTGTGAGCGAATCAGCCGGGATACCGCTGCGCGCCGAAGCAAGCGCGCGCCGCTGTTCGGAGTGCGCAAAAGCGAGTGGCCTCGGGTGGTGCGAAGTTGCCCGCCCTCTGGCCAAGGGCTAGAATCCCCAGGTGAACTGCCCCCTTTGGACGAGATGACCGCGCGGAGTTTTTGAAGTGTCGAAAGAGCTGCTGCTAGACTGGTCCGAGATCGACTTCGACCGTGTCGTCGCTGGCCTCGACGACATCCGCAAGTTCAACCCGCAGCGCTTTGAAATGGAGCAGCTCACCGCAATTTGCTTCGACGACGTGGAGCGGATGATTTGCGCAGGTTACAAAGACATCACCGACCAGGAGTTCTGGGTGCGCGGCCACATGCCCGGCATGCCACTGATGCCGGGGGTGATTATCTGCGAGTGCGCAGCCCAGATGTGCAGCTACTATGCTCACAAGCACAAGCTGCTGGGCGAGTGCAAGGTGGTCGGCTTTGGCGGTCTGGAAGACGTGCGGTTTCGCGATCCTGTGCGTGTCGGCGATCGACTGGTCGTTGTTTGCCAATTGATTAAGGTGCGAGTCGGCGCGATCATCGTTTGCCGGTTTCAGGCATTCGTCAATCAGGGCCTGGTGGCCGATGGCAAGATCAAGGGCGTTGCACTGCCGGTCGAAGCCCTCACCGGAGCTCCCCCCGCGTCGAGCTGAAGCGGCAAGCGTCCGCCCTCTCAAAGTGCGGCAGGTTCCAACACGTGTGCTGATTCATGCTGCCGCTGAAAGATCACAATCCGACCATTCTCACGCCGTTTGTCACCTACGCACTCGTGGTGATCAACTCGCTCATAATGCTCTACGTGGCCACGCTGTCGCCGATTGAGCAGCAGACATTTGCCATCCGGCACGGCTTTATTCCCGCCCGCATCGCGCAGCTCGATACGCCCCAGGCAAAGCTCGAAGTCGACCTGGTGCAAATGGCGGAACTGCCCAATCAGCAGCAAGTGCAGCAGAAGGTTGGGCAGGTCGTGCTCAATGCCGATCCCGGCGCCATCATCCTCTCAGTGTTCACCTGCATGTTCCTGCACGGCGGGTGGATGCACCTGATCGGCAACATGTGGTTTCTGTTTATCTTCGGCAACAATATCGAAGATCGCCTGGGGCATTGGCTCTACCTGGGCTTTTATCTTGTGGGCGGATTGCTGGCCACGGCCTGTCACTGGGCCTACGATCCGCAGAGTTCCGTGCCGGTCATCGGGGCTAGCGGCGCCGTGTCTACAATCCTGGGCGCATATGCCGTCACCTTCCCCAAGGCGACCGTCAGCACGCTGATCTTCTTCGGCTTCATCACCATCATCGAAGTCCCGGCAATCTTGTGGCTACTGATCTGGCTTGGCGGCCAGCTTACCGACGCGTTCTTTGCCCGCGATCTGGGCGTCGCCGTCTGGGCACACATTGGTGGTTTCGCTGCCGGAGCGCTGCTGATGCCGATTCTCTCGTTTGGAGCACCGCCGCCAGGCGTGTCCTGGTCCGATGAGATCAAGCGGCATTTCGATTTCACTACTCCGCCGGACGAACGGCGTTAGCGCGAATCCTCAGAGAAAGACTCAGACCGTGGGCCGCAGAGCACTTCGTCGTATTGATCCCGAACTCGATCTGTCGGGCCATTTGCTGGAACTTGAAGCGTCGCCACCCCCATTTGACCGGGCGGGGATGTTCGACCGCACCGCGCCGGTGGAGATCGAGGTTGGCAGCGGCAAGGGCCTGTTCCTCTCTGCGGCAGCGGCCGGCGACCCGGACGCCGATTTCCTGGGCATCGAGATTATGAACAAGTATGCCCGGTTCATCGCCGCGCGACTTGCCACGCGCAAACTATCGAACGCGCGGATCATCCACGGCGACGCGCAGGTCTTCTTTCGAGTGGCGCTGGCGAACGAATCGATCCGGGCGGTGCATGTCTACTTTCCTGATCCCTGGTGGAAAGCCCGGCACAAGAAGCGCCGCGTGATGAACGAGTCGTTCGTCAAGGATGTGCAGCGGGTGCTGATTCCAGGTGGGCGGCTGCATTTCTGGACGGATGTCGAAGAGTACTTCCAAACCGCGATCGAAACGCTGCGGGAACATACCCAGCTCAGCGGCCCGCACGAAGTGCAAGAAAAGCCGGCCGACCACGACCTGGACTACCGCACGCACTTTGAACGCCGGATGCGCTTGCACGGACACTCCGTGTATCGCGCCGAGTTTGAGAAAACCACAAACGTCTAACCCCGGCAGCATCGCTAGGGGCGCGGATCAGAAAACAAACGCCCGCTACCCGGTCGTTCGCTCGGCGGCGGTCACCGGCACCTGGCTCTCGTAGGTCCGCTTCGATTGGCCGTTCTGATTGTGGGCCAGCGCGATCTGATAGAGGGCCCGACCCGCGGGTGACGGATACTCGCCGGTGAGGCACGCCTGGCAAAGTTGATCGCCGTCGAAGCCGATGGCTCGGGCGATCGACTCCACCGGCAAGTAACGCAGCGAATCTGCGCCCAGCGCCCGCGCCATGTCGTCCTGGGCTGCCTGGTTGAGCGGCTCCCCATTCAAAAACCGCGGGGCAAAGAGTTCGCTGATCGTCGACATGTCGATGCCGTAGAAGCACGGTGCCACGATTGGCGGACAAGCCACGCGCACGTGAATCTCGCGGGCCCGGCCCATTTCTCGAATCCGCTTGATGAGCACCTTCATGGTGGTCGACCGGACGATCGAGTCCTCGACCAGCAGCACGCGTTTGCCTTCGAGCACTTCGCGGAGCGGCGTATACTTGGTTTCCACCTTGCGCTGGCGGTTGCCGCTGCCCTCGATGAAGGTTCGGCCCGAGTACCGATTTCGAATCAGGCCTTCGAGCGAAGGAATGCCCAGCTTGAAGGCCATTGAATCGGCCGCCGCCTTGCTGGTGTCCGGCACGGGAACGACGATCGTGTCGCTGTCGATCGGAACATCTTCTAGCCGGGCCAACTCTTCGCCGAGCGACTTGCGCGAGAGGTACACGCTGCGACCATCCATCGTGCTGGCCACGTTGGCGAAGTAAATCCACTCGAAGAAGCAGTGAGCCCGGCGCGGGCTGCGGGCAAACGTCTGAATTTCCAACTCACCGTTCGTGATCGTGATGGCCTGGCCTGGCAACAACGACTTGACGTTCTCGGGCGAAAACCCGAGATTCACCAGGGCCACGCTCTCACTCGCGGCAGCGAACAGCGGCCCTTCGATCGCATAGCACAGGGGCCGCAACCCCAGCGGATCGCGCGCCACGATCATGTCGCCCACGGCATTGAGCAGCACGAGGCAGTAAGCCCCGTCGAACTTGGCCGCGATTGCCCGCATGATCTCAATCAGGCTTGGCCGGTTATTTTCCGAGAGCTGCCGACCGATTTCATGCATGATGATTTCGGTGTCGGTGTCGCGGGCGAGGTAATTGTCGCCGCCCTCGAGCAGGCTTTGCCGCAGCTCCTGGTAGTTCGCAAGCTGGCCGTTGAAAGCGAAGCTGAACCACTTGTGTTTCTGGACGTGGTGCCGCTCGAACGGCTGGGCGTAGCTCTTTTCCTCGGGTCCGCAAGTGGCGTAGCGTACCTGGCCGATGGCCGCCCGACCTGCATACTTGCGCATCAGACTTTCGAACTTGCCGCGATGGCTCAGCCGGAAAACTTCGCTGACGCTGCCCAGATCCTTATAGGTATCGAGCAACTGGTTGCGGCGCGGGTTGTACGTCGTGATGCCGGCCGAGAGCTGCCCTCGATTCTGAATATCGAGCAGCATCCGGGGAATGAGCCGGGAAACTTCCTCGGGCCCTTGATCCGGATAGAGTGAGTTTACGCCCCGGCCCGGCAGGTGATAAACCGCGGCCACACCGCATTCGTGAAACAAGTCACTCATGAAGATTCGCCGGCGCGGGGGTCCTTGCCGCTCACAGCCCCTGGGTGTTCCCTTCGAGAGCGCAAACATGGATGGTCGAAAGGATTGCGGCCGCCCCACCGCGTGAAAAACTCCCCCGCCAGACCACCCGAGCTCCTATTGTAGAGGCGGCCGCTGCGTTTAACAACCGCCACACAATCGCGGTTCTCCCTCTCGCGAGACAAACTCAGCGGAAACACACATAAACCGGACGAATCGCAACGATTGCGATGCTCCTTTCGCGGGGTGGGCTGGAGCGAGGTTGCGAGTTTTCGAGTGCTCCAACTTGCATGCCTACCTGAGATGGTCGCTGGCCGCCATGCAGATTAAAATGGACCTAGCTGTCCAAATTTTACCAGGCCGCCAATTCGCATGATCTCGCAAACTGCTGAATACGCCCTGCGGGCAATCGTCTACCTGGCCGGTCAGGAAACGCCGCAGACCACGCAGCAGATCGCCGCCATCACACGTGTGCCGGCCGGCTATCTCTCGAAGGTGCTGCAGGCCCTGGCCCGCAGCGGGCTGGTGCACTCGCAGCGCGGCCTGCACGGCGGATTCACACTCGCGGCCGATCCGAAAAAGCTCAGCGTCTGGGAGGTCATCGAACTGGTCGATCCGATCGAACGGATCAAAACCTGCCCGCTGGGGCTGAAGTCGCACGGCACGAACCTATGCCCGATGCACAAGCGGCTGGACGATGCGCTCGCCGCCATGGAAAAAGCGTTCAAGGGCTCGACCGTGGCGGAATTGCTGGCCGATCCGAACCCCAGCAAACCGCTGTGTGACTTTCCTAGAGTGCCGGCGAAGAAGCGCTGACCACGTGGATTGGTCGGCTAGCCCGCATTTCTCACCATGTGGATTGAAAAAGGCCGCCCTCCTTGGCATAAGTTGTTTGTCAAGAACAAACCTGTGCTCAGGGAGGAGACGGCCCGATGCCGACACAGTGTATCCAA
>Ga0169931_10003242_pt1 | contig 25941 bp, 22 predicted proteins | sample Kivu_15m_20L_FD_129675 | JGI IMG/M metagenome (GOLD analysis project Ga0169931, IMG submission 129675) | Freshwater microbial communities from Lake Kivu, Western Province, Rwanda to study Microbial Dark Matter (Phase II) - Kivu_15m_20L... | ecosystem: Environmental > Aquatic > Freshwater > Lake...
AATTCGTTCTTTATGAAAATCAAGCCAACTATTGATTGAAAATTTTTTGATAATTCTTTCTGGGCAACATTGAAACTTAAAAGCAGTGCCAACAATTGCTTGCTTGTAAAGATAATTCCTAAAGCTTTTGTTGTTTGATTTTTTAATAAGAAGATCTTTGCAAAAGATAATGTCTCCAGCTGAAAAAGCAGGCTTCTTTTGAGTAAAAATAAAGAATGAAAAAGGGTTATTAATTAATGCTTTTCCTGTGATCCGGTAGGGCCAATGGTAGTTCCCAGTCTGAACAACTTCGGCAACTTGAATTTTGGCAGTTAATGCTTTGGGAACTGTAAAAGAGTCGAGCTGGTAAAAATGGAAGCTGTAAGAAGTATAGCCCACTAAAAAAGCAAAGAGCATAAGCAATAAATAATTTCTTTTTATCCAATAAGTAATTAATGTTATTGCTAAAAGAGACCCTCCTATAATAATATGCAATAATATATCTGAATCAATAAGAAGGCTAGCTAAAAAAATACCATTAAGTAAGAAGAAAGTAGCTTTAAGTAAAGTATTTTGAGGAATTGAAACAAATTGTTTTAAAATAAGCATAAACAGCTTTCAGTCAATATTTCTATAGATGATTATAAGATGATAGTTTAAAAAGTATAGCTACAGGCGTTTTTTTTATTTTAATTTCTAATTGTGCTATTTTTTATTTTCACGAAGAAAACCAAAAAAAGCTTTTTTAAAAAAAGGTCTTGAGCTTGCGTTGTGCAATCTGTCAAAGTTGTCATTAAGGGGGAATCGGTGTACTTTAAAATAAAGATTTATTTTAGAAAAAGGATATTTATGCCGCTTATTCAGGGACAGATTGCAAAAATGATTCTTTCTAATCGGTTAGTTGTTTTGGTTAATTCAATGACCAATATCCCAAAGGTTTCTATGGAGCTTTGGTATCATGTAGGCTCAAAAGATGAAAAAAACGGCGAAAAAGGGTTGGCTCACTTAGTTGAGCATATGATCTTTAAAGGTACGCAAGTTTTATCTGAGTCCGATATCAATATGATTACACATAAGCTTTCTGGTGATACCAATGCATTTACTATGCACGATGCAACAGGTTATCTTTATCATTTTCCAACGCAACACTGGAAAGAAGGATTTGCTTTATTAGCAGATTGCATGCGCAACGCTCGTTTTGACGAACAAATGCTTAATTCTGAACTAAAAGCGGTAATCCAAGAACTTAAAATGGGGAAAGATCGACATTCAGGTTTTTTGATTGATGAAATGCTATCAGTGATGTTTATTGACCATCCATACCATTATCCCATTATTGGCTTTAAGCAAGATCTATGGAATTTAAAGCGACAAACGTTGTTTGATTTTTATCATAAACATTATTTGCCTAATAACGCAGTATTGGTAGTTGTTGGCGATGTGACGCCTCAGGAGGTCTTTGAAGAAGCAGAAAAAATGTTTGGCGATATTAAGCCTGATTTAACCTATAAAAAAGAAGAATTTTATCATGCTCAAGACTTAATTTCAAAATCAGTAACACTATATAGAGATATCCAGAATCCAATGGTTTTTATGGCTGCAACATTGCCAGGGGCTAAAACAAAACAGCACTATGTTTATGATGTTTTGAGCTCTGTTTTAGGCTCAGGTTCGAGCTCTAGACTTGTTAAAAAGTTGGTTGATGAATTGCAATTGGTTACCGATTTGCAAATGTTTACCTATGAAATGGAAGACGCTACCCCTATTTTTATTTATTTTGAACCGGTTGATACTAAAGATATTGAAAAAATAAAACTGATTATTCATCAAGAAATAGATTTAATTATCAAAGATGGCATTACTCAAAAAGAGTTAGAGTGTGCGGCAAAAAAAGTAAAAACAGCCCTCTTAAGCCTTTTAGAAAAAGCAGAAAAAAGAGCAAATCTAATCGCTCAATCCTATATGTTTACTGGCGATGAGAATTTTATTTTTAATTATGCAGACTACGCATCAGATGACATAGAAGCAGAAGTTAAAGAGTTATTGGCAACCTATTTTGCTCCTTCAAGAATGCATATGGGGCAAGTGTTACCGCTTTCTGAAAAAGATAAAAAGCAGTGGGTATTAATGCAAGAAATTTCTGATGCAGAAGATGCAAGAATCTTAAACGGCAGAACACGAGAAACCAAAGTTGAGCCAGCGCGACATGTCAATACTATACAAGTGAAAGACCCTAAAAACTTTTATTTTCATCGTTCAGAAAAATTTAGTTTATCAAATAATTTGAAAGTTTTTGTACGCAATAACAAAGAACTTCCAAAAATTGATTTGATTTTGACCTTAAAGGCTCGTGGTCATTATGATCCACAAGATAAACAAGGTCTCTACGCATTTATCTCTGATATGTTATTAGAAGGCACTAAAAATTATTCAGGGACGCAACTGGCTCAAGAGCTAGAAGAATACGGAATGGACCTTTCTATTGAATCAGGAAAAATTACGTTAAGCATGTTAAGTGCTGATTTTGAAAAAGGGCTTGAACTTTTACATGAATTATTAACTAATGCGTTATTTGATAAAAAAGCAATAGAAAAAATACGTACAAAAATGTTAAGCGACCTTAAAGCTTTTTGGAATAAACCTCGTGCAATAGCTGGGCAGTTGATTGCTCAGGCTCTTTATAAAGACCATCCATATGCGCAAAATCAACATGGAACGTTTGAGAGTTTAAATGCTATTACTCAGGCAGATTTAAAGCATTTTTACCAAATGTATTTTAGCCCAGAAGGAGCATGTCTTGCTTTAGTAGGGGACTTACATGCATTTGATGTTAAGAAAATGTTAGAAAAGCATTTAGGTTCTTGGAAAGGGCAAATTATAAAGGATATTGAGTTTCCTGCACTTAAGCCTTATCAATCTGAAGTAATTACTCATCAGATTAATCGTGATCAAGTGACACTTTCATTTGCGCGACCTTCTATAACTCGTCTTGACCATGATTATGATAAGCTTTTGTTGTTTGAACAGATTTTTTCTGGTAGCGGTATGGCATCACGGCTATTCCAATTAAGAGAACAGTCAGGTTTATTTTACACTATTACAGGAAGCCTAATGGTTCATGCAGATGAACAACCAGGTTTATTTATTGTGCAAACTGTTGTGTCTTTGGACCGTTTAGCTGAAGCAGAAAAAGCAATTAAAAAAACAATTGATACAGTTGTTGATTCACTTACGCAAGAAGAGCTGCAAGATGCAAAGCAAGCAATCATTAACGCTCAGGTTAATAATTTTGAAACAAATAAAAGAACAGCAAATGCCTTTTTAGCAATGAACCGTTTTGGGTTTAAAGAAGATTATTTTGATACACGAGCTGCAACCATTAATAAAATTACGTTAGATGAAGTTAAAGCTGCAGCGCGTAAATTTTTAGATAGTTCAAAAATGATCACTGTTAAAGTAGGAAGAGTTGTATAACTATAAATGTATGAATAATTTTTCTTTACATAATCTTGATGAATTTAAAAAACTTGTGTGGGATTTTTATCAATATAATAAGCGTCAATTTGATTGGCGAGATGTTGAAGATCCCTATCAAGTTGTGGTTTCAGAAATTATGTTGCAACAAACTCAAACAAGTAGAGTTCAAAAAAAATTTCATGAATTTTTACAAAAATTTCCAAATTTTAATGCACTTGCGCAAGCAGAGCGTATTGATGTTTTAAAAATTTGGGTAGGGCTTGGTTACAATCGAAGAGCCGTTGCGCTGCATGAAATAGCAAAAAGAGTAATACTTGAATATAAGGGACAATTGCCCGCCGATGTTGAAACCCTCAAAACTTTTAAAGGTCTGGGGCATGCAACAGCGTCGTCTATTGTTGCTTTTGCATTTAATAAACCAACGGTATTTATTGAAACTAATATCAGAACGGTATTTTTACACTGTTTTTACCGCAACGAAGAACTGATTCATGATAAAATGTTGATGCCTTTAGTTGCAATGACGGTTGATCAAGTTAATCCAAGACAATGGTATTATGCTTTAACAGATTATGGAGTTTACTTAAAAAAAGAACATAAAAACCCAAGTCGCAACAGCAAACATCATCAACTTCAATCGACATTTGCAGGCTCAGATCGACAAATTCGTGGTGCAATTATCAAGTTTTTAACAGAGCACACAAAAGTAACTCAAAACAAATTAATCAAAAACTTAGCGTTTGAAAAAGAACGCATTCTTGCGCAAACAGAAAAATTAATTACTGAGCAGATGGTTATAAAAAACAAAAATAGCCTTTCTTTATAAAAATATTTTTTGCAAAAACCTTCTTAATCTTTATCAGATAAGTGTATTGAGAGTTTACCCTTTTGCCTTTTGGACTATGTTTTGCTACAGTAAGAATAATAAAAGGGGCAAATTTTTGATTAAAACAATCAATAACAGGGGTTACTACTATGTTTTGTTCCGAGTCTATTCTGAATCGATCAGTTAAATCTTTTTTGCTAGCTTTAAGCTTATTAATGAGCTGTTTACAAGCAGGACAACCACCGGCTTTATCAGATTCTACAGCGGGCACTCCAGTTATACAATACTCTCAACAATTTAAAAAAGCTCAGCCGCTGCCATTACCAGGACTTCCTGCACAGGTTGCAATTTCAGGTACGGTTGGCGCTTTAGCTGGGGCAACAGTTTTTAATTTGTTAACAATAGGTTCAGTTCTTTCTTTTGCTCAGCGAGCTATTACAGGGGCAGGTATGACAGATTTTTTGATGCCCAAAGACATCGCATATGTTGGCGGAGGCTTAGTTGGGTTAGGGACATCTGCTGCTCTATTGTATAAATTAAGAAGACTACAAGCAATTGCTCATCAAAACGCACAAAACCAAAATGTAGCGGTTGCAGTGGCTGCAGGATTAACACAAGCTGTTGAAGAACTCCAAGAGGCTCAGCGTAGAGCTGCACAAGCATTAGAGCTACAAAAAAAAGCGATTGAGGCTCTTAGTCAAGGACAAACTAATCTGGAACAGCAAATTAATTTAAGAGCTCAAGAAGCAAGACAAGCCTTAGCAAATTTAGCTGCGTTACAAGAACAAAGGTTTGCTGCAGCCGACCAAGCACGTGCAGCAGATACTCAAACTTTGCAACAGCAAGCTGCTACAAATCATCAAGCAAATCAAGTTCAATTTGGAGATTTACAAAGACAATTAGATGCTTTACCTGGGGCAACCGTTCAGGCAATTTTAGCAGCTTTAGAAGGTCAAAGGTTAGCGCAACAACAAGAACAACGACAAAGAAGAGCCTTGCAATGGCCAGTCACTTTTGCGGGTTATCCTATGCAAGCATTTATGCCACAACAGCAGCCTGTGAAAACTAGACCTGCAGATTCAAGCTCATTAAAGGCTGCGGATGAAGTTGAGTAAGCTTTGTAAATAATAACTTTACACAAATAAAAAGAGGCCTTTTTATGGGCCTCTTTTTTTATAAATTTTATGTAAATGTTAACTTAAATATTTTTTAAGAATCTCATTAATCTTTTGTGGATTTGCTTTGCCTTTTGTTTTTTGCATTGCTTGACCTACAAAGAATCCAAAGACTTGTTGTTTGCCTGATTTAAATGCAGCAACATTGTCTGGGTTGCTTGCAATAATTGCTTGCACAATTGCTTCAAGTTCCGCAGTGTTGTCAATTTGTTCAAGTCCTTTTTCTTTCACAATATTAGCAGGGTTTTGACCTGTTGCAGCCATAACTTCAAAGACTTCTTGAGCTGCTCTATTGTTAATGGTTCCTTTGTCAATCAGATCAACTAGTTGCGCTAATTGTTGCGGAGCTACTTTGCAGGTTGCCGCATCAGTTTTGCTTTCTTTGATACAATTAACTACTTCACGCAGTACCCAGTTGATCAAAAGTTTGCTTTGAGTATGCTGTGCTGCTGCTTCATAATAGTTAGCAAGGTCTCGGTCTTCAATCAAGATAGTAGCTTCGTATTTTGAAAGGCCTTGAGCACAAAGGCGTTGTAATTTTTGTTCTGGCAGCTCTGGCATGATCGCTTTAACTTGATCAATCCAGTTTTGAGTAATTTCAATAATTGGAAGATCAGGGTCTTGAAAATAACGATAATCAGCCGCTTCTTCTTTTGAACGCATTGGCATGGTTTGACGTGTTTTAGTATTCCACAAACGAGTTTGCTGGGTTACTTTTTGTCCACTTTCAAGCAGTTCAATTTGACGCTCAATTTCATATTCAGTTGCGTCACTAATAAATTTAAATGAATTAATATTTTTAAGTTCGCATCGAGTTCCTAATTGAGAGTCAGTTTTTTTGCGAACAGAAATATTGGTGTCAGCCCTGAACGAACCTTCTTCCATGTTGCCTGTTGAAATTTCAGATGCTACAACAAGTGCATGAAGCGCCTTTAAGTAAGCGCGTACTTCGTGAGTACTTTCAATATCAGGATAGCTAACAATTTCTAAAAGCGGAGTTCCTGTTCTATTTAAATCTACAAAGCTTTCATCAGAGCCGATCGCATGAATATTTTTCCCTGCGTCTTCTTCAATATGAATTCTAATAAGACGTATCTTTTTTTCAGTGCCATCTTCTTTTAAAATAGTAACAAAGCCTTCTTTGCAAATAGGCTCTTTGTCTTGTGTAATCTGATAATTTTTTGGAAGATCCGGGTAAAAGTAATGCTTTCTTGCAAAAGTGCTTTTTGGACTAATTGTGCAATTAGTTGCAAGACCTGCTCTAATCGCTTTTTCAATAACTGCTTTATTTAAAACAGGAAGCACCCCTGGATAACCAGAACAAATTGGGCAAATATGTGAATTTGGTTGATCGGTTTGTTCATTTGAACAAGAACAGAATATTTTACTTTTTGTATTCAATTGCACGTGAACTTCTATTCCGATGTCAACTTTATAATCGGGATAGTTTTCAAGTATTGATTTTTTTTCTTCCATGATGTCCTTTTTATGGAGTCTTGTCGATTTGCTTACTCAGTTTCAAGTAAAAATTGAGTAATTTCAAGTCCTTTTTGACTTTGCAGAATAATTTTACAATCGTGTTTTTTTTCAAAATCGAATAACGTTTGGTACTCTATGGTTGATATATGTTCAAATACTTGAGGATTCAATTTTAAAGTGATGGTTCCTTTTCCTTTTAACTCAAGTTCTTGTTTGATATTTTGTAAAACCTTGTAGCTTTCAGCTCTTACAGAAGGAGTAAAACCAGTTCCTTTGCAGGTTGAACAGTCGTCAGTTAATTGCTTTGCTAATGTTTTTCCAGATCGCTTTCTGGTCATTTGAACAAGTCCAAATTCAGAGATTTTTAAAACGACTGATTGAAACTTATCTTGATCTTTTAATGTTTTTTCAAAAAATTTAAAAAGCTTTTGACGGTTAGCGTGTGTTGCCATATCGATAAAATCAATGACAATTAATCCGCCAATGTTGCGTACTTTAAGTTGACGGACAACTTCTTGTGCAGCTTCGAGATTAGTTTTTAAAATAGTGTCTTCAAGATTTGTTTTTCCAATAAATCTACCAGTGTTGACGTCGACAACGGTCATGGCTTCAGTTGCTTCAATAACAATTGAACCACCAGATTTAAGATCAACTTTGCTATGCAAAGAATCTTTTATTTGTTCTTCAATATCATATTTTTCAAAAAGAGGTTGACTGCCAGTATAAAGCTGTATTTTTGTGCTATATTCTGGAGCAATTTCTTTAACATAATGAGCAAGTTCTTTTTGACTCTCTTTATTGTCAATAATTACGGATTCAATATCTTCATCAAGATGATCACGAATGACCTGAAATGCTAAATTAATATCTTGATAAATTTTAGCAGGAGCAATCGCTTTCTCATAAGCAGCTTGAATGTCGTCCCAAGACTTTAAAAGATAGGTTAAATCTTGTTTGATTTCTTGCTCTGTCCGATTTTCAGAGCAAGTTCTGATAATCGCCCCCATTCCCTCTGGAAGATTTTTTATTACAAGTTCTTTGAGTCGATTACGTTCTTCCCGATCTTCAATTTTTTTAGAGGTTCCAACGCGTCCAATATTTGGCATGAGAACAAGAAATCGGCCAGGCAAGGTATAACAGGTTGTAAGTTTTGCGCCTTTTTCATTGACAGGCTCTTTGCTGATTTGTATTAAAATATCTTCGTCTTCCTTTAATACTTTGCTGATATCAATTGGTCGATATTCTAAAGGTTTATCTTTTTTTGAAGTTGTTTCAATATGATCAAGGCCTTCGCTCATTTTATTAATAGCCAAGTCTCGATCAATTTCAGAAACATGCAGAAAGCCAGACTTTTCTTGACCTATTTCGACAAAAGCGGTTTGGATTCCCGGTAAAACTTTAGTGATTGTTCCTTTGAAAAAACAACGTTCAATTTGATTGCCAGCATGCGACCAAAAATAAATATTTTGTAATAGGTCGTCTTCAATGATAGCAACACGTGTCTGCCACGGTTGCTCATTTATTAAAATTTTTTTCATGACACCCCTTTAGGCGAGCTTATAAATTTTTCCCCTTACCCCTACTTTTGTAGGTAGTATAGCGTAAAATCAATTTAATTTATAGGAGCAATTTTTAATGATCCTTAAAATAGTTTTAGAATGATCTTATTTTGATAAAAGATTAAGCTTATTCTAAATTGGTAAAAGTCTATTTTTTATGATATGTTTTGACCGTTTAAAAGTAGATGTTTTTAGTAATTTGCAATATGTAAAGGAGTTACGTGTCTTATGAAGAACAATAAAAATATGCCATTTTTTTTAATAGCATTATTATTTTTACCTGGTTGTCTTTATAAAAAAGAAGCAACAGAGGTACAAAAAAAAGGTAAAAAAACAGCTTTAGTAGATGGGGCAAAAGGGATTCCTTTGTCTTCTAAAAAAGATGAGGGAAAGTTTTTTGATTCAGGAGTAGAGGCGTTTGTTCTAGGAGAAGATGACGTTGATGATGACTTGCGTCAATTTGCTCAAAAAGAGATGATTTTAGCTCAAGCTGATATTGAAGCGCAATCTCCGGAATGGAAAGTTGATGCAGGCTTTAACAAAGAAGATTTTGAAACAATTTACTTCTCATTTGATGACCATTCAATCAGGGATGATCAAAAGCCTATTTTGGAATACGATGTTAAGCAAGCAAAGCAAGCTGCCAGTAAAGGAGCAGTTGCTGTTACAGGACACTCAGACAGCCATTTTATAAGCGAAGTGTATAATATTGCAAAATCAGAAAAAAGAGCGCGCCAAGTTGCAAAAAAAATTGAACAAGCTGGGGTCCCAAAAGATCGCATCAAAGTGATTGGATATGGGGATAAACAAAAAGCTGTTAATGTTGCTGGAAAAGAAGAAAAAAATAGAAGAGTTGAATTGATTAAATTAACTCAAGCAGCGTAAGATAGATTGCATTGAGTATCATAAAATTGGGCCTTTATTGGCCCTTTTTTATTTTCCAACACAAAACTCTTTAAATACAGTATCAAGAGCTTTTTCACTAATTGTTTTACCGGTTAATTCAGTAAGCGTCTCAAGCGCGTCTTTTAAGTGGTGAGCAACTAATTCGTATTCTATAAAACCTTCAAGCATTGTTTTTACAATCATTAGCTTTTGTTCAAAACTGATAAGCAAAGTAAAGTGACGTTTATTGAGTAAAAATGGACAGCTATTTTGATTAAACTTGTTTTGAATCTTTTTTTGTAAAGCACATTCAAGTTCCTTAATGCCGTTGCCAGTTACTGTTGAAACAACAAAAGCACTATTGAATAAGGGGATCGACTGTTGCACCTTATCAGATTTGTTTTTTATGAGGATAATTTTTTCAGAGTAAAGTTCTATCAGTTCTTTATAAATTAACACTTCTTCCCCTGTAATTGTGCGGCTGCCATCAAGTACCAATAAAACAATATCCGCTGTTTGAGCTTCTTGTTTCGAGCGCTCAATTCCTTGTTGTTCAATAATATTTTTTGTTTTACGTAGCCCCGCTGTATCGATGAGTGTCCAATAGACTCCATCTTTATACATTCCTGCTTCAATAACATCACGGGTGGTTCCAGCTATTTCGGTTACAATTGCGCGCTGTTTTCCAATCAACGTATTAAATAAAGAAGATTTTCCGGCATTTACTGAACCGATTAAAGCGATTCTTATTCCTTCGCGCAACTGTTGCTGCTGGTCAAAAGAAACTTTGACTGCGTTGATATCGGTAAAAATTGTATTGAGGCTTTCTCGCATTTGATCGCTAAAATCTATTTCGTCTTCTATAAATTCAAAGCTTGCTTCGCACAGCGCAATTATTTTTAAAAGATTAATTTCTAGTTTTGCAATCCATTGCGAAAAACTTCCTTCAAGTTGCTCCAAAGATTGTTTTAAAAGCTGCTGCGAATTTGCATGGATTAACTCATTAATTGCTTCTGCTTTAATTAGATCAAGTTTTCCATTTTCAACTGCTTGACGTGTAAATTCACCATTTTGAGCAGGTCGTGCACCACAAGCAATAACTCTTTCTATAACATTTTGAATGATAAAGGGATTATTATGTGTGGTAATTTCAACAACATGACTTCCGGTAAATGTTTTAGGCCCATGCATGACTAAAAACATCACTTCATCAAGATGATTATTGTCAGCATCAATAACCCAACCATGATGGATGGTATGAGTTGCAACTTGATCAATAGTTTTGCGTGAAGAAAGTTTGGCACAGTGCTTTAAGATAGTAAAAACTTGTGGCCCAGAAACACGAATCAAGGCAATAGCACCTGATCCTGATGGAGTGCATTGTGCAATAATAGTGTCAGTAATCATAAGTTTGTTTAAGAAAAGACAACCTCCATTGTCTTTTAATTCTGACCTTTATCTTTTGCAGGAGCAACATAACGTCTTGCTGAAATTTTTAAAACACGACGAGCTGCTTGAGGAGCTTGCGCTGGTTGTTGTGTAGTTCCAACCGACTGCGGTTTCTGAATTTCGACAGGCTTTTGCACTTCAGCAGAAGTTCTTTGTTCAGGAACTTGTTGTTGTGCTTGCTCAAAAGTCTTTTTATCAAAATCTTGTTTATCATTGCGTCTATCATTTTGATAAGGGCGCTGATTGTTGCGACGCTTATCATTATAGCGACCACGCTCTTGTCTTTCAGGACGTTGTCCTTGCGTTGTAAGCGTTTGATTGTCAGTTTGACGATTTTGAGTTTGATGAGGTCGATGATTCGCGTAACTTTCTGTTGCTTTAGCATCGTGATTTACTTGACGATCAACTACATGATGGTCAGCTGCTCGATTGTCTGAATGGCGGTTAGTGTTGCGATCGGGACGCTCAGTCTTATTGACTGTAGGGCGATCATAACGATTTTTTTGTTCCCCGCGCGGATGATTGCCAGTTCTTCCTTGAGAGGAATTGTGTTGGCGTTCTCTTTGTTGTGGGTTATGTGGTTTTGGTGTGTGCTCACGCTCTTGACGGGTTGCGATTTCTTCATAAAAGATACCGATTTTTGCTGGCTTAGTATTAAAACCAAGAAAACCTGATTGAGGTTCTTCAAAAATTTTTACCGTAAAAGATTGCGGCTTACCTGCTCGCGTCCAAGCCTTTTCTATTGCTTTAACGACTGAAGAAGCTTCTTCAACAAGTGATTTCATGCAGAGCCGACCTTTCCATTTAAGTCGATTGATTAAATTAAACAACATTCTCAGATAGGTTACATTTACCCCTGAATCCCTAGTATAGCAAAAAAAGTAAATAAAAAGAAAGAAAGTATGATTTTAAGAGGAAATAAGAAGGAAAAAGCGGAAAACGGGATTCGAACCCGCGACCTTTGCCTTGGCAAGGCAACGCTCTACCAGCTGAGCTATTTCCGCGTTTTATGTTGATTAAGGTAGCATACTCTCTTATTATGTCAATTTTAAAAAGCATGATATTCGATATTTTTAATTACTTTTTTATAGTTGCTTGTTAGGCTGCTTAAAAAATAAAAAGGAAAAAACATGATTTCATCATTACAAGGTAAAGTGGTTTCTGTCGAGCAGCAGCAGCTTATTATTCAAGTTTTGGGTGTAGGGTTTCAGGTTTTGGTTGCTCGACCAGAATTGTACAGCCAAGAACAAGAAGTCAATCTGCCAATTTATATGCACTGGAACCAGGAACAAGGCCCATCTTTTTTTGGATTTTCAACAGAGACTGAAAAAAAGATCTTTTTATTAATTATTAGCTGTTCCGGAATCGGTCCTAAGATTGGGCTAGCTCTCCTTGGCCAATTAAGCAGTACCGAATTTTTACATGCAGTTCAGTCAGGTAACGACAAAGCTTTAAGTGCGGTCAATGGAATTGGTGCAAAAAAAGCAGAGCAAATTGTGGTGCAATTGCGAGATAAAGTTGCAAAGTTAATAAATACAGAAAGCGATCAGACTTTTGAAGGCGCTCAAGCGATTAACCATTGGAATAATATTTCACAAGTCTTAAAGTCTTTAAACTATTCTCGGCCAGAGATAGAAAGTGCGCTTGCTTATCTTAGAAAAGAACATAAAGGAGCGGATTGCACATTTGATCAGTTGATGCGTAGTGGTCTATCTTTTTTAGCAAAAAGAGTGTAGGGTTTTTGGTAATTGATACGTTTTTATAAAGGTTTATGTTATGGATATGCTGTCTTTATGTTCAAAAATCGATGTATTGTTTGCCATGCCGTCGACAGTACTTTTTTTAGCTGTGGGTATTTTTTTGAGCTTCAAGACTAGCTTTATTCAAATTAGGTCTTTACCTCGTTTTTTAAGTTTAATTAAAAATGGAGTTAAGGGTCACCACACTAAAAAAGAAAAAATGATTAATCCATTACATGCTTTATTGACTGCAATGGCTACAACTATTGGGATGGGAAATATTGCAGGTCCTTCAATTGCAATTGCAACAGGTGGACCTGGAGCTTTGTTTTGGTTGGTTATGTACGCATTTCTTGGATCAGTCATTAAATTTACTGAAGTTATGTTTTCTATTGCTTTACGTAAAAAATTATCGGATGGCTCAGTCCTTGGTGGCCCAACCCAATATTTACGAAATCTTACTCCGTGGCTTGGAGCCTGGTATGGTGCAATTACGGTATTTCTTTTTGCAGGGTGGTCGGGCTTGCAAGCAAATACACTTGCCAATGTATTTTATTTAGAAGCTGTCCCTAAATGGGTTACAGGGCTTGTACTTGCAGCAATTGTATTTTTTGCATTAACTGGAGGAATTAAAAGAATTGGTGAAATAGCAAGTAAGTTGGTACCGTTTATGTTTGTACTCTATGTTTCTTTTGCTACTTTTATTCTTTTTCAAGACCCAAGTGTATTATATCAAGCGGTTTGCTTAGTTTTTAATCATGCTTTTCAGCCATGCGCAGCAATCGGAGGCTTTTTCGGGACAACGGTTTTTATGGCGATGAAAACAGGTATTCACCGATCTATTTATATTACTGAATGCGGTCTTGGAACATCTTCAATTGCTCATGCAATGGCTGACACTGATGAGCCGCGCGATCAAGCATTGCTTGCCATGTTTTCTGTTGGGGCTGATACAATACTTTCTATTTTGTCAGGTCTTTTAGTGTTAGTTACAGGAGTGTGGAGCCGCGGTGAATTTACAAGTACTTTAGTCTATGAAGTTTTTAGAGATTTTTCTTCTGATTTAGGAAGATGGGTCTTATTGCTTTCTATTACTTTGTTTGTTTTAACAACAGTGATTGGTAATAGTTTTAATGCAAGCCAATCATACGCTGCGTTTACTCGTTACAGAGGGATGACTCGCTATTATATTTTCCTGTCAGCTATTATTTTTTGTGGTGCTTTGGTAGAAATGCCACTTGCATGGAAAGTCATGGATGTGCTGTTAATTTTAGTAGCAATACCGCATCTAATTGGCCTGGTTTTGTTGACGCTCAAACATCCAAAATTAATTAAGTAAAAGCTATATTTTTAGTTTTTGTGTGAGTTTGACATAGGTTTTTTGCATTACATTGAGATATTTTGGAATCCTTGCATAGATTTCATCAGCAAGACTTTCGTGATAAGTATGGGAAGTTTTATTCCTGTCTTGAAGCATTGCAACCCACATGGCTTCATCATCTATAAAATGTGCTTTATAGGCTTCTTGAAAAATTTCACGAGGAGTATTAACATCAATCTCGCCATGCTCAAGTAATAAATTTTTTAATACTTTCTTGAATAATTCAATTGAAAATTCAAATCTTTGAATAGTTGAATCAATTATAAATCTTTTTCCATCAGTTGGTTCTTGAACGGCCTCTTCAAGCTTCTTGAGAGCTTTCTCTAGCTCTTTGGCCACGAGCGCCATTTTTTCGTTAGTTATTTTTTTTTTCATAAAGAATAATTCCATCTTCTAAAATTTCTTTTTTTATTTTACTATCATTTTTTAGTGTATCAAATCGTAAACAATCAATTTTAAGTAAAGTATCAGCATCTTCGATAATATCCATCAGTTGAATATTCCATTCAACTTCAGTTGCTTTTGGACAACTAATTGCTAAATCGATATCAGATCTTTCTCGGTTACTTTTTCTGGCTCTTGAGCCAAATAAAATAATTTTTTCTACAAAGGGAAGTTCTGCAAGCTTTTTAATAAAAAGATATTGTTTGATTTGATCAAGTGTTTGCATAAAGATACCTTTTTTTATTCTTATTTAATTTTGTAAATCATAAAACTTAAAAGTGCTGCAAAGAAGCACCAGACTGAAGTAAACCAGGCAGTATAAAAATATGCCGAAAGTATTGCTGATGCTAAAAGCAAGAGTCCAAATTCTTGCATTAACTTTTTGCGAACAACAAAAAACGGCGAAAGTGTTGCAAGTAAGTACCACGCAAGGCCTACGTAGCCAAGATGTGTTGGGATAGCGATAATATATTCGATATGATTACATGAAATAGACACTTGTACTCCAACAGAATAGCAGAGCCAAGCAAGACTTGTTGAAACAACCATTCCTGCGCCTAAGATGCTTGCCAAGCAACGCTTTTTCCCTTGATTGGTTTCTAGTTGCAAAAGGGAATAGGGAACCCACACTGGCCAAACAATAAAAGCAAAAAATAAGAATCCATACTTAAAAAAAGTACTATACATTTCATATTCAGGATTAGTTTGTGATATCCATACAAAGCCTTCGCACAGTTGTTGAATCCCAAACATTAAAGGGATAGCCCTGAAAAACTGTTCTTTTTTGTGCAAAAAAGGCTTTAAAAGATTAATACCAAATAACGTTAGACCTGTCCCAGCTATAAAACTTGCTTGAGCAGAAAAACACATAGCAACTCCTTTTTAAGTTTATCTATTTTGTTGCAGCTTTCTGCTCAGTAATAATTGTAGTCTGGTGTTTTTGATCGTGAACAGTTGATGCTGTAACAGTTCCTTTTCTTTGTAACCCAAAAGTAATGATTAAATCAATAAAATCCATTGGCTTGATACCAATTTCTGCTGCTTGATGGAATAAACAGGTTGCAGGAGTTAAAGCAGGAACTGTATTAATTTCAAGAATAACCACTCGTTCTTTTTTTGTAGGGCTTGTTTGTTCATTCTGATAAAAACAGTCAATTCTTGAATATCCAGAACATCCAACAGTTTTAAAAACTTCAGCAACTGTTTTTTGTACTAATTGGATTGCATCTTGAGAAAGTGGGGCAGGGGTTTGATTTTCTCCAGCTCCTGGCAAAAACTTTTCTTCTAAAGACAAAATATCACCTTGAGTCACTGCTTGGCTGGGGGGCAAAGCTTGTGGTGTTTCGTTGCCAATCACGCCCACAGTTAATTCCATGCCAGTAATACATTCTTCAATTAAAGCATCACCATGTGTTGTGGCAAAAATAGATTCAATAGCAGATTTTATAGTCTTACTGTCTTTTATTTTAGATACCCCGACGCTGCAACCATCGTTATGGGGCTTAATAATAAAAGGGAATTTGAATTTTTGTGTTATAAGCTCTAAACATTTTTTTTTGTCTTCGTGCCATGCTTGTTTGGTAATTAATAAGTTTTCAGGAACATCAAATCCGTGCTGCTTTAAGAGATTATTTGTTTTATATTTGTTTATACATAATGCGCTTGCAGCAATCCCTGGGCCATTATACGGCAGCCCTAACATTTCGAGCGTTCCTTGCACTGATCCATTTTCTCCAATTCCACCATGTAGACCAATAAAAACAAAGTCAGCAATAGTTGATAAATCATGCCAATTGATTTTTGTTGAACGATCAAGGTCATGTTCAATTTCTGCTGTTGCATTATGCACTAACAGTTTTTGAGTTAAAGGATAGAGTTCTCGTTTGCTATCAACAAATAGTGGAATAACTTCATATTTATGTGGGGATAATTTATAACAGACGTTACGGCCTGTGTTCAATGAAGTTTCTTTTTCATTACTATCACCACCTAATAAAACAGCAATGCGCATTTTTTTATTAGATTCATTTTTTTTATTTTTTTTGTCCACAAAAAATCCTTGCTGATGCAGCTCAACTTCAATTACATGATTAATTAAATCAGTATGGCTCATATTAATTTCGGCAGCTTGATTAAAGAGAAAGCTTGAAGGTGCCATTCCTGTTAAACTATTAGGGTCAATAATAACAATAGTCCCATCTTTTTTTACAAATCCATCAATGCGCGCAAATGTTGCAAACTCAAGCGCCTGTGTTGTTTTTAGGCATGTCTTTTGAATAGCTTTTATTGTTTCTTGCGTTACGCGGGCAGGGGTATATTTTACTGCGCGACCCGGCATATATTTTTGTGTATAGTCATGGAAAAATGTTCCAGGCTCGTGCACCACTTCAGTTGGGGGTAATGGTAATGGATTACCCTCTTTATCAAAAAGGATAACACAGCAAAATTCCATCCCTTCTATTTTTTCTTCAACTAAAACGGTTTGAGCATTTTTTTCAAAAACATAGGCTGCAGTTTTAAGTGCAATTAATAAATCGGGCAAATTAAAGACAACCGAAACCCCTAAGCTAGAGCCTTCTTCATTCGGTTTAACGACCAGGGGGAAATTTAATTGTTTGTTTGCTAAAAGCTCGGCTAAACTTGTTGGATTTTTTTCAAAATGCTTTAATTCTTGTGGTGTAATTGCGATACCAATTGGAACAGTAATGCCAGCAAGCTCTAATAACTTCTTTTGAAGTTGTTTGTCCATTCCCCAGGCGCTGCCTAAAATTTTTGTACCCAAATAAGGAATATTTAAAACCTCTAATAATCCTTGCAGGGTTCCATCTTCTGCGTATTTTCCATGCGTTGCAATATACATAAAGTCGATCAAGCTTTTTAAATCATCCCATTTTATTGCTTGCGCTTCTCTTGCTAATCGATGTTCAAAATCAGCCGTTTTTCCGCGGTGTAAAAACTTCCACGGCAAAATAAATAACTGATTATCCGTTGTTTGAAAAAGAGGAATAACTTCATAAAAGAAACTATCAAGATGGTCACAAACGGTTCTGCCAGAATTAAGAGAGACTTCTCTTTCAATAGACATTCCGCCCATAATAACGCCAATTTTAAGTTTTTTCATGAAGATTCCTTTGATTAGTGTTGTTTGAGGTATGTCTGTAGTTTACAAGCTTGAGCTGTGAGGGACAAGAATATTTTAAAAAAGCTGTAAATATGGTATTTTGATTCTTTATTATAACATTAAAAAAGCAGTAAAGAGATATAATGAAAAAATTATTAGCCATTATGGTTCTTTGTGGAAGTGCAGCAATTATTCCTATGCAAGAACGTCAGCTTGTTCCTTATGCAACAACTGCGCCAATTGAAGTTCCGCAAAGAGAAACAGGTGAGCCCTTAACTGAAGAAGAGCAAATCGCTGGGGGCTCATTAGATTTATTAGCAAAAGAGGGAAAAGGCGCTATTTTAAGGGTGCATGAATCGCTTAAAAAATTAAAAGAAACGCGAAGAAGATTAGCTATAGAAGCGCATTTGCAAAAAAGAACTTTTAGGCCTTCTCCTTTGCGCAATGGACAAAATGCACAATACTAGAAAAAGATTCACAATAAAAACTTAAAGGAATTACATGCCCAAAAGAACTGAGCAGAAATATATTTGGATCGATCTTGAAATGACGGGGCTTAATCCTGACAAAGATGTGATTTTAGAAATCGCAACCATTGTTACTGATGGCCAATTGAATATTATTGCTCAAGGTCCAGAAATTGTTATTTCTCAGCCAGAACTTCTTTTGCAAGGCATGGACGCATGGTGTACCGGAGTTCATACTAAGTCAGGACTATGCGATAAGGTTCGCGCTTCAGACACTTCTGTTCAAGAAGCCGAATCACAAACCTTGTCTTTTTTGCGTGATCATTGTAACGAAGGAAAATCTCCACTTGCAGGTAATTCTGTCTGGATGGATCGTGTTTTTATCATGAAGTACATGCCACGCCTTTATAATTTTTTACATTATCGCACTATCGACGTTAGCACTATTAAAGAATTGTGCAAAGCCTGGTACGGTCAAGGTGATGAAACAAAATTTAAAAAACAAAATGCTCATCGAGCGCTTGACGATATTATTGAATCAATTGAAGAACTTAAATTTTACAGAAAATTAATGTTTAAAGATTCAATAACTCAGGCAAAAAAAGATTAACTCAGTGCATCTTGTAAGTCTTCAAGTTGGCCAGGTGTCAACGTTGGTTCCCGAGCTATTACAGCTCTTTCTAATGACTCTTGTAATGGCTCTTCTCTTGGCTCTTGTAATGACTCTTGTAATAAAATCAACGTTTCAGCATGTTCTGTATCTAGCAATTTTTGCAAGGCAGCTGCAATATCAGAATCATTGAGTCCTAAGAGATTATTCGCTTTAAGCGTCTCAATATCTTCAGGAGTAAGGTTTCTTCTACTAGTTTTTAGTTGTTTAATAAAACTACTTGGATCAGATAATAATTGATTGAGTTTTTCAAATAAACTTTGTTCCTGTTCTAACGAATTTTCCAAAGAAGACTTGTCGACACAACCTTGTCTTTTTTCGGTATCTAATTTTTCAAGAATTTTTCCAGTATTTGTAGCCCATTTTGACTTTTGATTACTGTTCAATCTTCTAATGGTATCTATTTGAGGTAAGGTTAAACTACCTCTGACTGCCGGAAAAATAGTATTAAATGCTCGGGCATCAAATCTTGTTGTCTCAAATAATTTTTTAAGATCTTGAAATGTTGGAGCGCTTGCAGACGCTTGAGGGGGGGTGATAGGTTTTCTAGCCGCAGATTGAATGAAATTATTATTTAAACTAAACAACACAAATAATATTATTTTTTTCATAGTAACCTCTTATTAAAAGGCTTTATTTTACCATGTTTTAAAGTAGATAACCAACAGGAAATGTTTTTGAGCTTATTTTTTAATGTTTTCCCTTGTGTTTATTTTCTACGTGACATAAAAAGAGAGAAGATGATATTTTTATAAAGAGTCCGAAGTAGTATTAACTAAAAAATAATATGATAAAAATTAATGGAGTTATTTATGAAGAAAATCTTATACCTTTTATTCTATTTAACCTTAAATAGTTTTTATGCAAGCGATAATGGTTTTTATGGATTACCCCTACTAACGGACGAAGATCTTACTGAATTAAAAATTTTAAATCTTCCACCTTATCCATTTGATCTTCCAGCCTTGCCTTATAATTTAGGAATGGAGCAGCGCTTCAATCAGTTAAACCCTTTACGAGAGGAAGATTTTGCGGCATTAGGTCTTTTAGACCCTGCAGCTTATGCGACTAGTCCTTCACACTTAGAAGGAGCTTTTTCAATAGTAATTTCCCCACAAGATCAAGCTGCTAGGAATGGTTTGCAAGATTTGCCTGCCGATACACAACATTCTCCTATTGATAAATTTGGAAGAGGTGAGTCATCTGCTCCTGGACCTATGAGGCGTTTGGGCTTAAGAAAAAGAGTAGAAAAAAAAGAGAAATCCTTGGACTTCTCTTCAGAAGATGAAAAAGAGTTTGTACAACAAGCGGAAAATTCAGATAGTGACTATGATGATAGACAAGAAAGAGCTTCTTTTGGGCGAGGGCGAACTAAAAAAAATTCGCTTCAAAAAAAATTCAAATGCCCAGAATTGGGTTGTGACCATAAAGCTAACAGGGAATGGGATATAAATACTCACTACAGAAAAATTCATCAAGGGGAGTTACCTGAGCTGTGCGAAAAATGTAAGCGTTATTATGCTGCAGATACAAGTGATCTTGCTAAACACATTAAAGTGTGTGGTAATGGAAATGACCCAAAAAATAAAGCGCGTTCTTTTTGCCCTTACCCAGGCTGCGGGCGTGTTTACAAAAATGAAACATTTTTACAGGCGCATATTGCAAGAGATCATGCTCAACCAGCAGCATCAACCGAATAAGTCTTTTTTAGATCTGTTACAAAGGATTAGGTGTAAAAAAGATTTTACTCTTGAATTTTTTATGCTCAATTGTTTGGTACGCATTACTGATAGCATTAAAACTGTCAGCTTTTATATAAATTTTGCGACTAAAAACTTTCTTAATTTTTGCAACAGGAGGTTGTGTTGGCCCAAGAACAATAACATCTTTATTTTCAATCAGCAGGTACGCAAGTTTATGTGATTCTTCTTCTACGATTGCCTCTTTGGTATGTTTAAGTTCAATCTCAGCAAATCTTTTTAATGGGGGGTAGCCAACTTCTTTACGTTGCCCTAATTCTTGCTCATAAAAATTAAGATAGTCTATTTCATGTACATAATTAAAAATCTGATTATGACGTAATGCTTGTACAATAACTTGGCTTTCTGGATGACATCTTCCAGCCCGGCCTGCAACTTGAATGAGCTGTTGTAAAGTTGTTTCTTGTGCATTGTAATAAGGAAAATTCAGATTGCTATCGCCCCATAAAATTCCTACTAACGTAACATTTTTAAAATGGTATCCTTTAGTAATAGTTTGTGTTCCAACTAGAATATCAATTGTGCCTTCATGCATAGCATTAACTGTGTTTTGCCAATGAGCTCGATTAACCGTTGAGTCTAAATCAGCTCGTGCTATTCGAGCGTGAGGGACTATTTTTTGCAAAAGTGTTACAATTTGTTGCGTTCCAATTCCTTTTTTAAGAAGCTCTTTGTCTTTGCACGTTGGGCAGCAGTCTGGTTGCGTTGTTTTGTATTGGCAATAATGACAGCGTAATGAATTGTCACCATGAAGTGTTAAACTTACCGAGCATGATGGACAATGAAAAACAAATGCACATCCTTTACATTGTACAAAAAAACTGACACCGCGCCGGTTTAAAAATAAAATTGTTTGTTCTTTTTTTTGTAATTGCTGTTTGATTGCTTGAATTAGTTGATCAGAAAGCCAAAAGCAGCGTCGTTCTTTTTTATCAAGCAGATTAACAAAATTGATTTTTGGAAACGCACCGGTAAAGCGTTTTTTCAGTTGAAAAAGTTTCCAGTTTCGAGCCTTTACATTATATAAAGTTGTAATGCTTGGAGTTGCTGAACCTAATATAATAGGAATGCCGTGGAGCTGCGCACGCAAAATCGCAGCTTCTTTAGAGTTAACTTTCGGATGCTTTTTTTCTTGATAGCCAGCTTCATGTTCTTCATCAACAATAATGAGGCCTAAATTGGGCAAAGGGAGCAGCACAGGCAAATGGACACCAATAATTAATTGTGGTTTTTTTTGTAAAAGGTTATGCCATAATTTTTTTTTATCTTGCGCATCGGTCGCACTATGAAATGACAAAATAGGAATAGATTGCAAAAGTTGTTTACGCAGAAGCTGTTCAAATTGTACAGCCAGAGTTACTTCTGGCAATAATAAAAGCACAGTTTTCTGTTGTGTAATTCCATGTTCAATAAGTTTTTTATAAACTTCTGTTTTTCCTGAACCAGTAACGCCATGTAAAACTGTTGGGCTAAAAATAGGATTACTAATTGATGGTTTTACATGTTCAACAACTGCCAACTGTTCAGAGGTTAATAAAAATGCTTGTTGATCTTTAAAAGTCTGTTCAGAGCTCAAAACAGCTTCTTTTTTGTGTTTTAAAAAAGATTGAATGCGTTTTAAAAAATGAATTTCTTCCACATGATGATACGTTGCTAATTTTTGAATAAAAAGATTATAAAAAGAATCTTGTGGAAAATTTTGTATCGATTGCGCAGGTTTAATTGCAAACCCAACTTCGGGTTTTTTGTGGAGTACTTCAGTTACAACTCCAGAGCAAAATTTATTACGCATAGGAACTTTAACCAATGAACCTATAATTGGCGCTGTGGTCCAATCGTCAGGAACTTGATAGAGTAATGGTTCTGGGAAGCCTGAAAATAATTTTACTTTGATAAACATAGTTGCAAGGATACCATGAATACCAAAGAATCTTAAGTTATTTGAATATACTGTTATGGAATATAATGAGCAGGGTATTCTTTTACCATAAACCCTCCTGTTACAAAATCTTCATCTTTTGTAGTTTTTATAATTTCTTCAACTTTTTTTTCAAGCTCTAAATTATTCAGTTCAGGATAACTTGCTTCTAGACCCTGCCTAATGATTTCTTTTTTTTCTTCTTGATTAAGAGGGGTCGCCTCAAATAAAGGCTTAAACCCTGTTTTTTTATAAAAATTAACAGCTTCTGGAACGGACATGGCGTACATTTTTGTAGGACGCAACACTGCTTCTGCAATTTGCAACAAGGAGGTTCCGATACCCTTCCGTTGATATTTTTCTTCAATATCAATATCTTCAAGCTCCCATTCTCCTTCTTCATCCTCTTTATTAAACAAAGCAGAACCAATAAGATTTTTCTTTTTAATGGGCACCCCTAAAAAGTTTGTTTGCGCATAAGCATTTACAACACAGAAGGGATAATTTCCGTGTTCTTTTATGTAATTACATTTCCATCCGATATCAAGGCTGGATCTTTTAAGATTAATACCAGGCATAGTTTCCCAGTTTTTATTGTCAAAAACCTGATACGTAGTACTGGTTTGTTTTATCAGATGCGGAGGGATTTTTTGGGTAAGAATTAATCCCCCAAGAGCTAAAGTTTTTTTGCTGCTAAAAGAAAATAAGACATAATAATACTCCATTTAATAATATAACCTACTTTTTAGTATAAAAGAGGTATAACGCTTTAGCAAATGGTCTAAATAAGACACTTCAGGCTTATTTTTTATAAATCAGAGCACTAGAAAATCCAATAGGTTTTTATTAAAATTTAGACTATTAAGCTTATTACCTTAAAAAATTGAGATTTTTTAAAAGTGTGATACAGTAATAATTCTGGGGGGTTTAATAATTTTATTTTAATTATTCAATTCTAGTTTTGTTTCATAGAATTTTTATTAATTAATAAGAGGTTATCATGAAAAAAATTGGATTATTTATTGTGCTTGGAAGTTTTGTATTGAGTAGCTATTCAGCTCAATCATTACAAAGAATTTCTAGAGTTTGCAAGTTAGCTGCTTTTACTTTAGAAAATACTCGTGGTCCTAAGGGGGTACCTTTATACTCAAATCAAGATCGTTGTTTTTTTAAAAAACTTCCCTCTGACCAGTTAGTTGCCGGTGTTTTTGATGGTCATGGCAAATATGGAGACCTTGTCTCTCAATTTTTGCAAGCAAAAGCTTTAGAAAATTTTTCAAAATCTGTCTTAACGCCAGCCGAAATTACTCAATTTTATAGCAATGTTAATGAAGAACTTAAACACTTACCATTTGCACATAAGAGTGGCTCAGCTGCTTGTATTGCTTTACTAGAAAATAAAACGCTCACAGTTTCTCATGTTGGAGACTCTCGTTTATTAGTAATGAACAATTTACGTGTTTTATTTGCAACGCAAGATCACAAGCCTTCTTTGCTTCGTGAACTTAAAGCTATAGAAAAAGCAGGTGGCCTGGTAAAACAAGGCAGAGTTATTGATCCTGGTCACAACGCCTCTTTGGCTATATCTCGATCATTAGGTGACTGTGCGTTTGGGGCAGTAATTAGTCGAAAACCAGAAATTTCTCAAATTACTCTTGAAACTGGAGCTCTTATTGTAATGGCAACAGATGGACTTTTTGATGTTATGGGCAATCAACAAGTTGCAAAATTTATCAGCCAAGAGTTGTCATACGGCAATGATTTAGAAAATATTGCTCAATCAGTTGCGCAAGAAGCTCGTGCCTTGGGCAGTGATGATGACATTACGGTACAATTAATTCAATTGTAATAGAAAAAAGATTGTTAATTTTTCATAAATAGCTCTATTTTAGAATTATTAATGTCTTTTCCATTGCATTTCAAGGTTGCCTCTACCAGACTTGCAGAATCCTAATTTTTCATAAAATGGGACAGCATTTGGTAAGGGATATAATTTAAAGACCTCAATTTCTGGGGAAAAAGATTCTTTAACATATTCAAAAGTAGTGCTGCCGATTCCTTGTTTTTGAAATTCAGGGATAATGTGAAAATCTAAAATATGTTTTTCTGTAGCTAGACTGCAAGGACTATCACTTAAAAACATAAAACCAATAAAAGTATTAACACCTGGATCAGTAGCTTGATAAATCTTAATACAGGTATGCGATTTAGTCAGGTCTTTTAAATAGAAAGAAGAATCTGCAAATTGACAAGCAACCTCTTTTTCTTCTTTAGTAAAAGGTTTAACTACAAGATTAACGTTAAAACCTTTATTGGTTGCTAGAGTTATTGGCTTATCGGAAGAGCTTAGAATTGCTTGTAAAGGTTCACCTCTATATGCACAAAAAAGATTATTGGGCAAAATAGTCAGTAATAATAAATTAAAGCCTAACAGAAGCTGTTTCATTGAGACACTTTATTTTAACGTAAAATATATTTTCTATTATAAGATAAGTGCTTATGTTTACAAGAGCTTTTTTTAATAATGTTGATTGAGCTTTTTTCCATTTTATCACTCTTTCGAGTAAGCTTAGCTAAAATTGCCACCTTTCTTTTGCAAGGGTTTATTATGAATATTGATCGCCAAAAAACGCTTTTTATAATTGACGGTTCTTCTTTTTTATATCGGGCTTATTATGGGCTTCGTCCTTTACATACTGCTACAGGAGAACCGGTTCAGGCTGTTTATGGCTTTTGTAAAATGATAAAGAAACTTATTGATACTTTTGATCCTCAATTTATTGCATTAGTTTGGGACAGTAAAGGCAAAATAACTCGACATGAACTGTTTGAAAATTATAAAGCAACTCGCCAGGCACCACCAAGCGATTTATTTGAGCAAAAAGAATGGATTTTAAAAATAGCCGATGCTATCGGACTTTATCAATTTTCAAAGCAAGGCATTGAAGCGGATGATTTAATGTATTCTTTGGCAAAAGAGTGGCAGGCAAAAGGGGGGAATGTTATTGTTGTTACTTCTGACAAGGATATGGGCCAGATGATTACCGACACTGCTCTTTTGTTTGATTCATTTAAAGATGAAATTGTTGATGCCCAAGCATTTGAAAAAAAGATGGGCTTTCCGGTTGGTAGGGCTGCTTTCTATTTTGCTTTACTTGGGGACGCTTCTGATAATATTCCGGGCGTTAAAGGAGTAGGCAAAAAGGGAGCGCTTGATCTGGTCAATCAGTTTGAGTCGTTAAAAGATTTGTATGAAAACTTAGATCAAGTAACAACCAATCGAACAAGAACCGCGCTTGAACAGAATAAAGACAATGCATTTTTAAGTGAAAAATTATTTTTATTGCAGTATCACCCAACAACCATTACCCAAGATGATCTTGTATTTAATGCTGCAAATTGGGTAAACGCGCAACAACTGTTTGCTCAATTAGAATTTAAGAGCTTTTTAAAAGATGCTGGCACTGTAAAAACTGCGTCAGTCAGTTTAATTAAAACAGCATCACAAAAAGGCTATAAATTTATTACCGTAAGCACAGAAGAACAATTACATCAGATAGTCAAAGAAGTTACCGCTCGAAAATTATTTGCTTACGACACAGAAGGGGATGG
>Ga0169931_10003243_pt1 | contig 25935 bp, 25 predicted proteins | sample Kivu_15m_20L_FD_129675 | JGI IMG/M metagenome (GOLD analysis project Ga0169931, IMG submission 129675) | Freshwater microbial communities from Lake Kivu, Western Province, Rwanda to study Microbial Dark Matter (Phase II) - Kivu_15m_20L... | ecosystem: Environmental > Aquatic > Freshwater > Lake...
GCTGGGTGCCGAATGGCAAGGGCATGATCCTGTGCAACCCGCCATACGGCGACCGACTCGGCGACCGCGAAGACGCCCGCGCCCTGGTACCGCTCATCCAGCAGATGATGAAAACCAAAGCGGCCGGGTACAAGGTCGGCTTCCTAACCGGCGATCCCAAGTTCAAAAAGCTCATCGGCTTGCGTGAGGACAGGGCCGTCGAACTGAAGAACGGTCCCTTGGATGTGGAACTGCTGATGTACACGGTTTACGATCGCAAACGATGAGGTTGGAAGCGCTTTTCCATCAACGAAAATGAGTATCTTCATTCACTGACGTCCATATGACCTCCGAACTCTTGTCACGCGCCGAAATCGCCACACGGTATTCCCTTTTCGATCAGATCGAGACCAAGGAGCATGAGCAGCTCGTGATCTGCTCGGATCCGAAGGTGGGGTTGCGCGCCATCATCGCCATACACAACACCACGTTGGGTCCGGCTTTGGGGGGTACCCGCATGTGGGCGTACAAATCCGAGCAGGAGGCCATCCGAGATGTGCTTCGTTTTTCACGCGGCATGACCTACAAGGCCGCTGTCGCGGGATTGAACCTCGGCGGAGGCAAGGCGGTGATCATCGGCAATCCGAAGACCGACAAAGGAGAAGCCCTGTTCCGGTCGTTCGGGCGGTATGTGGAGGGTCTCGCCGGGCGGTACATCACGATGGAGGATGTCGGCATCACGGTGCGCGACATGGAATATGTCCGCATGGAGACCAAGTATGTGACGGGTCTGTCTCGGGCGCTGGGCGGGACGGGGTATCCGGCCTCGGTGACCGCCCTCGGCGTGTATGTGGGGATGAAGGCCTGTGCCAAGAAAGTGTTCGGAACCGATAGCCTGAAGGGGCGGAAGGTGGCCCTGCAGGGGGCGGGGGCCGTGGGACTGAGCCTGGCCGAAATGCTGAAGAAAGAAGGTGCGGCCATCTACCTGAGCGATATCTTCGCGGAGCGTGTGAACCGGGTGGCCTATGATGTGGGCGCCGAAGTGGTCCATCCCGACCACATCTACGATGTGGAAGCCGATGTCTTCAGCCCCTGCGCGGTGGGTGGCATCCTGAACGCGACCACGATTCCACGGCTCAAATGCGCCATCGTGGCGGGTTCGGCCAACAATCCTTTCGATGATGACGTCGCCCATGGAGACATGCTCAACAAACGGGGAATCCTCTATGCCCCGGATTATGTGATCAACGCGGGTGGTCTCATCAACGTGGCCAACGAATTGGAGGGGCATAACCGCGATTTCGCGAACGAGCAGGCCTCCCGCATCTTCGACACCATGACGGCCATACTGGACTTGGCCGATGCCGAAAAGATTCCGACCTATGAAGCCTCGACACGTCTGGCGGAACGCCGCCTCTCGCAGATCGGGCATATCAAGCATCTCTACGCCACCCATTCCAATATCACCGGCCGGCTGGGAGAGGTGGGCCGTACCCGGACCTGATCCGCATCCGAATCTCTAACATCCCTAACACAAAAGGCGGCCCGGTGACACGGACCGCCTTTTCTATTCTCCGTACCTTTCTCGCATGAAGTCCAATCTGGAAGCGTTTCGGCGGAAAGACCGTCTCATCAAGGGCATCACGACCGACGGTTTTTTCAAGATCACGGTCGTGAAAACAACGGAGGCGGTCGAATTGGCCCGGCATTACCACGGGCTTTCGCCCTTGGTGACGATCCTCCTGGGCCGGTCGCTGAGTGGCACGATGTTGTTGGCCGCGGAGCTGAAAGGGGAGGAGCGTGTGAGATTGGATCTGGAAGGAAACGGACCGGTGGCGCATCTGGTGGTTGAAGCCAACGCCATTGGCGAGATGCGGGGATATGCGGCCCATCCGATGGCGGCGCCGGACCCGGATAAGCCGTTCGAACTTGGTGAGGGCTTGGGCTTGGGCGTGCTCCGCTTCTCGAAATCGCTGTACAACGAAGCCCGGCCCATCACGGGCACGGTGGAATTGGTGAAGGGCACCATCAGCGAAGACCTCGCCTATTATCTGCTGCAATCCGAGCAGATACCCTCCGCGATCTCGGTGGATGTGAGCCTGAACGAGGATGGCAGCGTGGCTTCCGCCGGTGGCATACTGATCCAGGCCTTGCCGGGAGCTCCGGAGGAGGCCATCGGAATCTTGGAGGCCAACCTGAAGGCCGTGCTGCCCTTGGCTGAACGCCTCGGTCACGGCGATACCATCGATACGGTGATGGCTCAGGTGGCCGGAGATCTGGGAGCCAGGGAATTGGCGCGGTTTCCGGTGCATTTTTTCTGCCGCTGCACGAAAGATCGGTTCGTCTCGGCCTTGGGCATGCTGGATCTGGATGAGCTCAAAGAGATGGCCGGCCACGATCAGGAACTGGTCTGCCATTACTGCAACAAGCGGTATGCGATCACCGGTGCCGAAGTGGATGGCATCCTCGCCGGCAAGAAGATCCAGATGAACTGATCAGATCTCGCCGTTGGCCAAGGCCATGAGCGTATCGGCGAAGAGGGCGGCGGTCGGAGCCAGCACCGACTCGTCCAGGTCGAAATAGTTCGAATGCAACTCATGCGCGGTGCCTTCGCCGCGCTGCGTGCCAACCCGGATGAACACCCCCGGGATGCGTGCCGTATAGTGGCCGAAATCTTCCGCACCCATGCTTTGCGTGCGCCGCAATACCTTGTCCGCGCCGTGAACCGATCGGATGTGGGTCTCGATGCGGGCGGTCAGGCCCTCGTCATTCATGACCGGAGGTGACCCCTCATGGCGGATGTGGTCGATGCGCACGCCGTAGATCCGCTCATAGCCGGCGATGAGCTTGTCGAGATGCCCGTTCAGGATGCGGCGCGCGTCTTCACCCGAGGTTCGGATCGTGCCAGTGAACCGGACCTGTTCGGGAATGGCGTTGATGGCCTGTCCGCCATGGAAGGTGCCGACCGCGATCACACAGGCCACTTGGGAATCCGTGATGCGCGTGGGTAGCGCATACAGTTCCAAAGCCAGTTTCAGGGCGATCCACATCGCATCCGGACCGGTATGCGGCCGGGCCGAATGCAGGGCGCTCGGGGCATGGACGGCGATGTCGAACCCATCGAATGACGCCGTATCGGCGCCGGGTTTCAACCCGAAAGCACCTGACGGTAGGGTCGGATCGCAGTGAAGGCCCAGCACCAGGTCGGCGCCGTCGAGCACGCCCGCGTCCACGATCTGCGGCGCGCCGCTGGGCGAGGTCTCTTCCGCCGGCTGGAAAAAGACGCGGACGCGACGCTTCAGCTCGCGTTCGCGGCCCTTGAGCAGGCGCGCCACGGCCGTCGCGATGGCGCTGTGTGCGTCGTGCCCGCATAGATGCCCGTATCCCGGCAAGATGCTGCGGTAGCCGGCCGATTTGAGATCGGGTATCGGGAGGCCGTCGATGTCGGCCCGATACGCCAGGAAGCGCTCGGTTGCCGGACCCGCATCCACGTGGAATCCCGTTACCGCCACCGGCTCGGAGGGCTTCAGACCACCCTTCCCACAAGCCTCGCGCAAGCGGGCGGCGGTCTTGTATTCCTGGAAGCCGATCTCCGGTTCCCGGTGAAGGGCCCGGCGAAGGTCGATCAGCTCCGATTCAAAGGTGCGGGCTTCGGCCAGCAACGACGCGTATCGGGAGGCCATCTCAGGCGCTGAACGAGGAACCGCAGCCACAGGTGCTGGTCGCATTCGGGTTCGAGAACACGAAGCCGCGGTTATCCAGCCCGTCGGAGAAATCCAGTTCGGTGCCACCCAGATACAGCAGATGGCGCTTGTCCACGATGAAGGCCACGCCATCCTGCTCCAGGCGGACATCCATATCCGTCGGTGTGTCGAAGGCCAGAATGTAACTCATCCCGGAACAGCCACCACCCTTGACGCCGATGCGGAGCATGCGCTCCGTGTCGCCCTCCTCTTCAATGAGTTTGCGAAGCTGCTTGGCAGCCGAGCCGGTCAGGATCACGGAATCGGTCGGGGTCAGAAGGTCGGTTGACATGGTAAAAATTACGGTTTTTCGACGGCTTGCGTGAAATACTCCTGCTTCTCGTGAGAAAAGATGCGCAGAATGCCCGCACTCACCAGATTCACGAGCGTGCGGGAAGCCCGTCTTTGGCTGATGTTCACGAGGTTCGCAAATCCGGTGACCGTGATGCGGTCATATTCCGCCAAATACCGGAACAGGCGTTGTTCGTTCGGTCCGTATTGAAAGGTGATGCCGCTGCTGGATGTGGAATTGCGCAACACGGCCGCCGTCTCCTTGCTGGCCTGCATGCTCTTGTCCTTTTCACGGATGAAGGCGACAAGCTTGCCGTCCACATCGACCATCACCGGTTTTCGTTCAGCCTCTTGGATGTGCACGATCACGACCTCGCGCTCGCCGTAGGGAACAATCTCGATGTCGGCATCCACCGGCGGATGGCAGTGATACTCGAGAGCCTTGGCCAGGGCCGTCTCCTCTTCATAAAAACTCTCGACACCCGGCACGGTCCTGTTGTCGTTGACACCGATCAACAGCATGCCTCCCCGCGTGTTGGCGAAGGCCGAAATCTCACGTGCCACTTTCTCCGGCGATGAGATGGTTCGCTTGAATTCCAGATAGGTGCTTTCACCGGTCTTCACCAACCGCATCAGATCCGCGACGGACATTCGGCTCGCGACGGGGTCTTTCATCGTGAACCCCTGCCGTTCAGGATGAGAACATCTCGTCTTTGGCCTCGCGGGTCATCAGCTCACGCATGGCCACCATCGCACATTTGCCATCGAACAGAATCTCATGCACCATGTGGGTGATGGGCATGTCCACCCCCAGTTTCAGGGCCAAGCCATGCACGGACCGGGTGGTGTTCACACCTTCCGCCACCATCGACATCCGGGAGACGATCTCTCCGAGTTTCTCGCCCTTCCCGATATGATAGCCAACGTAGCGGTTGCGGCTGTGTTCGGAGGTGCAGGTCACGATGAGGTCGCCGATGCCGGCCAACCCGGAAAAGGTGTCGGACGAGCCGCCCATGCGCATCCCCAGACGCTTCATCTCCTGAAGGCCGCGGGTCAGCAAGGCGGCCTTGGCGTTGTCGCCGAGGCCCGCGCCATCCACGATGCCGGCCGCGATGGCCATGATGTTCTTGACCGACCCGCCCACCTCCACACCCACCAGGTCATGGTTCGCGTAGACCCGGAACATGGGCGTCAGGAAGGCCTGCTGGATGGCCAGCGCCGCGCTCTTTCCGTATGCGGCGGCGACCACGGCGGTGGGCTTAAGCCGGCTCACCTCCTCCGCATGGCTCGGTCCGTACAGGGCCCCGATATGGTCTTCGATGATGGTGCCGGCCAAGGTTTCCGCCAACACCTGGGTCATGGTCAGGTAGGTGCCGTTCTCGATGCCTTTCGACACGCTGACCACGATCTCGTCTCCCTCCAGGTAGCGTTTGACCCGGAGGCTGACATCCCGCATCGTATGCGAGGGCGTCGCGAAGACAATCATGTCCCGGTTCCGGGCGCAATCCGCCAGGTCGGAGTAGGCCGTGATGGTGGGCGGAAGCACCAGTTCGGGCAGGTAGGTCGGATTGTGATGGTCCAGATTGATCGCGTCCGCGATCTCCTGTTCACGGGCCCAGATGCGCACATCATGACCGTTGGAATCCAATACGACGGCCAGGGCCGTGCCCCAGCTGCCGGCGCCGATCACGGTCGCTTTCACGCCTCCTCCTCCGGTGGCGGCTCGTTCTTCTTTCCGAAAAAGGGTGGCAACCGGTTTTCCGTACCTCGGAGCAAGCGGCCGATGTTGCTCCGGTGCTTGACGACCACGAAGAGGGGCAGGATGATGCCGGCTGCGAAGATGTAGGGCCCGTCATGGATGGACTTGTCCAGCCCGAGCAAGGAATAGAAGGGGAAACTGATGGCCGCCAGCATGGACGCCACCGACGCATACCGCGTCGTGAACAGGAGGACCAGGAAGGTGCCGATCGCCAGCAGCGCGGAGATGGGTACGACGCCCAGCATCACCCCGCCCGCCGTCAAGGCGCCCTTGCCGCCCTTGAAACCCGAATACAGCGGAAACATATGGCCGATCACCGCAACGATTCCAGCCATCATGCTCACCACGACATGGTACTCCGGGTGATGGGGAACGAGCTTCGCGATATACTGGGCGCTGAACCAGCCTTTCCACAGATCCACGGCCGCCACCGCGACACCGGCCTTCCACCCCAGCACGCGGAAGGTGTTCGTGGTACCCACATTTCCACTTCCGTGTTCGCGGATATCGATGCCGCGCGTGAGTTTGCCGGCCCATAAGGCCGATGGAATGGAACCGGTCAGATAGCTCAGTACCGCGACGATGACAACTTCGAACACAACGACTTCCTCTGGTTTGGTGTCGAATATAGCGTAAAAATCAAACGTGTCGCTCGGCATGGTAGGAAGAGCGGACCAAGGGCCCGCTTTCCACATGACCGATGCCCTTGGCCTCGCCGATCTCCTTGTAGGAGGCGAACACATCCGGATGGACCCATTCGCGCACCGGCAGGTGCATCTGTGTCGGCTGCATGTATTGGCCGATGGTCAAGACGTCCAGGCCGATACCGGCCACATCATCCATCAGTTCGAAGACTTCCGCCGGCGTTTCGCCAAGGCCCACCATGATGCCTGTTTTGGTGCGCAGACCCGCCTTCTTGCAGATGTCGAGGAGCTCGAGGGACCGCTCATATTTCGCCTGCGGACGCACCTCGCCGTACAGGCGCGGCACCGTCTCCAGGTTGTGGTTCAAGACCTCGGGCTTCGCGTCGATCACGTATTGAAGGGCGTCCCAGATGCCGCGGAAGTCGGGAATCAGCACCTCGATCGTGATGCCGGGAATCTCCTCGCGGAGGCGGTGGATGGTCTGCGCGAAAATGGGCGCGCCCCCGTCTTTGCGCTCGTCCCGGTTCACGGAGGTGATCACCGCATGCTTCAGTTTCATCCGCTTGGCGGCGTCGGCCACCCGGTTCGGCTCATCCCAGTCGAGGTCCTTGGGCGGCCGACCGGTCTTGATGGCGCAGAACCCGCACGACCGCGTGCACACATCCCCCAAGATCATGAAGGTGGCCGTTCCGGCGCTCCAGCACTCGCCCATGTTCGGGCACCGGGCCTCGGCGCAGACGGTGTTCAGCTTGTGCGTGGAGATGATCTGCGCCACCTCTTTGAAGACCGGCCCTTGCGGGAGCTTCACCCGGAGCCAGTCCGGACGGCGGTTGGTGGCGGGTTTTTCAGCTTCGAGGATCATTCCGGAAGATACGGGTTTTCGATGTCGGCCTTGAACACGGCCGCCATGTGGCCCACGATGCGCCCCTTCACCTCGGCCACATCCACCGGCCGGCCGAGGATCGCCTGAAGGCTCGTGACGGGCTTGTCCGGGATGCCGCAAGGCACGATGTGGCCGAACCAGCCCAGATCCGTGCTCACATTCAACGCGAAACCATGCATGGTGACCCACCGGGAGCATTTGATACCCATGGCGCAGATCTTGCCCCGCACCGTCCAAACGCCGGTCATGCCCACCTCGCGACCAGCCTCGATGCCGTAATCGGCGCATACGCGGATGATGACCTCCTCCAGCTCCCGCAGGTACCGGTGGATGTCGGTGTAGCGTCGTTCCAGATCGAGGATGGGATACCCGACCACCTGGCCCGGCCCGTGATAGGTGATGTCGCCGCCGCGGTCGATCTTCACGAAATCGGCTTCCATCCGCAGAAGATGGGCCGCATCGCCGCTTTTCCCCAGCGTGTATACGTGCGGATGCTCCACAAAAAGGAGCAGGTCCGGCAAGGGGTCGACATGCTCCCCTTTCCGGACCTGCAGTTTCCCGTCGACGCGCTTGCGCTGCTCGGCGGCCTGGAGGTCCCACGCCTCGCGGTAGGGCATCACGCCCAGGTCGATGACGCGGATCCCGCTCAGTGTTTCGCGGGTGTGCCCAGGTGGACGCCCTCGCCATAGGCCTCGGCCACGGCTTCCATCACGGCTTCCGACAGGGTCGGGTGCGGATGGATGGCGTTGATGATCTCCATGCCCGTGGTCTCCAGGTCACGCGCCACGACGGCCTCGGAAATCATTTCCGTGACACCGTGACCGATCATGTGGCAACCCAGCCATTCGCCGTATTTCGCATCGAAGACCACCTTCACGAAACCCTCCGGATGTCCGGCGGCCTGTGCCTTGCCGTTCGGGGAGAAGGGGAATCTGCCCACCTTCACCTCATACCCCTGGTCGCGGGCGGCTTTCTCGGTGAGCCCGACCGAGGCGATCTCGGGCTTGCAATAGGTGCAGCCCGGTATGTTGCCGTAATTGAGCGGCTTCGGATTCTTGCCGGCGATCTTCTCGATCACATACACCGCCTCGTGCGAGGCCTTGTGCGCCAGCCAGGGGGCGCCGGCCACGTCGCCGATGGCGTAGATGCCGGGAACGGAGGTCTGCAGGGTGGAGCGGTCCACCGTGATGGCGCCGCGCTCGTGCTTCACACCGATCTGCTCCAGGCCGAGGCCTTCCACATTGCCCACCACACCCACGGCGGACAGCACCACGTCGGTCTCCAGGATCTCCTCGCCCTTCGGCGTCTTGACCGTCACGTACACCACGCCGCCCTTTTTCTCGACCTTCTCGACCGTGCTTTCCAGCATCAGGTTCATGCCGGCCTTCTTGTAGATCTTGCCGAGCTCCTTGCCCACATCCTCGTCTTCGATGGGCACCAGGGTCTTCTGCAGTTCCACGATGGTGACCTGGGTACCCAGCGTGTGGTAGAAGTAGGCGAACTCCACACCGATGGCGCCGGCCCCGACAATCACCATGCGCTTGGGCTGCGTTTCGAGCTTCATGGCGCGCTCGGAATTGATCACGGTCTCGCCATCGAACTTCAGGGATGGCAGTTCGCGGCTGCGGGCGCCGGTCGCGATGATGAAATGCTTCGCCTTGAGACGCTCGATCTCCTTGCCGGCTTCATCCAGTACCGCCAGCTCGGTTTTCGAGACGAAGGTACCGTGGCCTTTCACGACCTCGATCTTGTTCGTCTTCATCAGGAACTGCACGCCCTTGCTCTGCTTGTCGGCCACGCCACGGCTGCGCTGGATGATCTTGCCGAAGTCGAAGCCCACCTCGCCGGCGCTCACGCCGTAATCGGCGGCGTGTTTGAGGGTTTCGACCGTCTCGGCCGATTTCAGCAAGGCCTTGGTCGGGATGCACCCGATGTTGAGGCACACGCCGCCCAGGTCGCGCTTCTCGACGATGGCGGTCTTCAGACCGAAATGGGTGGCACGGATGGCGGCAACGTACCCGCCGGGTCCGGAGCCGATCACAACGACGTCAAATTCTTTGGCCATGATGGTATGTCTGATGGTGTTGGAGGATCAGGACAGCTTCGAGACGTAATCCAGCTGTTCCCAAGGGAAGTCGGTGCGGCCGAAGTGGCCGTACGCGGCGGTCGGCCGGTAGATCGGGCGCTTCAGGTCGAACCGCTTCACAATGCCGGCCGGCGTGCAATCGAAGGTCTTGGCCACAAGCGCCGCCAACTCGTGGTCGGGCTTCACACCGGTACCATAGCTGTTCACTGCGATGGAGACCGGTTCCGCCACGCCGATGGCATAAGCCAGCTGCACCAAGGCGCGCTCGGCCAAACCGGCGGCGACCAGGTTCTTGGCGATATGGCGCGCGGCGTAGGCCGCCGAACGGTCCACCTTGGACGGGTCCTTGCCCGAGAAGGCGCCGCCGCCGTGCGCGCCATGGCCGCCGTAGGTGTCCACGATGATCTTTCGACCCGTCAGGCCGGTGTCGCCATGCGGACCACCCACGACGAACTTGCCCGTCGGGTTCACGTGCAGGGTGGTGTCGGCATCCATCATCCCCGCCGGAATGACCCTCGGCAGCAGATGGCGCTTCACATCTTCCTTGATCTGGGCCTGCGAAACGCCCTCGTCATGCTGGGTGGACAACACGATGGTGTCCACACGTTTCGGCTTTCCGGCCTCGTCGTACTCGATGGTGACCTGGCTCTTCGCATCGGGAGCCAGATAGGGCATGAGCGGGGTGTTCTTGCGGATGGCGGCCAATTCGCGCACCAGCGCATGCGAGAGCTGGATGCTCACGGGCATCAGTTCCTCGGTTTCGCGGATGGCGTAGCCGAACATCATGCCCTGGTCGCCGGCACCCTGGGCCTTGCTGCTGTCGGAATCGACGCCCTGCGCGATGTCCGGGCTCTGCGTGTGGATGCTCACCAGCACGCCGCAGGAGTCGGCATCGAAACGGTAGGCGGGTTTGGTGTAGCCGATCTCGCGGATCACGCCGCGCGCCACTTCCTGCACGTCCACATAGGCCGCGGTGGTCACTTCGCCGGAAATGACCACCAGGCCGGTGGTGACGAGGGTTTCCACCGCCACGCGGGAGTGCGGATCCTGGGCCAGCATGGCATCCAGGATGGCGTCCGAAATCTGGTCGGATACTTTGTCGGGATGTCCTTCCGAGACGGATTCGGACGTGAACAGACGTTTCATGGGCAGGTCTTGGGGTCGGGTTGGGAAAAAAATCAAGGCCCAAAAATACGAAAAAGCAGGGGTATTTTCCGGAACCATCCTCAAGGCACACCCATGCTGTTCGCACTTCTTCCCTTGGTTCTCATCGCCGCCATGCTCGGCGCCGGGTATCTGTTCCGTCGTCAATTGCGCAAATCGCCACGGTTCACGCAGGTCGTTTGTCCGACCTGCGGCACGGTCCCTCCACGCGTGCACCGCACCCTCATCATCCGCGTGCTGAGCGCCGTGGTACCCATGCGCATGTTCGGCTGCCGCACCTGCAAACGCACCTTCGTGCGCGTGAAACCGCTACGCGAACAGGTCGGCGCCGCCCGCTGAGGGCACGCCCAGATACTGGTATCCCTGCGCGGTGACCACACGCCCCTTCGGCGTGCGGGCCAGGAAGCCTTCCTGGATGAGGAAGGGCTCGTACACTTCTTCGATGGTGCCCTTGTCTTCGCCGACCGCGACAGCCAGCGTTCCCAGGCCCACCGGGCCGCCCTTGTAGTTCTGGATGATGGCCTGCAAAATGCGGATGTCCATCTCGTCGAGGCCGCGTTTGTCCACATCCAGCGCGTTCAGCGCCTGGTCGGCGATCTTCGCGTCGATCACCTTCGCGCCACCCACCTCCGCGAAATCACGCGTGCGGCGCAACAACCGGTTCACGATGCGCGGCGTTCCCCGGCTGCGTCGGGCGATCTCGAAGGCGCCCTCGTCCGAGATGCCGATACCGAGGATGCCCGCACTGCGGTGCGTGATGGACTGCAGCAGCTCCACATCGTAATAATCGAGGCGGGCGTCGATGCCGAAACGGGCTCGCAAAGGCGCCGTCAGCAGGCCCTTGCGCGTGGTCGCACCGATCAGGGTGAATCTCTTCAGGTCGATCTGGATGCTGCGCGCGTTCGGACCCGAATCGATGATGATGTCCAGCTTGTAATCTTCCATCGCCGAATACAGGTACTCTTCGATGACCGGGTTCAACCGGTGGATCTCGTCGATGAAGAGCACGTCGCCGTCGTCCAGGTTCGTGAGCATGCCGGCCAGGTCGCCGGGCTTGTCCAGCACCGGACCGGTCGTGGTCTTGAAGCCGACGCCCATCTCATGGGCGATGATGGCGGCCAGAGTGGTCTTTCCCAAGCCCGGTGGACCCGACAGCAGCACATGGTCCAAGGCTTCGCCGCGCATCTTCGCCGCCCGGATGAAGACCGTGAGGTTGTCGATGATCTTGCGTTGGCCGATGAACTCGTCGAGGGAGCCGGGGCGTACGCTTTGTTCGAACGCGTTTTCGCGGGTGGACGGGTTGAGGATGGGATTGGTCATGCGCGTGGCGTACCTTCCGCCAAAGGTACGTTCCGCACGTCGTATGCGAAAATCCATCCCCACCACCGACTACGCCCGAGAATTGTCGGGCAACCACCCCGGGTTGACACCCGACCTGTTTCTGAATTACGAGATGAGTTGGCTCGCCTTCAACTGGCGCGTGCTCGATCTCGCCCAAGATTCCGCATTCCCAGTATTGGAACGCGTGAAATTCATCGGCATCACCGCCTCCAATCTGGATGAGTTCTTCCAGAAGCGGGTCGGCGGACTCAAGCGCCAGCTCCAGGCCGGCGTGGTGCATCCATCCGTCGATGGCAAGACACCCGCCGAACAGCTCAAGGCCATCCGCTCGGAAGTGAAGCGGATGATCCGGGCTTTCCGAAGCACCTTCTTCGACACCCTGGTTCCGATACTCGCTGAAAAAGGGGTCCGGTTCCTGACCATGGATGCGCTCACACCGGAGCAGGAGGCGAAGATGGACCAGTATTTCCGGAAGCAGCTCTATCCGATCCTTACGCCCTTGGTGGTGGACCAGTCGCACCCCTTCCCGCTGATATCCAACAAGAGCCGCAGTTTCGCCGTGGAGCTGGAAGATCCGCGCATGAGCGAAACGGTCTTCGCGCGGGTCAAGATCCCGTCCAACCGGCCGCGGTGGCTCACCGTGGACCAATCCGACGGATCGGTGTCGCTCCTGCTCATCGACGACCTCATCCGCTCGCGCATCCACCGCCTGTTCCCGGGTGCCCGCATCCGCTCGGCCAATGTCTTCCGAGTGACCCGCAACGCCGATGTGGACCGGAACGAGGAGGAGGCCGACGACCTGCTCGAGCTGATCTCCGAAGAGCTGCGGGAACGCCGCTTCGCGGAGGTCGTGCGCCTGGAGGTGGATGCCGACACCCCCGAGCACATCAAGCAGTTGCTGATGGAAAAAATGGATGTGGCGCAACTGGACACCTTCGACATCACGGGACCCATCGGCCTGGCCGATGCGGTGGAGCTGTACAAGATCAAAGACCGCGAAGACCTCAAGTTTCCGGTCTTCGTACCCACCTTGCATCCGGCCTTGCGGCATGAGCTCGACGAATCGGCGCCCGATATCTTCGCCACCATCCGGAAGGCCGATTTCCTGGTGCACCATCCCTATCACAGTTTCGCGACCTCGGTGCAGCGTTTCATCGAGCAGGCGGCGACCGATCCGAATGTGCTCGCCATCAAGCAGACCCTGTACCGCACCTCGCGCGATTCGGCGGTGATGCACGCCCTCATGCGGGCGGCGCAGGAAGGCAAGCAGGTGGCGGTGCTCGTGGAGCTGAAGGCGCGTTTCGACGAGGAACGCAACATCGAATGGGCCCAGAAGCTCGAAAAAGCGGGTGTGCACGTGGCCTATGGCATCGCCGGGCTCAAGATCCACACCAAGGTGACCATGGTGGTGCGCGAGGAGGAGGACGGTCTGCGCACCTACTGCCATGTCGGCACGGGCAACTACCATCCGGACACCGCGCAATTGTATGAGGACATGGGCCTCTTCACCTGCGACGAGGACATCGGCGCGGACGTGGCCGACCTCTTCAACTACCTCACCGGTTTCGCGCCCTCGCAGGAATACGGCAAGCTGCTGGTGGCGCCCCTCTTCCTGCGCGACCGCATCACCGCGCTCATCGAGCATGAGCGGATGGAGGCGGAGGCGGGTCGGCCGGCGCGCATCTTCCTGAAGATGAACAACCTGGAGGATCCGCGCATCATCGACGCCCTCTACCGCGCCTCGCAGGCCGGTGTGGAGATCGATGCCGTGGTGCGCAGCGTGACCCGCCTGAAGGCGGGCGTGCCGGGCCTGAGCGAGCGCATCCGCGTGCATTCGGTGGTGGGCCGTTATCTGGAGCATTCGCGCGTGTACCGTTTCCATCATGGCGGGGAGGACCGCATCTACATCGGCTCGGCGGACATGATGCACCGCAACCTGGACGCGCGCGTGGAGGCGCTCGCGCCCATCGAGCACCCCGCCCTGAAACGCTACATCGACCACGTGGTGGGCCTCTACCTGGCCGACAGCAAATGCCGCTGGGAGCTGCTGGCGGATGGCAGCCATCGCAAGGCCCGGCCCGACCCGGAAGATGACGGCATCCACGAGCGGCTCATGCGGCACGCGCTCAGAGGCACAAGGCCGCTCCCGATGGGGTGATCAGCCGGATGCCCTCGCCACGCATTCGGACAGGCTCTTCAACGCCCGGCTTTTGCGCGTGTAGATCGAATTCAAGGTGAGGCCCCGTTCCGCCGCCATCCGTTTGGCATCCGGGTCGGAGAACCAATCCAGGATGAAGGCCTTCTGCTCCGGATCCAGTTTGGCCAGGCACAACGCCAGCAATCTCGACATCTCCTGCCTCTCCAAGGACGGTGCGGGTGCCGCGGCATAGTCGACGTCCATCTCGGCACTGTCGCGCAATATCATGTCCCGCATCACCAGACGAGCCAGCTCACGCTTGCAGATGGTGCCGATATAGGCACCGAGCCGCTCGTCCGAGACGATGTTCCCCTTTCGAACACTTTGCACAAAGGCGACGATCGCTTGTTGGACGGCGTCTTCCGCATCCTCCCGCCGTACCCGGTAGTTCCGTTTGAGGAACCGGAACAACTCGGATTGCACAAGTGGGAAGGCTTCCCGGAAACGGGTTTCATCCTCCGATAAGACCGCCTCCTTCAATTTCCGGATCTCTCTCACCAGAATCCCTCGATGGAAGGTCGACGTTGCTTTTACCGAACCTAATCATGGATCCTGGTTTAGTCAACAGGCGGAAGGAACAATCGTTCCTAAATATGTGCCAGTATCCGAAAAAGCCGCGACCGGCCTATCTTCCCACCCATGTACCGCGTCCAGCTCCGGAATTTCGAAGGGCCTCTCGACCTGCTCCTGTTCTTCATCAAACGGGACGAGCTGGATATCTACGACATCCCCATCGCCTACATCACCGACCAGTTCATCGAGTATCTCGAGTTCATGGAGGAGCTGGACCTGGGCGTGGCGGCCGAGTTCATCTATATGGCCAGCACGCTGATGTCCATCAAGGCGCGGATGATGCTGCCCCGCGAGGCGCCCGAAGAGGATGGCGAGTTCGACGAGGCCGATCCGCGGTACGAGCTGGTGCAGAGCCTGCTCGAATACAAGCGCTACAAGGAGATGGGCGAGGAGATGCGCGTGCTGGATGAGGCCGAGCGCCGCAGCTACCGTCGCGGCTATCATGGCAACGACCAGGTGGAGCGCCCTGATGATTCGCAGGAACTGCTCCGCGAACTCACCTTGTACGACCTCATCGCGGCCTGGCACCAGGTCATGAACCGCGCCTCCAAGCCGCCCGTGGTGCACACCGTCGAAACCGTGAAAACCTCCATCGAAGAGCAGGCCGCGCGCATCACGGCCCGCATCCGTGGCGGCGGCCGCCTGTCCTTCACCGACCTTGTGCGCGAGGCCGAATCGCGCCTTGTGATCGTCGTCATGTTCCTGGCCATCCTCGAGATGGTCAAGGAAGGCAAGCTTGTCCTCTTTGTGGAGGAGAGCCTCACCGACTTCCATCTCGATCTTCCAACCGTCTCCGAAACCCTGCACGCATGATCCGCTCCACACACGCCGCCCTTGCCGGGCTCCTGTTTCTGTCCGCCTGCAAAACCGTCGAGCTTCCCCTCACACCCGCCCAACGCACCGAAAAAGGCTACGGGTACGCGCAGATGATCACGGCGGAGCGGATCCGTCCGCATGTGTACGCCCTGGCCGACGACTCCATGACCGGCCGCGACACCGGCTCGGAAGGCGAGGTGAAGGCGGCCTTGTACCTGGCCCGGCATCATGCCAAACTCGGATTGACTCCCGTTGGCGACGACAGCACCTATTTCCAAGGCTTCGACCTGCTGGCCACCCGCACGGAGGGGTATGCCTTCACATTCAGCAGTCCGCAAGAGTCGTTCACGATGCGCGTGGACAACGAGAACGCCGATCCGATCCTGGTGTCGTCGGGTGCCCCCGGGCATCACGACGGCGACATCGTGTTCGCGGGTCTCGGCATCTCCGATGCGAGCTTGGGCATCGACCATCTGGCCGGCATCGACGTGCGCGGCAAATACGTGCTGATCTATGGCGACATCCCCGCATCGGTGACCGGGTGGAACACGCAGCGTCGGTTCCGCGACCTCGTGCTCACACGGGGCGCGAAAGGCATCCTCGCCATCGCAATGACGGAGGCTGGCGACTTCCTCGGCGCCATGGACCGGATGCGTGCCGGACTGCGGCAGCCGGATGGCCTTCGCCTGGGGTACATGCCGCAAAGCGGCCGTCTCTTCTTCCAATATTACAGCATCACACCACATACCGCGGCGCGCCTGACCGGAATGGCGAACGAGCAGGCGGTCCGGCAGCACCACGCCGATGTGAGCGGGAATCCGATGGCGTTCACCCCCCGGGTCCTCGACACACGGCTTCAGGTGCATGCCCGCACCGGCGAGGCAACTGTGAAAAGCCGGAACGTGGCGGCCCTGCTGCCCGGCAGCGATCCCGACGTGGCGCATGAGGTGGTCGTGCTCATGGCGCATTACGACCACGTGGGCATCGGTCCGGCGGATGAGTCCGGCGACCGCCTCCATAACGGCGCCGATGACAACGCCTCCGGCACGACGGCCTTGCTCGCCATCGCCGACGCCTTGGTCGAAGCCCGCAAACAAGGCGCGGGTCCGCGCCGGAGCGTGCTGTTCCTGCATGTCTCGGCCGAGGAGAAAGGCCTGCTCGGATCCCGCTATTACAGCGACCACCCGATCCTGCCCATCGAAAACACGGTCGCCAACATCAACATGGATATGGTGGGCCGCATCGAAGCCGCCCGTTATGCCACCGGCGACACCAATTACGTGTACCTCATCGGCGCCTCGCTCATCAGTTCGCGGCTTGATTCGTTGACCTCCGTGGCGAACGCCAAAACCGTCAACATCTTCCTCGACCCGAAGATGAACGACCTGAACGATCCGCAGCAGATCTACCGCCGCAGCGACCATTGGAACTTCGGCCGCCTCGGGGTGCCCTTCGTATTCTTTTTCTCGGGACTGCATGATGATTATCATCGTCCGTCCGATTCGGCGGACAAGATCACCTACGAGGTGATGGCCAAGCGCGTGCGAGTGGCCTACGGCCTGACCTTGGAGATCGCGAACGACACGGTGCGACCGGAGGTGGACAACCAGGTCTTCATCGAGCGCACCCGGGCGAATCCGCGTTGAGGGATCAACGGGCGCGCTTCACATCGGTCCGCCCGAAATCGGCGCCGGTATGGAGCAAGGGCTCGTCGAAGGCGATGGCCAAGGCGTACGAAAAACAGTCGCCATAATTGAGGGCGGCGGGATGCCGGCCCTTGCCATACCGCCGGTACGCATCCCGGGCGATCATCGCATGCTCTTCGGTGACGGGCATCACCATCGCCCCGATTCCAGTCAGCAGGCGGTCGAGTTCCGCCTCGCCCTCGTCCCCATAACGGGCCTGCATCACCAAGCCGGCTTCCACCAGGGTCGCGGCGGAAACCCGGATCGCATCCGCATCATCGAGAGCCGTCACCAATTCACTCGAACCGGGTTCAGATTGCAGGATGGCGATGATGGCGGATGTGTCGATCACCATGGGCGTCAACGGGGCAACCCGTGCTCGTCGTAACCGAGGGCGGACTCATCAGACAGGTCGCTCAATCGCGTCAAGCGTGCGACCCGGCCTTGGATCTCGGCGATGTCCTGCCGCAGCCGAGCGCGATGCGCTTTGCCCGTCTCCCGTTCCAAGCGCTCGATGAGCGCATTCCGGATCGCTTCGGTGAAGCTCTCCCCGGTCTCGGCGGCGAGCCGTCGGGTGAGCCGGTCCACATCGGGGTTTTTGATACTGAGGGCCATATGTGGAATTATATAGAAATCAAATGATAATATAGAATCCTATTTGCGGCTTATCTCGCCAACCCGCACAAATCCCGTATTTTCCGGGATGTCCGCTACCGTCCGGAAGGAAGCCGCCGCGCGCCGCACCTTCGCCATCATTTCCCACCCCGACGCCGGGAAGACCACCCTCACCGAAAAACTGCTCCTGTATGGCGGCGCCATCCGCGAAGCCGGTGCCGTGAAAGCGCGCAAGGCCTCGAAGGCGGCCTTGTCCGACTGGATGGCGATCGAGCAGGAGCGCGGCATCTCCGTGACCAGCTCCGTGCTGCGTTTCGAGAAAGACGGCATCAAATACAACCTGCTGGATACCCCCGGCCACAAGGATTTCTCCGAAGACACCTTGCGAACGCTCGTGGCGGCCGACTGCGCCCTGATGGTGATCGATGTGGCCAAGGGCGTGGAGACGCAGACCGAAAAACTGTATGAGGTCTGCAAGCTGCGCGGCACGCCCGTCATCACCTTCGTGAACAAATGCGACCGGCCGGGCATGAGTCCGCTCGAGGTCATGAGTGACATCCAGAACAAGCTCGGGCTGCATCCCATCCCGGCCACCTGGCCCGTGGGCTATGGCAGTGATTTCGAAGGGGTTTATGATCTGAAGGCCCGCCGCCTCTTCCGCTACACGAAAGTGGAGCATGGCGCCTACCGCGCCGACGCCGAGATCACCGACCTCGAGACGGGCCTCGCCCATAGCACCATCCAAGCCGGCGACAAGGCCGAATTGCGCGAGATCGTGGAGCTGGTGGGCGATGAGTTCCGTGACATGGACCTCGAGGATTTCCGCCGTGGCAAGGTGAGTCCCGTCTTCTTCGGTTCCGCGCTCAATAATTTCGGACTCGATCTCTTCCTCGAGTATTTCGCCACCCTGGCGCCCTCCCCGCAGCCCTATGCCGGTGCGGAGGAGGGTTTGCGGGAACTGGAACAGCCCTTCTCCGGCTTCATCTTCAAGATGCAGGCCAACATGAACCCGGACCACCGCGATTGCACGGCCTTCGTGCGCGTGGCCTCGGGCGTGTTCAAACGGGGGATGGAGGTCGTGCAGGCCGATACCGGCAAAAAAGTGCGACTCAGCACGCCGCACAGCCTCATGGGTGATGAACGCGAACTGTTGGAGGAAGCCTACCCGGGCGACATCCTCGCCCTGTTCAACCCCGGCGGCTTCCGCATCGGCAGCACGCTGTTCGAGAAGGAGCCGGTGCGCTATGATGTGATCCCGCTGTTCAGTCCGGAGCATTTCATGAAGGCCGCGTCCAAAGATCCCTTCAAGCGCAAACCGTTGCGCGAAGGGCTCGAGCAGCTCAGCGAGGAAGGCGTGGTGCACGTGTTCGAGGTGCCCAACGGTGTCGGAAACGAACTTCTGCTGGGCACGGTAGGCGCCCTGCAGTTCGATGTGGTGAAGCACCGCATGATGGCCGAATACAAGGTGGAGATCACGCTGTCTCCGGTGCCCTACCATACGGCGCGCTGGCTCCCGAACGACGATTCGGTCGTGGCGAAGCTATCGAAAAGCTACAGCACGGCGGTCACGCACGACCTGGATGGCAACCCCATCGTGCTCTTCGACAGCGCCTACGCGCTGAACCAGGCCGTGGAAGCGGTCGGCGAAGCGAACCTGTTCAAATACAAGGGCGGTTGAGTATATTGCCCGGCATGAAACACATCCTCGCCCTTGTCTTGGTCGCCGCGGCTCCGCAATTCCTTGCCGCGCAAGCCGCTCCCATCCCTGCCGCCATTGAGGCGAGCATCCGCCAGGTCGAACCGAAGCTCATCGATTGGCGGCGCGACATCCACCAGCACCCGAAGCTGGGGAATCGTGAATTCCGCACGGCCAAGGTCATCGCCGACCATCTGACCTCGCTGGGCCTCGAGGTGCGCACCGGCGTGGCGCATACGGGGGTGGTCGCGGTCTTGAAGGGCGGTCGGCCGGGGCCGGTCATCGCCCTGCGCGCCGACATGGACGCCCTGCCGGTCTCCGAGCGCAACGACCTGCCCTTCCGCTCGGTGATGCAAGGCGAATACCGCGGGCAAACCGTCGATGTGATGCACGCCTGCGGTCACGACACCCATGTGGCGATCCTGATGGCGACGGCGGAAGTCCTCGTGAAGCACCGCAACCAGGTGCCGGGCACCGTGGTCTTCCTCTTCCAACCCGCAGAAGAGGGCGCGCCCCTCGGCGAGGAAGGCGGCGCGGAGATGATGGTGAAAGAAGGCGTGTTGAAGAATCCCGATGTGCAGCGCGTCTTCGGCCTGCATATCAACTCGCAGACGCCGGTGAACACGATCGGCTACCGCTCGGGCGGCACCATGGCCAGCGCGGATGATTTCCGGCTGGTGGTGAAGGGCCGCCAGGCGCACGGCGCGTCGCCCTGGAGCAGTATTGATCCGATCGTGACGGCCTCGCACATCATTTCCGGCGCGCAGACCATCATCAGCCGGCAGTTGAACGTGACCGAGAACGCCGGCATCGTCACATTCGGCTCCATCCACGGCGGCGTCCGGTCCAACATCATTCCGGAAGAGGTCGAGCTGTTGGGCACCATCCGGGCCTTGTCGCCGGCGGACCGCGAGCTGATCCACGCATCCTTCCGCCGGGTGGTCACGAATGTGGCCGAAAGCCAGGGCGCGACCGTCGAGCTGGACCTGCCCTACACCACGGCCTATCCGGTGACCTACAACGACCCCGAGTTATCGGCCAAGACCGCGGCCCTGCTCGCGCGTGTGGCGGGCGCGTCGAATGTGCGGGTGCGTCCGGCCATGACCGGCGCGGAGGATTTCAGCTTTTTCGCCCAGCAGGTGCCCGGATTCTTCTTCTTCCTGGGCGGCATGCCGGCCGATGGGGACCCGAAAACGGCGCCATCCCACCACACGCCCGATTTCTTCATCGATGAGAGCGGTCTGCTGCTCGGTGTGCGGTCCTTCGTGTCGATTGTGATGAATCCCTGAACATCCGACTTCCGCGATTCAGCTGAAGCGCCTGGAAACCTGTTTCCAATAGGCGAAGAACGATGGGAAATAACCCGTCACATCGGTCGAAATCCATTTGCGAGGCTCCTCGATGCCGGAGAAGCCGATGTTGAGGGGATGCTCCTTGAAGTGGATCAGATCCGGCCCGTATTCCTCCTTCATCGATTGGAAAGTACCCGTGAACACCTGCATCCCGGGGATGTTCTGGCTCAGATCCAGGATGAACCGCATCACTCTGTCCGACACCGGCACCCGCTCGAAGACCTGCGGATCCAGCAGCAGGATGCGGTTCGCATCCGTATCCCGATGCCAGAACGGATCGAGGTTGTACGATGTGTAGACCAGCGTCGGCTTCGCCGGATCGAGCCTCAGTGGGGCTGTGGCCGGAAGCGGCGTGTGGAGCGCGAATGCGGTCGTGTCGCGCAGGGCTTCAGGGATGGGAATCGATTCCAGCGCCTCGTAGGAGGTATCGAGATAGGAGCCTGCCTGCCTCGACCCCGTGAACCGGTTGATGTTCTCCTGGTTCGCGATGTACGTCTTCGAGCTGTTCGCGCCGGCCACCCATTGCCAGCTGCAGGCGTTGCTGGCCCAATCGCCATCGAGCAGATGGGAATACATCCAACGTGCCGGTTCGCGCCAATGCGACCGACCGATGTTGCACGCGAGCATCGCCGTGTACATGCGCATGTGATTGTGCATGTAGCCGGTGGCATAAAGCCGACGGATGCCATCATCGATTGCTTCGATACCGGTCTGTGCGGTTGGCAAGGCCACAGGCACGTCATGATGCGCCACCGGATGTTGCGGCTGGCGGATGTCCGAGTCGATGTCCTTGTGCTGCTGCACTCGCTGGAAATAATCGCGCCAGCAGAGCTCTTTTACGAACGATTCGATGTCGCGGAGAGCATGACCTTTCGCAAGGACCGCCTCCAGCACCTGTCTCGTGCTGATCACCCCGCGCGAGATGTAAGGCGACAAATAGGTGACGGCGCCGTCGAGGTGGTTCCGGGTTTTCCCGTAGGCGATGGGGTCGATGCGGTCGACTCGCTCGAGTATGGACGCGAGGTCGGTGGGGAAGGTTGGGATCAAGACAGGTAACCGGCCGATACGGCGGCGATGTACAGGCACAAGATGAGCAAGCCGAGCGAAGGCGCGCGTTTCTGGATGGAATTGTTCACCTTGAAATGGAAATACTGCGCGCTGGCCATGAGGAAGGCCATGGCCAAAGCGGGAAGCAGCACCAGACCCGGGTACCAGATTCCGGCCACGAGCAAGGTGGCGAGGGAGATTTTCGCGGCCCCGACCGCGGAGCGCGTGAGTCCGTCCAGACCGTATTGCTCGAATTCCTTGACGATGTTCTCATGACGGAAAACCCACACGATGACGATGGAAATGGCAACGATAAGTTGCGCGATGGCGGATAGTGTGAACATGGGCGATGATGTGTTGACGATGATTCGGTGTCGTGCAATGTAACCACAGCTTATCTCAAGCGCCACAATCCCGCCACCGCAATGGGCAGCGAGTGCCGCATGCGCCGTTTCAGGAGGCGGAAGATGGGCCGGACGAGTTCCGTATCTTCGCGGATGATGGTCCAGACCGAACGTGGAGAATTCAAAGGAGTGCGCGGATGACGTTGAAACCCAAAGATAGCGACAAGCAGATCCGGAAAGCCCTGGATGAGATGGTGGCCATCGACGCCGGCGGCGATTATCCGGAAGTGACGGTGCGCCGGTCCTGGTCCAAGCACAATCCCGTGATTTCGGGTGAATTCGCCAAGCCCAATGTCTACCGCTGGTACCTGACGCGTGAGTTCCGGAAATTGCTGGACCTGGGTGAAGAGATCGATATCCGCGCCTCGCGCCCCAAGGTGCCGCTGAATGATCCGGCCCTGTTGGATTTCATCGATGAGGATACCTGGGATTTCACCCAGAAGAAGCTCTTCCTTTTCCGTGCCGAGCGCATCGACCTGAGCATCGACCGGCTTCAGCACTATACCGGCACCGCCGCGGAAGACTTCCAACGCTACATCCTGTTCACGAACTACGACATGCACGTCCAGGTCTTCAAGGAGAAATACCCGGACTGCGTGAAGCCCTCGCGCCGCGGGGTGCAGATGCCGGCCTATCATCACAAGGAGGAGGGCAACCTGGGCATCACGCTCATCAACATCGGGGTGGGCCCCTCCAATGCGAAGACCATCACCGACCATGTGGCGGTGCTTCGCCCGGATGCGATGATCATGGTGGGCCATTGCGGCGGCTTGCGCAACCACCAGGACATCGGCGATTTCGTGCTCGCCTCCGGTTACATGCGGGCGGATGGCGTGCTGGATGAGATCCTGCCGAAGAGCATCCCCATCATCCCGAACTATCCGCTGAATCTGCATCTGCAATCGGCGCTGGAATCCTTCGGGCTGAATTACCGCCTCGGCACCGTGTACACCACGGCCAACCGGAACTGGGAATTCGTGAAGCGCCGCACCGAGACCGAGATCCACATGAGCCGCAGCGTGGCGATCGATATGGAGTCGGCGACCATCGCCACCAACGGGTTCCGCTACCGCATTCCCCACGCCACCTTGCTGTGCGTGAGCGACAAGCCCTTGCACGGCAAGCCGAAACTGAATGTGCATGCCCAAGGCTTCTATCAGAATTCGAAGGAGAAGCACCTGGACGTGGTGATCGAGGCCATCCGGCAGCTGAAGGCCAGCAATCCCGGTGGGTTGCCGAATACGCTGGTGCGAGGTGCGGACGAGCCCTTGATGGGAGGCGGTTGAATGGGAAGGGGTCTGGTTTGCCGCCGGGCCACGATTCACGAGATCCTGGACCTACGGCACAAGGTGCTTCGACCGGGTAAACCGCTCGAAACCGCGGAGTTTCCCGGCGATGAGCAGGCCGGAACGCGGCATTTCGCCGCCCTCGAACAAGGAACCCACGTGGTCTGCCTCACGCTCATGCAGAGCATCTGGGAAGGCCGCCGCGCCTGGCAATTGCGCGGCATGGCCACCGATCCGGCGGTCCAGGGGCGCGGCTACGGCACCGAACTGATGCGCTTCGCGATGAGGGATGTTCAATCCGAAGGCTGGTCGGACCTGTACTGGTGCAATGCGCGACTGGCGGCGGTTCCGTTCTATGAGCGGAACGGGTGGCGCATCGCGTCGGAGATGTTCGACATCCCGCTGATCGGTCCGCATCACAAGATGGTTCGGGATTAGATCGGTCCGGCACGGATTCCGGAACGAAAGTCGCGACAGGTTTTTCCAAAATCCGCCTTATACCGGATATGGAACCCTTGATCTGGCTCGAAACCGACCCCGGTGAGCGGCGCTCGCTCGTGGTCAAAGACCTGCCCGCCGATGAACAACCGCGTGAAAAACTCATGCGGCTGGGACCGGAGGCCTTGTCCGACGCGGAGCTCGTCGCCATCCTCTTGCGGACCGGCCTTCCCGGACGCAACGTGATCGACGTGTCGCGGGACCTGATCGAGCAGTCCGGAGGGTTGCACCGCATGGCGCGGCGCGGGTGGCTCCACCTGAAGCAGATGCCCGGCATAGGAGCGGTGAAGGCGGTGACGCTGGAATCCGCGCTGGAGCTCTCCCGCCGCCTGTCGCGCTGGGAACCCGGCACCATCGTACAGTTCCGGCATCCGCAGGATGTCGCCACGTACTTTGGTCCGGCCCTGCGCGACCTCCGCAAGGAGGTCTTCATCATCGCCTTCCTCAACGCCCGCAAGATCCTGCTCGGGTACGAGCGCATCAGTGTGGGCGGCCAGACCGCGACCGTGGTGGATCCGGCGGAAGTGATGCGGCAGGCCATCCTGAACGACGCGCACTCCATCATCGCCGTGCACAACCACCCATCGGGAAACGCCCGCGCCTCCGACGCCGACCTGGCCCTCACCCGCCGTTTGGTGGAAGTGGGCCATCTGATGGGCATCGCGCTCGACGACCACGTCATCATCGCCGGGTTCGACCACATCAGCCTGCGCATGCAGGGCGGTATCGCGGGTTGGTGAACAGTCGGAGTGCGTATCTTCGGGCTTATGCACGCCCTTCTCACCGAGCGCTTCCGCGCGGCCGCCGAACGCCTCTATCCCGGCATCGCCGTGCCCGAAGTGCAGATCGAAAAACCCCGCATCGCCGAACATGGCGACGCCTCCACCAACCTGGCCCTGATGCTCACGAAGGCCGCGTGCAAACCGCCCCGGGTCGTGGCCCAGGAGCTGGTCGACGCCGTGGATCTGCCGGCCGACATCGTCTCGGCGCTCGAGATCGCCGGACCCGGTTTCATCAACATCCGCTTCGTGCCGCGATGGCTGGCATCCCGCCTGGATGCGATCCTGGCCGATGCGGATTTCGGTCGCACCGACTCCCTCGGAGGCCAGCGCATCCTGGTCGAATTCGTGAGCGCCAACCCGACGGGGCCCCTCACCGTGGGGCATGGCCGCAACGCCGTACTCGGCGACACCATCGCCCGCCTGCTGGAATGGACCGGCGCGGAGGTGACCCGCGAATATTATTTCAACAACGCCGGCCGTCAGATGCGCGTGCTCGGCGAGAGCGTGCACGCCCGCTACCTGCAGGAGCTCGGTCTGGATGCGGCCCTCCCGGAAGGCGGCTACGAAGGCGATTACATCGCCGACATCGCCCGGCTCTTCCGCCAGCGCCATGGCGACGAACCCGCCGCTTCCGCCGATGACATCCGCTTCAAGCAGATCGCCGAAGCCGAGATCTTCGCCGACATCAAGCGCACGCTCGACCGCATGCAGATCCGGATGGACACCTTCTTCAACGAAGACGACCTCTACCGCGACGGCTCCATCGAAACGGTGCTCGCCGCTTTGCGCGCCAAGGACCTGGCCTACGACCAGGACGGCGCGGTCTGGTTCCGCACCACGGCTTTCGGCAAGGAGAAGGACACCGTGCTCGTCAAAAGCACGGGAGAGCCGACCTACCGCCTTCCCGACATCGCCTACCACGCGCAGAAGCTCGAACGCGGCTTCGACCGATGCGTCGATGTCTTCGGCGCCGACCACATCGCCACCTACCCGGACGTGCTATCCGCCCTGGAGGCGCTCGGCCACGACCGCGCCAAGGTCGATGTGCTCATCTACCAGTTCGTCACCCTCATGAAAGACGGACAGCCCTTCAA
>Ga0169931_10003245_pt1 | contig 25931 bp, 24 predicted proteins | sample Kivu_15m_20L_FD_129675 | JGI IMG/M metagenome (GOLD analysis project Ga0169931, IMG submission 129675) | Freshwater microbial communities from Lake Kivu, Western Province, Rwanda to study Microbial Dark Matter (Phase II) - Kivu_15m_20L... | ecosystem: Environmental > Aquatic > Freshwater > Lake...
AAGAAAGATGTTTAAACATTAGCTTCTAAAATTAGTTTCAAACCGAACAGGGTCAAATTTGAGTCGGCAAAGATGGGATATTTAATTGCATTTTCAAAATGTGACGCGTCGCCTCCAGTTAAATAAATGGTTAAATTTTCATTGTGTTGAAGATAACGGGCAATGGTTTCATTTATTTCACTGCGCATACCGTTTAATACGCCCGACACCAAACTGGATTTTGTGTCTGTTCCAATGAGGTTTTCCGTTTCCCAAGATTCAGTAAGGGGCAGGTTGGCTGTAAAGCTATTCAGGGCTTTGAATCGCATGTGTAGTCCCGGAGCAATACTTCCGCCTAAATAATGTCCGTTTTCATCCACAAAATCAAATTTGAGACAGGTACCACAGTCGATACTCAGGGCGGCTTTTCCAGCACTCAAATGCGCAAGTGCAACGGCATTGGCCAGTCTATCTTGACCTAAAGTATTTGGGGTGGCGTAGTTATTTTTTATCGGGATATTCAAACCAGCAGCTAAAACCAAGGCATTTGGCACCAATTGAATGATTTGTTCCAATCTCGTTATATCTGCTACGGAAGCCACAATGGCATGCTGATACTGGTGTTTTTTTAAATCTTTTTGCATGGCATCCAAGCCACGTCCAGAGAGCACTAAGGCTTGTTGGTAAAAAGCGTATTTGACTTCGGTGTTACCCAGGTCAACTGCAAGATATGTGGTTGTAGAAAGATTCATTTGCAGCGGCAAAGGTAATGCATCGCGGTGAAGCGGCTTGCCATCTGGAATTAATTTTCCGAATTCAACACCCTGTTATTCAAAAGTTGTTTGCTGGCACCAAATTGTCTTGTATTTCAAATCTACATTTGTGTCATGCGGAGAACCCCTTCCATAGATGCACTTATCAAACTCATTGACGACCCAGATCACTTGGTGTTTGAGCAAGTGCGTGCAGAAATTCTTCGAGCTGGAACAACGGCGCTGCCTAAGCTACATGATCTTTTGGATTTCGAAAAACTCAGTGCAGAGCATATCGAAAGAGTGCAATCGCTCATGAAAGAGTTGCATTTTGCCGCCGTTATGGAAAATCTTGAGGCTTGGTGTGTTTCGTCTGGTAAAGATTTGTTGAAAGGTTTGCACATCATCACGAGCTTCCAATTCCCAGATTTGACCTTTGAAAGTTTGTCGGCACAAGTGCATGTTTTTGAACGTCGCATATGGTTGGAAGTGAATCGCCGAATGACGGCTTTTGAAATTGTGGAGCGCATGAACACCATGTGGTATAGCAATATCGGGCTTACGGTTGAGCGAACACAAACGGCCACGCCCTACCAGACTTTTTTGAACACAGCCATGGAAGACTTGTCTGGAACGCCTTTGTCTACAGGATTGATTTACAGTATTGTAGCTCAGCGTTTAAACTTACCTGTGTATGGCGTGAATTTTCCAGGTCAGTTTGTTTTGGCCTATATAGACGAATACCGTATTCATAAGTTGATAGAACCTTTGGGCACAGGCGGAGTATTGTTTTACTTGCTGCCCATAGATTGTGGCAAGGCGCTTATTAGAAAGCAATTGGATGAGGTGCTGTTTCAAAAAAGAATTCCGCCCGTTCGAGAATATTTTGAACCATGTTCGCACAGCTCGCTGCTGATACTTTATCTCGATGAATTGATTCAGGTATATGAGCGTCACAACAGAAATGAGCTTGTTTTGGCTTACCAACAGATGAAAACTAGAATTTTGGAGTTGGCCTAATAACCTGAGATTCTATTGATATTTTTCCAATCTAGCGTTCAATTGTGAGAATAAGTCTGAACACTTTTCGAACACACACGCCTCATTCTCAGAAATGCCTTATCTTTGCGCGAAAAATTTAGATACATCGCATAATATGAGTTTATTAACTGTTGGAAGTGTTGCTTTTGATGCCATAGAAACACCCTTTGGCAAAACGGATAAAATTATTGGTGGGGCAGGGACATATATTGCCATTGCTTCATCCTATTTTCAAAAAAATCAGCGCTTGGTGAGCGTGGTAGGTGAAGATTTTCCTAATGATACATTGGATGATTTGAAAGTGCGCGGTGTGGACTTACAAGGACTGCAAATTAAGTCAGGGGAAAAAACATTTTTTTGGTCGGGCAAATACCACAACGATATGAACTCGCGCGACACTTTAGTAACTGAATTGAACGTGTTGGAGCATTTCGATCCAATTATTCCAGCGAGTTATCAGGGCACTGAGTTTTTAATGTTGGGTAATTTGAGTCCAACTGTTCAACGTTTGGTGATTGAACGCTTGGAGCAACGCCCGAAATTAATCGCCATGGACACCATGAATTTCTGGATGGACATTGCATGGGATGAATTGATGAAAACGTTACGTTTGGTTGATGTGCTTATCATTAATGATGAAGAAGCCCGTCAGCTATCGAAAGAATTTTCTTTGGTGAAAGCAGCCAAAAAAATCAAAAGCATGGGTCCTAAAATATTGATTATCAAAAAAGGCGAACATGGTGCATTGTTGTTCCATGGCGAAGATGTTTTTTTTGCACCAGCCTTGCCGCTTGAGGATGTTTTTGATCCCACAGGAGCTGGAGATACTTTTGCCGGTGGATTTATAGGTTATTTATCTACTGTAGATGAGGTGAACTTTGAGAATTTGAAGCGCGCCATCATCGTGGGGTCTGCAATGGCTTCTTTTTGCGTTGAGGAGTTTGGTACGGCGCGTTTGATGACTTTAACCGACCGCGAAATCGAGAATCGCGTACAGAAATTTGTAAACTTGGTGCAGTTTGACATGATCACTGCTATTATTGCCTAATAGATATGGAGAAGCTTGGATTGATTGATCGTTTGAAAGAAATTTTGTCGCACGAGGATTTATTGCCTTTCAACAAAGAGGCACATGAATTGAAAGCCAAATTTGCCCATTTATTGATGGATAAAGAAAGCGTAGGTGAAGAAGCAAACGAGGAACTTGTTGAAGAATCGGTTCATGAAGTTTCTGAAGAAGCGCAAGATGCGGAAATTGTTGAAGTTGAAGTAGCTGAGGAAGTTGCAGTTGTTGAAACGGATCCAATGGCTCTTGTGTTCGATGCCTTGTATGATGATTTTAAAACCCGTCACAAAGCACAAGTAGAAGCCAAAAAATCTTTAGAGCAAGCCAATCTTGAGCTCAAGAAAGCCCTCATCGATCGTCTACGCACTTTGATTCAAGAAGAAGAGAATATTGGAGTGGCTTTTGCTGCACAGAAAGAAATTCAAGAACAATGGCGTGAAATTGGCGATATTCCGCGCGATTTGCGTCAAGATATTCAGAATGACTACAGCCGCCTAATGGAGCAGTTTTACTACAACATTGGCATATATAAAGAGTTGCGCGTACATGATTTGAAACGCAATCAACAGTTGAAAGAAGAGGTGATTGTGAAATTGAAAGCCTTGGCTCAAAATCAAAATATTCAAGAAATTGAATCTGAATTGAAGGTTTTGCAGCATGAATGGGAAGACATTGGAGGCACTCAACAAGAAGTATGGGAGGAGCTCAAGGCCAGTTATTGGTCGATAGTCAAATCTCTATACGACCGTATTCGCAATCATTACGAAGCCAAGCGCGAAGTGATGAACAAAAATCTTGAAGCCAAGCGCGAGTTGGTGGTTAAAACCGAACAAACGCTCAACGGCGTTTTAGACTCAAGTGATTATAAGGTATGGGAAGATGGCACGCAAGAACTGCTTAAAATGCAAGAAGAGTGGAAAGGCATTGGTTTTGGTCCACGCAAGGAAAATGAAGAGATTTGGAATCAATTCAGAGGCATGTGTGATAAGTTTTTTGAAGCGAAACATGCATTCTATAAAGAGCGAAACAAGCAATTTGATGAATTTGTAACCAAGAAGAAGGCTTTGATTGCTAAGGTGAATGAGTTGAAAGAGTCGACCAATTGGAAAGAAACAACGCAACAAATAATCGCCATGCAAAACGATTGGAAGAAAATCGGGAATGCTGGACCTAAAAACGAACAGAAATTGTGGAAAGAATTCAGAGCTGCGTGTGATGGATTCTTCAATTTGAAAGAAGCGCATTTTGCTGAAGCAGACGCTGCCAATGCTGAGAATTTGAACTTAAAACTTGCTTTGATTCAGGAGATTGAAAGCTATGAAGTGAAAGAAGATAAGCAGGCTACATTGGTTGATTTGCGGGCTTTTTCGACACGCTTTAGTGAAGTCGGCAATGTTCCGTTTAAAGAGAAAGACAATGTTTACAACGCGTTCAGAGCAGCCATGGACAAACACTATCAGGCATTGGATTTGAAAGGAGCAGAAAAGGAAAAAGTGATGTTTGCCGCTAGATTGAATACTTTGGCCTCTAGTCCACAAGCCGGAAAAATGTTTGATGATGAACGTAGAAAATTGCGTCTTCAAATTCAAAAAGCGGAGCAAGATATCAGACAGTATGAAAACAACTTGGGCTTTTTCTCGCGTTCAAGTAAAAACAACGATTTGAAAAAAGGCGTTGAAAAAAATATCGAATTGGCCCGAAAAACAATCCAAGACTGCAAAAACAAATTGAAGTTGATTCCGAATGAGTAAGGGCATCAATATACTGCTTACTTTTTTGTTGTTGCCTACTTTGTTTGTGACATTAATGGTTGGCTTTGATTTGAATGCACTCGGTTTCATTGAAGGTCTCGACACGCCATATATCAGCGAGATTTTCAATGGAATCGGCATTTTGGCTGGTGTATTGCTTTTTTGGCGCGCCTTCAGACGTTGGTCTGCACTTTATATTTTTAAAAAGAAGGACCATTTTATTTGGGTTGGTTCATCTACCAGCACACACATCGGTAGGGTGCGCTTATATCTCTTTCTAGAAGCCGCTTTTTTTGCCTTTTTATCCCTGTTCTTTTTTAAAATTTCTGAGTTGAACATGGTTTTGGCACTTGTGTTTTTGGTCGCAAGCATAGAGTCGATATTGTTTATTTTACTTCGCTGCAATACCAAATACATGAAAGCAGGTATTATTAAAAATGGACTGGTGATTGCCGATCGCGATTTGACTTTTTATTACTTCAGCGGATTGAGGTCGGTTTCTACGCAAAATGAAAGTATTTACTTGGAATACAAGAACGATTTGTGTTTGGCCTTTCCGATACATGCCATTAATGAGGAAGACCGTCCGGCGTTTTTGCACCATTTTGTTGAAGCGGTGGATAAGAAACGGGTTTTTGTGTCAGAAAAAATCAAAGAACTTTAGTCCGAAATTTCAAGCGTTCAACTGCATTCTTTTCTTTAGTTTTGCTTCGTGAAACAACACCGACATATTTGGTTCCTTTTGGTCTTGGTGCTTGCTTGCTCGGTTGTTGTGAATGATTGGGACAATCCGTACCGTCGACCCATCATTGGAGATGCTAAAGGGTATTACGCCTATTTGCCTGCTGCATTTATTTATCAGGATTTCAGTTTCAGTTTTGTTGAAGATGTGGAACAGAAATATTATCCTTCGGATGGGTCTTTGGGCAAGCACTTTTTGGTTCAACAAGCAAATGGAACCCAAGTGAATAAATGTTTTCCGGGTGTTTCATTGTTTTATTTGCCGTTTTTCTTGATGGCTTTTTTTCTCTCTTTCATTTTTGGCTTGCCCATAGATGGTTATGCTCCTCTTTTTCAATGGAGTATTGCAGCAGCTCATTGGTTTTATTTTTTCTGGGCTTTGCTTCTTTTGGACAAAATATTAATAAAAAAGGGAATAGTCTCTCGGCATAGAATTGTTGGTTTTATAGCACTTATTTTTGCTTCGAATTTATTCTTTTACTTGGTTTACGATTTTTCCGTTGCCCATATTTTCGGTTTTTTCGCGTGCGCAGCGATGCTTCATTACGCTGAGTCATGGAACAATCTTCCGAGTTGGTCAAAACTGGGTTGGATGGCTGTGGTTATGTCGCTCGCTGTGATTATGCGTCCAACAAACGCTCTTTTTTTGTTGGCATTACCCTTGGTTCTAGATCGTACACAAATAATCCTCTTCGCAAAAGAGAGGTTTTATTTGCGGTTTTTGCCTTGGATAAAAATCATTCTAAGCATAGCCATACTTTCTATTCCTTTGCTCCTTTGGAAAATTCAAACGGGTTCGTGGTTGGTCTATTCCTATGGTAATGAGCGTATGAATTTCGCTGAGCCTCACTTGCTGAATTTTCTTTTTTCGGTCCAGAAAGGCTGGTGGTTTTGGTCGCCTGTCATGTTTTTGATGTTTGTTTTCGGTTCTTTTTATTATTGGAACATGACGAGATGGAAGGGAGTTTACTTCGCTTTTTCCACTTTGATTGTGGCTTACATTTTTTCTTGTTGGTGGATGTGGACTTTTGGCGGCGGATTGGGACAGCGCCCGATGATTGATTTTTACCCTTTTTTAGTTCTGGGATTTGTTGGTTTTTTGCATCATTTTCCAAAATTTCAATGGTTTTCATTGGTTTTGATTCCTTTGATTTCACTCAACATGGTTCAAGCTTTTCAGATCAATAAATACATCTTAGTGGGTGGAGAGACAACATGGATAGATTATCGCTCACATTTCTTGCAATTGAAACGAGACGCTCCAAAAGTGGATATTGATTCATCATGGTCTGAATGGTCAAGATTGCGAATTGAAGAAGTATCTGAATTGAATCAAAATACATCTTTCAGTGCTTCTTTGTCGATTGATAGCTTACCAAAATATGCAAAGTTGTTATTGCGCGCAAACGTTGGCGGTGTCCATGAAAGCCCCAATTTGGCATTGATAGTTTCTAATGAAGACGCCTCGTTTTACCATGCACAATATATCGGGAATTATCTATACCAACAACCGAGGTTGATGGAGTTTTTGTTAGATGTGCCAAATCCAACAAATGGTCCTTTGAAGGTCTATTTTTGGAATCATGATAGTGGGGAAAGAGCGGAGGTGGAATGGATGGAGGTTGTGGTTTATGAGTAAATCCATTTAACCGACTAACTCCCGAACCAACTTTTTTTCTTAGGTTTGCATCTCAATAATTTCATGAAAAAGCTGAGCATAATCATCCCTGTTTTCAACGAAGAAACCACAATTTTCCAAGTACTTGATGTTGTCAACAACATTCCTCTGAATCATGGTGTTGAGAAAGAAATCATCGTTGTGAATGATTGTTCAACGGACAACAGCGCCAATGAAATCATGAGATATTGCCAGGATTTCGAGCACATTCAAGTCATTAATAAACCCGTCAATCAGGGGAAAGGCGCGGCACTTCATACAGGAATTCAACATGCCACTGGAGATTACATTGTTATTCAGGACGCAGATTTGGAATTAGACCCAAATGAAATCAACTTGCTCATCGAACCTGTGATTCAAAATGAAGCTGATGTGGTTTATGGTTCGCGTTTTTTGAATGGCAAAGTGCAAACACAAAATTTATTGAGCAGATGGGCCAATTGGTTTTTGACGAAGTTATCCAATGTGGTTTTTGGTATCAAAATTACCGATATGGAGACCTGCTATAAACTCATCCCTGCTGATGTTTTTAAGTCATTACATTTGGTTGAACAACGCTTTGGTTTTGAACCAGAAATTACCGCGAAATTGGCAAAGAACAAAAAGCTCCGTTGGAAAGAGGTGCCCATCACCTACAATCCAAGAAACACAATCCAAGGCAAAAAAATTGGTTGGAAAGATGGTGTGAGGGCCGTTCAATGTATTTTGAAATACGGGATTTAAGGTTAGCTTTTGGCGGTTGGCTTTTAGCAGCTAGCCAAAGCGAAGCGAACCAATAGCTAATCGCTAATAGCTCCCATCAAAACCTAACAAAAGTCATTTGATTCCCTGATGTTTAGCAGCAATTGAATGAATAAATCTGAGCACTTTTGTTTGAACATAATCAAACAAAATGAAAAAGAGAGAGCCAGTTTCACACATCATGACAGCTTCTGTAATTACTTTAGATAAAAACACGAATGATCTTCGCGATGCCAAGAAGATATTCAATAAAGAGGGGATTCGTCATTTGCCCGTAACAGATGCTGGAAAATTGTGTGGCATTATTTCGAAGAACGACATCAATCGCCTGAGATTTGGTGCCTTATTCGACAATCAAGGTGATGCTGATGAAGCTGTTTTGGAAATGTTGTCTATTGATCAAGTAATGACGGCACATCCGAAAGTAGTGAATACAGAAACGTCGATAAAAGAAGTTGCTGAAATTTTCGCTACTCAAGATTTTCACTCATTGCCAGTGGTTGACAACAATGAATTAAAAGGTATTGTGACCAGCACAGATGTTATTAAATATTTGTTGGAGCAGTATTAATTGGGTGGCTGGCAACTGGCTTCTAGCGGCTAGCTGTTTCTCCATGTCGCTGAGTTTTTCTGCAAAGTAACGTTTGCCAGCAGCCAGTAGTCCTACAAAACTACAAATTCTTCAAGCTGTGTCCCATTTTATCTCGCTTGGTTTTCAAATACAACTCGTTGTGTTCGTTGCTTTGGATTTCGAGTGGGATGTTGTCTACGATTTCAAGTCCATACCCGATCAAGCCAGTGCGTTTGGTTGGGTTGTTGGACATTAATTTCATTTTTCGGATACCTAAATCTCTTAAGATTTGCGCCCCAATACCATAGTCGCGGTGGTCCATTTTGAAACCTAATTCTAAATTGGCTTCAACCGTGTCTAATCCTTGCTCCTGCAATTTGTATGCGCGAAGTTTATTCACCAAACCAATTCCGCGGCCTTCTTGATTCATATAAACAATGATTCCTTTGCCATTTTTCTCGATAAGTTCCATAGCTTTTTGCAGTTGAGCGCCGCAATCGCATCGGCAAGAGCCAAAAATATCACCCGTAATGCATGAGGAATGCACGCGCACGGGAACAGCTTCGTTTTCGTACCAAGTACCTTTAATCAAAGCCAAATGTTCTTGATCGTTGGTCAGTTGTTTGTACGCAATCAATTCAAAGTTTCCGTATTTGGTGGGCATTTTTACATCCACCAATCTTTCAATTAAAGTTTCGTGTTGCAAGCGATATTGAATCAACTGTTCAATTGAGATGATTTTTAGGTCGAATCTTTTGGCCACTTCAAAGAGTTGAGGCAAACGCGCCATACTACCGTCTTCATTCAAAATTTCCACCAAAATACCCGCAGGTTGGAATCCAGCCAAACGCGCCAAATCAATTGAAGCCTCGGTATGTCCAGCTCTTCTTAGAACGCCACCAATTTTGGCTCTTAAGGGAAAAATATGTCCAGGTCTACCTAAATCTGAAGCTTTCGTGTTTGGATTCACCAGAGATAAAATAGTTTTCGCGCGGTCGTGTGCCGAAATCCCTGTGGTACAACCTTGACCAATCAAATCCACAGAAACAGTAAAGGCTGTATGGTGTAACACGGTATTATTGCTTACCATTAAATCGAGCTCAAGTTCATCACAACGCTGGTCAGTTAAAGGAGTACAAATTAACCCGCGACCATGTGTGGCCATGAAGTTGATCATTTCTGGAGTAGCCATTTCAGCAGCGGCTATAAAGTCGCCTTCGTTTTCGCGATTTTCGTCGTCAACAACGATGACTACTTTTCCTGCTTTGATGTCGGCAATTGCGTCTTCAATAGAGTTTAATATGTTGCTCATGGCTGAATTTTGTGGTGCAAAGATAGTTATTCTATAAGGATTGAAGGATGTGATTTGTTCGATTATTCTTGGATTGATTTGCGCATCAACTCGCTCAATCGTGCATTAATCGCATGCCAATTAAAGCCTTCAGAAACGAAGATTTTGGCTTTTTCAGCTTGCTCGGCACCTGCTTCTTTTTCCAACAAACGTTTGATTTCTGTTACAAATTCTTCATTGTTGTTGGCCAAACTGATGGTTTCCGCATCACAACCCACGGCGCGATGGGCTAAATCTGTGGTAATACAAGGAACACCGAGTGCCATCGCTTCTAATAATTTATTTTGAAGTCCAGTGCCGATAAACATGGGCGCCACAAATATCTTGGCATTGGTGTAGCTTTGTCGGATGTCATCTACCCAACCCGTAATGCTTACCTGATTTTGGAATTGCATAATTTGCGGACCTGCATTTGCCCCGGAAATCAAACATTTTAACTTTACACCTTGGGCTGATGCTGTTGGAAGAATTTCTTGAACAATGAATTTTACCGCTTCAATGTTCGGTGGATAGCTCAAGTTTCCAACAAAACAAATGTCAAATTCTGGTTCTGACGTCCTTGTATAATTCAAGAAATTTTCGTTCACTCCATTTGGCAAAACATGAATAGCATCGCGCTTTGGATGAGTCATCTGGGCACGGTCCTGAGCAGAAATAATCAAATGGTTTTCGAAATATTCAAAAATAACATTTTCGTACAACATTAATTTACGCCATTCACTTTTAAAAACCCAACGCAAAGCAAATGGAGCCAAATGGATTCTCTTCTGTACACCTTCACTCAAGGCATCCATGTAATCCAATGTTTTAGAGCAACTGTGATAATTTTTGACGTATTCTGTGCTGCGAATCAATTGCGCGAAAATATGGTCGGGTTGGATTTCTTTGAGTAAATTCTTAACCCTCGTTTTGTGCTTCCATGATGTGAAATAGTAGGTTTGAATGGGTCGGCGTCCAAATAATCCCCAAAAAGCGCGCAAATACCCCATCCATTTATTGATGCGCAGTACATGAATCTTTGCACAGAATGGTCGAATCGCTTCTAAATGTTCGTCGCTAACGGGAATGTCGCTGATTGATATCAGATGTATTTCCCAATCCTTGGATAAATCACGTAGCTGGTAGTACGCACGCAACTTGTCACCTTTTTCGATTGGAAAAGGAAAGCGTGAAGTAATGTAAACCAACTTTTTAGCGGCCACGATAGAATTCAATCAGTTTGCGATTCAGTTCATTTTGGTCGAAATTTTCTTGCACAAATTGGCGCAAGTTTTCTCCAATTTTTCGTCGCAAAGATACATCATTCGACAGAAGCAGCATAGCTCCAATAAAGGCTTCGGCATTGTTGGCTTCAAAATAGTGCTCTCCTGCTGTTAGACCTATGCCTTCAACCGCTTTGGCTGTTGCGATTATCGGCACTCCCAGCGCGCCTGCCTCAATGATTTTTATGCGCAAACCACTGCCTTCGAAAAGTGGCACAACCATGATGCCATGCCCGCACATGAAAACCTGACTGCTTTCAACGGAGCCGTGATTTTTTATTCCCAATTCGTCAAATTCATCATCGATTAGCCCTTTTCCTGCCAGATGCAACAAGTTCTGTTCTTTTTCCGGATACGAGCTCCATACATCTTTCACAAACCATTGTATGGCTTTCCTGTTCGGCGACCAATCCATTGCTCCGATATGGAAGAAATCGTTGCCGTATTGCGATTGTGATTGAGCTTTCTCTAAGCCTGTAGGAATCCAAATGGCAGGCACTTTAATCTTATTTTTTGAAATAAATTCCATCTCGTTTTTGGCTATGGTCATGAGGCCGTCAACCGCATGCAAAATGCGTAATTCTTCTTTTTTGAGTTTTGCAATTTGTCGTCTCAATGCCCAGCGTTTGAGGAAACGGGATGCATTGGCTCGCTCTTGCCACAGTTCGTGTTCGATATTGTGGGTGCGTAGTATGAATTTTGAATCAGTGTTTTCTTTCAGAATATCAAAGTAAACAGCCGCAAATAGACTTTCAAAATGAACAATTGCTGGTTTTTCTTTCTGACAAAATTCAATGAGATCTTGAGCAAAAGAGGTGTCAAAAAATCGGGCAGTGAAAATGGAATGCTTGCTGTTTCGGAGGGCTTTGAGATTTAAAGCAATACCGTCTGTTTTTATTTCTTTGGTGCAAACAATTTTTTTTCTGATGGCTGGTGGAAATGCTGCTTCGTTGAAAGGATGTTTGTTGGTGTGTATAAATGCGAAATGATAGGGTATGCCGGCTTGTTCTAAACCCGAAATAAGCTGAGCCGTAGCCATGCATCCTCCGTCAATTCTGGGAAAGGGAGGTTTATGTGCAATCACCAACACCTTCATGATTTGCGCCTGAGTTTAAGGCGTGTAGCTATCCAATCTCTGAAAGATAGGTCGCGCGAGGCAATGAAAAACACCAAAAATGCTATGGGTGTTAGAATAATTGAACTTAACCATACACCTAAAACCGGAGGAAGTGCGTCGGCTTTTAGCATGTTTTCTCCAATAATCGTAAGTACGTAATAGACTAAAAATAAGAGCACAGCCACAACTACCGGAAGACCGAATCCACCTTTCCTAACGATTGCGCCGAGTGGAGCGCCAATAAGAAATAGAATTAAAACGGAATAACTAAGCGCAAATTTTTTGTGAAACTCTGTTTGGATTTGCTTCAATTCCGTGCGGTGTACTTCTTTTGAAGAAATTTGACCTTCTAAATTGGCCTTGCGAACTTTAATATTGGCTGCCGCATCTGCTTTTGCGATAGACAGTTGTGAAGCACTCAACGAGTCCAATGCCACAGCATGCATGCCTGTTGGAAAATGAATAGTATCAATCACATCTTCTAAAAAATCATTTTGGTGCAAAAAGTCTTGTGCCATGAAGTAAGGTGTTTGACTCTTGTGTCCGGTGGCGAAACGAAATGATAGAGTATCCTGACGCATGTATGCCGTATCAACACTGCGCGATAACTGGAACACATTCATCAATTCATAGGGTTGAACAAATAAGCTCTCATCTGTGCGACTAATATCGAATCCTGAAAGTTGTACTTTGAAAGTTGATGATTCGAAGGTGTATTTTCGTCCAGGAAAAAAATCGGGTTGTTTGTAATTCCCATCAGTGGTGTACATGGCTGGTGATGAAGGCATTTCTTCGTGAATTTGACCATCTTGAAGTTGAAACAAAATATGACTACCGCCAGATTCGTGAAATACCTTTCCAGATTTCGCTTTTACAATGCGCACCATGTTTGGCTTGGTTTCATCGTAAATGGTGAGATTCTCAAAGCTGTTTCCTGAAACGCCCTCAACTTTTATCGTATATCCTTGGATGTCTTTTATAAAGGTGTTTGGCTTAAACATCAATTCAAATTTGGTGTTTTGAATATCATAAATTAAGGCTTTTGCTTTCAGATCTGCGTTGGGAATCACATAGTTAGAAAAATAAAAAGTGATGCCTGAAATAATAACTATGAATACGAATAAGGGTCGAAGTATTTTGCTCAATGATAGTCCTGAAGATTTGAGCGCCGTGAGTTCATTGTTTTCAGCCAAATTGCCTGTGGTCATGATGGAGGAAAGCAAAACTGTAAGTGGCAATGCCAGAGGAATCAAACCTGCGCTAATGTAAACGATTAACTCAAGAATTACGCTGAATCCCAATCCTTTGCCCATCAAATCGTCGATGTATTTCCAAAAGAACTGCATCAGAAGAATGAACAAGGATACAAGTAGGGTTGCCACAAAAGGCCCCAAAAATGATTTTAAATTGAATAAATACAGCCTTTTCAATGTGCCTTAAAATTCTGATAATTAGGCGCCAATAATCCTTTTCAAGTTGCTTATTTGCGATTCCCAAAGTTGTTTTGCTTCATCAATTTCATCCTCCTCGGCAAAATCGCTTATCAACAAAACACTCATTTTGGTCATAGGATCTACTTTCACTTTTAATTCGAAGTAAGCGTTTTCGTCTTCATCGTCATCTTCCAACCACGCCCAACGCATAAAATCACCAGATTTGCTTGATAATAAACGCGCTGTAACTTCTTCTCCTGCCCAATCAAATGTGTATATATTGTTTTGCACATTTACATCATCAGCAAACCATTCGGCTAAACCATCTGGCGTTGAAAGCAACTTATATAAAATACTCGGTGACGATTTAAAAACGTACTCTAATTCAAATTTCTTTTTCTCGGTCATACCGTCTAATAAATTAAGTGAAAGGAAACTCAAACGTTTCGATTTTCCTTTAATTGCCGCAAAATTAGCGTTTTTATTGAAATTATGCTTTTTTTTGTGCTCGAATTGGTCATGTGTAGTTTAAAGTTAACACCACTTAACCTTTTGATAACAAATTTCATACAAACAAATCAACACACTTATGGCACTCGTAAATAGCATGGAGAAAAACGGAAATTGGTTGTTTCGTTACCGTGGACAAATCCCTGTGCTTCTTTTTATTTTGTCTCTTCCAGCAATTTGGTTCACAAACTACGATTGGATAGAGTTTGAAGAGGATAAGCAATGTTTATGGTTGCTGATTGCTTCCTTTATTTCTGTTCTTGGACAAATCATTCGCGCAATAGCCATTGGCACAGCAAACAAACATACTTCTGGCAGAAATACCAAAGAACAAGTTGCCGAAGCCCTCAACACCAAAGGCATATATTCGACTGTGCGTCATCCGCTTTATCTGGGCAATTATTTGATGTGGATTGGCATTGTGGTTTATGTGCTCAATCCTTGGTTTGTTGCTGTAGTTAGTCTTTTGTTTTGGTTATATTATGAACGAATCATGTTTGCCGAAGAGCGCTTTCTGGAACGAAAATTTGGTCAAGAATATTTGCGTTGGTCCAATACTATCCCTGCGTTTTTGCCAAGTTTCAGGCGCTATGAAAAATCGCCGATTCCTTTCTCTATGAAAACTATTTTAAGAAGAGAGTACTCCGGTGTTACAGCAACCATCATCGGATTTTTGTTTGTAGCTATGATTCGCGATTACAAACTCAATGACGGCTTTGAAAACAACAACATGTATTGGATTGTGTTGGGCATTGCTCTGTTTATTTCTTTGTTCTTTAGAACCCTGAAACACAATACAAAAGTGTTGCACGAAGACGATAGGTCGTAAAAATATTACGCGACTGTTAATTCAATAAAAAAGTTTGTTTACTTTTGCACCCTCAAAAACAAATCGCTTTGACTAGGTTTTGAGTTTAAAATATATCTGGCGCGGTAGCTCAGTCGGTTAGAGCGCAGGATTCATAACCCTGAGGTCGGGAGTTCAACTCTCCCCCGCGCTACGAAAGCTCGAAGGAAACTTCGGGCTTTTTTCTTTCAATCTATTTGCACAATTTTTTGCAATCTTTGATACTATCAAATGATACTATCATATTTCCATTTATTCTTTTTCCCTACCTTTACCTTTCAATTTTCATCACTTATGTCCAACAAAATCAACTGTCCCAATTGTAACGCTTTCATTGATGTTCAAGACATTCTCGCGCATCAACTCGAAGACGAAATTCGCGCCAAATACCAGAATCAACTCTTAGCGGAGAAAAAACAATTTGAGGAAAAAGAGCAAGCGCTTCTTCAACAGAAATTGGAGTTTGAAGCCAAGAAAAAACAAGAAAATGAGTTGTTTCAAGAGCGCTTGGAGCAACAATTGCGCGTCGATCGCAAAGCCCTGGAAGACAAGCTAAAAGCCAAGCTGCTCGAGGAAAACGCAGATCAAATGCTTTCGTTGCAAAAGGAATTGCGCGAGAAATCAGAACAGGTGAAGGAACTCAATGTATCGAAAGCTGAAATTGAAAAATTGAAACGCGAAAAAGATGAGTTGAAATCGATTGCAGAAGCAGAAGCCGAAAAAAAGCTCAACGAAATTTTGGCCCAAGAACGCGAAAAAATCAAAAAAAACGAAGAGGATAAAAACGAATTGCGCATCAAAGAATTGATGATGCAACTTGAAAAACAGAAAGAACTCACCGAAGAAATGCGCCGCAAACAAGAGCAAGGTTCTATGCAATTGCAAGGCGAAGTGCAGGAATTGGCCATAGAAGAATGGTTGACGAGCAAATTCCCCTTAGATACAATCGACGAAATCAAAAAAGGGGCTCGTGGTGGCGACTGCATCCAAATTGTGAATACACACAGCCGACAGAATTGTGGGAAAATCTATTACGAAAGTAAGCGCACCAAAGATTTCCAACCTTCGTGGATAGAAAAATTCAAAGCCGATATGCGCGAAAAAGGTGCGGATATTGGCGTTTTGGTTACCGAAGCCATGCCATCAGGAATGGACCGCATGGGGCTTTATGACGGTATTTGGATTTGCAATTTCGATGAATTTAAAGGACTTTCAGGCGTATTGAGAGAATCCATGATTCAGCTCAACATGGCAGTGGCTTCGCAAGAAAACCGCGGCGACAAAATGCATTTATTATACGACTACCTCACCAGCAACACTTTCCGCATGCAGGTAGAAGCCATCGTTGAAGGATTTTCTTCGATGAAAAACGCACTTGAATCAGAAAAGCGCTCCATGCAACGCATTTGGAAAGAACGCGAAAAACAAATAGACAAAGTAATCACCAACACAATCGACATGCACGCCTCTATCCGGGGTATTGCTGGCAGTGCCATCCAACCCGTTCAGGCTTTGGAATTAGATGCTGGTATCAATGATGAGGAGTAGTATGATGTTTTTGAGGATAAAACTTCTAAAGACGAGGCGTTCGAATTTTTGCTAATCAGGAGTTTACTTGCGTAAATGACTGATGCAAAAATTGGAACAACGAAGTATTTGGGAGTTTTATCCTCAAAAAATACGCATCTTTGCGCCGCGAAACTATGAAAAACAAGACCAAATACATCTTGCAGCGAATTTTAGGCTTCAACAATTACCTGAAAATCTTTTCGAGATTCAAGATTGCTACCTTGAAAAATGACAAAAACGAGAAAGATTTCTTCGCCTTCATGGATTTGCTTCATAACCCAACAAACATTCTCGATTTAGGCGCCAATATCGGTGTGATGTCGGTGCATTTGGCTGAACGTTTTCCGAATGCCACCGTTCATGCAGTTGAACCTTTGCAAACCAATATGGATGTGCTCAAATACACCATAGAAAAAAGCAAAGTACAAAACGTTAAGACTTACCAAACTGCGCTGGGTGATGAGGTTTGCACACTACAAATGGTTTTGCCTAAAGACGGGGAAACGCGCTTACATGGGCTCAGTCATGTGCTCCACGATTCTATTGAGGAATGGAACGAAGGCGACAAATTCGATGTGCCTTGTACCACCGTTGATTTGCTTTTCGGTCATTTGGATGTTCAAGGGATTAAAATCGACGTCGAGAATTTTGAATATTTTGTATTGAATGGCGCCAAATCATTATTAAAACGATCCAAACCTGTTGTTTACGCAGAATTGTGGGACAACGAAAATCGCCAAAAATGCTTTGCTTTAATGCGCGAATTGGGCTATTCCATACACTCCGTAATTGATGGCCAAATCGTGTGCTGGAATGAAAGCATCACCACACAGAATTTCGTGTTTCTGATGAAATAAAAATCACAACATCAAACGCTGCATCGGAGCGCTGGCGACGTCGGTGAAAAGTTGCGTCATTTGATCGGAATGTGCAACCGTTGGATTGAAAACTTGGAAGTTTCGCGTCTCATTTTTCACCTCAGAAAAATCAATTTGTTCAAACGTTTGGTCTTCGAATTGGAGAATGGTTTTCATGCGCACAAAGAAATCAACATCGAATTTAGCGCCCAGTTCCTTCAAAAAACGCACTTTGGAGTCGATGGAGCAACCCGATGCGCCCCACACAGATTCATCGACCTCACAAACAAGTAAAAACGGATTGTGGAACCAGAATTTAGCTTCCAAGTTTTTGCCATGCGCTTGCCATTGCGCCGCAAACTGACTCAAATGATTTTGAAGAGTTTCCGCCAAAGCACCCAAAATGGGTTTGTTGGTTTGATAGAGCCAGATTTTGGTTTTCATGTTATAATTCTCCTGCACTTGCAATCAATTCAGCCACATCCAACACCAAGATTTCATCTTCTTTGTTGAAGTTTTTAACGCCGTCGGTCATCATCGTATTACAAAACGGACAGCCTGTAGCGATGATGTTTGGCTTCACTTCAAGCGCATCTTCTGTACGTTCTATATTCACTTCTTTGTTGCCTTTTTCGGCTTCTTTGAACATTTGAGCACCACCCGCACCACAGCATAAACCTTTTGTTTTGCAACGTTTCATTTCCACCAATTCGGCATCTAATTTCTCGATAAGTTCGCGCGGTGCATCATATACGTTGTTGGCTCTACCTAAATAACACGGGTCGTGGAACGTGATTTTTTTGCCTTTGAACATGCCTCCATCTTTCAAAGCCAGTTTACCTTCGTTGATTAAGCCTTGTATCAAATGCGTGTGGTGAATCACCTCATAATTCCCGCCCAATTCAGGATACTCGTTTTTCAAAGTATTGAAGCAATGTGGACAAGCGGTCACGATTTTTTTCACTTCATAAGCATTCAAAACCTCAATATTCATGAAGGCTTGCATCTGAAAAGTGAATTCATTTCCTGCGCGTTTGGCTGGGTCGCCAGTACAACTTTCTTCTGCCCCCAAAACGGCAAATTTCACATCGCAGGCGTTCAATATTTTTACCACCGCTTTCGTGATTTTCTTGGCGCGGTCGTCGAAACTTCCGGCACAACCTACCCAAAACAATATCTCAGGATTTTCTCCTGCGGCCATCATTTCAGCCATCGTTGGTACTCGTAATGCGTTGCTCATAATTATCTAATATTGTTATGCTTCATCTTTCCATTTCAAACGATCTGCTTGACTAAACTGCCAAGGTGCGCCATTGTTTTCAATGTTGGTTAGCATTCCTGTCAATTCTGTTGGCATTTTTGATTCTTCCATCACACTATAACGGCGCAATTCCATGATGATGTTCAATGGGTCGATGTTCACCGGACATTCTTCTACACATGCGTTGCAGGATGTACATGCCCAAATTTCTTCATCAGTAACATAATTTCCAAAAAGCGATTTACCGTCGTCGTGATCTGCGCCATGTTTTTTGATATTGTTACCCACTTCTTCTAAGCGGTCGCGGGTGTCCATCATGATTTTTCGTGGCGACAACAATTTACCCGTTTGATTGGCCGGACAAGCAGCGGTGCATCGACCACATTCCGTGCAAGAATAAGCATCCAATAAGTTTTTCCATGTTAAATCTTGCACATCTTTGGCTCCAAATCTTTGTGGCGTGGCATTGGGGTCGGCTGGAGCAGCATAAGGGTCTGCGCTAGGGTCGAGCATCAATTTCACCTCGTTGGTAACCGACTCCATGTTGGTAAATCTGCCTTTTTTCTCCAAATTTGAATAATACACATTCGGGAAAGCCAATACCACATGGAAATGCTTGGAGTAGGGGAGGTAGTTTAAGAAAACGAAAACCATCAAAATATGTCCCCACCAACCGATGCGCTCAACTGCAAACAAAGCGCCATCAGATAAACCACCAAAAAGTAATGGTCCCAAGTGTTGACTAATCGCAAAACCAAAACTACCCATTTGCCCTTCAAAACCATGCGCATGAGACAAGCCTCGGTTGAAGAGCACCTCGTCGCCACCATTCATCATCATGATAAAACTGATGAGCATAATTTCAAAAACGAGGATAAGATTGGCGTCTAATTTCGGCCAGCCGTTGAGTTCACTTTTCACCAAACGAGGCACTTTGAGCATGTTTCTTCTCCACAAGAAGGCAAGGGTTGCGATAAATGCCAACACAGACAAAATTTCTATGAATGAAATCAAGAAAGTATAAAACCCACCCAAACTGGGCAAAAAGAAGCGGTGATTGCCTGTAATTCCGTCGAATAATATTTCAATTAATTCGATTTGTGTTACTACAAAAGCCGCATATATCGCCAAATGGAGGAAAGCAGGAATGGGATTAGAAAACATCTTTTTCTGACCAAGAGCCACAAGAAGCATTGTCCTCCATCGTTCGGCTGGATTGTCGCTTCTGTCTAAATCTCTGCCTAGTAGGATGTTTTTTCTAATTTGAAGAATTCTGGCAGTGAAAAATCCGAATCCAACTACCAATAGAATTCCAAAAATGATGTTTTGCAAGAAGTCCATGAACGCGATTATTTAAGCATTTCTCTTAATTTTTTCTCTTCTTCAGGGGTCAGTTTCACCACTTTCTCTTTTCTGCCCAATACTGAAAAATGAATATACCTCTCAGGGTTTCTCTCAATGTCAGTAACAAGACTTTGTAGCGCTTTGTTCGTTGCAATTAATTCCTCGTGCAGCGCGTCGTCGTGTAGCAATTTACCCAGAGTGCCTTCTCCATTGGCCGCTTTGTCGAGTGCACCATTGATTTTATTTAAAGTAGCTGTTGCAGAGGCTATGGCATTTTTAAAATCGGAGGTTAACAACGAATCTGTTAGAGACTCTACATTGCCAATGATTCTGCTGATTTTTGCATTGGAGGCATTCAGATTGGCCGTGATTTGTTCAACATTGTTCATGATTTGAGCCAATCGAACTTTCTCAGAATACACCATGTCATCCAAGTTTTTGGCTAAATTTCCAAAACGTGAAATGGCTACTTTCACTTCCAATAAACTGCCGTCTAACGATTGAGCAGCTGTTGTATCCCAAAAGGCATTAATCGAAACAACCATGTGCTCAATGGAACCCATGAGACGTTCTAATTTTTCTTTTACGGGAAAAATTTGCTGCGTCACAGCATCAGAAATGTCAAGTGCAACCTGCCCTGGTAAAGTGTCTTGTTCGTTGAAATAGGACTTTGAATTGTAGTCGTAGTGCAAAATCAATCCCTTACTTAATAAACTCGGCGACGCGATTTCGGCAAATGAACCGTGAGGTATTTTTAGACCACTTTTTGTTATTGTAAATTGAACGATGACCTTGGTTAAATCACCTGGGTGATTTTCAATGCTTTTCACCAATCCTACAGAAACGCCATTCAGATAAACAGCGCTCGAAGGCTCCAAAAATGCGGATGATTCAAACACAGCATAATAGGTCGGTGTTCCGCCAAATGCATTGTCCCCTTTGAGGAAATTAATTCCCATGAATAAAACCAAAAGCGAAAGGATGACAAGTAAACCAGTCTTAAATTCTTTAGATACTTTCAAGGTGCGTTATTTTTTTGACGCTAAGGTAATAGCTTTTTGTAAATCGACGCGCTCATTGTTTATAAATGCTACAACAAAAGCTGATTCAAATCCTTCTTGACGCAAATTGTTTTTGTAGTCATTTGCTGATTTGTAGTCGTTTACAAAAACGCCAACCGTGTATTTGTACAAATTATCCTGAAAATATTCAAACACATTTTTTTGTCCTTTGAAACGTGGACTGTTGGTTGGCAATTTGCTCGGATTGGTTAAAATTTGAACACGAAACACCACATCGTCCTTGGTAAACGTTGTATTGGCATTAGGCTCATTGTTTACAGGTGGATTGGGATTTGTGTTTGTTGGTGGGTTTGGATTAGGGGTATTGTTTGGCTTATCTGGTTGATTCTGAGGCGCTGGGTTGGGTTTCTCTTTCGTGATTTGATAGGCCACTCCATCTATTTGACTTTTGTAATCAACAAAGGCCTCAAATAAACTTTCTGAGAGTTCTTTTTTTCCCGCATCAGAGGCCATGTATTTTTCCTCGGCTGGATTGGAGAGAAAACCCAATTCAACCAAAACAGCTGGCACCGTAGCGGTGAATAGCACAATAAACGGACCTTGTTTTACGCCTCTGTCATTGCGCCCTTTACTTTTAAATGAGCGCTGAATCGTGCCCGCCAAATTGATGCTGTGCTGAAGATAAACGCCCAACATCAGTGAACGCGCAATAATGGCATCTGGAGACAAATCGAAATCTTTATATTGATTCCCTCCATCGTCTTCCAAGTATATTGTTGAGTTTTCTTTGTCCGCCACAGCTTTTTGTGCATCCGTTCGTGTAAGTCCAAGCACCCATGTCTCGGTGCCAAAAGCTGCTGTTCCGTCTGTGGCATTGGCGTGTATTGAGATGAATAAATCAGCATTGTTGTTGTTGGCTAATTTTGCTCGGTCGTATAAATTGATAAAAACATCTTTGTCGCGGGTATACAATACTTTAACATCTGGAAATCGTTCTTTGATAAGTTTACCCAACCTCAGGCAGATATCCAAAACCAAGTCTTTTTCTTTGATTCCCATGGCTTTTCCAATGGCGCCAGGGTCTTTACCACCGTGCCCAGCATCAATCACCACAGTTCTTAGGGTGTGACCCGTAGGTTGTTTGGTAGAAGACGCATTCATCTTTCCCGAAGACGAGATAACAGCGCCTAGCAGCAATACAAAACCGAAAAGCAATATTTTCTTCATCACATGATGTAATTTTATAGCTTTGTAATCGTTTTTAAAACCATAAGTTACAAAGTTAGTTGATTGCGTGCCTTGCAAGAACCGTTCCATACCAAGTTTTATCCATGTTATCTTGTTGATAATTGCATTATTGACGGCACCACAATTTTGTGTCTACGCGCAAGTGGATAGCCTCGGTGTGAATCCAATGGCTAACGACTCTTCTCAAATCACAAAACCTCGTGTTGTTTTTGCCAAAGACTTATTGGGCGAAACGATGTTTTATTCGGCGAAAGATAGCATTGTTGCTGACATCAAAGGCAAAAAACTGTATCTCTACAACGAAGGCAAAATCACCTATGGCACAACTAATTTAACAGCCAATTATATGGTTGTGGATTTAGACAAAAAGGAGGTTTATGCGACTTACACCACTGATTCATTGGGCAGGCGACAAGGGGAAGTGCTGTTTCAGGATGGTGCGGATGAAGTTCGTGCAGCAGGCATGCGTTTCAATTTTGAAACCAAAAAGGCCATCATCGAAGAAACGCGCATCCAACAAGATGAAAGTTTTTTGTTCATGGGAATTGCCAAACGACAAGCCAATGAGGAAATACATTTTCGCAATGGTCGATTCAGCACCTGCGACTTGGATGAGCCACATTTTCATTTCAATTTGACTGAAGCGGTTTTAGTACCCAACGAACGCATCGTTGCTGGTCCATCAAACTTATGGGTCAACGGAGTGCCAACACCACTTGTTTTGCCCTTTGCCTATTTTCCTACCAAAAATCAACCAAAAACGGGTTTGATGTTTCCGGAAATCATCCCAGCATCACCGAATGGAATAGGTTTACAGAACTTGGGCTACTATTTTCCTATCAATGATAAGTTGAATACTACAATTTTTGCAACCATTTTTTCTCGGGGTTCCTTTGGTGTAGCCAATCAATCGGAATACAATGTTCGCTATAAATTCAACGGTAATGCCCGCTTCGAATACATGAATTTTTCGCGTGGTTTTCCCGATACAACGCGACAACAAAAGGTGGCTATTCGCTGGACGCATAACCAAGATGCCAAAGCCAATCCGTATTGGAGGTTTAACGGAAGTATAAACTTTCAGTCGGACAATAACCCACAAGCGACACTCAATCCTCAAAATCAGCAGGTCTTCAATAATGCGACCCAATCGAATATCACTTTAAACAGAAATTTCCCCGGAAAGCCTTACACATTAGGCATGCGTATGGGGGTAAACCAAAATTCAGGCACGGGCAATATGTTTGTGGATTTGCCTACGATTAATTTCAACATGAGTCGCGTGCAGCCTTTTAAAGTTTTCAGAAGCAAAGATGCCATCGGTCCAGAAAAGTGGTTTGAAAAAATTGGTTTCACGTATTCTGGTGAAATGAAAAACCAGGCCAATTTTGCTGATTCGCTTTTGAAAAAAGAAAATTTTGGATTGCTCCCAGATCGCTTTTTGAACGGTATGAACCACCAATTCAACCTGACTTCTAATGTGCAATTGTTGGGCGGAAACTTGAATATCGTGCCTAATTTGAGTTACAATACTTTCATGAATTTCCAGTCTGCGACGCCAAGTTGGGACAATGCCTCTCAAACTGTGCTCACCGATTCCACTTCTGGCTTTTTTATGGGGCAAAATATGAGTTTGAGATTGAGTGCTACAACCACAGTGTACAGCATGTTTCAGCTCATAGGGGCCAAAAATGTGCGCTTTAGAAATGTTACCCGACCGAGTTTGGGCTACGCTTTTGTGCCAGTACTCAACCAAGTGAATACGATTTTCACCAATTCAGGTCAACCAGTGCGCTTCACCGTGCACGACCGTTCCTTGTATCGAAGCGCATCAACCAACGACCAAAGTTTGATCAATTTTGGTTTGACGCATGTTACGGATATGAAAATGCCCAGTAAACGCGATAGCACAGGTTTCAAAAAAATCAACATTATTGAGGGATTATCGCTCAATGGTTCCTATGACATGTTGCGCGACTCATTCAAGTTATCGGATATAAACACACAGTTGCGCATTAAACCGATGGGATTTTGGAACATTGTGGCAGGAGGAAATTATAGTCTGTATGATTGGATCGATAGCACTGGCAGGTCTGTGAATAGTTTTGCAATTGCCAGAGAGGGCAACCGTCAATTGGGTCGATGGACAACTTTCAATGTGGCTTCTACTTTCACTTTTTCGAGCAAAGAGGGTCAGAAAATCATCTCTGAAACTGATCAAATGCTCAAAGACAACTGGAATCAAGATTATAATTATTACATGCTCCGACCCTATGAGGTGATGGATTTTAGAATTCCCTGGCGGGTCAATTTATCCTATAACTTTGATTGGCGCAGAAATACGAACATCACAGCAACAGATACGCTCCGAAGTTTTATAATCCAAACCATTACGTACCAAGCGGATTTCACCTTAACACCGCGCTGGATGGTATCCACACGAGGTACTTTTGATATCAAACAAATGCAGTTTAGCACCGTTTCTATTGATGTGCATCGCAACCTACATTGTTGGAAACTGTCTTTTTTCTACGTGCCTGTCGGATTTAACAAGAGTTTCATGGTGCGCATAGCCGCCAATGCAAGTATGTTGAAAGATGTGAAATATGAGTTTAGAAGACCTCCGGCGTTTTTCTAAGCAGCCAGCTTAAATTTCTTGAAATACGCATCCCAATTAAGGATAAATTTATCCATGATTTCGTCCATGCGCTTTAAAAACAGAGGATTTGGGCATTGCATGTTTCGGAAATATTCATCCTGAAAAGTGCACAATTCGTATTTGTAAAACAAAGCCTTCGACATGGCATAAAGCGTGTTTTTAGATGGATGATTAATTCGAGTCATAAATGAGTTGTATTGATTCAACGCCAATTTCATTTGTTCTGGAGTAAAATCATATACAGGTGCTAATTCGCTGTAAATTAATTCGTTGATGTACGCGATTTTTGAATTATCAAAGTATTTTTCCAAGAGTTTGATATTGCCCGCCATCACAATTAAGGTGAATTTCCCATCGTCTTCAGGATCGAGGTGAGGCGGCTTCACAAAGCTGTTGTCCTCGTTTATGATTTGAGCCACATCTCCAAAGCCGCGTTCGGTAGAGTCCAAAACCAAGCTCACAAACATCTTGGCAAATTGCTCATCTGAAATTTTTTTACGAAGTATGGCTCTCAGCATAATCATATTTTATAGTGTTGTCACAAATATATTCGTTAAGATAGGTGTAACGATTTTTAATGTTTGTAAATTATTAACTGAGTTTTAAACAGATGTTTTCCATAAATGGGGCAAAGTATTTGTTGGAGCGAATGTATCACACTATACTTTTGTAAAGATGAAAAATATAAGGGTTCTACGCGTTCTTGTTTTGCTTCAAGCGGTTGTATTATTGTTATTTTTGGCTTATATCCTGATTTGGACGAAAGCAAATAAGTCCAGCACGATTGCCGTTCACGCGGATCTGTGTGCCAATGCACCAGTTGATTTTGGCGTATGGCAAGGTGAGTTGACGGTGCGCCAAAATGATTTGCTGCAAGCGCAAGAGGAATTGGAGCGCAACAAAGAAAGGGTGTTGCGTAATTTTGCAGCCAAAGGTTTGTTGGCTGCTGATGTAGAATTCAAAGGTGTTCAAACCCAAGGTGATTGGGATTATTTTGTTTTGAAACAAAAAGTAGTTGTGAGTACGCGCGATTTGACTCGACTCAAAAAAGTGAGCGCTGAAAGTGGCGAATTGCTCAAATTTCGAATCGATTTTAGCGCAGATGAACCGCGTTATCGCATAGCCAATTTC
>Ga0169931_10003247_pt1 | contig 25899 bp, 25 predicted proteins | sample Kivu_15m_20L_FD_129675 | JGI IMG/M metagenome (GOLD analysis project Ga0169931, IMG submission 129675) | Freshwater microbial communities from Lake Kivu, Western Province, Rwanda to study Microbial Dark Matter (Phase II) - Kivu_15m_20L... | ecosystem: Environmental > Aquatic > Freshwater > Lake...
GCTGGGGCCGACCCCAGCTGTCCGGACGGCCGCGACCCCTTCACGCACGAAGGGCATGTCGGTACCGGCGGCCCTCGTGGCGCCAGGCCAGGAGTTCGTCGACCGAGGTGCAGGCGATCCGACTTCGCACAGCCTGCTGGCTCGTGATCGTCCAGGCGACGCCCGAGCCGCGCGCTGCCGCACGAGCGTCGCCGCGTCCGCGTCGACTTCCTCGGCGATCGCCCGCGCCAGCAGGTTGGCATCCAGCGCGATCATGGCGCCGAGCGCCGCAGGATCCGCCTGACCACTGCCAAGCCCTGGGCCTCCTCGATCGAGACCGGAGCGCCGCGATGGACGACCCGCCCGAAGAGCGCGCTGGCAGGCTGGCGCGGCACTACGGCCGCCGGCGGGATGAGAATCCCCGAACCATCGTCGAGGCGACGCCGCTGAAGCGGTCTCGTCATGACTCGGCGTCGCGCTTGACTGCGGGTCCATCGCACCGCGCGCGACAACGACCGCTGACATCCCTGTCTTGTCGCCGCGGCCGGCCCCTCCTCCGCTGCGCGGCCGTTCAACGCCCTCCTGTTCGGGCTGTGAGGGCCCGCTCGGGCCGGGCAGCCCGCCACTGGGGTCGCTCCGAGGTCGGGTCCCCCCCGATTGCGGCGGCCCGTCTCGGGGCCGATCGTGAGAGGGTCGCCGTATGAACGGCCCTGTTCGTCTTGGAGGTCAAGGTGAAGGCGTAGGTCAAGCCGCTTCCTGCAGTGAGCCACGCCGCCCAACGGAGCTTCGGTTCTCCGGCGCTGACCGAAGTCATCGCCAAGGCGTCCGAGCGACGCAGGCTCGCAGGGCCGCCTCCCGCTCTGCTCGACACGTCTCGCAACCCCGCCTTCCTAGCCCTGACCGCCGAGATGAACGCAGGGTTCAGGGACAACCCCCCCCCCGCAGGCACCCAAGGGCGAGCTCAACCGCGCGAGAGTGCTGGCCTACGAACAAGCTGTACAGGCCAAGATGAGGGAGTTCAACGACAAGTGGCTGGTCGTCGCCAGGGAGGCGAAGACGCAGTACATGGCGACACTGGGCAAGGACTTCGGCGGCGCCAACCTCGACGGCACCATGCCGCCCATCACGGCCGGACCCAACGCCGTAGCCCGCCCCGGTCAGGCTGCGGCCTAGCCAACGCCTTCGAGCACGCCGGCGGCGTTCGCATCAACCCCCACAGCGCCGTTCTGCGGGGACGGGCCGATCGTGAGGGGGCTGCCGGGCCCGCGCGGACACCCGCGCGGTGTTCAGCCCGGGCCGCTGGCGTCCTCGGGCGGCGCCGCGTGCTCAGCCGAGCCGCTCCCGGTGCCGTTCCATCGGCGTCAGCGCCTGGGCCGGCACCGTGCCGCCCAGCACCTTGCGGGCGCTCGGCGGGGTGGCGAAGCGCCCGCAGGCGGTGAACCACGAGGGCAGGGGCGGACTCATGCGCTCGAAGATCGTTCCGGCGGTGACGCAGCATCGCTCTGGCCGCACGCGGCGCACGTGAAGCGCCCGTCGCCCAGACGCCGGCCGTCACGCCCCAGACTGGCCGGGCAGACGACACCGGTGGGCCAGCGCAGCCCATCGAGGTCGTCCAGGCAGTCGGCCTCGGTTCGGCACCAAGCCTGTGACTCCCCGAGCGATCGGGGATCGTGCTTGCCCGCACGGGGATGATCCACTGCGCCACCCTGAAGGCGGGTCCGGTTCAATGGAGAGCTCTGGGGATCTCAAACGCCCTCACCCTGGCCCGGCGCGAGCGGCGCGCCGGATCTACGGCGGCTGAAGGGCGCGAGGCCGATCCGCTGCTCGCACCGGGCCGCGTCCGCGATCGGACTGCGGGCGTTCACGGCGCGCCCTCCTGTCCTTGGTCCCGGGCTCGGGTCCAGGCCCGCTGCGCGCACCCCCGCGCACGGCGCGTGCCCGGCACGGACCGAGTCGCGAATGTCGTCGTCAGGAAGGCCGATGAGCCGACGGCGCGGGCCTGACACGCTCGCGCCCAGCGTGATCGATCCGAGCCCGGGCATGGCGCACCGGGACGTGAGGTCGCGCTCCAGGAGAATCCCGATGTCATCATCACGCGTCCGCCCGCATGGCCCGCGCGCGCCCGCCACCGCGGGCTCGCTGATCGCCGCCCTCCTGCTGGTCGCCTGCGGCGGAGGTGGGTCCTCCTCGCCGGCTTCGGCGCCGGAGCCGGCCCCCGCCCCCGCGCCGACGACGACCGCCGTACCGGTCAAGGTCGTCGACGGTCCGCTGCGCAACGCCCGGGTGTGCGTCGACCTGAACGACAACGGACTGTGCGACACCGGCGAGCCGACCGCCCGGACCGACGCGAGCGGCACGGCGAGCCTCGACGTGCCGAACGCCGAGGTCGACAAGCACGCGGTGATCGCGATCGTCGGCACGGATGCCGTCGACGCCGACTTCGGGCCGGTGACCGCGGCGTTCCAGCTCGCCGCGCCCGCGGGGCGGACCGCGCTGGTCAGTCCGCTCACCACGCTCGTGGCCACGCAGATGCAGGCGGGCGGGCTCGCCGCCGCCGACGCGGAGTCCCTGGTGCGCCAGCAGCTCGGTCTGTCGGGCTCGCTGTTCGCGGACTACACGGCCGCGAGCGACGCCTCCGCCACCAGCGCCCGGCTGGTGGCGCGGGTCGCGGTGCTGACCGCGCAACAGCAGGCCGCGGCGCTCGCCGCCGTGGTGGGGACGACCGACGTGGGTGGCGCGACGATCACGCAGGCCGACGTCGACCGCGCGGTGCAGCGGGCGATGCTCGCGGTGCTGCCGTCGCTCGGTTCGGCCGCGTCCGACCCGGCGGTGACGTCCGCCGCGAATCCGGCGGCGGCGCTGCAGTCGATCGCTCAGGACATCGTCGCGAACCGTTCGGACCTCACCGCGGACACGGCGCGCGGCGTGATCGGTGCGGACCGGCTGCTGACGCAGTCCGCGTCGGCGCCCACCGACGCGCCGACCGCCACCGCGTCGTTCCGGATGCTCCGCTACGCCGGCCCGACGACCTGGTTCTACCGCGCGATGCTCAGCAACGCGGCCGATGCCACGCCCGATCCGAACGGCCTCGTCCGGTACTACGACCTGCGGCGTGGCACCGCGAGCGACGGCACCGTGTACAGCTGGGGATTCCAGGGCGCCTACGCGCGGCGCGGCGATCTGTTCTGGAACGGCAGCGCCTGGGTGGGCTGCGCGCTCGGTCAGCGCTCCGAGCAGACGGTGCGCGATGCCACCGGCTTCACGCGCTACGTCTACTGCGGCGGATACGAACGGGGCTCGAGCACGCGCGCCTCGCGCGACCTGAGCGGCACGCCGATCGACGACGTGGTCCGCGAGATCCGCGCACAGCCGGGCACTGATTCCGGCTACCGGTACGCGGACTTCGGTCCGACCGACCTCGGCCTGCTCGGCACGGCAAGGATGCCGTCCGGTGCCATGCTGCTCTACCAGCGCTCCCAGTCGACCTCGACCGCGCCGGCCTACGACGTCACGTCGCCGGTGACCGTCGCGATCTCGGACGTGCTCGCCCAGGGCGGGGACGCCCGTTCGGGCGGCGCGCCGGCGTGCTCCGCGGCGACGCCAAGCACGCCCGTCGCGAACTACCTCGTGCGGCCGACGACGCTCGAGCAGATGGTCGCGCGCGCCCCGGGCAAGCCTTGCCGGTACAACGCCGAAACGACCGCCACCGGTACCAGCGGGCCACGCAACGACTGGTGGGGGCAGTCCTCGCTGAGCTTCGGCACCGTCAGCGGCGCCGCGACGCCCCCGCCCGGCACGGGCGACTACTACACGACGACCCGCGAGATCCGCGTCGCGTTCCCGGCCGCAGGCCAGGTGCAGTACTACAACTGCATCCTCCGCAAGGTGGGCGGCACCGGGCGCAACTGCGACGAGGCGGGCAGCGGCACCTACACGATCGAGCCGCTCGGCGACGCGCGGGTGATGCGGCTCGCCAGTCCGGCAGCCTCGACGGCGCCGCTCACCTACGACCGCATCTTCGTCGAGCGGGCCGGCCAGGTGTGGCTCGGCTACCAGGTCCGTCCCGCGCTGTACCAGTCGGTTCGGCTGAACCTGGTCGCCGCCAACGCGCTGCTCCAGCAGCTGGGTCTGCCGCCGCTCGAGCCCTGAACGGGCATACCCCCCCGAGCGGTCCTCCCGGGGCCGTGCGGGTGCGGCGCCAACCGTGCCTCGCCATCGTCCCGGGACGACCGCCGCGACCCCGTCGGACCGCTGCCCGCGGGGATCGCGGCGCGCGAGCCACGCCGAGCCCGGTCGATGTGGTTCACACGCGCGTGACCAACCCCGGCCGGCGCGCGAAGCCCTTTCCCGACCCGAACGTTCCGCTGCGGATGACGCCGGACGAGGTCGTCGACGCGCTGCGTGCGGCCGCCCTGGACGCCGGGCGCGACCTGTGGGTCGAACGGCCCCGGGAGGCCTGGGCCGCGAGCGACCGCCCCGCCGCGGTCGCCGCGCTGCGGGTGCTGGGCGCCCACGCCCGTCACCATGGTCTGCCCGGTGCGCCGCTGCTGCACGCGGTGATGACGCTCGAGGCGACGGGGGCGCGGATCGACCCGAACTGATGGGGGATTCAAACGCCCTCACCCAGGCCCGGCGGGAGCGGGATGACGTGATCGACCCGGTGGACCGAGCCCGTTCGGTCTGAGACGAACGACGTCGCCCCTGCGGGTCCGCGCACGCGCCGGCCGTCGCACGGCAAGATCGGTCCGACGCTCTACGCGACCACCGGTACCGATGAGTCGCTCGCCGCACTGCAGCGCCTGACGCAATTGATCCCGGCCCCGACCCCGGCGGTCGAGGTCGGCGAACACGACGGGGCGCTATGCAGCTCACCCAAGTCGGCTGCCACGGTTCGCCGCCCGCGATGCAGGACCGGCTCGCGGCACCGGTGCCGCTGATGTTCAACCGCCTCGGCAACGTGCTCGCGCAGCTGCGCGACCGGCGGCTGCGCGCCCATGCGATCCCGGCAACCGAGCGCTCCGACATGCTGCCCGCGCGTCCGAGGTTCCCGGAGCTCGGCTACCCTGCGCTGCAGGCTTCGACCCGGATCGGGCTGTGGTGCGCACCGCAGGTGCCCGCGGCGATCGTCCGGCGGGTCCATGCCGAGACGGCGCGATGGCTGGCCCGCGACGACACGAGGCCGTGGATGCGCAACGCCGGCGTGAGCCCGGGTCGGGCCCGCGGACCCGACGAGCTGGCACGCTCGGTCGCGGCGGACTTCGGGACGATGGGCTCGGTGCTGCGCTCCATCGGATTCGCGCCGCGGGCCCAGGCACCGCGCGGATCGGTCAGAATCGCGTCGATCCCGACCGACGGACACGACGATGAAGATGCGCGGCATCCCCTTCGGCACGACCGACTGGTCGAGCGTCGAGCGCACCGAGCACCCGGGCGAGCGCGGCGTCGCGCACTGGCGCACGCGGCACTTCGGCGACATCCGCGTACGGATGGTCGAGTACTCGCCCGGCTACCTCGCCGACCACTGGTGCGAGAAGGGGCACGTGCTGCTGTGCCTCGCGGGCGCGCTGCACACCGAGCTCGCGGACGGGCGCACGTTCGAGCTGACGCCGGGGACGAGCTACCAGGTGGCCGACGGGGCGGAGCCGCATCGGTCGTCGACGGCGACGGGGGCGACGCTGTTCATCGTCGACTGACCGGCACGGTGCACGTTCCCGCGGAAACGTCACGGCCGACGATGGGCGACGCGCCCCCCTCCCGACGCTTCTTCCTCGACTGGCTCCGCATCGCGGCGTTCGGGCTGCTCGTGCCGTACCACGTCGGCATGTACTACGGGACCTGGGACTGGCACGTGAAGAGCCCCTTCGCGAGCCCTGCGATCGAGCCGCTGATGCGGATGGCGAATCCCTGGCGGATGCCGCTGCTGTTCTTCGTGTCGGGCGCCGCGACCGCGTTCATGCTCGCGCGGGCGGGCGCCACCGGTGCGCTGCTGCGCGAGCGCGCGGCTCGCCTGCTCAAGCCGCTGCTGCTCGGCATGCTCGTCGTGGTGCCGCCGCAGACCTTCTTCGAGGTCCGGCAGAAGCACGGCTACGAGGGCAGCTTCGCATCGTTCATGCGCCTGTACCTGAGCGGCGCCGACGCGTTCTGCGGGCCGGGCGGCTGCCTCGCGATGCCGACCTGGAACCACCTGTGGTTCCTGCCCTACCTGCTGACCTACACCGCGCTGCTGTGGCTCGTGCTGCGGCGGTGGCCGGGCGCGCTCGACGCGGCCGCGGACGCGGCGTCGCGCCCCGCGAGGGGCGCGGCACTGCTGGGCGTGCCGATCGTCGCGTTCGCGGCCGAGCGGTGGGCGCTTCGGGATGCGTTCCCGATCACGCATGCGCTGCTCGGCGACTGGCACGCGCACGTGATCTACGGCAGCGCGTTCGTCCTCGGCGCGGTGGCGGCACGGGCCGACCGATGGGAGCGGTTCGAGTCGCTGCGCTGGCCCGCGCTCGTCGCGACCGCGCTCGGCGGGCTCGCGCTGGTCTCCGGCGCCCCGGACGCGGTGCGCACGATCGGCGCCGCCGCGATGCTGTGGGGCGGCATCGTCGCGGCGGTCGGGTTCGCGCGCCGGCACTGGGATCGCGACGGGCGCTGGCGCGTGGTGCTGACCGAGGCGGTGTTCCCGCTCTACCTGCTGCACCAGACGGTGATCATCGTCGTGGCGATGGGGCTGGCGGGCTGGCGACCGTCGCCCGCCCTGGAGTCGCCGGTGCTGATCGCCGCCGCGTTCGGCGTGCCGGCGCTCGCGTACCTGCTGGTGCGGCGGATCCCGGTGCTGCGCCCCTGGTTCGGACTCGCGCCGACCGCGTCGCCCGGGGCGGAGACGGTCGGACGGCGGGCCTGACGGAGTTCGCGGACGCGGACGGACGGTGCGGTCGCCGGGCCGCAGCGCGCGAAGACGCTGCTCGACCGCGGGCACCGCCCGTCGATCCTTGCGCAGCCTCGAGACTCAGTGCTCCATCAGGCGGCCGAGCGGCGCGACGCCGACCCGCTTCCCGCACCGGGCCGTGTGCGCGATCGGGCGGCGGGCCTTCACGGCTCGCCGTCCTGGCCTCGATCCCGGGCTCGGGCTGAGGCTGCCCGGCTTCGCGCGCCTCGCTGCGCGGCGGCGGCTGCGGGTCCGGCCACAGGTGCACGAGGATCTCCCCGATCGCCGCACGGCGGGCACCGGATCCGGGTCTGGTCGGCGGCGGGTCTCGGCCTGGAGATCCCCGTGCCTGCTGGGTTGGCGAGTGTCGACCCCCTGCGTCTCGCGAGCTTGACCATGGTAGAATACTGGATAAAACATCAGTTTTCGGAGCGGCCATGTCCATCGAGCGATCCGCGGTCGACGAGCTCCGCTGCGATGCCGATCCGCCGCAGTCCGTGCCGCTCGCGCAGCTCGAGTCCGAGATCACCGAGCTCACCGGCCACCTGAACGCGGCGAGCCACCGCTGGCTGATCCTGGTGGCCGAGTTCGACCGGCGCGAGGGCTGGGCCGACGGCGGCTTCACCCGCTCGTGCGCGCAGTGGCTGGCGTGGAAGTGCGGCATCGACCGCGGCGCGGCGCGCGAGAAGCTGCGCGTGGCGCGCGCGCTCGAGCGGCTGCCGGCGATCGGCGCGGCGATGGCGGAAGGCCGGCTGAGCTACTCGAAGGTGCGTGCGCTGAGCCGCGTGGCCACCGCGGCCACGGAGCAGACGCTGCTGGAGATCGCGCTGCACGGCACGGCCGATCACGTGGAGCGGGTGGTGCGGGGCTTGCGGCGCGCGCAGCAGGCGGCCGAGCTGTCGCGCGAGGCGCGCCAGCACGCGGCGCGCTCGGCGACGGTGCGCTGGGAGGACGACGGCTCGCTGCTGCTGCAGGTGAGGCTCGGTGCGGAGGCGGGCGCGGTGGTGTTGCGCGCGCTGGAGGCGGCCGAGCGCGCCGCGGCGGGTACGCCGACGCGGGAGGGCGTTTCCGCTGAAACGCGCGAGGGGTCCGGCGAGGACGTTGCGCGGGCTGCGGGCGCCGAGTCCGGCCGGTCCGCGAGCGCCCCCGAGAGAGACGAGAACCACGAGAACGCCGGATCGATCGAGGTCCGAAGCCCCGACCCCGACGAGCCCCCCGACGAGCCCCCCGACACGCCCGCACAGCGCCGCGCCGACGCGCTGCTGCGGCTCGCCGAGGGCTGGCTGGCGCAGGGCGGGGGCGCGCTCGCCGGCGGCGAGCGGCACGCGATCGTCGTGCACGTGGACGCGGCGGTGCTGGGCGCGGGCGCGGAGGCCCCCGCCGCGCCCCGCTGCGAGCTCGAGCACGGCCCGGCGATCGCCGCCGAGACCGCGCGGCGCCTGGCCTGCGACGCGAGCGTGGTGACGCTCGCCGAGGACGCCGAGGGCCGCCCGCTGGATGTCGGGCGCAGCACGCGCACCGTGCCCGCCGCGATCGGGCGCGCGCTGCGCGCCCGCGACGACGCGCGCTGCCGCTACCCCGGCTGCACGCACCGCCACGCGCTGGACGCACACCACATCCGGCACTGGGCCGACGGCGGCGCGACGCGCCTGTCCAACCTCGTGCTGCTGTGCCGCACGCACCACCGGCAGGTACACGAGGGCGGCACGCGCGTGCAGCGGCTGGACGACGGCGCGCTGCGCTTCATCGACGCGTACGGCCGCACGATCGACGCCGCCCCGCCCACCGCGGGCACGCTCACGCGACTGCTCGCGGCGAACGCCGCCCGCGGTATCCGCATCGACGCGGCCACGGCCACCGGCCGCTGGTGCGGCGAGAACCTGGACCTGGACATGGCGGTGGGCGGGCTGTGCATGGAGCAGGCGCGTGGGGCCGCGGCGATGGCCGCTCCGTAGGCGCGCCTGATTTCTCGCTTCAGGCCGCCGCGAGCACGTACGAGGGTCGCTCCCCACGTTGGCGGAGCCGCATCGAGGTGCCCGATCACAGGCTCGATCGCCTGGCGGCGCTTGAGCGCACGGATCTCGAGCGCGTTGCGCCGCGTCTTCTTGCCGCGATGCTTGATCTCGATCCCGGGATTCACGTCCTCGACGCCGCGGTAACCGAGATCGACCCACGCCGTGCTCGGCTTGGCGCCGGTGTCCTGCATCAGGATCGTCGCCTGCTCGATCTGTCCGGCAGGCGTGTGGCCGTCTCACGGATTGCCGTCAAAGGCGCGCGCGCACGATCAGGCTGCCGCGCAGCGTCGTGGCGATGCCCACCTTCGAGCCGAACTCGTACGCCGTCCTCGCGTTGCCCTTCGTGATGCACACCATCTCGGGGGCGTGCGAGCGGTAGGGCTTGGGCGTCTCGGTCTTGCGAGCCGAGGTCTGCTCGAACACGCGGGTCGCCTTGCCCAGCGTGTCGCGGATCGCAGCGGTCAGCGTCGTCAGGCACGTCTCGATGCCGCGCTGCAGGCGCCCGACCATCGTTCGCCGGCGACGGATCACACGACGCATCCGCTTCAACTGGCGGACGTGCGCGTAGCGCGCCGCCTTGTGCCGCAGGTACGTTCCTTCCTTCGCGTCGGTCTGCTTCAGCGCGATGCCCTGTTCGCGGGCGAACTCGACATGCTTCTCGCAGGCCGTCTCCAGCATCCGGCTGTCGGCCACGCCCTCGTCGCTCTCGTCGAACGCGTGCTTCAGGCACAGCAGCGAGATCATCAGCCGCATCGGCAGCCGAGGCCGGCCGGTGTCGCTCGTCGAAAACCGCCGGAAGACCGCACCCGAACGGCCGAAATCCGGGGGAACGTCGTCCGAGAACAGCTCGAAAGTCGTTTCCGATCGATGGATCATGGAATGATCGGGGACGACGCAGCGGTCAGTTACCTGCAGACGATCAGGTTGCTCTGCGGTCTTTGTTGCAGCCACTGGACGCAGATCGAACACGCCGCGCGCTTCAACCGGCTGATCCGCAACGTCTTCCACGACGGCGATGCGTGAGCGGGTGTCGAGCGCCTGCAGACCATCAGCGATACTGTTCCGACTCGGCCGTCCGTCGTGGCACGCTGAGCAACGCGCATCTCAGCGCTCCGAGCGCTGTGGACTTCTCCCACGCGCTGGTACAGGACTCGCCCGCCTCGTGAGCATTTGAACCATGACCTTGCACGAGCAAACGAAGCGTCGGCTACTGGCTCAGCTCGCCGCGCCAGCGGCGAACAATGACGCCACGCAGCTGAACAACGCGCTGCGCATGCTCGGCAAGTGGCGCAGCGCCTCGATCCAAGACCTGCTGCTGAAACAGAACGGCACTCTGGTGCAGCAGGGCCCTCTGCGGGGTCTGGACTTCGTCGAGGCTTCGGCAGAAGGCTGCCACGTTGCGAAGCTGCTCGGCACCTACGAGCAGCCGCTGCATCCCTACATCGAACAGGCGGTCGGTGCGGCGTACGCGACCATCGTCAACATCGGTTGTGCCGAGGGCTACTATGCCGTGGGCTTGGCGCGCCGACTGCCGGACAGCCGGATTCTTGCCTTTGATTCCAATCCCCGTGCCCGCGCAAGCTGCCAGCAACTGGCGCAGAAGAACGCCGTCGGCAGCCGCGTGCAGATCGAGGCTCTGTTCCAACACGCGGACTTTGCCGCGCTGCCACGGCACGGCACCTTGGTGCTCTGCGACATCGAAGGTGCCGAGCGGGAACTGCTCGATCCCGCCAAGGCGCCGGCGCTGCAGCACCTCGACCTCATCGTCGAAAGCCACGAGTGCCTGGTGCCCGGCGTCACCAGGACCCTGATCGAGCGCTTCGCCGCCACCCATGCGCTGACCCTGGTACAAGACAGCGGGCAAAGGCACTTGCAGGCTCCGCCGCCCTGGTTTCTCGGCCTTTCGCATCTGGACCAGTTGCTGGCCGTGTGGGAGTGGCGTTCCGGCCCCACGCCGTGGTTGGTCATGAAGAGCAGGCAGGCGCGAACGAGCCCATGACCGCCGCCGTGCGCTCGGCGGCTCCGCACGGCGGGAGGGTTGTTGCGCTGCTGCACGCGGGCTTCCATCGCCATGACCCTCGAGCAGCCGGCAGCGTGTCGTGGCCGCACCCGCTGCAGCGCAGTCGCGCAATGCCGCTCGCCAGGATGCCGCACTGCACGAACGCGTCGAGCTCGTCCTTGACGAACCGCGGCACCCGCGAACCGGTGCTGGCCTCGGTGTACGCGATGAAATCGGCCGCAGGGTGCTGCACCCGCCGATGCAGCGTGGTCCGCTCCGGGCGGCGGCGCGCGGGGCGCAGCGGCACGGCATCGGGCGCGCGCGGAGCGGTGTGACCGCCGGAGCAACCGTGATGGCGGGCGCCGGACGCGCGATGCCTGCGAGGTCGAAGCCCCGCACGGTGTCAGCGCCGGCAGCACTCCGCCATCGACCACGGGACGGGGTCCTTCGGTCTGCGACGAAGGACGCAGTCCCCGCGGGTCCGCGCAGATCGGTCCGGCGACCTGCGCCACCACCGGTGCCGGCGGCGCCTCGATCGACCGACGCCCCTCGCCCACCGCGGCGCCGGTCGACAGGACCCGACGGTCTTCGCCGTGCCTGCAGGCGAGGTCGAGCTGCCGGGCACGCCGCAGGAGCTGCAGCAGCGTACCGCCGCCGAGGTCGAGCACCGGGCGCGACCCGAGGCGCGAGTGCGAGGGGTCGATACACGCAGTCCGCCCCGCAGCATCGCCCGCGTCGCCCACCGGAACCCGCCGCGATGACCGACGCGACCGCCATGCCCCGTCGCCGCGCCGGCTCGCACGAGCTCGCCGCGCTCGAGTGCCCGCTGCTGATGATCCGCGGCGACGAGGACGCGGTGATCCCGCCGTTCGCGGCCGACGCGATCGCGCGCGGGGTGCCGGGTTCGCGCGTGGTCCACGTGGCCGACGCCGGACACTCGGTGTACTTCGAGCGCGCGCCGGCGTTCGATGCGGCGCTCTCGGCGTTCGTCGCGGAGCTGCCGGGCAGTGCGTCACGGCCGCGGCCGTGACGGCCCGCGGTCCCGCGGCACGATCGGCACGCGAGGCCTACTCGGGCTTGATGCCCGCAGTTCGGATCACCCGCGTCCACAGCGCGATCTGGTCGCCCAGGTACTTCGTGTAGTGCGCGGACCCTGCTGGAGGCACGACGAAGCCGTCAGTCTCGAGACGGTCGCGGATCTCGGCCGAAGCCATGACCTTCCTCATCGCGGTCTCGAGACGATCCAGGATCGGCTGCGGCGTGCCGCGGATCGCAGACAGGCCCGACCAGGACATCGCCTCGAACCCCGGCACGCCGGCCTCGGCGATGGTCGGCACGTCCGGGAACAGACGGTTGCGCTCGGCGCTCGTGACCGCGAGCGCGCGCAACCGGCCGGCCTTCACGTGCGGAAGCACCGCGTCCTGGTTCAAGAACGTCATCGGCACCTGACCGGCGAGCAGGTCGACCAGCATCGGCGCGCCGCCGCGATACGGAATGCCGACGATGAACAGCGGCAGTCCCTTCGTGCCGCCCACCTGCTTTAGAAGCTCCATCGCCATGTGCCCGGAGGCCGCGTGCGTGTACCCGTAGTTCATCCTGCCCGGATTGGCGCGAATGAAGGCGATCAGCTCCTGGAAGGTCCCGAACGGCTGCGCGGCGTGCACGACCAGCACGTTGGGGCCCGACATGATCTGCCCGATGTGGACGAAGTCCTTCATCGAGTCGTAGCCGGGATTCGGATTCAGGCCGTGCATCACGGCGTTGCTGCCCACGCCGGACAGCAGCAGCGTGTACCCGTCGGCCGGCGCCTTGGCAGCGCGTGCCGTGCCGATCATGCCTCCGGCACCGCCCAGGTTCTCGACCACGAAGGGCTGACCCAGCTCCTTGCCGAGCGCAGCCGAGAGCATCCGGCCCATGTTGTCCGACGACCCGCCAGGAGGAAAGGGCACGATGACGCGCACCGGCTTGGTTGGCCAGTCGGACTGCGCCCGGGCGGGAAGGTGCGTGGTGGCGAGCGTCGCTGCGGCGAGCGTGATCAGGTCGCGACGATTCATGGGTGGCTCCTTGAGACTCGGTGGGTCGATTCGCCGGACCAGGACCCGGCTCGAAGCGGGCGGACGGATCAGTCCTAACCGGAGGTGGCCGCGCCCGCGGCCTGCAGCAGACCGCGCGTGTAGCCGAGGGCGAAAGCCATGAAGCGCTCGCGATCCGGGTCGAGATCGGACAGCGGGACGTGGTCCGGACACAGCGGCCCGGCATAGCCGCCGCGACGGTATGCCCTGACGGCCTCGACCATGTCGACGTCGCCCTCGTCCGGGAACACTTCCTCGAAGTCGAGATAGCCGCCGCGGATGTTGCGAAAGTGGACCATGAACACCCGGCCGGTCCGCGCGAACTCCTCGATCACCGGCGGCAGTGCGGTGCCCGGGTCGGCGAACATCTCGGCGACCGTGCCCTGGCAGAAGTTCAGGCCGTGATTGCGGCTCGAGCTGATCTTCAGGAAGCGACGGATGCCGTCGACCGAACCCATCACGTGCTCGACGCCGTCGAGCCCGCCCGGCGGATAGGCCGGGTCGTGCGGATGGCAGGCCAGGCGCACGCCGGCGGCGTCGGCCGCAGGCACCAGGCCCTCGACCAGGAACTCGATCGCGTCCCAGCCGGCCCGCTCGGACACCGGCGGCACGCTGCGCGCCGTCCGCTGGCCGCACAGCAGCGCCGATCCGGAACCTTCGCCCGCCTGGTTCGTCGGGTAACCGACGCCCCAGTAGCTGTGCCTGGCGCCGGACTCGGGGGAGTACTCGGCGAAGCGGAAGCCCGAATTGCTGCAGCCGCCGCGACCCGGCCGCAGCGCGGTCCGCGTGATGCCCACCATCTGGACGTTGTACTTGAGGCAGGCGATGCCGGCCTCCGCGGCGACCGCGACGTTGCGTGCGAGGATCTCGCGGCTTGCGCGGGCACCCTGCAGGTCGACCAGCGAGTCGAGGAGGATCGACCCGACGTCCAGCGCGAAGGCGTCGATCTTCAGGTCGAAACCTTCGATCCATTCGCGATAGGCACGCAGCTTCGCGCCATCCCAGCGCGCGATGCCCTCGGCGGACGACACCAGATCGGTACCCCGGTTGTCGATCACGACGTGACGCACGCCCAGTTGGGTCGACAGCCTCAGCCGCCGTTCGCTGGGATTCAGCAGTTGCTCGCTGATGTACACGGGTGGGTCACCTTCGGGCGCGAACGGTATGGACGAGGCGCCGCGCCGACCCCGGAGGGATCCGAGGACGGAGCGAAACCGGCCGTCGTGCGGTCAATCGGGGCCGAGGCGATAGCCGCGTCCTGCGTAGTCGAAGCCGACCAGTTCGCCCATGTGCGTTCCCTGCACCACCGGCAGCACCGCGACGTCACTGACGGCGGGTGCCGCGTAATACGCGCGGATCTCGCTGATCAACCCGGTCCGTTCGCAGAAGCGATACCACTCGTCTCCGCGCTGGGCGGTGGCGCTCCTGCGCTTCCAGTGGGTCCACTCGATGACCGCCTCCGGGCTGTCCCGGCTGACGAGCACCCGCTCGATCGACCACTGGGATCCGAGGTTCTCGACGCACCAGACCCAGTTGCGCGCGATCGTCTCCGCACCCCGCCACGGCACCCCGGGCAGACCGGGCGGGAAGTAATGCACCGCATCCTGCGTGAAGCAGGCGACCAGCGCGCCGTGGTCGCCGGCGTTGCAGGCGTCGAAGTAGCGACGGATCATCGTCTCGTACGGATGCATGGCGGCAGGCCTCTCGGCTCAGCGTGCGGTGGGCGCGGGCAGTGCGGGGCGTCCCGCGGCCACCCAGGCGCGGTGCTGTTCGCGGGTCTCGAGGCTCGGCGGGTACAGCCCCCAGAGCGCCTCGCCGGCCTGCACCCGCAGCGCCAGGTAGCTCTCGAGGTCGTCCTGCGCCTCGCACAGGTCGGCCATCTCTGCCGCCAGGTGGGCCGGTATCACGGTGATGCTGTCGACGTCGCCGTGGATCACGTCGCCCGGGTAGACCGCGACGTCGGCGCACGCGATGGGCACCTGCAGGTCGGCCACGTGGTGGAAGCTCAGGCGCGTGGTGGCGGTCACGCCGGCACTCCAGGCCGGGATGTCGAGCCGGCTCAGTTCGATGCCGTCGCGAAACGCGCCGTCGGTGACGACGCCGCGCACCCCTCGCATCATCATGCGCGTGACGAGCATGTTGCCCATCGAGGCGGCGCTGCCGTCGCGGCGGCTGTCGATCACCACCACGTCGCCCGGCTGGGTCTGTTCGACCCCGACCCACTGCAGGTTGTCGGCGTTCGGAGTCACCGTGAGGGTCGCGTAGGTGTCGATGTCCTCGCGCGCGGGGATCATCCGCATCGTGAAGGCACGGCCGGCGAACCGCTTCGCGTTGCCGCCCTGCAGCGGCCGCAGCCCGACCATCACCGGCTGGCGATACCCCTTCCTGAACAGCTGGGTCGTGAGCGACCCGCTGCTGATTCGAGCCAGACGATCGAGCACCGCATCGGGTACCCGCTGCGGCTCGCGAAGCGGCGGGGGCGTCGGCGTGTGGGGATGGTTCATCGGACGGGGACTCACGAGGGGCCCACGCACCCCGTCCCGAATGCCGGGACGGGACCGTGGTCGTCGGGTACGGCATGCTAGGCATCCCTGGAGCGCGGTTGAAGATGCGGCTACGGTGATGCACACCTCGGATCCCGATAGTCGGGAATGAAGATCATGACGCTGGGAATCGTCGATCGCGCCGCCACGGTCGACAAGGCGCTGGACGTTCTGGACGCGGTGGGCACATCCCGGCGCGGGCTGACGAGGCTGGAACTGGCCGAGCGCCTGGCGCTGCCCAGGACCACGCTGTACCGGTTGCTCGGCACGCTGGTGGCGCGCGGCATGTTGCGGCGCGATCCGCAGCGGCGCGTGTACTGCCTCGGCTTTCGCTGCCTCGAGTACGCGCGCGAGGCCTACGCGATGCCCGACCTGGCAGCCAGCGCGAGCCCGGAACTGCGCACGCTGAGGGACCTGACCGGCGAGACGACCTACCTGGGCACGCTGGACGGGCTCGAGATCCTGCTGCTCGATCGCTGCGACGGTGCCCACAGCCGTCGCTCGGCCGCCCTGCCCGGCCAGCGCAGGCCCCTGCACTGCACCAGCCAGGGCAAGGCGATCCTGTCGGCCCTGGAGCCGGCGCGGCGCGACGCGCTCGTCAGGGACATCGCGCTGGCGGCGCTCACGCCGCGAACCATCACCGATCGCCGCCGCCTGCAGGCCGAGCTGAAGGTCACCGCGGCGCGAGGCTACGCGATCGACGACGAGGAGATCCTGCTCGGGGTCCGGTGCTGCGGGGCTCCGATCGTCGACGCCGAGGGCCAGGTGCGGGGCGTGATCAGCGTGGCCGGACCCGCCTTCCGGCTGACCCGCGCCCGCGTCGAGCTGCTGGGCCCGGAAGTGGCCCAGGCGGCACGACGCATCGGCGCCCAGCTCAGCACCCGCCGCCCGGCCGGCGAGGGCGACGTGCAGGTCGTGGAGGGCGATCGCGCGTTTCACGGCGCCTTTCCCTGCTGGACCCCGTCGCAGCAGTGCCTGCGCTGGGCCGACTCGCTCGCGCCCGCGGTTCACGCGATACGAACGCCGGACGACGGCGAGGAGACGATCGCGGTCGGCTCGGCGAGCCTCGACTATCCGATCCTGGCCCTGCTGCGGGAACCGGCGGCGACGCTGCTGCTTCAGGAAGGCAGCTGGAGTCGCGTGCACGACGACGGCGGCATCGAGATCGCACGCGACCTGCCGCGGCGCGGCGTGAACTCGGTGACGGCCGATCCGCACGGTCGGCTGTGGGCCTGCGTTCCCGATGGCCGACGCTGGCGGGTGGGCCGGCTGGGCCGGGACGGCCGCGTCGAGGACGGGTGGTCCCTGCCCGCCCCGGCGACCGCACTGGCCTGGCGGGCCGGCCACGGTCCGCTGTTCGCGGCGCTCCCGGAGACGGGCGAGGTGCTGTCGCTGCGGTCCGGGCAGGCCACGCCCCGACGGCTGGCCACGCTGCCGAAGGGTTCGGGGCGACTCGGCGGCCTCGCGGTCGACCGAGACGGCGGCGTGTGGACCACGCTCTACGAGAGGGCTGGAGCGTGATCCGCATCGCGGAAGACGGCGCGATCGACCGCGTGGTCGGACTGCCGGTGCCCTGTCCCACCGACCTGGCGTTCGGCGGTCGGGACAGCAGCCGGCTCTACGTGACCAGTGCCCGCCAGAGCCTGTCGATGGACGCGCTGGTGGCGGCGCCCCTGTCGGGTCGACTCTTTCGCGTGGAGACCGGCGTCCCCGGTCAGACGACGCTCGAGCGCTTGCCGGGGTAGCGTGCCCGACCGCGCGGCGCGCGTCGCCGAGCCTTGCGCCTGCGGCGAACCGCATCGCTACACTGACGGCCAGGCCGTCATCCGGGCCCGCGATCCAGATGACCGCCTGCCCGCAGGAGCCGCCCGAATGACCGACCTGATCGCGCGCCGCCGCGCGCTGCTGGGCCCGAACGTACCCACGTTCTACGCCGACCCGGTGCACCTGGTCCGCGGCGAGGGCGTGTGGCTGTGGGACGCCGGCGGGCGCCGCTACCTCGACTGCTACAACAACGTGCCGCACGTGGGCCACTGCAACCCGCGGGTGACGGACGCGCTGTGCGCGCAGGCGCGCACGCTCAACACGCACTCGCGCTACCTGCACGAGGGTCTGCTCGACTACGTCGAGCGGCTCGTCGCCACCTTCGAGGCGCCGCTGTCCACGGCCCTGCTCACCTGCTCGGGCTCCGAGGCGAACGACGTCGCGCTGCGGATGGCCGAGGCGATGACCGGCCGGCGCGGCATCGTGGCCACCGATGCCACCTACCACGGCAACACCGCGCTGGTGAGCCACCTGTCGCGCAGCAACGTGCCCGAGGTCGGCTTCGGGCTGGGCGGGTTCGTGCGCCACGTCGAGGCGCCCGACAGCTACCGGATCGAGGACCCGGACGGGCGGCGCTTCGCGGCCGGCGTGCAGGCGGCGATCGACGACCTCGAGTCGTCTGGGGTCGGCTTCGCGGCGCTGATCGTCTGCCCGCTGTTCCTGAACGAGGGCTTTCCGACGCAGGCGCCGGGCTGGCTGCAGCCCGCGGCCACGGTGGCGCGCAACGCCGGCGGGCTGCTGATCTGCGACGAGGTGCAGTCGGGGTTCGGGCGCTGCGGCAGCCACTTCTGGGCGCATCGCCGGCAGGGCGTCGTGCCCGACGTGGTGACCCTGGGCAAGCCGATGGGCAACGGCCATCCGGTGGCCGGCGTGGTCACCACCCCGCAGATCATGGCGCGGTTCCGGCAGGCGTTCCGCTACTTCAGCACCTTCGGCGGCAACCCGGTCTCCTGCGCCGCGGCGACGGCGGTGCTCGACGAGCTCGAGGCGCGCGGGCTGCAGCGGCACGCCGAGCGGATCGGCCGCCTCGCGCACGAACGCCTGTCGGCGCTGGCGCGCCGGCACGAGGCGATCGGAGACGTGCGCCACAGCGGCATGGTGTTCGGCGCCGAGTTCGTGCTCGACCGCAGCACCCGCGAGCCGGCCGGCGACTACGCCGAGCGCGTGGTCGAGGCGATGCGCGCGTCGGGCGTGCTGCTGTCGCGGCTCGGGCGGCACCGCAACACGCTGAAGATCCGCCCGCCGATGGTCTTCGACGAGTCGCACCTCGATCTGCTGGTGGACACGCTGGACGCGGTCCTCACGCGGCTGCCGATCGCCGGATGAGCGACCCGCTCGCGCGCGAGGCGCTCGCCCGCTGGGGTCTGCAGGACGCCGCCTGCGAGTTCGTCGTCGGGCGCGAGAACCGCGTGTACCGCGTGCGCGCGCCGGACGGTGAGTTCGCGCTGCGCCTGCGGCGCCCCGGCTACCGCAGCCACGCGGAGCTGGTCTCCGAGCTGGACTGGCTCGCCGCGATGGACCGGGCCGGCCTGTCGGTGCCACGCCCGCGCGCGGCGCGCTCCGGCGCGATGATCGAGCCGGTGGGCGGCCATGCGGTGGACCTGGTCGGGTGGCTGCCGGGGCACCGGTTCGGCGAAGCGACCCTGCCGCCGGCCGACGCGGCGGTGCTGTTCGAGCGCCTGGGCCGCGAGATCGCGCGGCTGCACGACGCCTGCGACCGCTGGCGACCGCCGCCCGGATTCGTGCGCAGCCGGTGGGACGCCGACGGCCTGCTGGGCGAGGCGCCGCAGTGGGGCCGGTTCTGGGAGAACCCGACGCTGGACGACGACACGCGCCGCCTGCTCGAACGCTTCCGCGACGCGGCGCGGCGCACGCTCGACGCGCACGCGGGCACGCTCGACTTCGGCCTGATCCACGCCGACCTGGTGCGCGACAACCTGCTGGTGGACGGCCAGCGGATCCGGCTGCTCGACTTCGACGACGGCGGATTCGGCTATCGGCTCTTCGACCTGGCGACCGTGCTGCTCAAGGCGGTGGACCCGCCCGATCGCGCCGCGCGCACCGCATCGCTGCTCGCCGGCTACCGCAGCCTGCGCCCGCTCGATGACCGCCGCCTCGCGCTGTTCGTCGCGCTGCGCGCGACCACCTACGTGGGCTGGATCGTGCCGCGGTGGGGCGAACCCGAGGCGGCCGCGCGCAACGCGCGCTTCGTGGCCGACGCGCGCGAGCACTGCGCGGCGTACCTGCGCGACGCCGGCACGACCTGAGGGCGCGGGCGGCCCGTCCGGGCCCGCGTTCGCCGCTGGACCGAACGCCGCACCGGCACGGCGCGCCCGACCGGGCGGTCGGCCGCTCGCGTCACCCGACGCAACGCGCATCAGCCGCCGTCGCGCCTCGGCGCGCGCCGACGGTCCCACTGCCGCCGGCTGCCGCCGCGCCGGCGGTCGGCGAGCGCGTCGACGAGCCGCGCGTCGAGGAGCTCGCGCGCGCGGCGGCGCAGGCGGGTCAGCATCTCGGCCAGCACGCGGATCTCCGCGGGCCGCAGCACGTCGAGCAGGCGGACGTTGATCTCGACCACGCGGGGGAAGAGCTTCCGGTAGAGCGCCTCGCCTTCGGCGGTCAGCGAGACCGTCGCCCGCCGCCCGTCGTGCGGGTCGACCGCCCGGGTCACCAGACCCTTGTCGAGCAGCGGCATCAGCGCCTTCGAGGTACGCGAGCGGTCCAGGCCCGACTGCTCGGCGAGCTGCGAGGGCGCGAGCGGACCGAGGGTGGACAGCAGCGCGACGAACCGCCACTCGCGCCGGGTGATGCCGAACTCGCCCTCGCAGATCCGCGTGACGTTCGACGCGTTGACCGCCTCGATCAGGTGCAGCTGGTCGTTGATGAGGTCGTGGATCGAGCGTGGGGCCGACAGCGCGGGCGGGTCGGTCGGGACCGCGGGAGCGGGACGGCGCGGGCGGGGCATCGGGCGACGCGGCGGCCCGCGGTGCGTCGCGGACGCGCAATGGTTGATTGCTGACATCATCGCATCTCCTGTACCTTGGCGGCCGCGTCCGGCCGCACGCGGCACGGACGAGGAGACTGGATGTCCGCTGCAACCGCCGCACCCGCCGCGAGCGCGCCGCCGCTGCTCGACGTGCACGGCCTGCGCAAGTCGCTCGGCGAGGGCGCGGCGCGCCAGGAGATCATCGCCGACCTGACGCTCGCCGCCCGGCCGGGCGAGTTCGTGTCGGTGGTCGGCCCGAGCGGCTGCGGCAAGACCACGCTGCTGATGTGCCTGGCGGGCCTGTACGAGGTCGACGGCGGCCAGGTGCGCTTCCAGGAGCGCGAGGTGCGCGGGCCGCCGCCCGGGCTGTCGGTGGTGTTCCAGGACTACAGCCGCTCGCTGCTGCCCTGGAAGCGCAACCGCGCCAACGTGGTCTTCGGCATGAAGCGGCTGCAGATGGACGACGCGAGCAAGGCCGCGCGCGCCGACGAGCTGCTCGCCGCGGTCGGCCTGAAGGGCTACGAGACCCACTACCCGTGGCAGGTGTCGGGCGGCATGCAGCAGCGCGTGGCGATCGCCCGCGGCCTGGCCGCGCAGTCGCGGCTGCTGCTGCTCGACGAGCCGCTCGCCGCGGTCGACGCGCAGACCCGCGCCGACCTGCAGGACCTGCTGCTCGAGCTGGCCCGCCGCTTCGACCAGACCTGCGTGCTGGTCACGCACGACGTCGACGAGGCGGTCTACATGGCCGACCGCGTGCTGGTGCTGTCGCGACGGCCCACGCGCGTGCTCGCCGACCTGCCGGTCCCGTGCCCGAAGCCGCGCGACCAGCTCGCCACCCGCGAACGTCCCGACTACCTCGCGCTGCGCCACGAGGTGGTCTCCATGATCCGGTCGATGCGCACGGCATCCTGATCCGGTCCGAACCACCCCCGAAGGAGTGCATCGATGATCCCGACCCTGCCCCGCGCGCTGCACGCCGTCGCCGCGGCCGCCGTCCTGGCGCTGGCCTGGCCCCAGGCGCCCGCCCAGGCGCAGACCGCCGTCAAGATCGGCGGGCTGCGCACCTTCCCGTTCCTGGCCGTCATGCACGCGCAGAAGCAGGGCTACTTCAAGCGCGAGGGGCTCGACGTCGAGGTGATCGCGGTCAACTCCGGGCCGGCGGTCGTGTCCGCGCTGATGGGCGGCACGGTGCAGGTCGGCTACTCGGCGTCGCTGCCGCCGATCTTCGCGCGCGCGGCCAACCAGCCGGTGCGCATCTTCAGCCAGTTCTCGCAGGAGACGAACAAGCCCGACGGGTCGTGGACCTGGCTGATGGCCTCCGAGCGCTCCGGCGTGAAGACCGTCAAGGACCTCGCCGGGAAGACCGTGGCGATCAATGCCACCGGCGCGCTGTGCGAGCTGCTGGTTCGCGAGCACCTCGCGCGCGCCGGCGTCCCCTGGGACTCGGTGAAGAAGATCGTCGTGCCGTTCCCGCAGACCCAGGCGGCGCTGCAGCTGGGCAACGCCGACGCCGCGTGCCTGATCGAGCCGTTCCGCTCCAACGTGCGGGTGGCCCCGGAGATCCGCGCGGTCGAGCTCGGCGGTGGTGCGGTTCCCGGCGCCGCGTCCCCGTATGCGCTGGACGTGCTGTTCGTGCGCGAGGACTGGGGCCGCGCGAACCTCGACGTGCTGAGGCGAGTCAATCGCGGCATGGAGGCGGCACTGAAGGACTTCCGCACCCAGCCCGGGCTGCTGCGCCGGCTGATCGCCGAGGACTTCAAGCTGTCGCCGGCCGCGATCAGCCTGATGAAGTACGACATGGAGTTCACCGAGCTGCGCGTCGGGCCGGCCGACGTGCGGCCCCTGCTCGAAGGGCTGGCGCGCCACAAGCTGCTGCCCGCGACCCTGCGTCCGGAGGACGTGATCCTCGAACTGAAGTGACCGCGATGCCGGCCTGGGCGCGCGCGGCGGTCGGCTTCGGCGGGCTGCTGCTGGTCTGGCAGGCGATCGTCCTGTCGCGCTGGGTGCCGCAGCTCTACGTGCCGGGCGTGCCGGCGATCGCCGCGGCGCTCGTCGGGCTGCTGCGCGACCCCGCGTTCTGGCACCACGAGGCGCTGTCGCTCGCGCGGGCGTTCGGCGGGCTCGCGTTCGCCACGCTCACCGGGGTCGGCGTCGCGCTGCTTGCGGCGCGGCATGCGGTGGTCGCCCGCGCGCTCGCTCCGATCGTGCAGGTAATGCTGTCGCTGCCGCCGGCCGCGCTGGTGCCGCTGTCGATCTTCGCGCTCGGCCTGGGCTGGGAGCTGTTCGCGTTCATCGTGTGGTTCGCCGCGTTCTGGACCGTGTACGCCGGCGCGAACAACGCGCTGCGCGCCAGCGAGCCGGTGCAGCTGCAGGTGGCGCGCGCGCTCGGCTACGGGCCCTGGGAGACGCTGCTGAAGGTGCGGCTGCCCGCGGCCACGCCCGAGATCTTCACCGCGATCCGGATCGCCGGCGCCGGCTGCCTGATGGCCACCGTCGCCGCCGAGATGCTCGCCGGCCGCAACGGCCTGGGCTTCCTGCTCTACGACGCCGCGTTCTCGCTGCAGACCCCGACGATGTTCGCGCTGCTGGTGGTCGCGGGCGCCAACGGCGTGCTGATGAACCGGGTCGTGCTCGCCTCGCGCGGCCGCGTGGCCAGCTGGCACGACCGGCTCTCCGAGATGGCCCGCGCATGAGCTCGGCTGCGCACCCGGCACGGCACGGCGCACCCGGCGCGGTGTTCGTGGGCGGGCTGCTGCTCGCCTGGGAGGGGGCCGCACGGGCCCTGGGCTCGCCCGGGCTGCCGCCGCTGTCGGCGGTGCTCGCCGCGCTGTGGGCCGACGCGGGCGAGCTGGTCCTGCAGATGGGCTGGACGGTGGCGCGCGCTGCCGCCGGCTTCGCGCTGGCACTCGCGGTGATGCTGCCGCTGGGCATCTTCATCGGCCGCACGCCGCGCGTCGGCCAGTTCGTCGAGCCGCTGATCGACCTGCTGCGGCCGTTGCCGCCGCTCGCGATCGTGCCGGTGGCGATGCTCTTCCTGGGCACGGGCAGCGCCGCCAAGGTCGCGGTCGTCTTCTACGGCGCGTCGTTCCCGCTGCTGCTCAACGCGATCGACGCGACCCGCGCGACGCACCCGATGCTCGTGAACGTCGGCCGATCGATCGGCCTGACGCGCGGCGAGATCATGCGCGAGATCGACCTGCCCGCGGCGCTGCCGCAGATCATGGGCGGCGTGCGGTTGAGCCTGGCGATCGCGCTGCTGATCAGCGTCAGCTCCGAGATGCTGCTGTCCACCGACGGCGTGGGCAACTACCTGATGCGCGCACAGGAGACCTTCCGCATCGCCTCCGGTCTCGCCGGCCTGCTGGTGATCGCGCTGGTGTCGCTGGCGATCAACGCCGGCACGCGGCGCATCGAGCGCCGACTGCTCGCCTGGCACCACGAGCGCCATGCCCTGGCGCACGACTGAGGAGACGGAGTTGACCGCACGATCGCATCGCAGGCGACCCGGCCCGTTCGCGGATCCGGCCCGCATCGGCGCAGCGGGCCGCGGGCTGCGGGGCACGGCATGAGCGGCCCGGTGCGCGCCGGTTTCGCCGCCGACGAGCTGTGCTTCTGGCACGACCCCGGCAACTACGCGCTGATGCTCAAGCCCGGCGGCTGGGTCGAGCCCTACAACCGGCACATCGAGAACCCCGACCCGAAGCGGCGGATGGTGAGCCTCGCGCAGGCGAGCGGACTGCTGTCGCGGATGGTGCCGGTCGCGGCCCGCGACGCGACGATGGACGAGCTGTCGATGCTGCACACCCCGGCGCACCTCGCGCACGTCCGCGAGGTCGCCGCAGCCGGCGGCGGCGAGCTCGGCGTCGGCACGCCGATCTCCTCCAACGGCTGGGACTGCGCGGTGCGCTCGGCGGGCTGCGCGCTCGCGGCGGTCGACGCGGTGATGGCCGGCAGCGTCGATCGCGCGTACGCGCTCACCCGCCCGCCGGGCCACCACGCCGAGCCCGACCGCGCGCTGGGGTTCTGCGTGTTCGCCAACGCCGCGCTCGCCGCGGAGCGCGCGATCCGGCACTGGGGCCTGCGCCGCGTGGCGATCGTCGACTGGGACGTGCACTACGGCAACGGCACCGACCGCTGCTTCGAGGCGCGGCGCGACGTGCTGGCGGTGTCGGTGCACCAGCAGGCCGGCTACCTGCAGGTGAGCGGCGAGGCCGACGAGCTGGGCCGCGACGCCGGCCTGGGCTACAGCGTCAACGTGCCGCTGCCCCCGGGCTGCGGGCACGGCGCGTACGTCGAGGCCTTCGAGCGCATCGTGCTGCCGGCGCTCGAGGCGTTCCGTCCCGAGCTGGTGGTGGTGGCCTGCGGCTACGACGCGGGCCGCTTCGATCCGCTGGGCCGGATGCTGCTCGACGGCGTGACCTTCCGCTGGATGACCGAGGCGGTGATCGACGTCGCGCGGCGCCACGCGGGCGGCCGCCTGGTGCTCACCCACGAGGGCGGCTACTGCCCGGCCTCCGCGCCGTTCTTCGGGCTGGCCGTGCTCGAGACGCTGGCGGGCGTGCGCACCGAGGTCGTGTGCCCGTTCACCGGGCAGCACGACCGGGTGCCCGCGAACCGGCTCGACGACCCCCAGCGCGGCTGGATCGGGCGGCTGGCCGCGCACTTCGACGACGTGCGGCAGCGGCACTGGGCCTGAGCGCGTGGACGGGAGCGCCGACTACGTGGTCGTCGGGGCCGGCTCGGCCGGGTGCGCGCTCGCCGCGCGCCTGAGCGAAGGCGGCCGCCACCGGGTGCTGCTGCTGGAGGCCGGTCCGCGCGACGACAGCCCGTGGATCCACTTCCCGCTCGGTCTGCAGAAGGCGCTCGCCGACGAGCGGCTCGAATGGCGGCTGAGCTCCGGGCCCGAGCCCGACCTGGCCGGGCGCCGGGTGCCGAGCCCGCGCGGGCGCGTGTGCGGCGGCAGCAGCGCGATGAACGGGATGATCTACATCCGCGGCACGCCCGCGGACTACGAGGCCTGGGCGCGGGCCGGCTGCACCGGCTGGGGCTGGCGCGACGTGCTGCCCGCGTTCCTGCGCAGCGAGGGGAACCGCACGCTGCCGGCCGGTGAGCTGCACGCGGTCGACGGGCCGCTGCGGGTCACCACGCCCGAGCCGGGCGACCCGCTGTGCGAGGCGCTGATCGCCGCGGGCGTGGCGATGGGCGTGCCGCGCACCGCCGACTTCAACGGTCCGTCGCAGGAGGGCGTGGGCTACTACCAGCACACGCTGGCCGAGGCGCGCCGCTGGAGCGCCGCGCGCGCGTACCTGCACCCGGCGCGCTCGCGCACGAACCTCGTCGTGCGGCCGGGCACGCAGGCGATGCGCATCGTCTTCGAGGGCCGCCGCGCGGTCGGCGTCGAGATCGCCGAGGGCGGCGCGCGCCGCACCGTGCGGGCGGCGCGCGAGGTGATCGTGTGCGCCGGGGCGTACCACTCGCCGCAGCTGCTGCAGTGCTCGGGTATCGGCGACGCCACGCTGCTCGGCGCGCTGGGCGTGCCGGTCGTGCAGCACGCGCCCGCGGTGGGCGAGA
>Ga0169931_10003248_pt1 | contig 25896 bp, 31 predicted proteins | sample Kivu_15m_20L_FD_129675 | JGI IMG/M metagenome (GOLD analysis project Ga0169931, IMG submission 129675) | Freshwater microbial communities from Lake Kivu, Western Province, Rwanda to study Microbial Dark Matter (Phase II) - Kivu_15m_20L... | ecosystem: Environmental > Aquatic > Freshwater > Lake...
GGTAATCCACCTAAAGTATATGTTGAGATAAAAGATGAACAGAAAGAGATATTATTTTTACTAGCATGGCAATAAAATTCAACAGCGATATTGATATTGACTTAGGTGATAGAGATAAATTACTATCACTTATTGATCATATACCTGCTAGCATTAGAAAAAATGAAATCAAAAAACACAATACCGGCATATATGTTACAGACATACCCTATGATCCTGTAAACAATATGTCCAATATTGATTATGAACTAGCAGAAGAACGCGGCTACATGAAACTAGACATACTCAATGTCCATGTCTATAATCAAGTACGTGATGAACAACATTTAGTTGAGTTGATGAATGAACCCGACTGGACATTACTCAATGATCAAAAGTTAGTAGAACAACTTATACATTTAGGCAATCATCATAATACACTACGTAAGATGCCTGAGCCTGTAAATAGTATACCTAGATTAGCAATGTTTCTAGCAGTAATACGTCCAGGCAAAAAACATTTAATTGGTTTGCCATGGGTTGAAGTGGCAAAAACAATTTGGACCAAAGAAGAAGGAACCTATACCTTTAAAAAGTCACACGCAGTTGCTTATGCGCATCTTGTGGTAGTGCATATAAACTTACTATCAAATGGAAATTAAATTACTACCTGAGAATCATCCGCAACTCAAAGAAATAAGTCAAGATTATGACTTTGAAAAAGACGGAGATCCTACCGAAATAGTTAAAGTGATGACTAAAATTATGTTTGAACATAATGGTATAGGTCTTGCCGCCCCCCAAGTTGGTGTGCAAAAAAGATTGTTTATTATGGGTAACGAGCATAAACTGGTCGTGTGCATAAATCCAAAAATTATTTCGGGTACCGGAAATGTCAAAGACTTAGAGGGTTGCTTAAGTTTCCCTGATCTATGGCTTAAAGTTGTACGATACCATTCTGTAGTAGTCCAATATCAAAACATATCTAATGAAACAGTCAATGATACACTAACAGGGATAATAGCCAGAGTCTTTCAACATGAGTACGATCACTTAGACGGTGTTTGTTTTGATAGTAAAGTTGGTCCTATATCATTAGACTTTGCTAAAAACAAAAGACGAAAAAAGTTAGTAAAGTCGCTTTACTAAAGTAATACTTTTTCGCTTAGTGCGCTTTTTATTAAGTTCGGCTAAACAAACTATAGGACCGTGTACTATAGTCAAATTTTTGTTATTAAAAGTTTTTAAATACGGTCTAAAGGGGCTCCATTCTTCCTTAAGAAATATGTTTATAGGTATCTGACGATTACTTTCCCACCACCATATATCACCTAATTTTAAGAACAGTTCTTTACTGCTTTGACCCATGATTGATCCATAGTCATATATAGAGGTGCATTGCTCGTCCCTATTTTGAATGATTCCAACATAATCTTGATTTGCGAAGGAAACTATAGTGATAAAAGGGTGATTTTCACTCAATTTTTTAAGAAATTCATTTGCGATCATCAGATTTTATTTATATTCGGGCATCCGAAAAAATATTTTAATTTTATACAAATAAATACTATGAGGAGCAACATCTGTGACTGTCACAAACGTAGGTTATTCAACAGCAGTATTTGTATATACACAGCGTCAGATCGTAGTCCTATTGTCAGGAAACAGTCCGAGGGCCTATATGCCAAACTATGCTAAAACTTTAAATTTACATAAGGGTGTAGATAATAAAATACAATTTAAGTTCCTTAATCAGGAGCAAAAACCAGTAGACATTACCGGTAAAGAAATTACTTGCAGGATCATAAATGGAGAAGGAACTGAAGTTCTGCTTAATAAAGCACTTACTTTAGAATTACCTCTAACTGGATTAGCCTATCTATATCTAAATGCAGCAGAAATTGAAGACATACCTGCTCAAAAAGCATTATATAGTTTAGAAATTCCTGTAGGAGAATTTAGTTTTCCTGTGTTTGTTGATCCAGCAGCAGGAGCCAGGGGTGACATCAATATTCTAAATAGTGTATTACCTAGTTTTGTACCAAGTCAGCTCGTCACTATCCCAACAGGACAACCTTTCCCTAATATAAATCCAAATGTCAACGCAGATGCTCCTTTGACAAATGCTAATACTTACTATAGTTCAGTCATCAACACTGAAGATAATCCTATACTAACTATACAAACTAAATTAGAAGAATATAATGGTTATATCACGATTGAAGGCACATGTAATCAACAATTGACTGATTGGTATCCAATAGTTGAGACAGAAGAATATGAGAATGTGAGTACGACAAAAGGCTATACGATAAATGGATTTCATCCATTTGTAAGAATGGTATTCACAAGCAACGCAGGTGTGGTAACTAATATTTTGGCAAGATAATGAATATGCGAAATTATATGGATCTTGTTGAAAACCTAAGTAAACATCAACAATTGTGGCACGGAACCTCAACCCCGTCAGATATTATAAGAAAAGAAGGACTAAAAAGTTCCAGGCAACATTCTGTTTTCCTTACAGATAATCCTGAGTTAGCGGTAGAATATGCTGAAACAGATCAGGAAAGAACTGGTAATGATAACGTTGTTTTAGTTACGGTTGATGTAAGTAAATTAGACCATAGTAAATTAATAGGTGATATAGATCATACCAACATTGAGGATTGGGAAGAAAGTTTATTAGAAACTGACCAATGTATGTATATGGACCATATTACCCCTACCATGATAATTAGTGTTCAAGATTTAGGATAATTTATTACCAATAGTATTTGTTTTCACGCAACATTATGTTATAATTACTGAGTGTTTGATATTCTTCAAATAGTTCCGGGCAAAAAGAAATTAACGCAAAGCGGTTGGCATAGTTTCAATGCTGTCTGTTGCCATTATCATGGGCATAAGGCAGATCGCCGTAGTCGCGGCGGTGTAAAGTTTGATGGTAATAACTGGAGTTATCATTGTTTCAATTGTGGATTCAAGTGTACGTTTACATTGGGACGTACACTAACACGCAATACAAGACAATTGTTATCATATTGCGGGATAGACAAAGACGATATCAACAAATATAGCCTAGAAAGTCTACAGCATAAAGACTTGCTTGATTTCACAAAACTTAAACGTGAAAAGAAAAAAATAAAGTTTAAAGAGATGACATTACCTGATGCTGAATTAGTTGACGAGTCTAATCCTAAACATGAAGTTTATGTAAGTTATCTAAACAAAAGAAAAATACGTATAAATGATTATCCATTTATGTGTACGCCGGATGCTGAAGGTCGTCAGGCAAGTCGTGTGATTATACCCTACACATATGAAAATAAAATAGTGGGCCACACTAGTAGGTACTTGGATGATCGCACGCCTAAATTTATCAATGAACAACAGCAGGGATATGTATTTGGATATGACCTACAAAAGAAAGAATATGAAGTTTGTATTGTTACTGAGGGCATATTTGATGCACTAAGCATAAACGGCTGCGCACTGACACATAACACAATCAGCGAAGATCAAGCAGAAATATTAAAGAATTTAAACAAAAAGATTATTGTTGTTCCAGATCAAGATAAGACAGGATTGCAAATTTGTGATCGTGCATTGGATTTGGGTTTTTATGTTAGCATTCCAAACTGGGAAGATGACGTAAAAGACGTAAACGATAGCGTAGTAAAATATGGGAAACTAGCAACATTGCTAAGTATCTTACAGTCATGTACAAACAGTAAGATCAAGATTGAAGTAAAGAGGAAGCAACTTGATAAACGATTATAACATAGAAGTACAAAAAATATTTTTACAAATGATGATTACAAACGCCGAACTTTTTACTCGCGTTATGAATATCATTAATGCAGAAAACTTTGATCGCCGCCTACGACCAGCGGCAGAATTTATTATTGAGCATACTAAAAAATATAATGTGATGCCCGATCCAATTCAAATTAAGGCTACAACTGAGATAAGTCTTGAACGTATAGACGAATTAGATGAAGCCTATTATAATTGGTTCTTAGAAGAATTTGAGGCATTTACTAGACGACAAGAACTTGAGAGGGCTATTCTTAAGAGTGCTGATCTTCTTGAGAAGGGCGAATATGGACCTGTAGAGAAATTGATCAAAGATGCGGTTCAAATTTCTCTACAGAAGGACATGGGTACAGATTACTTTGCCGATCCTAGAGCAAGACTCATGGCATTGAAAAATAATAACGGTCAGAACAGCACAGGTTGGCCTACACTAGATAAAAAGTTATATGGTGGTTTCAATCGTGGTGAACTACAAATCTTTGCAGGTGGTAGTGGATCTGGTAAGAGTTTGGTCATGCAAAATCTTGCAGTCAACTGGGTACAAGCAGGAATGAATGGTGTTTATATTACACTTGAGTTGAGTGAAGGTTTGTCTAGTATGCGTATTGATAGTATGATGACCGATACAAGTACTCAGGAAATCTTCAAAGACCTTGATAACGTTGAGATGAAAGTTAAAATGATTGCTAAAAAAGCAGGTCATTTGCGCATCAAGTATTTGCCAGCACAGAGTAATGTTAATGACATTAGAGCATATGTTAAAGAATTACAAGTACAAACAGGAATGCGTATAGATTTCTTGTGTGTTGATTATCTTGATTTGATTATGCCTGTAACTGCAAAAGTCAGCCCTAGCGATCTATTCGTCAAGGATAAGTATGTTAGTGAAGAATTGCGCAATCTTGCTAAAGAATTAAACGTCATATTCGTTACAGCCAGTCAGTTAAATCGTAGTGCGGTAGACGAGATTGAATTTGATCATAGTCATATTGCAGGTGGCATCAGTAAGATCAATACCGCTGATAATGTATTTGGTATCTTTACATCAAGGTCTATACGTGAAAGCGGTAGGTATCAGATACAGTTAATGAAAACACGTAGCAGTTCGGGTGTAGGACAAAAGATTGAACTTAAGTATAATGGCGAAACATTACGTATTACTGATGACGGAGAATCTGATAGAAAAGAACCTAGTCCTAGTGCGTCTCAAATTATGAGTCAAATTAAGTCAACTAGCCAGATAGGGGCTGTAAATGAGATCGTATCGCAGCAGGTTCAGCCAGAACCTACTAGTAAAAATGTTGATATTCAAAGCGTAAAACTTAAAAGTCTGATAGCATCATTAAAGAACTAAACTCCCTAAAATAGATAAATATCTATATGCAAAAGCAGACTAAAAGTTTATTGGAAGAACTAGAGGCTATTGGTCAAAATCGTGATATGAAGCATGTCATTGAAAATAGGGCGAATAATGTCATTTCTAGTGCTATAAATTTGTTGGAACTTATCAATAAGAATTTTGATAGTTCTAAAGCAGAAATACTAGAGAAGAAACTTTTAAGTGCTATAAAAAATAGGGAGCCTAATAGATTTGCTAAATCTATCAGGAAGAAGGATGAAGAAAAAAGTAAGTGAGGCTCTAGCGGATAATGTATTCGGGGCATTAGGTGGTGCCTACGACTTTACAAAAAATGTCAATAATCCTTTAGATAATGTTTTAGCAAGAAGAAAAACAGGCTTAAGCGCCGAACAGCAAAAAGCATATGAAATTTTTAGAAAGAATTTTATAAATGATATTGCTGACTTAATAGATTATGGAATTGACAGAAACCAATTTACTTTATTAGATCCTAATGCAGTTGGCCCTGATATAGCAACGCAAAAAAAGGCGCCCGGTACAACAACATATTCGTACCCTTCAGATTTTAAAGGTTCAAGAACGTGGACTAGTACAAAGGACTGGCTTGAAGCATATAGAGACGAACTAGCAGCAATCGCTAATAAAGAGCCGGAACCTCCGCCTCCCCCTAAACCACAAATTCAAGCGCAAATGTCTTTAGACATTGGCGATAAACCCGAACCCGGAGAAATCCCTGATAGCAGCTCCTTAGCAGCAAACGATTGGTCAAAATTTAATACTCCGGCTTATAAAAGAAAAAGAATACCCGCAGCACCCAAACCAGCAATAGATACCGGCCAAATGACTGCCCCCGGAATATCAGAACCAGTAACTTTCGGCGGTGTCAAATATTATAAGGTTAATGGAAAATGGGTAAATGCCAAAGGGAGAGCAGCAGACAAAAATACAAGCGATTTGCTAGACCGTGTTCCTTTGGGTGAATCATATCCTGTAAACGCAACGGTTAATGGAGTAGTATACACACGTACAAATAAGGGATGGTTTTGTGAAAGTTATAAGGCAGAAGGTCAACTAGAAAAATTCTTAAATGAATCATACATGGCTGCTCTAGTAGAAACCCTTAATTATAAAAATTTAAATAAAAAATATGCGCAGTTAATGGAAGCAGAATCTTTACCTAATTTAGGCGATTTCCTATACAATAATTTGCTGAAAAAACATATAGAAACTAACAATCTTCCAGCAGCAGTTAAAGCGGAAGTATTAAGCATATTAAATAACCTACATAAAAATGTTAATAATAAAGATAAGACTCAACTTACCCGTGATATTGAACAAATGGCGTTATTGATTTTTAAAAATAGTTATAATTTAATGCCAAGATTGCTACGTAAATAACCCACCCAAATCCATGTTTTTTTCATACAGGCATAAATAATAGTATGAGCCTTAAGGGTTCACAACATTAGGAGATTTTAAAATGGCACAGTTTACAAGAGTCAATGGTGACTACAAACAGGTAATGTGGTTAGACGCCCCAGATTATACTAACACAGGCGTTAACGCAATCACTTCAGCAGCAACAGTTCAGCCACAGGGCCCAAAGCTATCTTTCGGCACAGTGACATTTACTGGCGCAGCAACTCCATCAGGATCAGATATACAGATTGCTGTCCAGACTGTTCAACAGTTAGCAACTATTCATATCTATGAGTTCACAGAAGTAGGTGCAAATACTGATACATTAGCTCTAGCTATCTATCCAGTAGAAGCATGGGACTTCACTAACGGTGGAAACCTAGACGCTGCATTGACCACAGCACTAGGATATGCTGTAACTACAGCAGCAACAGCAACTTTCACTAACTAATAATTAGTTTTAGTCAAGCAGAATAAGGCCCGAGAAGTAAAATTCTCGGGCTTTTTTATTGCTGTAAATACGGCATGTCTCATAGAATTGGTTGTTTTACACTATTTGATATTACAAAAACCGGGGTATTAAATAGAGCCAGACCCCCTGATGATGTAGATTTTGACTTGTGGATAAATCAGCGCGCCTCACAATGCAATTTTGATACAATCTTACAAATAGTATCATTACGTGCCCAACCTGACAATATGACGATGCCTGCCAGAACAGTATTAGATTTATCTCAAAATCACAGTTTTGGATTAAACTATAATACAGGTTCTACTTTTATATGGACCTTTGATTTTGAAGTGCAAAATATATCAGTTTTTAATGATGGCACAGATATTTTAGGATCTTTATACAGCGACAGTCAAGGTGTGCCCATGGTTACTACTACCAATCAACTAAAAAATTTAGAACTAATTTTAGATGTAACAAAACAAAAAAGAAACATTTATTTTGTTAAATATAACTATGAATAAGGTTGACATTAAAAATAAAATTTCTGATCTTTTCATTTCCCGAGACAATAACGGGACATACAATCTATTTGGAAATTATGTAATTTTTACGGTTAACGGACAATATCATCTTTTAAAAAAAGATGTAACTGACCCTCTTGTTTTTAACAATTTAAAACATGCTGTGACATGGTGTGTTTTTGATAAAGCAAATAAGTATAAAGAACTAAAGAGGGTATACGAATTAGACAACGATCTGGTATCAGCAGACGTACTAATAGCAAATTATACACGCCTTATGGTCAATTGTAATAATAGCAATAAATACATATATAAAGCAAAACTAATAGAGCAAAAGATCAAAAAACGCAAAATGCTTGAAGAAATTAACGATTTTACTGGATTATCCAAATATATGCAGTCTAAGAAGTTTGCTGAAAATCAACACAAATAATCGTTAATATGATAAATATATTATAATACTGGGATATTACTATGAAACTTAATGAATTAGGATATGCGGATACAGCAGTCAAGGCTTTACAATCAAATTTTGATTTTACCTTAGACGTAACTAAATTAGATCGCTCACAAACCTTCAATTTTTTAACTAAAGTTAACAATGCCCTTAAAGAAGCAAGAATGAAGCCAGATTTTGTAAAGTCACAAACTAATGAGAACTATTTAAAAATGACTTTCATAGCCCAGGCATTGAATGAACATTATAAATCATTTAAAAAGACACGCATCGTTGTAGAAAATAAGGCTGTAGAAGATGCACAAAATACTTTAGCAGCCCAAGACATGGTAGACAGTATTCAGAAAATGATTGAAGAAGTTAACGATATGCTTGTCAAAGAACTACCTGCACTAACAGATAGCCTATTATCAGAAATGGGCCCAGAAGCCTCTGGTCAATTTAATCAATTAGCCAACGAATCATTAACTGCTTTAAATCAAGCCCTAAGCCAAAGCAAGCAAGTATTACAACAAGCAATGAATGTAATTACACCGGGTGCCGAGTCTGGGTTTGATCCTAATGCCGGCGGTGATGAAATGGCTGTAACTGATATCGCAGTTAAATCTCCAGAGGGTGATGCAGATGCGATGATGGCAGCAGCAGGTCCTGCTCCAGTCGAAGCACCAGTAGAAGAGCCTGAAGAAGAAATGACCGGCGGAGTTGGTAGAGCAAAGAGGTAAATAATGTACCTCTATGAATTTACCAATGATTATCTAGCAGCCAATATTATTACAGCAGTAGATAATTTAAAGCAAAAAATTCATAACGGTGAAATTAATCGTAATTTCACCATGGATGAATTATTAGATTATTTTGAAAATTTTGGCATTGATTTTAATCCTGTTGACATTTACACAATGAGTCAGGTGCAACCACTTAAGTCTGTAGTGCATCCTATCAGCGGCAAAGAAATAAGATTTAAAGGATTACCGCAAGATCCTACACCAGCAGAATCTCCTCCCCCTGAAATGAGTAAAGAGGTTGTTGCTAAAATGGCTAAAAAAGCCCAAAGATAATTGCATCGTATTATTTTTTAGTATAAAATAGTTGTATGATTAATCTTACTGAAACTGCCAAACAGCGTTTCAAACACCAATTACAAGAACGTGGCAAAGGACTAGGAATACGTTTAGGTATAACTAAAACAGGATGTAGCGGTTATGCTTATAAAATTGAATTTGCTGATGAATGGCGTAGTGACGATTATCTAAAAATCATTGATGATCTTTATATTTGGATTACTCCAGAAGCACTTAAATATCTTGACGGAATGACAGTAGATTATATCAAGAAAGGATTAAACGAACAGTTTGAATTCGTTAATCCAAATGAGACCGGTCGTTGCGGTTGTGGGGAAAGTTTTACTGTATGAGTTTAGAAGTATCACATATTGTTACAAATGGTTGTAGTTATACATATTGTCAAGGATTATACGATCCCCCAGTTCAAGGGTGGCCTAAACTCTTAGCAGATAAATTAGGTGTACCTATTGTTAATTTAGCCGACCCCGGATCGAGTAATGATGGCATTGTTAGAAGAACTTATAACTATTTTTATAAAAACTTTAATCGTAACTGCAAGCCACTGTATATTATAGCGATGAGTCAACCCCTAAGAAGAGAAGAGTATTATGCCGAATACCCACATAGCGATACGAATTGCGAACCAATAAATGATTATATGTTTTTGGCTGCATATGCAGACTTTGATCCTTTAAGCAAAGCACTATATGCACAAATGGATAAAAAAGGTTTGATGTTTTCGCAAGAAAGAAAATATAGATCGTGGGCGTCACTCATCAATTTGTTTAGAGCGCATAATAATCCTTATTTTATAGGCGACTACATGCCGGATAGGGATAGTGAAATCCATGAGTTTATGACTAAGAATTATAGTGAACTCTATAATTATGTAAACTATGATTCTTTTCATTTAGGTTATTTGAATCAATTTTCAAATGGTATGATATATCCAAAAGCAAAAGATGGTACTCATGACGGTCCAGAAGCACAAGTTGCTCTAGCAGATTATGCATATCAAAAAATCTTGTCCAAATATAATGATATTAAAGTAATGGAAAATGCAGATTTTCTAACATTAAAAGATTTTCCAACAAGTTTTAAAAGACGCTTTGAAACACATAATAAATGGTACCGTCATGAAATGAAATTACCATATGCTAAAGATTACGATTTATAAATGAAATATATACCTACTAAGTTTGATTACCCGACCTTAGAAAAAACAAATTTAAATGGGTCACGAAAATATATGACTCCCGATGGATTCGCAGTTCCCAGTGTCACCACAATACTAGAAGCGACAAAACCGGAAGAAAAGAAGCAAGCATTACGTGAATGGCGTAAACGTGTGGGTGAACAAAAAGCCAAAGAGATTACAACTGAGGCTGCAGGTCGCGGAACACGTATGCACAAATTTTTAGAAAATCATATTAAGACCGGCGTATCAGGCGAGCCTGGATCTAACCCCTACAGCATACAAAGCCATACTATGGCTAAAACTATTATTACTGAAGGTTTAAGCAAGTGCCAAGAGTTTTGGGGTACAGAAGTAAGTTTATACTTTCCTGAAGTATATGCGGGCACTACTGATCTTGTGGGAGTGTATGATAATAGCGATGCGATCATGGACCACAAGCAGACTAATAAGCCTAAAAAGCGTGAGTGGATCGAAGATTACTTTTTACAACTAGCGGCATATGCTAATGCTCATAACGAAGTCTATAACACTAAGATACGCAAGGGTGTTATCTTTATGTGTAGTGCTGATAATCAATATCAAGAGTTTATAGTAGAAGGCCTAGAGTTTGATAAGTATTCAGACCTTTGGTTTAAGCGTTTAGAGCAATATTATTCCACATTTCTATAGGGCAGATTTAGTATAAATAGTTGTGATACCGGTATATTACAACTATGTCAATTATTCAGATTTCCAAAATTTTACAGAGGTCAGGCGATTTAGTTGACCTCCCGCAATTAGATCAAGCAGAATTTGGTTTTGCTAGCGATGCAAGTCGTCTTTTTATAGGCAAAACTGCCGGTATTCCCGAAAACGTTGAAATTCTCACGGCGTATTCTAATATCTCTTTTAGCCAAATAGATGGCGGCTATGGTAATTTAAACATAAGTAATACGGTTGCTGATGGAGAACTATTAGTATATGACGGTGATAATTGGGTAAATCGCGGCGGAGCAACTGGTGGTCTAATTGATTTGGGTGACGTTGCTGATATAAAAATTGACGGCGGCGGCATTGGTTATGTTCTTACAACTGATGGGACCGGAAACTTAAGTTGGAGTCCTAAAGGTGTAGTTGTAGGTAATATTTCAAGTGTAAGTCAGGCGAACGCAGGGGTCGTAACTACATCTGAACCATTTTTCTTACCAAATAGTTCTGCTATAACTATTACAGATGTTATAGGTATGACAGAATTAAATGGTAACAGTTATTTTATAGGCAATGTAACTTCTAATACATTTAAACTATATGCCGACATAACATTATCTACTCCGGTAAATACTGAGGCTTACACTACGTATGTTTCAGGTGGTAAATTTGTATGTGCTACGGGCGGTAGCGAAGGATCAGCCAATGCTGCTGGGGTAACTACCAGCATTCAATTTAATACTAATAATTTATTAGATGCTAGTGCTAATTTTACATTTAATAAAAACACAAATACACTTACATTACATAGCACTAATCCATCACATCCAGGGGATCTCATTGTTAATGGTAACATAACTGCAAATGCAAATATATCTGCCGACACAGCATCATTTACAACACTAAATGTAACATCAGGATTTCCAACTTTGACTGTTGATACACTTACTACGACAGAAATTACTACTGGCGGGGTAGGCATTGCTGGAACAATTACTGGTAATTGGACATTAACATCAGGTTCACGATTAGAAGCAACATATGCCGACTTGGCAGAATACTATGGAGCGGATGCACATTATATTGCAGGTACAGTATTAGATTTTGGTGGTGAATTTGAAGTTACAATGGCAGGCATTGAATCAAATAAAATTGCTGGTGTGGTCTCAGCCGACCCTGCCTATGTAATGAATGGTATGATAAAGTGCGAACATCCTGTAGCCATTGCGTTACAGGGACGTGTACCATGTAGAGTTAGGGGTAAAGTTCATAAAGGTGACATGATGATTAGCGCAGGCGACGGTTTTGCCAAAGCAGCAACTTCAGAGCCTAAAATGGGTACCGTGATAGGTAAGGCATTAGCAAAGTTTGATGGTGAAGAAGGAGTCATTGAAGTCGTGGTTGGAAGACTATAAGATAAATAATATTATGTCAGCAACAATTTACACCCCAAGCGGATCAAGTCAACAGACAGCAGCCTCAGGCACTGAAAAGGTCCGTATATCAACTACAAGCAGCGCAATCGCTGTAGTAGTAGGAACTAACCCAACTGCCAATTTATCAGCCTGTGAAATTATTCCAGCGAACACAGTAAACAATAGCTTTATTGTGGGTGAAGGAAATAAGATTGCATATATCTCAGTGAGCGGTACAGGTATATTCTCAGTCACAGAACTGGGCGCCCCAGTCGGCGAATAATAGTCGTGTAATAAAATAGACTTTTTTGATAAATATAACATGTTGTAACGTTGTTGTTACAACTTATGCGGTTCCCGCCGCGTATCGGCTAGAACCCGAACTTATAGGAGAAAAACAATGGGTCGTCCACTTAAAATCGCAAAAGCACAAGCAGTAGTTACTATTACAGATACCACAGCCGGTACTGAACTAATAACAACTAATGCAAATTTTACAAACTTAGGTATCATTGCAGGCATGCCATTTATTCCAGCAAGTAACATTGGTGGTCTAATCGCAGGTACTACATATTGGATTCTTGAAGTTGTAAACGCAGGCAACAACAGCACATTCTATGCATCTGCAACTGAGTTGTCAGCAAACCCAACTTACACAAAATTTGATGTGTCAACAGCAGCAGGTACAGTAGCAGCATCGGTAGGTGTTGTTGATGCATATTTCAACAATCCAATTGGTGGTGCAGGTTATCCAGCAACTAACGCAAACACATATGGCGTAGTTGGTGGTAACACAGCAATCTATGGTAGCCAAGTATTAGTTGGCGTATGCATGGGTGTAACAGGAACAGGTACAATCACTGTTGCTGATGACAGCCCAAATGTTGACGGTGTAGGAACAGATTTTGCTAACACATTTGTAGACGGTACAATAGTTTATGATGTTGATGGCAACATTCTTGGTACTATTGATGACGTAGCAAACGCAAATGCAGTATTCGCAACGTTCGCAGCAAATGCAAGTGCAAACGTATCAGGTGGTGCATATGTATATGGCACACCGGAAGCAGGCTTTATCGTTCGTCAGAAAGGTAAAACAAAGTATCTAGTTAAAGGTACAACTTCAGGTCTAACACAGGCTTGCTATACAGCAAATGTAGCAAATACTGCATTATTACCTAACACGTTCACAATCACAGCAACTTATGCTGATACTTCAACAGCATATGTGCAGTCACTAAGTGACTATAGGTCAGAAGTGTTCCCAGCAACTGTTGCTGCTGCTTCATTGGCAGCAGGTACAGTATATACTATTGAGTTTGTTGGCACAACTGACTTTACAGCAGTTGGCGCATTTGCTAACATGACTGGAATCACATTCGTTGCCACTGGCGCAGGTTCAGGTACAGGTACAGCAGTACTTTCAAACATTGATCCTGACGTAATAGCATCGTTCAACAGCGCAGTTGCAGCAAACGCTGCAAATGGTCTATTGAACCCAGTAGTAACCATCACAAACTCCTAATAGGAAAAAATAAGATGCCAGCAGCAGTTAGAAAAAAGTTTGAACAAACTGTTACAGATGTAGCAATTTTGCAGTTTGAAGTTCGTAATCTTCATGATAAGGTTGATGAATTGAAAACTGATGTTAAAGACCTACATGATTGTTTAGATCGTAACATGGCTGAAACTAAAGAGTTTCTCGAAAAGTTTCAGGCACAACAAACTGAACAACATGAAGAATTAGCAGACAAAGTATCTGGTATTGAAAAGATAAAATGGATGCTAATGGGCGCGGCAGCAATATTGGGCGCTACAGGTATTGAAGCAGTTCAAATGTTTCTAGCAAGTTGAGAATAGTCTATATGACTAGTAGAAACGGGGCATACGCCCCGTTTCTATTTTGTAAGTGTTGTTAATTTTTCTTTGACGATATCAATATTTACCGTACTAAACAATCCTGGATGCATTGGTCGAGGATGTTGTGTATCACCTATCCAAGCATACCCTACATGTTCATCATTTAGTTTAGGTATAAATTCTTCATCAACAGCACAAAAAAATGTATGATATGTAAAACTATTGTTTACGAATTTTTGTATAGGAATTAATTTAGCGTTATTTGGAAAATATCCTATTTCTTCTAAACATTCTCTTTTCAAGCCTTCTAATAATGTCTCATCATTTTCAATTTTCCCACCGGGCACACCCCAACTATAATTGGCATCACTACGCAGAAGATATAAAAATCTTTTAGTAATGCTGCTATAAAAGAAAATACCTGCTGAAGTGTTCTTCATCAATTAATTGTAACAGATTTATTATTAAAGGACAATACTATAATCACCTTGGTCATACCAGCCTTCATACGATTTCATCCATTGTCCTTCTTGTTGAACATAGCGATATTGAATATTTGTAGTAAGATTGGTCACATATTGTACCGTAGTAGATTCACTCGCATCAAATGACACGAACCATGACATTGAGGTTGAATTAAATTGTACTATATCGTTCGCGCTGGCTACTAAATCTCCCCAAGCATCTGTTGGACTTCCTTCACTACCTACATCTTCAACAATCAAATATCTACGCCCATTTATTGGTCCAGGTAATCCAAAATTGGGTCCTTGAGTGATTGGATTGATTACCGCATCTATTGGATCAAGGGTATTTTGGGGTAAAGTGTCTTGATCAATATCGTAAATTAAGATTCTATCGTCTAAGGGATCTTGAACGATAGTGCCTACAATGTCGTCTTCCATATATGGATTTTGTAACCATATCTGACTTATGCCCGGCTTATATTTTCCATACACATTTAATAAACTACTCCAATACAAATTTGTATTAGGTGGTACAGGTTCTGATAATGTAGAATTTGATGGATCAAATGCTGAATCAGCAGGGAGCAATTGTAATCTATTTCCTAATAATAAAAGTTTATATCCGTATGGGGTGATTTTTTGTCTTGTACCTAATAATAAATCTTCATCTTGTATATCTTGCAAGGCTGTGCCTTTATAAATGCTTGCAATAATTTTGTGTACAACACCCATCTTTTTAAGTTTGCTACTTGTGCTGATCCATATAGGCAAATAAAATTTCCAACTCATAACATCAATAGGATTATTACCACCTACTGGTATGCTACGTGAACTAAATGTTAATCCATCTTGATACACAACAGTTAATGAAGTCCAATCTATAAAATTATCGGTGCTTTGTATTTCTAAACTAGGGTTGAATAATGTACCTAATTGTTCTATCAACTGTAGTTTTTGATTATAATTAGTAGTCCAAAAATCCACCTGCATTCTTAGTGTATAAGGCACTGGCATCAAACGTTCTACCGTAAATGCTTGACCTTGGACTTCTTCAAAAGTCTGTGTCTCTTGATTATATTGTCTTTGTCTAACATTTATTCTGTCAACAAAAAATGGTTCTTGAGTTCTACGTTGATCATATTCTAGACCAGTTATAAAATATGTAATAATAGGTGCACTTGGTAGTGTGCTTGCACTGTTGTTGGCAATAATAGTTGATACTTGCCTGCTTTGATCTCCATACATAACAGGTACACGAACTAATATGTCATTACCGTTTGGATCCTTGCCCTTAGTTACGTACCAGTTGCTAAAGATTTTTGCAAATTGTATTAAAAATCTGCGTATCTGATTGTCATAAAAAAATTGTGCCATGTATTACTCTATTGGTGGTAAATTGTCCGGTGCTAAAGCTAGTATACTTGATAATGGTTGAGCAGACGGTATCAACTTTTCTTGGTTATTACTGTAAATAACATCCTCGTTATTTATGAAGTTTGACAATTGAGATTTATCTGTGGCTGTCATTCCTGTTTCTGTTCTTACGTTTGTTGATATACGAACCCATAATTTTCCATCCCAGCGGTAAAGTATTTGTGGATTATAATCTATACGTAAGAAATAATCTCCGACTTGCGGATTTTGTGGGAAAGCAATACCGGCGCCGCTAGGTAATCCGTTAGGTGCGGTTCCATCTCCCGACATGTAACCTGTTTCGTATCCAAAACTTCTTGGTGTGGAACGAGCAATAAATTGGAACGCTGGATCACAGTCCGCACGCCAGTCCATTTGTTGTGATATAGTGCCCGTAAATCCTGACTGTTCGGGATCAGCATCAGCTGTAGCATATGTGTTATCAGCAGTACCGTATGGACCAGTTACTGGACCTAATGACTTGACTGATAGAATTTTATCTCCCTCTACGAATCCACTACTTGATTTGCTAACAGGCGAAACAGATTCAGTTACTTCTAAATGTGTTTGTACGAACTTATCAATTTTATCTGATAAATCTGCGTCTGCTGTCATATCCCAAATACTTTTTATTACATCCTTAGAAATTCTAATACCGACACTTGGATTTTTATATTTGTGATTACGCATATAAACAACGGTGCCGGAAACTGTACTTGGCGCACCGCCGCTATAAGTCACTACATTATAAGGCGGAGCAGGTTGATTCAACTGACCTGACGGCTGATTATTATTAGCAAATACGCCGTAGGTTGGTACCACATACATCTTGCTATTATCATAACCTGCTTTAGGCAATATTCTTTTTGCTTCATCAAGTTGAGCATTATTAATTTCAATATTCTTGTTGTATGTAGCAAGTATATCTTTGAGATTTTGATTGGGATCTAGTTCCCAATAAGTCGGATCAGGTGGTTTGATTCCTGCCGGTACTTCAATTTTACTAATATAATTTTTGTCACCGAAACTTACAACATAGCCAGGAGGATAAACTTTATCTTTCTCCCAATCACCTAAATAATTATCTGTATCGATTGGTTCTTTAAGTATGTTGCTAAATTCTTGACTGTCTACAAGTGGTTCACATTTGATACGCCATAAGTGAGGATACCAAGTCTGACTAAATCCTTCGCTGGCAAAGTTGGCGTCTGTGATTTGATAAAATCTTTTAAGCGCGACTGGTATGGTTTCTTTTAATGGATTATAATCTAGTAAGTGGGGTAGTTCTAATACATCCCCTACCATGAGTTTACGACCTATAATATCAATCATATCATTGTAGTGAACAACAATGAAAATAATATCGTTATTAAGAAATAATCCAAACTGACTTAAATCAAAATCTAAATTCTGTACGTTATATTGACCTCTCAATCTATAAATGTTAGGATCATATTTGCGATCACGATTTTCTAAAAATAGTAAATCTTGTATTTGAGTTGGCTCTGGACTGATATACTGAGGTTGAGTATAATCTGGGCTAGGAGTTTGTGCTTCCGGGCCTAAAAACTTGTGTATGTATAAATCAGTACCGCCTACGGTTAACGTTTCAGATATGGTTCTATCCAAATATCTATAGTCATTTTGTTTAGTAGGGCTATATAGCGATAGTTTTGGCATATAAGTATTTAGTGTAAAAACAATGACTTACAAAGGACTTGACTTTACCCTTTTAATTTAGTAAAATTGTATAGTTAAGTAATACTAACGGAGCAGGTTATGTCTAAATCAAAGGATATTAAAGAGTTGCATCCTCGCGACCCTGACGCAAAGTACATTGGGCCTGAACCCAAATTTGATTATGAGTCGGTCAGTACTACGTGGGACCTCGCAAAAGCATTTGGGTGGTACAATCACTTCTATGACAAGAAGGACGCCCGTGAGTTTATCGCACAGTATCTTGAAGTTGCAGGAAAGCAACAAGTTGCAAAAACGCTACGCCGTGTCAATGAGCGTCATGTCAAGCCCACATATGGCTGGCTAGCACGATGCATCGTTCGCGGTAGCGTAGTTGACAATGACACTCTTACTAAGTTGCAGGATGAGGTCAATCGTCTCATCGCACTGACTCAGCCTGAGGACACTACAGACGGTCCTGTTGTGTCTAATCGCCCCAATGTGCAGGAGATCATGCGTGAGCGTACTCTGAATCTTGGTGGCGAACTTGAGGGATTGTGGGACGATTATTTAAAGAATGGTGCTGGTAAGGACGGCATTAAAGCAATTGATGTGTTGTCTCAAAGCAACATATTGCCGCAGCACGTCCCAATTCTCATTGATGCTTGGCAGACTAAACTTGACGAATATAACGAAGTTATGTCAGGTAAAGATGAGCAATTGAACGAAGCCTATGAGCGTTTTGGCAAGATTCAGTTGCGTAATATCGTTAGCACTATTGAGACGGTCATCGCCGATCTTAACGCATATATCGGTATGAAGAAAGCAGGTAAGAAGCCCCGTGCTAAGAAGCCTGTACCGGTTGAGAAAGTCGTTCGTCGTCTCAAGTACCTTAAGACTTTTAAACTTGAGAAATTAGAACTGACTAGCATTAGCCCAACTAAGTTGCATGGCTGTAGTGAGGCTTGGGTCTATGACACCAAGAAGCGCAAACTTCATCACTACGTTGCTGACGAGTATACTAAGAGCATTGGTGTCAAGGGCAATACAGTGCTTGGGTTTTGTACTAAGGAATCGCAGATCAAAACATTGCGTAAGCCCGAAGAACAAATCAAAGTGATTATGGGTAGCAAGCCGGCAGCACGTAAATTCTTTGATAGCATCAAGGCTGTGAGTGTTGCACCTAATGGACGCTTCAATGCTAACATGATTATATTGAGGGCATTCTAATGAGTAAATATGAATTTCATCCCATCGAACAAAGAATGGGAACAATGATGCAAATTATAGACACCGCTATACTTTCAACTAATGATCGTAATGATCAGTTAATGTTGGCATGTGCTATGATGCAACGCACAAGAGAGATTTTTGATGCTGTATTGGCAGAAGAAGGTCGTAAAAAAATGTTTGAGGAATTAGTATGAGTCAGGTAGATTTGAATAAGTATAAGGATTTTGTAGAGGCTGTCACAAGTGTCCAAAGTCAGGACCTTACTGAGTTTATGAATCGTCTTGATCGTCTTGATGGCAACTATGAAGCATATGGTCCAGATGGTGAATACATCCATGGTCCAAATGTCAATGTACCACTATTGCTTTGTGGTGCTATTGGTCTTGGCAGTGAGACCGGTGAGTTTCAAGAGATCGTAAAAAAGTGTGTGTTTCAGGGTAAGCCACTTAGTGAAGAAACACTATTTCATATGAAGAGGGAATTAGGGGATATCATGTGGTACTGGATCAATGCTTGTCGCTCACTTGGATTAGATCCTAATGATGTTGTTGCTGAGAATGTCAAGAAACTTGAAGCACGATATCCGGGCGGCAAATTTGATGTATTTTATAGTGAAAATCGTAAAGTAAACGATCTTTAATATCTAAACTTATTCCCGATAAATAATATATTATCGGGAATCTTTATGGCAAACGATCCACTTTCAGTACCTACAAATCTTTCTTTACAAGAACTTAAAGAGCAGATGTTTAACAACCTAAGACTACGCTTAGGTGGCGATATTATAGATATAGAATTAGATCCTCAACACTATGAAGCATCATACGATTATGCTATAAAAGTTTACCGTCAACGTGCCCAAAATGCTAACATAGAAAGTTATACACTAATGACAATTATTAAGAACGTTGATACATATACTCTTCCTAGTGAGTTTGTAAACGTTCGTGCTATCTTTCGTAGAACTGTAGGCCTTGAGACTGGACCTAGTTCAACATCATTCGACCCATTCTCAAGTGCGATTCTTAACACATATCTGTTAAACTATAATTATACCGGTGGTATGGCAACATATGATTTCTATGCAGGTTATGTAGAATTAGCAGCGCGTATGTTTGGTGGTTATGTTACATACACATTTAACCCAGTCACCAAAATATTAAAAGTTGTACGTGACTTTAAAGGTACTGGTGAGCGCGTATTGATTTGGGCAGACGTTCAGCGCCCAGAATCTGAATTATTGCAGGATCCGGGTATTGGAATTTGGATAAACGATTTTATCTTCTCGCAATTAAAAATGATCATCGGCGAGGCGCGTGAAAAATTTGCTACAATCGCAGGTCCAGGCGGCGGTACATCATTAAATGGAACTGCATTGAAAGCAGAAGGTAAAGCAGATATGGAAAGATTGCTTGAAGATTTACGCCGTTATCAAGATTACAGTCAGCCGTTAACTTGGATACAGGGTTGATTTCACTTTTTACTCTTGTTATAATCAACATATGATCGTAGGTGTAGCAGGCTTCATAGGCAGCGGCAAAGATACTATTGCCGATTATCTAATCACATTCAAAGGGTTTCGTCGCATGAGTTATGCAGAACCTCTTAAGGATGCCATAGCCAGCATTTTTGGTTGGGATCGTGAATTACTTGAGGGTACAACAAAGTATAGCCGTGAATGGCGTGACACGATTGATCCGTGGTGGGCAGAACGACTTGATATAGCACATCTAACTCCACGCTGGGTATTACAACAATGGGGAACCGAGGTAGGTCGTAGAGCATTTCATGATGATATTTGGATTGCTAGTATTGAAAATAAATTACGATCTGTCAAAGATGATATTGTAATAAGTGATTGTCGTTTCCCTAATGAACTCAAATCTATTAAACGTGCGGGCGGAATCACTATACGTGTTTCGCGCGGTGCTACTCCCGAATGGTATGACAGCGCAGTAGCCCTAAACAAAGGTTACTATACTGTAGGTTACACGGAAGCAAGAAAAGTACTAGAGGACTATGACGTTCACGCTAGCGAATACAGTAGCGTAGGATTAGATTACGATTACTATGTTGAAAACAATGGAACTATTGATGAACTACATAGAAAGGTTGACTTAATAATCAACAGTTAAATCCCCTCGCTTCCAAGTTATATCTTTACGTTTTATAATTTCAACACAGTTTAAACAGATAGTACGCAAGTTACTATGCTTTGCGTTTTTAAGATCTCCGTCAATATGAAATACAGTTAGTTGTGTATTATATACTGCTTTAAAACCGCAATTATCGCAGGCTATTTTCTTTTTATAGCCTGATTTTTCCCAACTCTTACGTTTGGGTTTAGTTTTGGTCTTCTTGCTACCGCATTCGTCACATATACTTCTATAATGACGTACATCGTTGCGGATATAGTTTACTGCACAATAATTCTTATTACACTGTTTACATATAGGTCTCACGTTGTATTTAATCAAAAACCTTTGAAGGTTTGCTAAAGTGGCTTTTTTTGCCAAATACTATAAATAATATTAAGCAACAGGGTAGTTACCCTTAAAATATAACGTAGGAATAAAAAAATGCCAACACTAATTTCCCCAGGCGTATCGGTCACAGTTATTGATCAAAGTCAATATCTACCAGCCACAACAGGTTCAGTTCCACTAGTGGTATTTGCTACTGCTTCAAATAAAGTAAGCGGTACAGATACATCAGTAGCGGTAATGACTACATCAGCAAATGCTGGTAAACTAAAAGAAGTTACAAGTCAACGTGATTTGGTAACTCTTTACGGAAATCCAATTTTCTATCAAGACAACGGTACACCTATTCAGGGTTACGAATTAAACGAATATGGGCTATTCGCAGCATATTCAGCATTAGGAGTATCAAATCGTGTATTCTGCTTAAGAGCAGATATTGATTTAGCAAGTTTGCAGGGTTCAGCAACAAGACCTACTAGCGCCGTAGCAAATGGTTCTTATTGGTTAGATACATCTGCTACAGATTGGGGTATCTATGAATTTAACGCTACTACAGGTAGTTTTTCATTAGTAGAACCTATAGTAATTATTGACAGCACAAGTATCAGTAATGGTTATCCATTACAGACCTTAGGTCAAATAGGTAGTTATGCTGTGAATGCACTTCAACTAGAAGGTGCACCATCAAGCGTTAATCAATTCTTCTACAAGAATTATTTAAATACTTGGGTTGTAGTTGGTTCTGAAGATTGGAAATTAACAACTCCTATCGTCGTAGGAACTGCTTCCCCAAGCACTTTAACAGCAGGTAATACTTTTACGATTGCTTTAACTGGTGGTGCAGGTGGTAGTACATCCACTACAATCACTGTTCCATCATCACCAAATAATACAGTGACCGGTGTCGCCACAGCAATTAACAATTTAGGTTATCTAACTATTAGCGCAAGTGTAAATTCAGCAGGAAGATTAGTATTATATAGTGCTGATACACCGAGTATTACTGCAGGCATAGGAACCGTTTTAACGGATTTAGGTATTACTGCAGGTGTATATAATAGCCCTGGCTTTGAATATGGTACATCGGCACAACAACCACTATGGCAAGCAGGACAAGATGCTCCTCGTCCAAGCGGCTCAGTTTGGATTAAGGTCGGTAATTCTGGAGTAGGATTCTCTCCTAGAATGTTAGTGTTTAATAGCACTACAGGTCTATGGACTTCAAAGACAGTAAACTTAGCAACCAACGATGCTGTTGCTATAAATGATTTAGATCCGACCGGTGGTAAGGCAATCCCGGCCGACACATTATATGCACAGTATGCGCCCGATACGATAACTGGACCGATTTATTACTGGGAACGTTTGACTACTGGACAAACTGTAGTTACTGGTTCTGTAGAAAATCCAGAATTTGATGGTGGTCCTTATCAACTAACAGTTTATGTATCACAACCAAATACATCATCATATGCTGGTCCATATACTGTGACTGTCAACGACAATTCTACAGCAGAAGATGTTGCAGATGCTTGGATTACAGCGGCTATACCTTATACAATAGCATCAGTTACAGTTGACGGAGCATTACAATTTACGCATACATTAGGCGGTGTAATTAGAATAAGCGACATTGTTTCTGCAACAGGTATTTCAAATGGCTTTTTAGCAACTGCTGGTTTAGTTGCGGGGTCTGATACTGGGTGTAAAGTTGGTGTTTGCACCAACCGCAGTATCACAACTGCGGCACAGACTAGCACTACAGGTGCAGGTGCTGGCTTGACCTTAGGTATAACTTTTGCAGGAATTTACCAAGTATACGGTCTACAATCAATTGCATCAGCAGGTACAGGTTATGCAGTAGGAGATGTGGTAACATATGCAGGCAATGGTGTAGGACTAGGTGGATCAACACCAGCAAATGATTTAGCAGTTGAAGTTACAGCAGTTGATGGTTCAGGCGGTGTTCTAAAAGTTGTATTATCTAATACTACTGATAATTTACCCGCACGTACTTTTGATACAGAATTGAGTAACTGGGTAGAATTTACATGGGAAGCAAATGATGATGCTCCTGTAAATCCACCAGCACAAAATCAAAATTGGTTCTATTCACAAGTAACTAATCAAGTTGATATCATGGTAAAGACATCAACAGGTTGGACAGGATACAAGAATGTTCCTGACTTTGACTCAAATGGTTTCCCACTACCAAGTGGAACAAATGAGACTGATCCAAATGGTCCTCAATTCAGCGCATCAGCACCAACTACGCAAAGTGATGGAACAGAGTTAGTTTATGGTGACTTGTGGATTGACACAAGTGATCTAGATAATTATCCGTTAATTAATCGTTGGCAATCAGTCAATGGTGAAGATCAATGGGCATTAATTGATAACTCAGACAATACAAGCGGGTCAGGTGTATTATTCCAAGACGCACGCTGGAGTGGCACTGGTGCAGTTGATCCAATTGAAGATCCGATCCCAACAACTAAGTCAATGCTAACAAGCGATTATACTGATTTAGATTGTCCAGATCCAGGCTTATCACCAACAGGTATGTTGTTGTTCAACACACGTAGAAGCGGTAACAACGTAAAACAATATAAGTCAAATTATTTTACAGTTTCAGCATATGGTGATTTAGTTGACGCATATAATAATGCAACAGCATATGTTCCTGGTGACAGAGTATTGTTCTCAGCAACATTCTATGTCTGTATCGCAGCAACAACCGGCAATGACCCAGACGATACAACTTATTGGTCGCCAATGGCAACTGGTACTTGGTATAGTGTATCAGGCTTACAGTCAAATGGGGCACCTTACATGGGCCGCAAGGCACAACGCAACATGGTGGTAGAAGCATTGAATGCTATAATAGCAAGCAATACTGCAATTCGTGACGAAGATAATTTCTTTAATCTAATTGCAACACCTAACTATCCAGAATGTCAAGCAGCGATGATTGAATTAAATCAAGCACGTAATGACACTGGATACATTCTCGGTGACACACCATTGCGTTTACCTGAAGATGCGACAGCAATCAGAGAATGGGCAACCAATGCAGCAGGTGCTTCAAGCACAGGCGAAGATGGATTAGTAACAAGAAATGAATACATGGGATTGTTCTATCCAAGCGGTACTGCTGTTGATTTAACAGGAAACAATGTTGTTGTTCCTGCATCATTTATGATGCTAAGAACATTCTTACGTAATGACACTATTGCTTATCCTTGGTTCGCAGCAGCAGGTACATTAAGAGGTCAAATAGGTAATGCAACAAGTATAGGTTACTTGGATGCAGCGACCGGCGAGTTCGTTTCAACTAAGACACGAATCGGTATACGTGATGTATGTTATGAAAATCAAATTAACCCACTAGTATTCTTTACTGGTAATGGTTTATTGAATTTCGGGAACAAAAATTCATTTAATACTCAAAGCGCATTAGACCGCACTAATGTATCAAGACTTGTGGCTTATGTTCGTCGTCAGTTGACTATAGCAGGAAGACCATTCGTGTTTGAACCAAATGACGCAATCACAAGAGCAGGTATAGCAGGCGTTGTTCAATCACTAATGATTGATTTAGTCGCTAAGAGAGGCATCTATGACTACTTGGTAGTTTGCGATGAATCAAATAACACCCCAGAAAGAATAGATCGTAATGAGTTGTGGGTAGACGTAGCAATTGAGCCTGTGAAGGCAGCAGAGTTTATCTATATCCCAGTACGTATATTGAATACAGGGGAGATAGGTAATCAGTAAGAGAAGAATAATGAGGCTCAAAATTTGGGCCTCATTTTGAGATAAATAAAATATATTAGGAGATTTTACAAATGGCAACAGCCTCACAATCATTGTTTAACATGACAGTCGCTGGTGACAACGCAGGTGGTAACCAGGGCTTACTCATGCCTAAACTACAATATCGCTTTAGAGTTAACTTCATTAATTTTGGAGTTGACACAACAGGTGGTTTGTCATTAACTAAGCAAGTAGTTGATATCGCTAGACCAACTGTAAGCTGGCAAGAAATTGGATTACCAATTTACAACTCTATTGTAAAGATTGCTGGTAAGCACTCATGGACTGATATCACAACTACTATCCGTGATGATGCAACTGGTTCAGTTTCAAAGGCTGTTGGTCAGCAATTACAAAAGCAAGTAGATTTCGTAGAACAGTCATCTGCTGCTGCTGGTCAAGACTACAAGTTTCAAACTAACATTGAAATTCTTGATGGTGGTAACGGTACACAAGTTCCTGCAGTACTTGAAACTTGGGAACTATACGGCTGCTGGTTAAAGACAGCAAACTACCAACAGTTAAATTACGGTCAAAGCGATGCAGTAACTATTCAGTTAACAATTTGCTATGA
>Ga0169931_10003250_pt1 | contig 25888 bp, 24 predicted proteins | sample Kivu_15m_20L_FD_129675 | JGI IMG/M metagenome (GOLD analysis project Ga0169931, IMG submission 129675) | Freshwater microbial communities from Lake Kivu, Western Province, Rwanda to study Microbial Dark Matter (Phase II) - Kivu_15m_20L... | ecosystem: Environmental > Aquatic > Freshwater > Lake...
TAATAAAAATTGATTAAATCATTATATAAAACCATAAATATAATTATAATAATGGATACACTTGATGACCACGGGAAGATGCTTTATGATAATTACATTAAAGCGCGTAATGAATGGACTAACTATATTGCACCAATCGCACAGAATTATATAAAAGAAACCTTAAATAAAGCCAATAAAAAATATTATCGATTTGATTATCTTTTTGTGAATTATGGTTATAGTGTAGCAGAAGATATTACTAGTTGTGATAATAGTGATAAACCAGATAATATTAAAAAATTATACAGAAAGCTATCTCTTCTATTCCACCCAGATAAATTTAAAACAAATGATAATCTTTTTAAATTTATCAAAACACTATATGACAGTAATGATATAACAAAATTAACTAAAATTAATGATGATATTGATATTTTATTGGATTTTTCATCTGATGAAATTGAAGATTACATTAAAGATGCTATTAAATGTCAATCAAATATTACTGAGACACCGGTAACAATTGACCTAACAGATTATGACTATACAACAACCCTACAATACCAAATGTTTATTAAGAATAATATAAATATAAAAGATTATTATTCGCCAGATGAATTAATTAACCATATAGAAAATGATTATATATTGGATAGAGAAATGGATTATTATAATAGGAATAAAGATACCGATGAAAATATTAGGATTGGATTAGAAAAACGTCTTGTGAAAACACAGAAAGAATTAGATGAAGTTAGAAGAGAATGGGATGATGCGAAGAAACAACTTGAAGAAGCAGAGAAAAGATTAGATGAATGTAAAAAAAAGCACGATAGTTAATTTATATAAAAACATATAATCATCCATAATAATGGCACTTACTATAAAACAACTAAATGAATTTATAAAAACAAAATTACCAAATAATATGCTAACGGTTAAAGGAGAAATCCGTCAGCCGAAAATATCAGGTGGGCATATGTATATGACAATGAAAGATGACACCGGAATGATATCGTGTGTAATATGGAAGAGCAAAATGACAGATGATATGAAATCATTAAAAGATGGTGATATGATTGAGGCGATTGGGTCATTAGATTTCTATGTCCCGCGAGGCGAAATTAAATATATTATACAAAAAATAAAGAAAGATAAAACAGTTGGTGATATGTTTGCTGAATTTGAAAAAATGAAATTGGAATTTAAGAAATTAGGTTATTTTGACAGAAAATTAAAAATCCCACAAGTTATAAAAAAAATTGCTATTCTCACTAGTATGAATGGCGCAGCAATCCACGATTTTATGCACGCACTCGAAAATAATAAGAGTATGATAGAGTGTGTAAAAATCGATATGGTTGTTCAGGGTAGTGATTGCCCTCGTAATATTGTCGAATATCTATGTAATAATGATATGAAAAAATATGATTTAGTGGTAATCACTCGTGGTGGTGGGAGTATGGAAGATTTATGGGGATTTAATGATAAGAGTTTAATTGAAACAATTTATAATCGGGATTATGTGGTAATGTCAGCAATTGGGCATATGGTTGATACTACTTTATTAGATTTTGCTTCAGATATCACTTGTGCAACACCATCTCTTGCTGCACAATATATTGTTGACCATAATAAGGAATATTTGGATAAATTAAATAATATCAAAAATCGCCTTCATATGTCATTAATAGGTGATATGAATAAAAAATTATCATTATTAGATAGGTATGATAATATTAAAAATGATTTCAATGAGAAATTACTAAATAAAATGAAGAATTATAAACAAACAATAATGTATGAAATTAAAAATCGTCTAGTACAACTTGATAGGATAGAAGATAGATATAAGGAAAATATCGCACTATATAGTGATAGTATAAATCTTAATGCGGACACATTTAAGGAAGTTGTTACTATGAATAAGCCTTTTACGATTGTATGGAATGGGATTGTAGTGAATGTTAGTGGATATAAAGTGGTTTAAATAAAAATTTTATATTCCCCAATTAAAGTTTATTTATATGAGATTTACAAATCTCATATAAATAAAAATTGATAGTGGGTTTGGATTTTTATAAAAATTGATAAAATTAATCATTATTAAGACTTTACATAAATCTTAATAATGGGCATATTGTGTTCAAACGATTATACTGCATTGGAATGGGACTCGTCTCCACATAATATTGAGATATATGATATAAAACGGGCGAAAACAGTTAGTATGAATAAATCACAGCGTATTAGTGAGGAGGATTATAGTGTGATTGTAAAAGAAAAGGCTACTCGTATTAATAATATGATTGAACAAGCTTGTAGCAAATTAGAGGAGGGTGTTGTGGTATATACACATAATAAATTCTAAGCCCATACGGGCTTAGAATTTATTATAGTTATTAGCGCGAATATTTAATTACAAATTCCTTAGGAATTTGTAATTAAATATATCCACGGTATATACACATAATTGGACAAAGATTAATTTTGTAGATGAAACCAAATGTCCTGACTTTAAGGAACGGCAAAACATTAATAAGTTTTATTATAAAAAATTAATGGATGATATTATTAAATTATATCGTACCGATGGTTATACGGTTGGTAGTAATTGTAATAGTATTTTCATATCGTGGCGGTAAAAAAATTGATTAATAAATATCTTGTTTCAATTATTCCCGGTTCCATTTATTAAGAGCCTTAAAATTAAATAAAAATAATTACTTATAATTATTTTTATTTAAAGTTGGGCTCTTATTATCTGACATAGGGAATAACTTTACTTTATAATGAATCTTCTTATGGGAATGCTTAGACAAAATAGGAATAATATTATTAGAATAATCCAACGTAATTATAGTGTGAAACAAACACCCAAGCCTCAAAACCAAATTGTTAAACCGAAAGTCCAGCCAAATAATAATGCAGTGAATACAAGTAATATGGTTATTAATAATTATAAGGAATGGATGGCTAAACGTTATAATATTACTCGTGATATGTGGCTAAATGAAACTAATGATTTAATTAATTGGGCATCACGTAGTGGTTATTATTGGTGTACCCTAAAAACAGAAAGATTTCAATTGAATAAGAATACCTATATCAAGAATGATATTTTGAACTATATCGAACGTATGCATTATAACAATCTTGTTCAAGAAGTGAGAGAGTTATATGAAAAAGAAGGATATATTGTGAAAACAATCCCAAGTGATAGATATTATGCAATTAATTATATTAAGAGTGATATTGGTTTTACTGATAGATATCTTGATATTAATTTTACATGGGGACCATATGATTATTATCCACGGCAGAATAGTTATGAGTCTCCAATTCGATTTAATTTATATTAAAATGTGTCCGTCGCAAATTTAAAAATTGATTATTTTATATTAAAAACATTTGTCACTTTCTCACACCACATTTATCGATTTAATATAACGGGAAATAATATCGTTAAACCACCATCATATCTTGATGCGCTTAATGCCGTTGATACTAAATCAGCCCAAACACTAACCCGTAATTTTGAGATAACAGCAGCCCAACTATATTTTGATAAATTAATAAAGTTTATCAAAAAAAAGTATATAAAGTTTGCCATTAATATTTTTGATTATATTGATAGATATAATAAACGCCATATAAATCAATTAATTCAGATTATGTGGTAAAAATATTATGCACGCTCCGTATAAAGTGGTGGATAGTTCTCATTACTAAATTTATTTATTAATTTATTTATTTTTCTATCCAATACGAAATAATAAGTTGAACATACACCAACTGCCATAACACAAAGAAATCCGACAACATAATTTGAATTAGTTACATTTTCAAACATATTATCAAGACTATTCTCAGTTACATTATATAACATAGTACAATCCATATATTAATATGTTATAAAAATATATTTTTATATAAGATAATGGACGAAATTACTAAAATGGTTGAAAATATAAATACAACTATTAATATTGCTGATAAGGTAAAAATGATATGTAATTTAAATAATATGATTGATATTGAGAGAAAACAATTAAATAATATATTAGAGAATAATATTGATGATATCAAGGCAAAAATCCCAGCAAAATATAAAAAGATGACCTTGGATGAATTAGAAACTGAATTTAATAATAATACAGATATTAAAGAGAAAATAACAATTTATCACGTGATATGCAAGAATATAAACAATATAACGGATGAATTATTTGAAACGGAATAATAAAATGTGTAAAATACATTTGTGCGCGTCGTAATAGGCAAGTCTATTAGCGAACATAACGAAACTGCGTTTTTGTTATATGTGGTGTGCGCGATTCAAAAGTGCACACCACAAATTTGGAATAAATTCCAAATTTGCTGAGAAAAGGTGTAGCCTTTTCTAGGTCCTCAACACATATAATTACAACAACCACATTTACGCATCTGGATATAATTCACTAAATAATATACGATGTTTAAAGACTTGATTAATTTTATATTGATCATTACTATCAATAATTTGTTCTAATTCCATATTAAAAATATTATTATCACTACGTGTGTTTAAATCTGCTATTTTTTTAATTTTTTTATTATATTTTTTAGATAAATCATTTATTAATTTTTCAATATCTGATTTGCTAATAACATCTTCAATATTAGCAAAAATATAATCGATATATTCTGATTTTTTTACAATATAAAATTCAGGTGGTGTATCTAAATATTCCTGTTGAAAATTATAATTTAAAAATACTTCACATTCATCACACGAAATATAACCATTAAATCCTAAATTAATTATTTTTTGAGCAAATGTATCAGCGAATGCTTGACAATTTTCATCATTCCGTGTTATTTTACTATATTGTTTTTCTTTCCAATTTTGTACACCTTCAAAAATATGAGAACCAGACCATTTCCAGTCTTTTATATAATCATCTCTGCATTTAGCATCAATTGTATCAAAATAATCATTTTTATTATTATTATATTTATTTAAATATATTGGTGGTATAAATAATAAAGGAAAAGATTTCTGGATACTATATTTTAAACCATAACCAAATTTATCAATACGTGCAGGACCGGATGAATCTTGATTTAATGTAAACCATCCACCTTTATAATCACTTTGCCCAACATATTTATGTAACCACCATAGTATTTGTTCATTATTTTCTTCAATAAATTTATCACTGAAATAATATGTATCTTGGTTAAATACACCATACTGTATTCCAATAATATTTAATATATTTCCTGAATGAATTAATTTATCTGTTGGTTGCAAAATAATATAAAGCATTTCATTAAAATATTCATTCCTTTCGCGTAATTGTTTATCATTTAATCCTACATCTGAACATAATATTTTTTTATTAGCATTGGTCATAATATTTCCATTGATAAACATATGAATATTAGAAAAATTACAATTTTGCTTATGGTGATAATTTCCATTGCAATATAGATTGTCTACTATAAAATTTGTAAAAATATTAAAGAATAAATTATCAACAGTATTATTATATGCAATAATACAAATATCTCTATTTAATTGCATAATTTTATCATAAGATATTTCTCCTGAAAATGCAAGGAATAATTTATATATTTTATTATTTATTTCTTGATTTTTTTCATTATTTTCATATAATCCTAATAATTCTGAAAAATTATTAATTGTAAGAATATGGTTGTATTCTTCAAAACTGCATAAAATATTTAATTTACGATTAATATTTATTAATTGTCGTATTAGTTCCCTTAGACGTAAATCAACATCTTTTATTTTATCATAACTATAAGTCTGTGAATTAAATAATTGGTCATATATATTATTTGCAAATAATATATAATTATCATTACTGCATATATAAGTTATTACACTATCATTATTTAAGAATAATGATAAATAATCAACATATTTACATAAACATAATAAAAATAGTATTTTTTTATTTGAATCATTAACAAGTGGCTCATCTTTATAATACATATCAAAAATACATTTAAAAAAATTTAACTGCGCAAGATTAATATCGTCTGTTATTTGTATTTTATTCCTAATCGTATGAAATAAACCTTCCGATGGTTTTTCTTTATTGCGTAAAATATTATATATTTCAATAAAATTATTATAATCTGAATCTATTAGTATATTTGTTTTTTTAATATAATTAGATATAATATAGTACAAATAATAATAATTAAAAATAGTTTCAAAAATAGTTTTATCATTATTATTTTCATTCAGTGTTAATTCATCTATTATTTTTTGATAATTTGATTTATTTTCTTCAATATATGTATCAATCGTATCATATTTTACTTCTTCATAATCAAATGCATCTATTCCATCAGGAGATTTTAAAAAATCGATTAAACTATCAATATTTATATCCATTTTGTCTTTAAAATTATCATTAGTGAGTTCCATTATATCTCTATAATCATTATAAGTGCCACCATATTGTTTTAATTTATTAGAAAGAGTAATATATTTATTTTTATATTTTAAATATTTTATATAATATTTATCCATTATATATATTATATAAAAAAACTCGTGGGATATGATTTTATATAAAATCCTATTATTCCCGACTAAAGTTTATTTATAAATTTCACATAAATAAAAATTGATAATAAAATACATTAAAATGATATCATTTATTATTTTAATGTCTACTTTTGAAGAAATGCTTGATAATGTTTATTCTCAGCTGACGGAAATGTCTCAGCCGAATCGCAAGTTGGTTATTCCTTCACCGGTTATAGAAGTTAGTACAACTAATACATACTGGAAAAATATAAAAAAAATTCTTATGGTTATTGACCGTCCGCCTGATCACTTTGTCGAGTTCCTTAACAAGGAGCTCAAGACTGGTAATTGGGTATCTGACTCAAAGTCAGATGGATTGGTCTTGATTGGCAAGTTTAAGATTGCACAGATTACGGCAGTACTCCAAGAATATGTAAAGAGGTACGTCGTTTGCAACATTTGCAAGTCCCTCGAAACCAAGCTAGAGAAGAGCAAGGAATTGAGGTGCTATCGTGTTGAATGCACCAAGTGCAATTCAACGTATGTTGTTTAAATTATTTTATAAAAAAATGTTGAAAAATAAACATTTTAAAAACATAATATTATAATTATTTAATGGCTTTCTTTCCTGTTAACTCAATGTTCGATATGTTTGATGTTATGCGAACACGTTTCTTTCAAGGGCTTGAAAATGAGCTCAATCAAGCTAGACGAAATGTTACACCATCTGCCCCTGAATCTTTTAAGAGCAAACAAGCATCTTATCGTGAACACCGTCATCGTGATGGTACAGTTGTGTCTGAATCAATCCAAACAAAGGTTGCAAATAATACCACCACTACTATTACCATTCAACGAGTTGGTGATAAGGAGCTGAAGATTGTTAATACTCTTAGACAAGGTGAGCAACCTACCAGTGAGCGATTCATTAAGAATATGACGGCTGATGATGTGCCTCAATTCTTGACTGATTTCGCAAAAGACCCGTATGAAGAACCACTCCCTCAGCCAGATGGATGGCTGAGATTGGAATAAAATTCCATAGATAAAAATTGTGGTGTGCGCAATTCAAAAGTGCGTTCCGCACTTTTGACTTGTCGCAACCATCTTTGGTTGGATATATAACAAACCGCACTTGCGGTTTGTCACCAACACAATTGATAGTGGGTTTGGATTTTTGCAAAAATCCAAACAAATTCTATTAACATTTATTATTCCCGGTTCCACTTATTAAGAGCCTTAAAATTAAATAAAAATAATTAGTTCTAATTATTTTTATTTATAGTTGGGCTCTTATTATCTGACATAGGGAATAAATTTATCCTTAAGGATAAATTTAATAAAAATTGATTTATGAACATTAAAAATATTATAAGTAATATTTTTAATGACAAACATTCAAGCCAAGTTCACATTTAGTATGGTTGATTATCCCGATGCAACCAAACTATGCTTTAATAATATCTCCCCATTTAAGGAGTGTGATTGTTGTTGGGCAATTTATATGCCAGGTGATTTGGAATATAGTTATACTGAATATCTAGCTGAATATAATATTAATTATGATAAGAAAGATTATGTCAATATGCAACATTTGAAAGATGAAAGAATTATATATTTCCAAAATGAAATCCAATTTTTGAAAGATTATGATTATACTAAGATTTCAAATGATTTTGCACCATGTGCTATTAATATTAATAATACTACTATTAGATATAAAACACTTCGTAATATGTATATGGATATTGCTGAGAGGATTATCAATGTTATGGAGAATAATATGTATAATTTAAGTAATTGGAATATGCAAAATAATTATATGAAAATATTAAAAAAGCCGGAATCAAAATATAATTCTAATGATACGTTATTTGATTTTAGTAATAATGGCAAAGAAGTTATTAGTATTAAATTAAATAAAAATATAAACGCGCCAAGGATAACGACTGTATAAAATGTGCGCGTCGTGAAAGGCAAGTGTAATTCTTCGAATATACTTGCCTTTTCGCGAACAAAACTGGTTGCGATAAGTCAAAAGTGCGGAACGCACTTTTGAATTACGACAACCACAAATATTATTATTGTTTTAATATAGATGGGATAACGGTAAATTCTAAAAAATCGCGAAAGTCCTCGTGAACCTTATAATACCAATCATTACAATATTCCCAAATAGTATGTTTTAATTTTCCATTCCCAAGAAATATAGAGAATCTTCGTCCTTCTGGATTACCATAAATATAACCAATAGATAATACCATATCATCAAAATTATCATCGTAATTACTATTGCATTCACTAAATTCCATTTCATCAATTTCCTTTATCGATATAGTATGTTTATCCTTACCGATATATATTTCTTTAGAAACAAACAAAAGATAATTATATAAATCTTCATCTAATAATTCACGATATGGCTCCAATTCATCTTTATTATATGGTTTTTTAATCATTTTGAAATTATTTAGCATCAGTGTTTGTAAATTACGCCAATTTATACTATTATCCGGATTAATAATATAAATTTGTTTCTGAGGTTTTTTTAATACTGATGTTAAATAATTTTCAAGACTATCAATTTCTTTTAATGTTCCATTATGATAACTCCAAACTTTATAATCTAATAAATCAAAATAAAATTCTTCTTTATTGATAATATTAAAAAATACAAAAATTGGCATTTTAATATTTAATTCTTGGTTTTTATATTTTATAATATCATCATAATTTGGAAACATATTAATATCAATCATAATAAGACTATCATTAATATAGAAACACGATGATATTGTGGTGAGATATTCGCGTAATATAGAAGGGATATTATGTTGTCTTGTTTTCATAATATTATCAAATATATCGACATTATATGGTTCGGTATTAATAGTGTTATTAATATTATTATATTGTTTATATTCCTCAATTTTAGCTATATGAAACTGTTTATATTCTTGCATTATAATTATATAATTATCAAATAAATCTTTAATAGTTTTATTAAATAAAAATTGATTATTAAATATTATATAAAGATTTCTACTATATATCAATAAGTATGTCATTAAAATCAAAGTTTTACAACGAAGATGTTAAAAATATCAAAGAAATTAGCTTTGGTATTTATACAAACGACATGATAAAAAAATATTCTGCTGTTCGAAATGACCCGTTTGGTATCAATGTACCAGACTCATATGACAATTATGAACCTAAAAAAGGCGGTCTAGTTGACTTGCGTCTTGGAAGTTGCGATATCTATTTAAATTGCACTACTTGTGGACAGAATTCGATGGATTGTGAGGGTCATTTTGGTCATACCGAATTGGCTGAACCAGTTTTTCATTTTGGTTTTCTGAACCATCTCATTACTATTATGAAGTGTATTTGTCTAAAATGTTCTAATATTTTAATTGAGAGAACAGAAGAAAATCTCAAACGATTCGCCAATAAACCAGGCAAGTATCGATTCAAAGAAATTAAGGAAATGGTTAAGAATATTAATTATTGCAATGTTTGTGGAACGCCCGTTCCAAAGATTAAGAAAGAAGTAAAAGAAACAAGTGCATCAATTCGAATCGTTCTTGAGAAAGAAGTTGGTACATCTAATGTCGATGACGCAACAGGTGAGACAGTAGAAGGAACTAAAGTGGTTCGTGATTATTTGTCTCCTCGTATGTGCTATCACATTCTCCGTAATATGTCGGATATGGATGCATATTTGCTTGGTTTCAATGTCAACGAATCTCGACCGGAAGATATGATTCTTACACGATTTCCAGTTCCACCAGTTATTATTCGTCCCACTGCCAAGATTGATTTTATGGCTTCATCCACTCACGAAGATTCTTTAACTTTGAAGATTGCTGATATTATTAATAGTAATATTCGTGTTAGGAATGAAATGAATAAAGATTCGGCGGGATTGAATGATGCCATTACCCTACTTCAATATAATGTCGCAACATTTTTTGATAATGATAGCGCATCATTGCCCAAGTCAGAATTTAAAACAGGTGGGCGTGTTATCAATTCAATTTCTGACCGCATTAAGGGGAAGGAGGGTCGAATGCGTCTAAATATTATGGGTAAGCGTGTCGATTATTCGGCTCGTAGTGTTATTACAAGTGATCCATATATTGATATTGATATGGTTGGTATACCTCTTCGTGTTGCGAAAGACCTTACTATTCCAGAAGAAGTTACACCAATGAATATTAAACATCTTACTCATCTTGTGATGAACGGTCGTGATGTATATCCTGGTGCAAATTATGTGTATAAAAACACATCAGTAAATGGAAAAACAATAACTCAAAGAATTGACCTCAGATATAGAAAAGCAAATATTAAACTTCAATATGGTGATATCGTAGAACGCCACGTAGTAAATGATGACTATGTGCTATTTAATCGTCAGCCCACACTACACAAACCATCTATGATGGGTCATCGTGTACACGTATTGGAGCGAGAGGATAGCAATACACTACGTATGAACGTATCGGTATGTAAACCATATAATGCTGATTTCGATAAACTCTCTGTCGAAAACATGGGGCGTTAAAAGCGTGCAACCCCATAGTAGGTTAATTATTGTAATGCATTAATTAACTTGCAAAACACCTTGTTGTCGGGAACCCCCTTAGAGCTCATACTACCACTCTTTATTAGAAATAGTAAAGAGGACCTCGGTTAATAGCCGAACCCAATGGTAAACAATGTATGAGATTGGGCAATCCGCAGTGCAGTTCCTTCCCTTCGCTATGCAAGAAGGATGGAGCGCATTCAGAGACTGAACGGGTGTTGGTCATAAATGATGGTCTAGCAAACCTGATATGGCTTAAGATACAGTCCACCCCCACTGGAAACTTTGGGGAATATCTCACAGATTAGATGTAAAATAGTGTATTTAAAACTATTACACTAATTACACGTAAAATTACATCTAATTTGAAGTAGGAGATGAGATGAATACCCACTTAGCGCAGTCAATCCAAGCCCGTAATGAGCTGGAAATGATTGCAAACGTTAAATATCAAATTATTGCAGCCAAAGATTCAAACCCAATTATTGGTTGCGTACAGGATTCACTATCTGGTGCTTATATGCTTTCGATGGATGAAAATATTCCATATGAAATTGCATCGAATCTATTATGTAATACAAGTAGTGCTACCAAGCAAGAAATGACAAAGGGCGAACAATTGTCTGGTCGCCAAGTATTTAGCCACATTATCCCAAGTGGTATTAATTCCACTGTTAAAAAAGGTGGTAATGTCATATTCCAAATTAAGAATGGTGAACTAACTGAAGGTCTTCTTGATAAATCACAATTGTCCACCAAAAAGAACAGTATTATTCACTATATTTGGGATAAGTATGGTCCAAGCCATACACAACACTTTATCGATGATACTCAACGTTTGGTATTAAATTACCTCCTTAATAAGGGTCTGACAGTGGGTCTCAAAGATACATTTATTCCAGACACTCTTACCAAGGAAATCAAAGAAATTATCCACACAAAGATTATTTCAGCGAATCATCGTTTGACTCAATTTGAGAATGATAATGATAAGATTATTCCTGACATTGGTGAGGGGATTATGAATATGGACCTTAATACGGTTAGTTCGAATGTTGGTAAAATGATTATGGACGTGCTTGATAAAAACAATGGCTTCAATATTCTTGTATCTTCGGGTGCGAAGGGCAGTGCCCTCAACGTTACCCAGATTGCCGGGTGTCTCGGTCAAGTTGCTATTGAGGGTCAACGTATTAAAAAGCGCGTGGCAGGTCGTACTTTACCAATTTTCCATCAAAACGATGATACCCCTGAAGCACGTGGTTTTGTGCCATCTAGTTTCTTGGATGGGTTGAAGGGACACGAATTCTTTTTCCATACGATGGGTGGTCGCGAGGGTCTTATCGATACAGCAATCAAATCAGTTACAGGAGACACCCCTGTAATTATTATGGAAGAAAATAAAGTAAAGAGACTAAATATTGGTGATTGGATTGATAATTACCTTGATATGAATGTCGAGAAAGTTGAACATTATCAGGAACGTGATATGGAACTATTAAAATTGTCAAAGGATGTATATATTCCAACTGCAGATGCAGACGGTAATGTAACTTGGGGCAAAATTACAGCAATTACAAGACACGACCCAGGTGATATGTTGTATGAAATTAAAACAAAGGGTGGTCGTAAAGTTATTGTTACTGAATCAAAATCACTACTCGTATGGAATAAGACGATTAGAAAATTTGTTCATATGTCAACACCTGATGTTAAAGTTGGGGATTGTGTTCCAGTGACAATGAATTTAACAAATGTTTACTCCAAAGATATTATTGAATCCATTAAATTGCGTATTAATAATAATACTATTAAATGCATTAGTATAGAAGATCGTGATAACTGTATTATGATGCTGAATTGTATTAATATTTATTGTGATATTGATGGATTGACCCTTCATATTAATAATGATTGTCACACAGTTAATGATGTTATTCTTGACCCAATTGTTGAAATAAATCATATTGATGTCGCTTTGTATCCCAAAGTATATGATTTAACAGTACCAAGCACATTAAATTTTGGTCTTGCAAATGGATTGCACGTTGTTGATACAGCCGAGACAGGATATATTCAGCGCAAGTGTATCAAGTTTATGGAAGATTTAATGGTAAATTATGAAGGTATTATTAGAACGGCAAATGGTATTTTGGTTCAATATCTTTATGGTGAAAGTGGAATTGACCAACAAAAACAAACCCAAGTAAAGATTAATCTGATGAATATGAACAATGAAGCAATTAAAAAGGCATTTGTTTTTACAGATGATGAAAAGAAATATCTTGAGAAACATTACAAGACAGATATTAATATGTTTAATAAGAAAACATATGCTACAATGATTGAAATGCGTGATGAGCTCCGTAAAATTTACACTCGGGCAACTGGTAATTACAAAGTTATTGAGGACAATTTTATGCTTCCAATTAACTTGTTGCGTATTACACAAGAGTTGAATGGGAAGAGTGAGATGGCAATGGACACTGATAAGACAAAGTCTAATCATAGCAATTCGGAGAAGTCTCTCCAAATTGACCCACAATATATAATGGATGCGATTGATAATATGTTATATGATTATGACGAGCGTTTTATTACGGTTATGAAGAAGAATTCTAAACTACTCCGTGAAGATGATAAAGCATATAAGTTCCTTCTTAGACTTGCACTCTATGAATACATTTCACCCAGAAGCTGTATAACTGTTTATAAATTGAACAAGGAACAATTTGACAAGCTAATTGAGGACATCCGCGTCCACATTGCTCGTTCGCTGGTAGAGCCCGGAGAAATGGTGGGTGTTGTGGCTGCACAATCGATCGGCGAGCCGACATCACAGATGAGCCTCTTAAGTAGTGCTAAAATTAGGACTGTTATAAAATCAAAGCGGACTAATAAAATGGCGCTTAAAACGGTTGAATTTGGTAAATTTTGTGATTCTATAATAAGTAATAATCCAGATATAACATACAATACCGGGCACGTTAATAGTGTCGAAACTGATTTAGATTCTTTAGATTACGAATATTATATTGTTGGAGTAGACGGGAAAGAAAAAACTCATTGGAATAAAATTTCACACATTAGTCGCCATCCGGTAAATGGCGATTTAGTTAAAGTTACCACTAAGAGTGGGAGAATAGTTACCACTACACTGAGCCATTCACATCTTATTAGAAAGAATAACACGGTTGTCCCAATTACTGGCGCAGAATTAAAACTTAAAATGCGCATCCCTGTAGCTAGACATATTGATAACACTTTTGTAAATACAACAATCAATATTAATAAGAAGAAATATAATCTCAATTATTTGTTCGGTTGGTTCATCGGTGCTTATTTGGCTGAAGGTAATATTTCAAATAATACGATTCATATTACAAATATTTCTCAGCATTTTATTAATAATACGAAAAAGTTTGCAAGACGATTTGATAAAACAGTTACCGTAAGAAGATACCAAGGGCAGTATGGTCCTGGTGTTACTACACAATTTTATCATAGAGAATTGGCTGAATTTATTCTTGATAAGATGAACACTGGTTCATTCGTCAAGCGCGTGCCTGATTTTGCATTCACCGCTCCCAACGAGTTTAAAGCCGGTTTAATTCAGGCATATATCGATGGAGACGGTAACTTCCAATCTAATAAAACACGTAATCAAATCCGTGTATGTAGCCGAAGTGAAGACCTTATTACTGATATTGCAATGTTATTAACTTATTTTGATATTTTTGGCTCAGTTAAAAAACAAATGGTTAAAGGTATGCCATTATATAACTTATCAATGTCAGCGCGTTATGGTCCACTGTATAAAGAACACATTGGTACACTCTTGCACGAAGACAAGTTGAATAAGATTATTGAATATACTATGCGCAATAATATTCATAATCTTTCAGATGAAATTGACCAGATTAATGGATTGGGTGAATTAATCGCTTATTGTGGTAAGACACTTAAACTGCCAGGACAAAGTCGAACATATAGACGATGGATAAATAAGGAAGCAATTGGTAGACGTACATTGGAGAAATATATTGATGTATTTGAAAACCATCCAGATGCCAAGAATATTATAAATGAATTGGCATTATTAAAACAAGCCAGAGATTCAGGTGTTATTTGGGATGAGATTGTTGCTATCGAGAAATATACACCAGACCAAACTGAATATGTGTATGATTTTACCGTTCCAGGTAATCAAACATTTATGATTAATAATGGTATTTTGGTTCACAATACTCTTAACACCAAGCACTTTGCCGGTGTGGCAGGAAAGGGTTCAGCAAATAGCGGTGTGCCAAGAATTAAAGAAATTATGAGCTATAGTAAGAGCATCAAAACACCTCAAACAATTGTATATTTTGATGATAAATATAATACCAGCAAATCGGACACCAATATGATTGCTTCCTATTTCAAGCATCTTACTATTAAGGAATTGATTGAAAGTGCGGAAATATATTATAGTATGGATGGAAAGGATGACTTGTCAGCTATTTTGGCACAAGATAATACAACCAATCCATTCTATGTCAACAATGCAAAGGATAATATTAAATCATTACCATTTGTTATTCGCCTCAAGATGAATCTCGAAAAGATGATGGATAAAGAGACGACTCTTTTGGATATCAAGACGAAATTCATTACATATTGGTATAAGAACTTTTCCAATCTCAAGACAGTAAAGAAACAACACAAAGAAATTTTATTGAATGTTGACCGTCTTGCTATCCTTAGTAATAATGACAATATCATCCATATCAGATTCCGTCTTAATGATTTCAACTACACAATGCTTACATCATTCCTTGATATGATTCTGAATGTTATTACTCTCAAGGGTATTGACAATATTGCAAATGTATCACAAAATCAAGAACGTAGAATGATTGCAAATAGCGAGGGTGATATGGTTGTTGAGAAGGAATATGTAGCCGTAACGGATGGTATCAACTTGGATGGTATATTGATGCTCAAGGGTATTAATCATACAAGGACTCGTATTAATGATATTGAAACGGTTTATAAGAGATATGGTGTTGAGGCAGCGCGTAATATTATCATCAATGAACTTATTAATACTTATGAAGCTGGTGGCGGTGGTAGCATTAATCACGCCCACATTTCTCTGCTAGTTGATACAATGACTTACAGTGGAGAAGTGGTATCAATTGATAGACATGGTATGAATAAAGTAGATAATGACCCAATTAGTAAGGCATCATTTGAAAATACGATGGACCATTTTATTAATGCAGCTATCTTTAGCGAAACGGATAAATTGAAATCGGTATCAAGCCGTATTGCAGTGGGTCGCGTTATGAATGGTGGCACTGGTTCATTTGATTTGATTCTCGATACAGAGAAATTGAGAAATTCAGAATATATTGAGAATGAAACAGGTGGGCGCACCAGCTTCATCCCCCTTACGAAAGAACCATTGTTTGAGGATGTTATTGAATATGGTTTTGCAAGAAATGACTTTTTCATTCCAAATTAAAAAATTGATTTATTTGTGTCTGTCGCCATTCAAAAACGGTTTTCGAATGTTCGCGGACCAAAAGAGAGCCCGTACATTTGAAAACGGCTAAGCCGTTTTCAAATGGCGCTGCTCACATTTATTATATAGACGTATCATCCATTTTCAATTTTACTGTAGGAATTGTTAAAATTGAAGAGTGTGTCGGTAGAGAGAATATTTAATTATAACTTTCCTATGGATTGTTATAATTAAATGTTTACGGTAATTATTTTTATTTAAATATTGGTGCTATAGTTTATTACAAAAACGTGTCAATGTTCTCCGGTAATTCTTTAATATTAATCTTATAGGTATTCCTCATCATATTCAGAAATTTAACATCCATTTGGTCATTCATACGGACGAAACTAATAGATACGCCTTTTTTATTAAATCGTCCGCAACGCCCAATACGGTGGATATATGTTTCTTTATCAAGTGGCATATCAAAACAAACCACTAGATTGACTTGGGGTACATCAATCCCTCTTGCCAAAAGGTCAGTTGTAAGAAGAATTCTTGTTTTCCCATCTCTAAATTCTTGTACGATATCATTTCTTTCCTGTTGTGTCATCTTCCCGTGAATAGTAGTAATTGAAAAATTAAGTGATGCCAGTTGTTCAGCCAGCCATTGGACTTTCTTAATGGTATTACAAAAAATAATTGTTTGAGTGGTTGAAATTAGGTTATATAAATCAATAAATACATCAAACTTATTTTCTTCCACCTCAACATCGAGATAAAACTGACTAATAAGGTCTACGGCAACATCTGCATTTTTAAGTAAAATTTTTACTGGTTCATTCATAATCTTATCTGTGAGTTTAAAAACGGATGGAGTAAGAGTTGCAGAAATGAGAACCTTTTGACAAGTATTTGGTATATTATTAAGTAGTTTATTCATATCCGTCATATCCTTTTCATCCGTCATATTATCCGCTTCATCAATGACAAAACAGCTAATATTATCCATTCTTAATTTTTTAGCCTCAATCATATGATTGATACGCCCAATTGTCCCCACTACAATATTTGTGTTATATTTAGTAATATTAGTCCCACCCACACATAAAGACAAGGATAGCTTACTGTATTGCGTTATGGTTTGTGCCACCGTATAAACTTGAGTGGCAAGTTCGCGAGTTGGTGTTAATACTACTACACGTCCAATATAATCATTATAAATCCTATTAATACAACCCAGTAAGAAAGTCGCCGTCTTACCCGTACCTGATTGAGACTGAATAATGCAGTCTTTGCCGGTATTTATTGCCTCAATCCCTCGTACCTGTATACTGGAGGGTGCATTAAAGCCATTCAGATATAGCCCCTTCAATATATCCGGTTTCGATACTAATTTATCAAAATTTGTATGCTGTATGTTTTCTTGTTCCATTGTTATTATATATATGTATATATCTTTAAACGCATTTTATAATAATGCGTTTAAAAAAAGTTGAATAATAAAGTATTTAAAGACAAAACCATTAGTAAATTAACAATGACCTCACACAAGCAAACCGAACAAGAAACCACCAAGTTTCAAGATTTAGATGTAACTCAGCTCTCTTTTACCGAACTTGCCGAGAATGACCGCTCAAAGAGCCAACTTATTGCCTATCCTAGATATGGTAAGAACGGACAAGCATTGATGCTCCAAGCTCCCTGGATTAAACTGGATGATTATGGTGTTCCCCGTATGAGTGAATACATTAAGAGTGATGCCGACCGAGCCAAGCTCAAGATTCCTCTCAATTCGGAACACCCTGAAAGTCAAGCCTTCCACGATAAGCTGGTTGAACTAGATAATTACCTGGGTAGTCAGGAGATGAAGGACAAGTTTTTTGGTAAGAAGGCTGCCAAGTACAAGTACATTCCTATTGTTCGCTCTCCTCTTGAAGAAGACGAAGAAGATGAAAATAAGAAGAAGTCCAAGCGTACTCGTCCCTACCCACCCTACCTCAAGCCCAAGGTCGATACCACGTGGCCTGAGACTAAGATTAAGAGCAAGATTTTCAAGTCTACTCTTAATGAAGAAGGAAAGCGCGAACGAACAGCAAATGTTGTTCCAGTTCTCGATGACGAAGGTAAGAACGTAGTTGACGAAGATGGAAATCTCACTTATCGTCCCATTGAAAGTGTTACAGAATATGCTGAATTTGTTACTTATCAATCGAATGTACGACCAATCATTAGTCCAGTCAAGCTTTGGGCACAAAAGAAGCCAAGTGGTACTGACCCAATGATGCAATATGGTCTGATGTTCAAGATTATCAAGATGGAAGTTGAACCAGGTGCAGGAAGTGGAAACAGTCTCATTGCCAGCTATCGCAACAATGACAAGTTCATTGATAGCGAAGATGAGGAAGAATCCTCATCCAATAGATTTAAGGGTCCTCCTCCTGCTCCATCAAAGAGCGCGCTCCCTCTCAAGAAGGTATCTCAACCACATCCTCCTGCCGATGATGAAGAAGAGGAGGAAGAAGTAGCCGAAGAGGAAGAGGTTGAAGAAGTAGAGGAGGAAGAGGAAGAAGAACCCGAACCTGAACCACCCAAGCCAGTAGCAAAGGGAAAGGGCAAGGCACCTACTCGCAAGCAAAAGTAAACGTACCGTGGGCGGTATGCCAATAATAAAAATTATTTTATAAAATTCAAACTATTTAGAGCAGTGTGATTTTTAAACGTCAAATTCTCAACAAAAAACACAGCTTTACCCATATAAATGGATATCTAAATTCTATATAATGGGCTTTCTTATAAACATTTTTGGTAGATGTTTATAATCCCATTAAATGTGTAGATATATTTGTTTCTAAACATGTTGTCATTTCTTTTGCAGTTTGCTCTAATATATGAGTTTTATTAGTATAAATTAATTTTTCAGTTACTATTTTTGAAAAACAATCATTATAAAATAATTTTAATTCATCCTTGATATTCTTATTTTTGATTTTAGTTTCTGTTTTTTGTTTTCCTCTATTGGTCTTACTTTTTCCAATTGTTTTTAATACATCTAATATAAATTGTTTATCTATTTGTGGAAAGTCTTCATTTTTATTAAATTTATCTAATAAATATAATCTTATAAACTGATATCCAAAAATAACAAATTTATTAATATCCTTTACTGCATCTTCAATAATTGGTTGAATATTATTATAATCTTTGAGAACTGCTTTTAAGGGACATTTTATAACTCTAAAAATATTATTATTAATATCTGGTGGTTTTTTGTTTTCTGTCATTAGTACAATAATATAATATAACTTTAAATGTTTTAATTAATTTTACGCATAATTAATTAAGAAATTTTAATTTATTTATATTTTAAGTTTTCTTTTTTCATATGCTCGTTTATTATATTCTTTTATTTTTTCAGGGTCTAATTTTTTAGTAGATTGTTTTTCTTTAATTTTTTCTTTATTATTATGATAATATTCTCTATTTCTTTTAGGTGCAGTATATTTTTTTAAGTGTTCTTTTAATTCATTATTTTCTATTAAAAGATTTTCATATAATTGTTTATAATTAGGAAGTTCGTCCATTATAATATATTAAATATATATTTTTAAATTATTTTATAAAAATGTGTTTGTCGTAATTATATTCTTCGAATAGAGCGTCCCTCACTTTTCATTTATCGCAACCAGTTATGTTCGCTAATAGGCAAGTGTAATTCTTCGAATAGACTTGCCTATTACGACGCGCATAAATGTTTGTTAAAATTATTCCCTATTTTAGATAATAAGTGGAACCGGGAATAAATTTATAATGTATTGTTTGTTATCACAATAAAAATATTCATTAGTTATAGGAATTAATAATAAAGAGTATATGTGCGCGTCGTAATTGGCAAGTGCAGACTTGCCAATTAGCGAACAAAACTGGTTGCGATAAGTCAAAAGTGCGTTCCGCACTTTTGAATTACGACAACCACATATTATTTATTCCCGGTTCCACTTATTAAGAGCCTTAAAATTAAATAAAAATAATTAGTTCTAATTATTTTTATTTATAGTTGGGCTCTTATTATCTGACACAGGGAATAATATAAATTATATGATAGAGGTTATGTTAATGCTGAAAGATTTAATAAATCGCTCCCAAATAATTCATTAAAAAATTTGTAGTAAGGTTAAAAATAAATTAATTATATAAGATAAGAGATAAATATATTGCAGACACCACAAATACATAGAAAAGTGATAATCATTTATTATATATGCTCCCTTATTTATTCTGTTTAAACTGTATTGGACAATGGTTTTATCAAGTAAAACATTATATGAAATTATATAGAATCACAAATTTAGATGAATTGAAAGATAGTTTAAAATATTAAAAAAGAAAATTAAAAGTATATAAAGATTAACTAAAAATCGACATTTAAAATGCACACCTATTTAAATATTTAACTAGTTTAAATTTAATGAACACAAAGGTCCCATATAGAATTAAAGAATTGGATTTAAACAATATCTACTATTCTGATATCAAATCAAATGGAAAGAAAACAATAGTTTATATAAATTATATGGATAATCATAAATTGAAAAATTTCGTTTTTCAGACTCCAACAATGTTATCACGTAATAAACCAAATTGTAAGAAGGATATTTATAGTTTAGATGTTCCTCTTGTTGGTAAGGAACCTGAAAAAATGTCTCGATTTATTACTTTTATAGAGGCATTAGATAAGAAGATTATAAAAGATGCAAAGAATAATAATAAATGGTTTGAGAATTTTGCAAATGTGAAAACAATGAAATATCAAAGAACAATCCGTGAAGATAGCAATACGGATAATAATAATGGGGTTATACGAATGAAATTAATAAAAAATAATGATTTTGAAACTCACGTTATGACAAAAAATAAAAGAATTCAATTTGATGAAATAACAGGTGATTGTTGGTTAAAATGTATTCTTGAGGTATATGCTATATGGATTAACGAGGAAGGATTTGGTTTATTTATTCGTCCTATTGTTATGGATTTTAAACCGTGTATGAAACAAGTATATGATTATAAATTAATAGAAGATAGTGATGAAAACGGGAATGAGGTCGAGGATGTAGCCATAGATACAGTACAAGATAATTCTATTTTTATTAGGTCAGAGAGTGAGATAACATCATCCGTATTAGAATATAATGATAATACACCATCGAGCGATATCCCAGTAGATGTAATAGATGCTTGCTCATCAACCAGTTCAACAGAAAAAGAATAATAATCATATTAAAGACCTATTAACAAAGATATTAATATGAACGTTGCACTTATGTGTAATTCACAAATGTGTAATAATACTACTCAAGATAATAGTGTTTATAATAAATTGAATCTGACGTCTCAAGAAATATTACTCTTACGGTCTCTTGAAGAGTTTTACCAAAATAAGGAATATTATGATATATTAGTATCTATAATAGAGGGAACCAGTACGATATCTAGGCGAACATTTGAATATTTTGTTACAAATTATTCCTCAAAACATAACATTATTTATGAATTAGACGAAAAAGGAGTTAAAACTAGTTTTAATGTATATAGCTCATATAAAGACCAGCTAAAAGCTCACAGAAAAAAGTATTTTGACCCATTTGGACGGGGTGATAGAATACCCTTTTTTTGTCATGACGATTGTGTTATTACTACTATTGGACAGCTTAATTTTTATAGATGGTTTTTCATAAAGAAAATATATGAATATTGTGCTGAAAATTATACACCAATTCAAACCGAATTATTAGCCAATAAACATATCAAGAAACGGGCTACAGATAGGGTAATTAGAAAACGCCCTGCGACCGCCAAGAAGAATATAAGCTATATAAAGGTCGAATATGACCCAGATAGTGATAATGATATGGTGGTTAGCTTTACATTTTAATTATAAGATTTTTATTTATATGAGGTTTAACCTCATATAAATAAAAATTGATAATCCAACATATTGAAGCCCAATCCAATTATATTAACAATGCCTAAAGTTCAAGATAAGAAGAATGCTAAGCCCGTTGAAGAACACCTTTCTGAGGAAGAAGAGGAATATGAAGAGGAAGTTGATGAGGAAGTCGAAGAAGTCGAAGAAGAAGCCGAAGAGGCAGACTCCACAGAGGACAGTAAGCGAAAGCGTCTTACACCCCTCGAGCTATTCGATGAACTAATCCAACGATTTAATAACATTGAGAGGGCTGAAGCCAAGTTCAATGAAAAGCAAAAGGAATTTGACCAAGTTCAAAAGGAGTTTAATACCACATATCGTAAGAATATGAGGGAGCTATCTAATTACATTAAACGATTCGACAAACACTATCGAGCCCAGGAAGGTAAGAAGAAGGCTCGCAAGACTGGTAATGCTGGGAAGGGTGGATTCAACAAGCCTGTTGCAGTGCCTGAGAAGCTGAGAGATTTTATCGGTATCGGTGAGGATGAGCTCAAGACTCGCCCCGAAGTTACCAAGCTACTGAATGCAAAGTTTGCTGAACTCGGATTGGTTGAGGAACGTGTTGAGGATAATAAGAAGACAAATATTATCAAGCTAAATGGTTCTGCACTAAAGGCACTGGGAGTTGCAAAGAAGGATAGTGAAATTCTTAAGAAGGATATTCAAACATTCATTGCCAAGTTCTACCACGAAGCCAAGGCAGAAAATGCTACCTAAGTAGTGCTACTTAATATTTTCTAATTTTTCTTTATTCTCTATAGAATCATTATATATTGTATTTAATTTAATCGCATATATATAATTATTTATTTCTTTTACATTTATTATTGTTCCGTCTTTGTATGGAATCCAGTTTACAATATTATAACTTGGGATATTTATCCCATAAATATATTGGAATAAATTAATATTTACATTAAGGAGAATAGTATTTTGAAGCCACTCATATGTACTAGGTAGAGTTAAATGTATAATCAAATGTCCATCCATATTATCACCCCCATTATGAAATATAATATATGGATGAGAACAATTAAAAATACAAGTTGTTTCCACAAAATCATTCATAATTTGTCTTTTAATTTTTATTTTACGGATTGCATTTGATTGAATTTCTTCCAAAGTGCATTTTAATTCAATCATAATATTATTAGCATTGTATTGTTGATATTTTAATGGTAAAGTAGAAAGATGATAATATTCTGCTTGGTCTTCATCCCAATATGGTGTTTCTGTTTCTGAACAATCTAATGAATTATTTGTTTTATTTGGGATGATGGTTTTATTAAAGATATTTAATAAATCAGAGAAATCATATATATCAATATTATCTATTATTTTATTTATAAGATTATCATTAATATTAAAGAATTTTGTAATAATATTTTTATTACTGTCAATTTGTTTCTTGAACCATTCTTCCAAAAATAATATAAATCTACTTTTGTTTTGTTTTTTCATACTATCATATTGCACCTTGACATTATCACAAATTAATATATTATATGCATAATTAATTTGTTGGAATTTATTAGTATCTCCATTTGGCTTGTCAGGATGGTACAATTTAGCAAGCCGTCTATATGCTTTAGTGATTTGGTCTTTGGTTGCATTGGTAGGTATTTCCAATATATCATATAAATCCATAATATGTATAAATATTAATCGTTTAATTCTTTTTAATAAAAAATTATTTATTATTCATATTAATTATTAAAAATGATTAGGGTATATTCAAATTTATCTGAAGAACAAAATAAATGTTTAATTGAACTTGAAAATAAATGTAAAATAAAATTATTTAAGAAAAAAAATGATTGTGCCATATTGAGAGATAATCTTATGATTATTGAAGAATGTAATAAGATGAAGAAAAAAAAACTATTAGATTGTGCACATAATATAAAGGAATTAGCAGGTCAGCCATATATAGATATGGATAAGTTTATATTAATACAGGAAAGTATTAAGAATGAATTAGTTGATATCGATAATATTATTAATATGATAAATTATAACATTAATAATGAACGATTTATAGAAATTTATGAAAATTAATTTATAGGAACTAAATTAGAAAGAACCGCTTCTAAATCTTCATATTCACGGCTCCCTTCATAAGGTTTAAAATGTTCGCCATCCTTAAATAAAACAGTGGGAAATCCATCGACTTTATATTGTTCTAACATTTTGGCATCTTTATCAGCATCGTAAACAATAAAATTAAATTTAGATTCGAATTTTTTATTTAACATTTCCCACACTGGCTTAAAACGTTTGCAGTGTCCACACCAGTCAGCTTTAAAGAGAATAATATCGACCTTATTCCCATCACCAACCATAGTCTTGTTTTCGAGTTCATTTTTTAAAGCTAGATATTTAGCTTTATATTTAAGATACTTTTCTTGGTACATTATATAATTATATAAAATATAATTATATAATCTATATTTATTCGTGAGAATATATATTATATTCCCTATTTATATTGCAGAGCAATAGATAATAAGAGCCTTAATAAGTGGAACCGGGAATAGTATTTATATTATAAATCCAATCTATAATTTGCATCATAATATTATGTGGTTGAGGGTCATTTACGTCCAATGGAACTAATAAAGTGTGATTACCTTCTTCTAATTCAACAAATTTTTTATTTTTAGTACTACATCCTTCAACAAAGATTTTAGTATTTTCTATATTTGTGATTGGGTCTGTTTTTGAGTGAAATACAATAAATGGTGTTATACATTTTTTTTTATTTTCATTTAGCCATTTCATTGTATTATAACATTCTCTACCCATACTAAGCCGGAGTGGTGCATCGTATTGATATTTATTAGAATGTTTTGCATTCAAATATTCTTTATAATGACAGCTCTTATCTGATTTATATGGAATTAATCCCCAAGTTGGGAATAAATATGACATTGCTATTAGTGGATATACTTTATAAAGTGGTGGCTGTAATTCAGGGGGCATTCCACACATTGGTGCTAATAATATAATTCCACTTACAACATATGGATAGGTAATTGTATATTTAATTGCGACTGCACCGCCCATTGATTCACCAAGTAAATAAACTGGGGTGAATGGATAAGTTATTTTTATTTCAGCTATTAAAGAATGTAAATCAGAAATAAAATCATCAAAACTATCAATATGACATCTTACTCCTTCGCTCTTCCCGTGTCCTCTTAATTCAAGTGCATACGATTTAATATTTTTTGGTTCCAATATATTAAACCGTTCATGTATTTCATTCATACAACTATA
>Ga0169931_10003251_pt1 | contig 25888 bp, 19 predicted proteins | sample Kivu_15m_20L_FD_129675 | JGI IMG/M metagenome (GOLD analysis project Ga0169931, IMG submission 129675) | Freshwater microbial communities from Lake Kivu, Western Province, Rwanda to study Microbial Dark Matter (Phase II) - Kivu_15m_20L... | ecosystem: Environmental > Aquatic > Freshwater > Lake...
GAATCCGTGGAAGCAGGGCGTGCAGCGCACGACCTTCGGCTACATGAACCCGTGCCTGCCCAAGCTCGCGTGGGGCGCCACGCTCGCCGCCGCCGGCTTCCGCGAGGCCTCGCCGCGCGCGTTCCAAGTCTTCCACCGCGACAACCCGCAGGCTGGCCAAGAGGCCCAGTCCGCGCTGCTCCCCGCCGAGCCGCTCGCACGCCGCGTGGTGCTCGCACTCGCCGCGCTGTCCGCGGTGCTGCTCTTTTTCTGCGCGCGCGAGCTCGTGCCGGGGCGCGCCGGCCTCGTCGCGGGCGCGCTGGCCTTCGCGTGCTGGTTTGCGACTCCGCTCGTGCAGGCGACCTCGAACTACCTGCGCACCGATCACTTCATGCTGCCGTTCTGCCTCGCCGGACTGCTCGTGGCGCTGCGGCGACCGCGCGCGTCTCTCGCGACCGGCGCGCTGCTCGGCCTCGCCTGCGGACTCGCAGTTTCGAGCAAGTTCAACGGAGGCCTCCTGTGCGCGGCGACGGCCGCGTGGATGGCGCTGGCGACGCGCCGTGCTCCGGCCGAGTGGAAGCGCGCGGCCATCGCGCTCGCGCTCGCCGCGGGCCTCACGCTCGTGTGCTTCTACGCGCTCAACCCGCGCCTCTGGGGCGAACCCCTCGCCGGCGTGCAGGACATGCTCGCGCGCTGGGACAAGCTGCTGGCGTACTTCCAAGACGAGCTCGCGCCGCGCACCGGCGTCGCCGTTGCGCGCACGTTCCCCGAGCGCCTCGCGCTCTTCGCCCGCACTCTCGCCGGCGGCGGCTTCGTGCTCGGCTACCTCGGCGTCGCGCTCGCGAGCGGCGGCCTCGCGCTGCTCACGTGGCGCGCCGCGAAGGGCTGCTCGCACGCGCAGGCCACGCTCGCCTTCGCGGTGATCTTCCTCGCGGGCACGATCGCGTGGCTGCCGCTCGATTGGGAGCGCTTCTACCTGACGGCAACGCCCGCGCTCGTGCTCTTGCAGGTCGCGCCGCTCGCCTACGCGGCCGAGCGCTGGCTGTCGCGCGTCAGCGCAGCTTGAGCCGCAGCGCGAGCGCCGTCGTGTTCGCACCGACCGGCGTCGAGTCGACGTTCGCGAGCGTGTCGCAGTCGATGCGCACCACGGTGCTGCCGGGCAGCGCGGCGTAGAGCGTGCAGCCGTCGGAGCCGAGCACGGTGGCGAGCGGTGCCGGTCCCGGCACGACGCCGGTGGCGGTCAGCGCACCGCTGGTGCGATCGACCGAGAAGGCGCTGACCAGCGCGCCGTGGGCCCCGCCCACGAACAGGCGCTCGCCCTCGCGGGAGAAGAGCACCGTGGTCGCGCCGCTTCCGACCGACAGAAATCCGCCGGGCAGGAGGTAGGGCAGGCCCGTGGGCGCGTCGAGCGCGAAGATGTGCACGGCCGAGCCAGCGTCGTCGAGCGCCGCGAGCATCGTCCCGCTCGCATCGACGGCGAGCGTGCGCGGCGCGGAGCCAAACAGCGTCGTGCCCCACTCGACCAGCTCGCCGGTGGCCCAGTCGATGGCGTAGGTCTCGAGCGAGGCGCCGCCCGTGCAGGCGACGTGCACGAATTCACCCGAGGGATGGAAGGCCAGCGCGAGCGGACCGTCGGGGAGGAGCGTCTCGCCGCCGGGTTCGAGCGAACCATCGGACTGCACGACCCAAGAGCGGATGCGCGCGGAGGCTCCTTCGAGCACCTCGTAGGCGAAGCGACCGGAGGGATCGACAAAGAAGCCGCTCGAGCCGCCGCTCGGCAGCAGCGTGTCGCGCGGGAGCAGCGTGCCGTCGGCGGCGATGTCGTTCACCTGCGGCGGCGCTCCCGCCCGCGCGACATACGCGACCGGCAGCCACGGGTGCGGCTCGATGCGCGTGATGACGTCGAGCCCCGATTCCGCGAGCGGCTTGGGAACGAGCGTTCCGTCGAGCTCGATGCCGAAGACGCTCGGCGATGACCCGCCGGCTGCAAACAGTCCGCTCGCCACGCGGACGTCCGCGCGCGCCCCGGGTACGAAGGCCATCGTGCGCGCGCCGCCGCGCTGCGCGCAGCGCGGGGCCGGGCAAGCCGAGAGCGAGCCGTTGGCGGCGAGGTCGAAGCCCAGCCAGCCGAAGTGCTCGACGAGCGCGTGCAGGCGAGCACCGTCCGGCGCGGCGCACAGGCGCGTGGCGGGGCGCTCGAACGGGAGCGGCGAGCTCGGTACCGCCAGCAAGCTGCCGTTCGCACCGAGCGCGAACACGTCGAGGGCGCCCTCGAACGAGCGCGCGCTGACCACGAGATCCGCGAACGGATGGGCCCAGACCGCGCCGGCACCGCTGCCCGTCGCGATGGGAGAGCCCGCCACGGCCGAGAGCGCGCCGCTCTGGGGATGGATCGCGAACACGCGCAGCCCGCCCGTCAGGTCGGCCCCGATCAGGTAGTCGCCGTGGCGGGAGACCGCCAGCGACGCGAGCGCGCCTACGCCCGCAAGGCGCGTCGAGGCGCTCGGCGCCCCGTCGGCCGGCGCGAGCGCGAGCGTCGCGAGCTCCGCATCGAACGCGCCCGACACGAAGGCGAAGCGCCCCGAGGGATCGATGGCGAGCGCCGTCGGCTCCGCGGGCAGGTCGAGCTCGATTCCTGCGAGCTCGAAGGCTCCGCTGGCCGGATCGACGTTCCACACGAGCAGGCGCGGCTCGGCCGTGAGCGCGCACAGACGCGAGCCGCTCACCGCGAGCGCGATCGCCGCCGCGGAACCCGTGCTCGCCACGTGCCCGCTCGGCAGCCAACGTCCATCGTCGCCGCGCAGGAGCGAAGCCACGGCCGCGCGATCGCCTTCGGCGAGGAACAGCACGCGACCCTCGGGGCTGCCGAGCACTTCACTCGCGGCCGTGTCGACACCGAGCGCGTGCTCGAACGGCAGCAGCGTGCCGCCCTGCGCATCGGGCAGGTAGGTCGAGAGGATCGGCTCACCATCGTTCAGGACGAACGCGGCGCGCGCCTGCGGCAGCCCGACATCGAACACCAGTCCGATCTCGACCCAGGCAGCGCGACAGTCGCGCGCGCGAATCGTGGCTGCGAACGGCTGCGCCAGAGTGCTCGCCTCCGGAATGCCGAGGAGCACGCCGCTGGTCGCATCGAGGGACACGCCCGCGGGCAGCGCGCCCGCGACGAGCTCGAAGCTGGTCACGCGTCCGCTCGCGAGCTGCGGTGCGAGCTCGACGTGCACTCCGATCGCGAGCGGCAGCGAGCTGCCACCGTAGTCGAGACCGGCGAGCGCGACGTCCTGCACCTCGAAGGCGAGCTGCGCACTCGCCGAGCCCGCCGAGTTCGAAGCCGTGATCGTGTAGGTGCGTGCCGGCGCAGGTTCCTGAGGCGTGCCGCTCAGCACGCCGGTGGCGACGTCGAGCACGAGCCCGAGCGGAAGCGCGGGCGCGACCGAGAAGCGTGTCGGAGTCCCGCCGGCGACGGTCGGCGCAAGCTCGTCGAGCGCGAGGCAGGTCTCGGGCACAGCGCCGAGGGCCGGGTAGCTGAGCGACTGCGGCGGAGTCCCTCCACCGCCCCCTCCCCCGCCGCCGCAGGCCCCCACGAGGGCCAAGGCGCCGATCGAAATCAGCGCGCGCGTAAAGAAGGGTTGCCGCATGTCGTCAATTTGGACGAAGAGAGCGTAGGACCGTGCCCGGAGGGTTCCAACACCTTCGTCAGCCGGAAGGCCCCCCTTGAGCGATCCCACCGCCCTGTCAGGAATCAACGAAGCGGGGGCCCCTGGCGGACGCCAAAGGCCCCCGGAAAGGGCAGAAAAGGCTCGTGTCGAGCCCTCGGCAGCAGTGGCTCAGACCTTGGCCGCCGCGCGCTGGCGCAGCTCGGCCACCACCATGTCGCCGACTTCCTGCGTGTTGTGAGCGCCCGTGTGGACGCCCTTCAGGCGCCGCGTGCGCAGCAGGTCCGCGACCACGGTCTCGATCGCCACTGAAGCGGCCTTCTGGCCGAGGTAGTCGAGCATCATGGCGCCGGCGAGGATCGCGGCCACCGGGCTCGACACGTTCTTGCCCGCGTACTTCGGCGCCGAGCCGTGGATCGGCTCGAACAGCGAGACCTTGCCCGGGTTCAAGTTGCCCGAAGCCGCGATGCCCATGCCGCCCTGCACCATCGCGCCGAGGTCGGTGATGATGTCGCCGAAGAGGTTCGTCGTGACGGCCACGTCGAACCACTCGGGGTTCTTCACCATCCACATGCAGGCCGCGTCGATGTAGGCGTGGTCGGTCTTGATGTCGGGGTACTCCTTCGCGACTTCGGCGAAGGTGCGCGTCCACAGGTCCTGCGCGCGCACCGCGTTGGCCTTGTCGATCAGGGTCAGCTGCTTGCGCGGGCGCTTGCGCGCGAGCTCGAAGCCGTAGCGGATCACGCGCTCGACGCCGTGGCGCGTGTAGACCATGGTCTGCACCGCGACTTCGGTGTCGTGGCCCTTGTGGGTGAAGCCGTGCGAGCCCGAGTACGCGTCCTCGGTGTTCTCGCGCACGATCACCATGTCGACGTGCTCCGGCTTCTTGTCCTTGAGCGGGCAGAGCGACTCGTCGTACAGCTTGATCGGGCGCAGGTTGACGTACAGGTCGAGGTCGAAGCGGCACTTGGCGATGATGCCGTACTCGATCAGGCCGACGGGAACGCGCGGGTCGCCGATGGCGCCGAGGTAGATCGCGTCCTTCTGCTTGACCTCGCTGAAGGCTGCGTCGGGGAAGATCTCCTTCGTGGCGAGGTAGTGCTCGGTGCCGAAGGGATACTCCGTGCGGCGCACGCGGAAGCCCCAGATCTCGGCGGCGGCGTCGACGACCTTCAGCGCCTCGCGCGTGACTTCGGGACCGATGCCGTCGCCGGCGATGACTGCGATCTGATATTCGGCCATGGCTACTCGAGATTCGGGGGACTTGGGAGGACTAGCGCGCCGCGGAAGCGGGCTGGGGACGGAACATGCCGGGGCGGAACGAGGAAATCTTGCCCTCGATGGCGCTCGCGGCGACGGTCAGCGGCGAAGCGAGGTAGAGCTTCCCCGGGCCGCTGCGACCGGTGAAGTTGCGATTGATGGCGCTGACCGTGACTTGCTCGGGTCCGCTCGAAACCCCGGGGCCGCAGCCGATGCACGCGCCGCAACCGGGGTTGATGACTTCGACGCCCGCGGAAGCGAAGAGCTCCATGTAGCCCTTGGCGCGCGCGTAGTCGCGCACGTCCTCGCTGCCGAACTGCAGGAACATCTTCACTCCGGGCGCGACGCGCCGACCGGCGGCGAGCGCCTCGCGCACGACCGTGGCGTACATGTCCATGTCGTGCGCCTTGCCGGCCGTGCAGGAGCCGCCGTAGGCGATGTCGATCTTGATGTCGCCGAGCTCGGCCACGTCGGCGCCGTAGGTCGGGTCCGAGGGCTTCGCCACCATCGGACGCAGCTTCGAGAGATCGATCGTGTGCACGCCGCCGTCGTAGTGCGCGCCCTTGTCGGGGAACACGAAGCGCGCCTCGATGTCGGCCCTCGACATCGACGGGCGGCGGGCGGCGAGCCAGTCGAGCGTGAGCGCGTCGGCCTCGCAGATGCCGGAGCGCGCCGAGCACTCGGTCGCCATGTTGCAGAGCGTCGCGCGCTCATCGACGGAGAGCGATGCGAGCCCCGGACCGCCGAACTCCATCACGCGATCGAGCGTCTCTTCGCGCACCGCGAAGGTCGCAAGGATGTGCAGGATCACGTCCTTCGCCGTGCAGTCGCTCGCCAGCTTGCCCGTGAGCTCGAAGCGGATCGACTCGGGCACCTTGACGAAGGTGAAGCCCGAATAGGCGAGGCCCGCGTACTCGGTGGCGCCGACGCCCCACGTGAGCGCGTTGTTGCCGCCGCCCATGCAGGTGTGGCTGTCGGTCGCCTGAATGAAGTCGCCGGGGTCGACGAAGTGCTCGCGGGCGACCTGATGGCAGATGCCCGGGCTGACGCCGTCGCGCGCGGAGTAGTCGCGCACGCCGGTGTGCTTCTGGAACTCGCGCTGCAGGCGGCGCAGGGTCTCGATCTGCGCCTCGAAGGGCTTCATGCGCGGCACGCCGGTGGCGTACAGCAGGTGGTCCTCGAACACCGCGAACTTGGCGGGGTTGGTGACCTTGTAGTTGGCGCCGTACTCCTGCTGCAGGAAGTAGTGCACCTGCGCGGTGGTGAACTCGTGGCTGTAGCCGCCGTCGACGTTGACGAGGCAGGCGTCGCCGGGCCTGACGCAGCTCTCGCGCTCGCCGCCGACCAAGTGCGTGGCGATGATCTTCTCGGCCATCGTCATCGCGCGCGGCGCGTGCCGCGGCGGCGCGACCTTGACCTCGCCCGCCTTGTACTTGGCGCCGAACTCGAACAGGCCGCCGGCCTCGAGGATCGCGCGCGTGACCTCGTCGTAGCGCGCGGTGAACTCCTCGAGCGGGATCTCCTCGCCCGCCTCGAGGCGGCGGAGCTGCTCGTAGTCCCCCATCAGCTGGCCGAGGTTGATGTTGTTGCGCGCGTGGATCGGCGCGAACGAGTGCGCGATCACGAGGCCGATGCCCGACCACTTCTCGGCCTGCGGCGCGGTCTCGCGCGACGAGCCGGTGCCTTTGCGCTGGCCGCTGACGATGGCCTCGAAGCCGCCGTCGAAGAGCGCGCGGGTTCCGAACACGCGCTGGTTGGAGGGATCCATCAGCCCGGCGTAGGCGTCGAGCGCGATGTCCTCGGGCTTGTGGCGGAAGCACACCCACGCGGGCGTCATCGCGTCCGTGTTGATGTCGTCGAGCAGCTCGGCCGAGTTCACGTCCCCCATGCGCACGCGGAGCTCGCCGCGCAGCTGGGCGCGGATCTTCTCCACGTCCTTGAACATGTAGAGGACGCGCTTGCCCTGCGAGAGGCGCACCACGCGACGGCCGTCGGCCCGCGTGTGGATCACCGGGTTCGGCATCGCCCTAGGCCCTCGGGTTGCGCACGAGGATCGCGATGCCCTGCCCGCCGCCGATGCACGCGGACGCCATGCCGTAGCGCAGCTGGGTGCGGCGCAGCTCGTACATCAGCGTGAGCACGAGGCGCGTGCCCGTCGCGCCGAGCGGGTGCCCGAGGCTGACCGCGCCGCCGTTGACGTTGCAGCGCTCGCGGTCGAGGCCGAGTTCCTTCTCGCAGGCGAGGTACTGGGCCGAGAAGGCCTCGTTGATCTCGACGCGGTCGAGCTCGCCGAGCTTCACGCCCGTGCGCGCGAGGCAGGCTTGGATCGCAGGGACGGGACCGATGCCCATCTCGCGCGGATCGCAGCCGACCACCGCCCAGCCGACGATCTCCGCGAACACGTCGAGTTGATCGGCCTTGGCGCGCTCCTCGGTTGTGACGACCACGGCCGCGGCGCCGTCGACGATGCCGCTGGCGTTGCCGGCCGTCACCGTGCCGTCCTTGCCGAAGGCCGCGCGCAGCTTGGCGAGGCCCTCGAGCGTCGTGTCGGGCTTGATGTGGTCGTCGGTGTCGACGAGCTCGTCGCCCTTGCGGCCCTTGATCGTGACCGGCGCGATTTCCTCGGCGAAACGGCGCTCCTTGACGGCGGCGGCGCCGAGCTGGTGGCTGCGCAGCGCGAAGCGATCCTGCTCCTCGCGGCTGATGCCGAGGCGCTTGGCGAGGTTCTCGGCGGTCTGCGCCATGAACAGGTCCGCGAGCGGATCCTTGAGGCTGCCGAAGAGCATGTCGACGAGCTGGGGCTGCACGCCGAACGGGATCCCGGCGCGCGTGCCGTACATGCAGAACGGCGCCTGCGACATGTTCTCCATGCCGCCCGCGAGCGCCATCTGCGACTCGCCCAAGAGCAGCATCTGCGCGGCACTGACGATCGACTGGATGCCCGAGCCGCACAGGCGGTTGACGGTCAGCCCGCCCGCCGTCTGGGGCGCGCCCGCGCGCAGGCCGACGTGGCGCGCGCCGTAGATCGCGTCCGGCGAGGTCTGCAGCGCGTTGCCGATCACCACGTGGTCGATGGCGCTGGCGGGAACGCGCGCGCGCTCGAGAGCGTGCTTGCTCGCGTGCGCCGCGAGCTCGATCGCGCTCGTGTCCTTGAACTTGCCGTAGCCGGGGGTGCCGACGTACTCGCACATGGGCGTGCGCGCGCCACCGACGATCACCAGTTTCTTGCTCATCGTTGCCTGCTCGTGACTTGGCTTGCGAAACGGCGCGGGAACGAGCGGCGGCCCGCGGAGGGCCGCCCGACCGTTCCCGGCCTTCGAATTGCGTGGGGAAAGCTCCGCGTGCGGCTCGCTAGCAGCCCTTGAAGCTCGCCTTGCGCTTCTCGAGGAAGGCCTGCATGCCTTCCTTCATGTCGGCCGTGGCCGCTGCGAGGCCGAACATGTCGGTCTCGATGATCTCGCCTTCCTGCTGGCTCATGTTCTGGCCGCGGCGGATGGTCTCCATCGCGAGCCGCACGGCCACCGGGCCACGCGACAGGATGGTCTTCATCAGCTTGGTCGTGCCTTCCTTGAGCTCCGCCGCTTCGAACAGGCGATTGACGACGCCCACGCGCCACGCCTCTTCGGCCGTGACCATGTCGCCGGTGAGCACCCACTCGCGCGCCACGCCGGGGCCCGCGATGCGCGCGAGGCGCTGCGTCCCACCGTAGCCCGGGATGATGCCGAGCGAGACTTCCGGCAGGCCGATCTTGGCCGTCTTCGAGGCCGTGCGCAGCGTGGCCGCGAGCGCGAGCTCGCAGCCGCCGCCGAGGGCGAAGCCGTTGATCATCGCGATCGAGGGCTTGCCCATGGTCTCGAGGCGTCCGAACACGGTCTGGCCGTAGAACGCGAGGTCCTTGGCGCCGAGCGGCTCCATTTTGGCGAGCTCGGCGATGTCCGCACCGGCGACGAAGGCCTTCTCGCCCGCGCCGGTGACGATCACGCCGCGCGCGCTCGCATCGGACTTGAGCGCGTCGAAGCAGCACGCGAGCTCACCGAGCACCGCGGCGTTCAGCGCGTTCATCTTGTCGGGACGGTTGATCGTGACGGTCGCGATGCCGTCGACGATCTCGCACTGGATGAGCTTGAGCTCCATCTCACTGCCCCTTCGCAGCGGGCCGCGTGATCGTGACCTTGACGATCTTGACCGGGCTCACGGGCTTGCTGTTCTCGCCGCCGCGCACGGTCGGCGCCTTGGCGATCTTGTCGAGCGTGTCATCGCCCGCCACGAGCTTGCCGAACGCCGTGTACTGGCGGTCGAGGAAGCGCGCGTCGCCGTGGCAGATGAAGAACTGCGAGCCGGCGGAGTTGGGATCCTGCGAGCGCGCCATCGAGAGGATGCCGCGCTCGTGCGCCGTGTCGTTGAACTCGGCCTTGATCTTGTAGCCGGGCCCGCCCATCCCGTTTCCGTCCGGGCAGCCGCCCTGGATCATGAAGCCGGGGATCGTGCGGTGAAACACGGTGCCGTTGTAGAAGCCCTTCTCGGCGAGCTTGACGAAGTTCTCCACGTGGCCGGGGGCCTTCGCGGGGAAGAACTCGAGCGTCATGCTGCCAGCGGAAGTTTCGAGCGTCGCGGTGACGCCCTCGAGTGCGTGTGCCATGGCTACTTGCCTCCTCCAATCGGAACCGGGGCGGGCGCGGGACCTTGAGCGCTCTGGCTCGGCTCGGCCTTGACCCACTCGGGACGCAGCACGACCGTCGCGCGCTCGATCTTTTGAGTCGTGTTCGGCTTGTCGCCCTGTCCGCGCGGCGTGTTGACGATCAGGTCGACCACGTCGAGGCCGAGCACGGTCTCGCCGAAGGCCGAGTACTGGCCGTCCAGGTGCGCGGCCTTGTCGTGCATGATGAAGAACTGGCACGAGGCCGAGTTCGGGTCGCTCGTGCGCGCGGCCGAGAGCACGCCGCGGACGTGCTTCACGTTGGTGTTGAACTCCGCCTTGAGCTGGCGCGGACCGTTGCCCGTGCCGGTGCCCGTCGGGTCGCCGCCCTGGATCATGAAGCGCGGGATCACGCGGTGGAACACGGTGTTGTCGTAGAACTTGGTGTACGACAGGTCGAGGTAGTTGCGCGCGTGCTCGGGCGCGATCTGGGGCCACATGCGCACGAGGATGTCGCCGCGGTTGGTCTGCAGCAGCACGAGGTACTTGTCGAGGTCCGCGAGCGGCATCTCGAGGAACTTCAGTCCCTCCGGCGCGGCCGAGAGCGACTTGACCTCGACCGGCTTCGTGTCGGCCACTTCAGGCGCGAAGCGCAGCTGGAACTGGCTCGCGCTGCCCAAGTAGGGACCGAGGTCGAGGTCGCCCTCGAGCTTGAAGCCGCCCGGCAGCGTCAGCGTGCCCGACTCCTCGCGCTTGGCGAGGGGCACGCCGTCGACGCTGAAGGCGCCCGGCGTCATCAGCCAGCTCGACACCACCGTGCCCTCCTTGGGCGCGGTGACCTCGATGTGGACCTTGTAGGGCTGGCCGGCGATGAACATCGACGGGGCGTTCCAGCGGATTTCGGGACCGCCGACCGCGGTCGGCACGAGTGCGAGGAGAGAGAGGATCATGCGCGCTTGTCGCCTTCCCACTTGTAGAAGCCTTCGCCCGTCTTCCGCCCGAGCTTCTTCTGCGCGACGAGGTCGCGCAGGATCTTGGGCACCTGGAAGGCCGGTTCGTTCGGGTATCGCTTCGTCCAGCCCTCGACGATGAAGAGGGTGGTGTCGAGACCGACGTAGTCCGTGAGCTCGATCGGGCCCATGGGATAGCCGCAGCCGAGCTTCATGGCCGTGTCGATGTCCTGGGCCGAAGCGTCGCCGCGTTCGAGCATGCGCATCGCTTCGGTCATGTAAGGAACGAGCAGCCGGTTCACGACGAAGCCCGGGGTGTCCTTGCAGGCCACGGGCGCCTTGCCGCAGGCCGTGCCGAAGGCGCGGGCGTCCTCGAACACCTGCGCGTCGGTGATGTCCGTGCGCACGACCTCGACGAGCTTCATCAGCTGGACGGGGTTGAAGAAGTGCAGGCCCACGAAGCGCGCCGGGCGGCCCGAGGCGATCGCCATCTCGCCGATCGGGAACGAGCTGGTGTTCGAGGCGAAGATCGTCGACGGCTTGCACAGCGCGCCGAGCTCCTTGAAGAGCGCCTTCTTGGCGTCGAGGTTCTCGACGATGGCCTCGATCACGAGGTCGCAGTCGGCGAGGTCCTGCTTGGAGGTCGTGCCGCTGATGCGCGCGCGCGTCGCCGCCGCCTTGGCCTTGGCCTCCTCCTCGGTCGCCTTGCCGTCCTTGACGGCCTTCTCCGCGAGCTTCGCGAGGCTCTTGTCGATGCGGCCGAGGCCGCTCTCGAGGAACTTCTGCTCGGACTCGAGCACGACCACCGTGCAGCCGCCTTGGGCCGCAACCTGCACGATGCCGTGGCCCATCAGGCCGCAGCCCACCACGCCCACTTTCGAAATCGCCATGGAGTCTTGTGTCCTTTCAGGGTCTCTCGAAGGCCGTCGCGAGCCCGAGCCCGCCGCTGATGCACAGCGTGGCGAGTCCGTTGCGCGCGTTGCGGCGCTTCATCTCGTGCAGGAGCGTCACGACGATGCGCGTGCCCGTGCAACCAATCGGATGGCCGAGGCTGATCGCCCCGCCGTTGACGTTGAGCCGCTCGAGCGGGAACTGCAGCTCGCGCTGGCAGGCGAGCACCTGCGCCGCGAAGGCCTCGTTCAGCTCGATCAGGTCGTACTCGCCCACTTTCAGGCCGTTTTTGGCCTCGAGCGCGCGCACCGCGGGCACCGGCCCGAGCCCCATGACCTCCGGCGCGACGCCGGCCTCGGTCATGTGACCGACCGTTGCGAGCGGCTCGAGCCCGAGCTCGTCGGCGCGCGTGGCGCTCATCACGAGCAGCGCGGCCGCGCCGTCGGTGATGCCGCTGGAGTTGCCGGCCGAGACGCTGCCCTGCTTGTGAAACACCGGCGGCAGCTTGGTCATGTCCTCGAGCGTCGCGTGGTCGCGCGCATGCTCGTCGTTGCCGAACAGCGTCGTGCCCTTCTTGCCCGCGAGCTCGACCGGAACGAGCTCATCCGCGAAGCGCCCGGCCTCGCGGGCGCGCTGGCTCTTGTGCTGACTTTCGAGCGCGAAGCGGTCCTGTTCGTCGCGCGAGATGCCGAGCTCGCGGGCGAGCTTCTCGGCCGTCTCCCCCATCAGCATGTTGGCGAGCGGACACTGGAAGCCATCCTTGTACATGCCGTCGACCACCGGCTGGTGGCCCATGCGGTAGCCGCGCCGGAAGTCCGGCAGCAGGAACGGCAGGCGGCTCATGGACTCGGTGCCGCCGGCGATGGCGATGTCGGTGCGGCCGAGGCGGATCGAATCCACCACCAGTCCGAGCGCCTTGAGGCCCGAGCCGCAGGCCATGTTGACGGTCCACGCGGGCGTCGCCGTCGGCACGCCGGAGCGCACGGCGATCTGGCGCGCGACGTTGGGGCCGCCGCCCGCTTGGCGCCCGTTGCCGATCACGACCTCGCCGACGCGGGCCGGGTCGAGCCCCGAGCGCGCGAGCAGTCCCTTGACCGCATGCACCCCGAGATCGGCGGCGGAGAGCTCCGAGAGGCTCCCCATGAACTTGCCGATCGGCGTGCGGACGGCGTGGGTGATCACGACCGCCGGGCCTTGGGGGCGGGACGCCTTCGACACGCTTGCGGCCTCCGGAGTGGGGACGGGGACAGGGCTGCGGCCGCACCCCGGGACGGTCCCGGAGCTCGGCTCCGCGGAGCATCTCTCCAGAGTTCGGAGGGCGCTCCTCGGACTTTCAGGCCAAGCAGAATAGAAACGTGGCCACAGGGGCGCAACCCTGCACGAGCCGCCCGAACCGGCCGCGCGGTCGCCGCGGCAGCTTCGCACTTTCTATCGCTTTCGCTCGCCGCTCAGCCGAGCCACAATCCCCCTGCCTTGCAGCCTTCCACCATCGAGAGCGCGCCGCCCGCCGCCGCCGTGGCCGAGAAGGCGCGCCGCGAGCGCGAGCTCGCCACCTTCGGATCGCTGCTGGCGGACCCCTCCCCCCTCGTCCAGCGCGAGGTGCGGCGCGAGCTCGAGCGGCGCGGCAAGCGGGCCCTGCCGCTCTTGAACGCGGTCGCGCGCGACGGCGAGGCCCGCGCCCGGACGGCGGCGCGCGCCATCCTGCTCGGCCACGGCCGCTCGCAGGTCGCCGCCCGCCTCGCCACGCTCGCCCTGGCCCCCAAGGCCGTGGAGCGTGGGGTCGATCTGGAGCGTGGCCTGCTGCTGCTCTCGCGCTTCGAGGAGCCCGGGCTCGACGTGCGGCCCTACGTGCTCGCCATGGACGCCATGGCGGCGGAAGTGCTGAAGCGCCTCGAGGCCCGCCCCGGCCTGCCGAGCCGCGCGACGCTGCTCGCCGACTACCTCGGGCGCGAGCTCGGCTACCGCGGCGACGCGGAGGACTACCACCACCCCGACAACGTCTACTTGCACCGCTCGATCGTGCGCAAGCGGGGCCTGCCGCTGACGTTGAGCGCCCTGTACCTGTTCGTCGCTCGGCGCGCCGGCCTGCGCGCGGCGCCGGTGGCACTGCCGGGGCACGTGATCCTGCGGGTGTACGAGGCCGATGGGCGCGGCGCGCTGCTCGACCCGTTCCACGCCGGTGCGGCGCTCTCCGACCGCGACTGCCTCCAGTACCTCGCACGGCACGGCCTGCCCTTCGAGCCGCGCTGGTTCGAGGACGCCGCGGATCTCGCGATCCTCGGGCGGCATGTCGGCAACTTGCACCAGAGCTACCGCCAGCGCGGCCTCGAGCGCGAGGTGCGCCTGCTCGCCTCCGTCGCACGCGCCATCGCGCAGCGCACCGCCCGCAAGGAACTCGCATGAAGCGCGCCGACGAGACGCTGTGGCCCGAGGACGCCGGCCCGGGCCAGATTGTCCCGATGTTCCCGCTGCCCGGAGTGTTCCTGTTCCCCGGCACGATGATGCCGCTGCACATCTTCGAGCCGCGCTACCGGCAGATGATCGAGGACTCGCTCGACGGGCCGGGCCGCATCGTCATGGGCACCGTGCTCGATGGGCACGAGCCCGAGCTCCCCGGCGCGCCGCCCGTGCACGCCATCGCGGGCTTGGGCGAGATCATGCGCCACGATCGCCTGCCCGACGGGCGCTTCCTGATCCTGCTCGCGGGCCTCGCGCGCGTGCGCATCCGCGAGGCTCCGAGCGACCGGCTCTATCGCAAGGTCGAGATCCTGCCGCTCGAGGAACACGAGCCCGACCCGATCGACGCCATCGCCCTGCGCGCCGACCTCGTCGCCGCCCTCCAGTCGCGCAGCGCCGAACCCCTCGAACTGCCCGCGGAGCTGCAGCTCTCCCAGCTCGCCGACCTGCTCCTCATCCGCCTCGAGCTGCCCGCCTCCGAGCTGCTCCCCCTCTACGCCACCCTCGACATCGCCTCCCGCGCCCGCCGCGCCCTCACCCTGCACGTCGCCCGCCCCCCGCGCGCCCCCTGAAGCGCCCCCCTACGCGCCCTCGGGCGTCAGGGTCGCAGGTCGAACTCGAGGGCGTTGGAGATCGACCAGTTGTTCGGCGCCGCCAGACCGGGGTCGCGGCCGAGCCACTGGGCACGGACGGTGGTGCCGGCGGGGAGCGTCGCATTGTGGGCCATCCAGATGTTGAAGTCGAGCTGCCACACACCGCTGCAGTCAGCCACGCCGGCCGGCGAGCCACTCGAGTCGCGCGCACCCGTGCGGCGCAACGGCGGCGTCAGGCATAACGTCCCGCCGCCGAACGGCAGATTCGCCCGTGCTCCGGCCGAGAAAGCCAGCGTCCCGGTTGAGCGGTTCCGGACCTCAGTAGCGCGGATGGTGTACCCGCTCGCCGCCGTCGGGCTCGGGAACCCGTCACCGACGATCTCCGGCACGCACCCCAGCGAATTCAGCTTGCCCACGCAGTACGTCGCCTGCACCGTCGCCGGCACGAAGGCGATTCCGTAATAATAACTCGGCGTGGGCCGCACGAGCGTGACGGCGAAACTGCTGCGGTCGATTTTGTAGAGACCCTGAGCGGATGGATTGATGCCGTTGTCCACGAAACTCGCCCAGAGCTCGCCCGACGTGTTGAATGCCAGGTCCCAGTACCAGCCGTGCCCGTTCGCAATCAGGATGTCCGCAATCCAGGTGAGTTGGCCGGTGCCCAAGTCGAGGTCGTAAAACGCATGCCGAGTCGAGCCATCATCCATCCCTATCGCGACGGCCTGCCCGTTGGAATCGATCGCGATGGACTCGATCTGATCCCACGGCGCAACGAACCCGACGTAAGGCCCCACGGACACCAAGCTGCCATTGGTCGGGTTGATGCGGTAGAACTGCCTTTTCGTTGAGAAGTACATCACCCCCGAGCTCGGGTCCAAGTCAAGACCGAGCCCAATCCACTGATAGCTTAGGCCAAGTGAGCCAATCGCCTGCCGGCCAGCATCTGCGGGATGATGTTTGCTCAGCCTTGTCGGGAAGGGAAACAAATTGATCGTGAACAGTCGTTCCCCAGCGTACGCCAGTCCATAGGGGCTAGTGCCAGCTCCAGAGAATGCGGAAGTGGACACGACGCTCCCCGATCCGGGATCCATGCGCTCCAGCTTGAAACTGCCGCCGCTGGGCTCGGATCGGACTCCATATAGCCAGTGGGACTGCGCAGCCCCCGCTGAGCCGCAGACTACAGGAATCAGCGTGAGCGGTCCGAGCACCAGTCTTGTGATCAGATCCTTCATTTGTACTCCGCCTGAAGATTGCCGCGGAGAATCTCTGCGGGGGCGGACGAGCCGGGCCACACGGGATTATCAACGATTACACCCTGCAAACTGAAGTAAAAATGTGCACACGATCCGCCAGCGCACTCGTCGTCAGGCTTGTTCAAGGCAATCGACCACAGTTGTGGCTGATTCGTGCTTCCTCCTAACGGCAACCAAGGGGTCGCGGCCCCCGTGAGAGAGATGGGAGCCCACGGAATCGTCGCGAAGGAAACGTACTTCGTCCGATAACCCAGCGGCAGCGTCCCGATGTTCGGCGGGTTGGCGAGCGCGCCGGGCGGGTTGATCCAGCCGTTGCCAGGGCTGGTGCCGATCGGCGTTACGGTCGCATCGTGCAACCGCAGATAGCGATTCGGAGCGATGAGGTTCACGCCTCCCGCCGTCGTCGGCAGTATGAACCACCTCGAGGTCGTTCCAGTGCCAGTCGGCTGCAGGAAGCCCGGCTGGTTGTGGCTGTTCGAACTGTTGGCCCAGTTTCCGGCCTGGATCATTAGCCCCCGCTCGTCGAACCCGATGTCGGGCGCGCCGTCGGCGATCCTCGGGTTCCCCCAGTGCTCGCCGTCCCAACGGAAGAGGGCACACTCCTCGGGCGTATCGGTCGAGAAGATCCAGCTCGAATCGCCAGCGTGCGGCTGCGTCACGAAGCCTCGCGGGCCGCCCGGCGTGGGGCTGACGGTCTGATTCTCCAGTGGAGACCCTGGCATGATGCGCCAGTCGATGTAGTCCGAGTTCGTGGGTGAGAATAGCACGCTCGCCACGTACTCCCCGACGAAGCCAGGATCGACGCCCGCGGCCGTGTCCCAGAGCGCGACCTTGGGGATCGGCAACGGCGAGGCATTCGTGCAGGCCGGCGTGCTGCCGCCCACGCTGTTGCAGGGAGACTGGTTGAGAGTCGACTGGCAGTTCCAGTGTTCCCACGCCGCGGAAGAGCTGGAGACGACGGAGCTCTGCACGGGAACCGAATGGAACGCGCCGTTGGTGCTGCCGACCCGAGAGGGATCGAACGCGTTGGTGTTCACGTAGGTCCCGCCGCTCAGCACCTGGGTGTCCTCGTTCCCGATGCCCAGCATCGCGAATGGCCGGACCGTCGTTCCGGGAGCGAGCGGGCGCGTTCGGAACAGGTTGGAGACGATGCAGGAGTTGCCGACGCCCCTGTGCGTGTCGTTTCCGTCGACCAGAGTGCTCCCGCAGATGCTCGCCGTGAAGTCGATGATCCCCACGGCTGAACTTCTGCTCTCCGTCTCCCAACCGCCATTGCCTTCCTCTCCGCTCCAGCGAGCGAAGATGAAGGTGTTGTGGGCGATCAGGGTGCGGCTGTCCAGGTAGCCGACAAAGGCGGGAGACAGTCCAGTGTCGACCGTTGATGGCCGTTGCATCATGATCCCGAAGTACGCGCCCGCGAGCTTCGCCTCCGGGGCTGCCGGGAGAGTGAGTTGGTGGCGCAGGTCGAAGATGCAGTGGCTGATCCTCGCCGCAGGGAAGAAATTGGCGCTGCTCGCGGGATAGGTGAGCAGGACCTGAACGTCACCTCCTTGAAACGTGAACCCGTCGAGGGTCTCGGGAGTGTCCTCACCTTGCCGGTGGGGCGACGAGCCGTCGAACCAAGGCAGCGCCTGAAGGGACAGGGGGGTGCGCATGTCCACGGTCGCGTTTCGGTAGGTCAGGAGCAGCTCGACGCTGGCCGTCGCACTGGCAGCGGACTGCGTTGGCCATTTGACCACGCCATTGGGCGCGGACTGCTGGCTCGTCCCAGCGCCCCGGATCGTGCAGCGACGAGCGCCGAGCCCCTGCACGTGGACGCGGTCGCGCATCTCGATCGGGAGGACGTCGCCGCTGGCCAGACCGTGAGTCGCCGGCCCGTAGGTACCCGGCAGCGCGTAGACGATACCCTGCTGGTCGGGGTTGGAGACGGCGTGGTACTGGTCGACGAGGTACAGTTGGAGCACGTCGATGGCGCGCTGCAGCGTGCGGAACTTCTGCGACGGGTCATTGACGTAGGTCATCGCCGCGTCGAGGTCAGGCTCATCGAATCCGTCGGAGGGATGCACCCAAGCGGCGGCATTCATCGGTACCGGGACGGCCGGCGGGCCCGAGGTCTGCGATGGCGCGGCGCTCGGCAGCGCAAGGCAGGCCAGAGCAGAAGTCCAAGCAGACTTCCGCCCTAGGGGGGGGGCTACGCGCAGAGATGTCGTCATCGACGGCTCCTGGGAACTAGGGCGTCTCGAGTCAATCGCCAACGAGTGGCCGCGAGGAATGAGTGCCCCCGCGCACAGAGAATGTCTTAATGCAACCACGCCGGGGCCAAGCACGCAAGGTGGGCCTCGAAAAAACGATTCCCTGAGCGGACACGCGCGAGCCGCGGCGGAAGCGTCCGGGCCGCCGTCAGGCCAGCACGGCGCTGACGGGGGCGTGGTCGCTGGGCTTCTCGCCGCCGCGGTAGCGTTTTTCGATCTCGACGCCGGTGCAGGCGGCGAGGGCGGGTGGGCTCATGAGCAGGTGGTCGATGCGCAGGCCTTGGCCGCGCTCGAACCCCTTGGTGCGGAAGTCCCACCAGGAGTAGTGGCCGGCATCGGAGTGGAACTGGCGGAAGCTGTCGACGTAGCCGGGGGCCATGGCGCGGGCGAGGGCCTCGCGCTCCGGGCTGGAGCACAGGATTTTCTCGTGCCAAGCCTTGGGGTCGTGCACGTCGCGATCGTCGAAGGTGATGTTGAAGTCGCCGCCGACGACGACCTTCTCCTTCATGTCGAAGCTCGCGAGGTAGTCGGTGAAGCGCCGCAGCCAGTCGAGCTTGTAGGCGTACTTTTCGCTGCCGACCGCCTCGCCGTTGACGACGTAGCAGTTGACGACGAGCACGTCCCCCACCTGCGCGGAGATCACGCGACGCTGCGCGTCTTCGCCCTCGCCAGGCATGCCGCGGCGCACGTCCTCGATGCGCGTGCGGGCGAGGATCGCGACGCCGTTGTAGGTTTTCTGGCCGAAGGTCTCGATCGAGTAGCCCAAGTCCTCGACGGGTTCGCGCGGGAATTGCTCGTCGAGGCACTTGATCTCCTGCAGGAGCGCCACGTCGGGCCGTTCCTGTTCGAGCCAGTCGAGCACCCGCGGCAGCCGCGCCCGCACCGAGTTGACGTTCCACGTCGCGATCTTCATGGCCGCGAGCGTGACCGCCCCCGGCGAACCCGTCAACCGTGGCGCGCGGCGGCCGAGCGCGCGGAACGCTACGATACGGCCGTGAATCGACACCAAGGACGACGTGGCCCCTCTCGCGGAGGCCCGAGCGGCTCCTCCGCACCCCAAGCTCGCGGCTCGGCCGCACCGCTCAAGCCCTCGACGGAGCTGCCGCCCTTCGAGACCTTCGCCGAGATGCCGCTGCGCAAGGAGGTGCTCGACGCGATCCACGCCATGGGCATCACCAAGCCCACGCCGATCCAGCGCCTCGCGATTCCGCCGGTGATGAGCGGACGCGACGTGATCGCCAAGGCCGAGACGGGCACGGGCAAGACGCTCGCCTTCGGCGCGCCGATGATGTCGAAGATCGACGCCTCGCGGCGCAGCGTGCTCGGCCTCGTCCTGTGCCCCACGCGCGAGCTCGCGCAGCAGGTCGCGCAGGTGCTCGAGAAGCTCGGCGAGCCGATCGGCGCCAAGGTCGCGCTGATCGTCGGCGGCGAGCCGATGAACCCGCAGATCGACGCGCTGAAGGCCGGCGCGCAGGTCGTGGTCGGCACGCCCGGCCGCGTGATCGACCTCTACGGTCAGAAGTTCCTCTCGTTCCCGTGGACGGAGTTCGTCGCGCTCGACGAAGCCGACCAGATGCTCGAGATCGGCTTCATCGACGACGTGCGCAAGATCCTCTCGTACACGCCCGACGAGCGGCAGACGATGCTGTTCTCGGCGACCTTCCCCGACGAGGTGCTGCGCCTCGCGCGCGAGGCCACGCGCGACCCGATGGAAGTCGCGACGGCCGCCGGGCACGCGACCGTCAAGACGATCGACCAGTCGTGGATGGCCTGCGGGCGCTCGGATCGCTCGCTGGCGCTGATGCGCCTGATCGAGCAGAGCTCGGCCGACGACGTGTTCCTCGTGTTCTGCGACCGGCGCACGGAAGTCGACGCGCTCATGCGCCAGCTCGAGCGCATGCCGTTCTCGGTCAAGGCGCTGCACGGCGGCTTCGATCAGGCCTCGCGCTTCCGCGTGATGAGCGCGTTCCGCACCGGCGAGGTCAAGGCGCTCGTCGCCACCGACGTCGCCTCGCGCGGCCTCGACGTGCACCTCGTGACGCACGTGGTGAACTACTCGGTGCCGCAGGACGCGCAGGACTACACGCACCGCATCGGTCGCACGGGGCGCGCCGGTCGCACCGGCACCGCGATCACGCTGGTGAGCCCGGAGCAGGAAGGCCGCTGGCACGACATCCTGCGCCAGACCAAATGGAACGTGACCGAGGCGCAGCTGCCCGGTCGCAGCGGCCGCGGTCGGCCCGCTGCGCCGGAACGCGACGAGCGCCGCGAGGAACGTCCGGCGCGCGACGAACGTCGGCGGGACGAGCCGCGTCGGGAAGAAGCTCGTCGGGAAGAACCGCGCCGTGAGGGCGCGCGGCGCGAGGAACGTCGCGACGAGCGTCCGCGCGGGGACGAGCGGCGCCGGGAAGAGCCGCGCCGCGAGAGCAGCCGAGTCGACACTCCGCGCAACGGGGGGCGTCGTGACGAGCCGCGTCGTGAGGAGCCGCGTCGGGACGAACGCCGGCCCGCGGCTCCGCCGCCGGAGCGTGCGCGCCGCACGGCTCCCCCGCCGCCGGTGCCGCAGTCGGCGTCGAGCGACCGGCCGAAGCGGGCGATGTCGACCCGCGAGCGCCTGCGGCTCGAGCGCGAAGGTCGGCTCCCGGCCGACGGCTAGCCGCACGGCAAACTCGGCGAACGAGTAGGATCTCGGGCCCGCGTGGCCCAAGAAAGGCCCCCGAAGACACCCGATGGGCGGCTCGAATCCCTACATCCAGACCTCCAAGTACGCGCTCCCGACGCGACCCTACAAGCTCACCTTCCTGCCGCTCGGCCGGACCATCGAGGTGAAGCCCGAGGAGCTCCCCTACTCTCGGGACGGCGCCAAGGGGTCCATTCTCGAGATCGCGCTCGGGCACGGGATCGACATCGACCACGCCTGCGGCGGCGTCTGTGCCTGCTCGACCTGCCACGTGATCGTGAAGCAGGGCCTCGAGAGCTGCAATGAAGCCGGCGATCCGGAGCTGGACCAGCTCGACAACGCCCGCGGCGTCACGCCGCGCTCGCGCCTCGCCTGCCAAGTTGTGCCGGACGGGCGCTGCGATGTCGTGGTCGAGATCCCGAGCTGGAATCGCAACCTCGTGCGCGAAGACCACCACTAGAAGCGCGCGCGGACGGACGCCACCATGAGCCTCGACATGCAAGTGCTCCTCGCCCAGCCGCGCGGCTTTTGCGCCGGCGTGGATCGCGCGATCGAGATCGTGGAACGCGCGCTCGCGCTGTACGGCGCCCCGGTCTACGTGCTGCACGAGATCGTGCACAACCGCTACGTCGTCGATGACCTCGCCAGCCGCGGCGTGAAGTTCGTCGACAGCCTCGACGAAGTGCCCGAGGGCTCGGTCACGATCTTCAGCGCGCACGGTGTGGCGGAAGAGGTCGTGCAGCGCGGCGTCGCGCGCAAGCTGCGCGTGATCGACGCGACCTGCCCACTCGTCACCAAGGTGCACCTGCAGGCGCAGGCCTACCGCAGGGAAGGCCGCGAGGTCGTGCTGATCGGTCACCCCGGCCACCCCGAGGTCGAGGGCACGCGCGGTCGCATCGACGGCCCGGTGCACGTGCTCTCGACGGTCGAGGAAGTCGAGCGCCTCGAGGTCGGCGATCCGCTGCAATTGTCGTATGTGACTCAGACGACGCTCTCCGTCGACGACACGCGCGAGGTGATCGACGCGCTCGTGCGGCGCTTCCCCGCGATCAAGGGGCCCGAGCTCAAGGACATCTGCTACGCGACGCAGAACCGCCAGAACGCGGTCAAGCAGATGTCGGACGAGATCGAGCTCTTGCTCGTCGTCGGCTCGCAGAACAGCTCGAACTCGAGCCGCCTGCGCGAGCTCGGCCTGCGCAAGGGCGTTCCGTCGCACTTGATCGACGGCGCGCACCAGATCGACCCGTCGTGGTTCCGCGCCGGAATCAAGATCGGCGTCACCGCGGGCGCGAGCGCGCCGGAGTCGCTCGTGCAGCAGGTGCTCGGCCGCCTGCGCGAGCTCGGTGTCGGCTCGGTCACCGAGATGGACGGCGAGCGCGAGACCGTCACGTTCCGCCTGCCCGACGAGCTGCGCTAAGCGGCGCGACCGCGCAGTTTTTTCGCGGCCCGGCGGCCTGAGGGGACGCGCGAAAGCGGCTCGGATCGGTGGATCCTGCAGCTGCTGTGCGGTGAGCGCCGCGCTGGCGCCGAAAAACGAGTCGCATGCGTCCGCGCGACCGAGCCCTCGCCATGACCGCCGCAGCCGCGGCGGTGACGTGCCTCGTGGCGCTCGTGCGCTATCTCGAGTTGCGCGCTCCCCACACGGACACGGTTCGCATCGAGCGCGAGCGGTCGCAGCGGGTCGCGACGTTCGAAGCGCTTCCGACCGCGAGCGAGCGTGCCCCTCTCGAGGCCCGCGCCGAAGCGACGCAGAGCCAACCGAGTTCGAAGTCGGCCGCCGAGCCGGAGCTCGCGTCCTCGCTCCCGCCGTGTCCGCCAGGGACGCTTGAGCTGCTCGTGCTCGACAACGAACGGCCCGTGAACGGCGCTGACGTCCTCGTGGTGGCGCGCAAGGAAGGCGGCATCGATCGCGGAACCACCGATGAGCTCGCGCCGCGGCGACGGGCCACGACGGACGCGAACGGAATCGCTGCGTGGAGCGGACTTCCCGCGGATTTCTACGACGCGCTCGTGCGCCATCCGGAAGGAGTCGAGCTCGCGTGCAGCGTCGCAATCGAACCGAGTGTCGGACGCGAGCGCTGCGTCGTCCGCTTCGGCAGCGCGCGCGTGCATGGCACCGTGATCGGCGACGACGGCGAGCCGAGACGGGACTCGCTCGTGCGGCTCGCGCTCGCGCAGTCGAGCGGCGCCGCCGAGCTGCTCGCCAACGTGCGCACCGATGCACGCGGGCGTTTCGAATTCGAGCGCCTGCCCTCAGGCTCCGCTCTCGCGATCGACGGGCATCCGGACGCGAGCTGGTTGTCACCGGGTCGCGCGGTGCGCGTCGAGCTGCCTGCCGGATCTGAACGCGAAATCGAGCTCGGCCCGGCCTCCCACGGAAGCCGCTGCGCCGGTCGCATCGTCGCGCCGGGTGGTGCGATGCTCGGCGCCGAGGTCGCGCTGCGCTGGCGCGAAGACGAGCACCACTGGCACGCGACGACGCGCGCGAGCTCCGATGGAAGCTTCGAAGTCAACCTGAGACCGGGAACGTGGAGCGCCTACATCGCGGGACGCGATGGTGCCGTCGAAGTCGTGCGCGCGCGGATCGACACCGACGACGTGCGCGTCGACGCCGAGCTGCCGAACGGCTGCCTGTCCGTGCGCCTCGTCGACGCGAACGGCACGCCCGTCGAAGGAGCGATCGCGCTGCGCGACGCATCGGGCGTGCGCAGCGAGCATCCGGCGCCGGGTGGCCGCGCGTTCCTCGCGGGGCTCGCTCCCGGCACGTGGCAAGTCGAGGGACTCGCGTTCGACGGAGCCGAGACGCTGGTGCAAGCGATCGTCGCCGACCACGGTGCGCCGCTCGAACTCACGCTCGAGCTGCCGCACTCGTCCCGCTAGCGCACCGAGCGGCTCACCACGTGTCGGCCGCGATCAGGCGCTCGATCGCCTTCAGCTCGCCGTCCTTCGGCCAGCATTCGAGACCGACATAGCCCTTGTAGCCGAGCTCCTGAACGGCGCGGAACACGCGCGGCCAGTGGATCTCGCCGGTGCCGGGCTCGTTGCGGCCCGGCGTATCCGCGACCTGCACGTACCCGAGCTGGTCGAGGCCGTCCTTGAGGCGGCCGCACAGGTCGCCCTCGGCGAGCTGCATGTGGTAGAGGTCCCAGTTGATCTTCACGTGCTTCGAGTTGACCTCACGGCAGATGCGCACGGCGGCCTCCGATCCGTACAGGCAATGCCCGGGGTGATCGACGCGGCCGTTCATCGGCTCGAGGATCAGCATGACGTCGTGCTCTTCCGCGATCGGCGCGAGCAACTTGAGGCCGGTCGTGACGTGCGCGTGCATCTGCTCCGTCGTCATGCCCTTCTGATTGTTGCCCGCGACGATGGTCATCATCGGCGCGCCGATGCGCTGCGCCGCCTTGCAGGCTGCGCGCACCTCGTCCACCGCCTTCGCGTGGTTGTCGGGATTGCACAAGCCGGGCTCGAAGCCCCAAGCCGTGAACTGCGCGAACTTCACGCCCTTGTCCTTGGCGAGCTTCTCGAGCGCGGCGAGATCCTTGTTGCGCCACGGCCAAAACTCGATTCCGTCGAAGCCGTGAGCGAGCGCCTGCTCGACGCGCTGCTCGAAGGGCAGCCCGCCCCACCAGATCTCCGCGTTCACGGCGAAGCGTGTCTTCAGCTTGCGCACGCGGGCCGCGAGCTCGCCGGCATCCGACGTGGAACGGACCGTTCCGGTGCGCGAAGCAAGGGCGTGCGAAGCCGTGGCGAGCGCCGCGGAGGCGGCGATCAAGGTGCGGCGATCGAGAAGGCGCATGGGCAGGCTCCGTTTCAGAGGTTGGCGAGGTACTCGAGGAGATCGCGCATTTCGCGGCGCGAGAGGTGCTTCGAGACGTCCTGAGGCATCGCGGACAGGTCGGGACGACGGCTCTCGACCTCGCTCGTTGCGACCTCGACCAGCTCGTCTTGAGGTGTGCGCACGACAATCGTGTCGCGATCTTCGCGCACCACGATGCCGGCGACGTTGCGACCGCTCTCGAGGAACAGGATCGTGCCCTGGTAGCCGTCGGCGATGCGACGGTTGGGATCGCAGATGGACGCGAGCAGGTCGGCGCGCGACAGGCGCTGGCCGACGCCTACGAGGTCCGGCCCGACCTGTCCGCCTTCGCCCCACTCGATCTTGTGGCAGCGCAGGCATTCGGTTTCCGCCTTGCCGCGCAGGATTTCCTTGCCGCGCGCCTTGTCGCCGCCATACAGCGAATCCGCGAACGGCGCGAGCGCCGCGTCGATCTCGCGCAACGAACGCAGCGACGCCAGCGAGCCTGCGACGGCCGCGTCCTGACGCGCCTCGGCGAGTTCAACGAGATCGAGCGCGACTTCGCGCGGCAGGAGGCCTGCCGCATGGCGGCGGAGCTCGCTCGCGGCGAGAGCATCGACACGCACGTCTTCGAGCTGCGCGAAGAGCGAATACGCGACGCGGCGCTCCTCGACGGAGCCATGCAGCGCGGCCTCTTCGAGCAGCGGAAAGGCCTTGGCGGGCTCGACGCCTGCGATGGCGCGCAGTGCGGCGGCACGCACGGCGCTCTCGGGGTCCTTCACGAGCTTAGCGAGCGCGGGCTCGAGCTCCACCGGCGCGACCTTCTTCGCCGCACGCACCGCAGCCGCGCGCACGTTCCTGTCAGCAGCGCTGTCGTTCGCGAGATGGAGCAACGTCGCGCCGACCGAACGGCACTCGCTCGTCTCCACGAGCTCGATCCACGCACGCACGATGCGCTCGGGAGCCTTGGTGATGTCCTTGCCCACGAGCTGCTCGGCGAGTGCCGCAAGCCCTGCGCCATCGCGCGCGTCGAGCGGCCACCACTCTCCGGTCACAGCGTCGCGTCCCGGCGGCGTGGTCCATTTCGCAAGCCGATCGAGCGCCTCCCAGCGCAGCAGCTCGTCCGCATCCGTGCGCGCCGCGAAACTCGCGAGCGCCGCAGCGCTCTCGGGCGTGCCAAGACGGAAGTTCGCATTCAGCACACGGCGCACGAGCGCCGTGCCCGACAGGCTCTCGCGCTCGACCAACTTCGCGAGCGCCGGCATCGCCTCGGTGATCTGCTCGTCGTAGATCGACCGAGCAGCTTCGGTCACGACACGCGAATCGCTGTCGGCGAGGAGCTGCGCGATGCTTCCCCGCCTCTGACGGCGCAGCGCCACGACAGCTCCGACGCGCACGTCCGCGGATTCGTGCCGAGCGAGCGCGAGCACCTGCTCCTCGGTCGCGCAGCTCGCGAGCGCGTGGATCGCGGTCGAGCGCAGC